>WNFO01004895.1_pt1 | contig 20635 bp, 19 predicted proteins | sample 5400251 | NCBI WGS metagenome assembly WNFO01 (sample SAMN13153354, study PRJNA577476) | soil metagenome | isolation source: 100 cm saprolite under Madrone tree | place: USA:California | collected 2016-06-14
CGCCGCCGGTACCGCAAGCGCCGCCGGGACGGTGGGCGCCGTCGCGCTCGACCGCCACGGCACGATGGCGGCGGCCACGTCGACCGGCGGCATCTTCGGCAAGCTGCCAGGTCGAGTGGGCGACTCCGCGCTGATCGGTAGTGGCACGTACGCCGACAGCACGCTCGGCGGCGTGTCGTGCACCGGCGACGGCGAGGCGATCATCCGCGTCGCCCTGGCCCGCCGCGCGCTGGATTATCTAAAAGAAGCTGACGACGCCACCTACGCGGCCCAGGTCGCGGTGGACCTGCTCGTCGAGGAAGGTCAGGGGCAGGGCGGGTTGATCCTGCTAGACTGGCGCGGCCGCACTGGCTACGCGCACTCCACGCCGCTCATGCCCGTCGGCCTCATGTCCCCGGCCCTGCCCGAGCCGCGGCTGGAATTCTGATGGAGCCACGCCTACCCATCGCTCGCCACCCTCGGTGCGAGCCGGGCTCGCGGCACTCGTTACAGTGTTGACGCTGGCCGACATCGAGGCGGCGCGTGAGCGGCTGTCCGGAGCCGTGTACGAGACGCCGTGCGCGTACTCGCAGACGCTCTCCGATCTCACCCGGACGCAGTGCTTCGTGAAGCTCGAGAACCTCCAGATGACCGGGTCGTTCAAGGAGCGCGGCGCGGCGAACCTGCTCCTGCAGCTCAGCGCCGCCGAGCGGGCCCAGGGCGTCGTCACCGCGAGCGCCGGGAACCACGGCCTCGCCGTGGCCTTCCATGGCGCGCGTCTCGGTATCCCGGTCACGATCGTGATGCCGGAGGGGGCGCCGCTGATCAAGCTGACGTCGGCTCGACGCTACGGCGCCGAGGTCATCCTGCACGGAACGAACTTCGACGAGGCGTACGCGCGGGCACGCGAGATCACCGACGGAGGCGGCGGCGTGTTCGTCCATCCCTTCAACGATCTCCGGGTCATCGCCGGCCAGGCCACGATCGGGCTGGAGCTCGCCGAGCAGCAGCCTGACCTCGACGCCGTCGTGGTCGCGGTGGGCGGCGGCGGCCTCGCCGCCGGTGTCGCGCTCGGCGTCAAGGCGCGGCGTCCGGGCGTACGCGTCATCGGGGTGGAGGCGACGGCGTTGCCGGCGATGGTTCGCGCGCTGGAGGCCGGTCAACCGGTGAGGCTGCCGGCCGCCCCCACCATCGCTGACGGCATCGCCGTCCGCCAGGTCGGCGACCTGACGCTCGACCTCGTGCGCAAGCACGTGGATGACGTCGTGACGGTGAGCGAGGAAGAGCTGGCCAACGCGATTCTCCTCCTCCTCGAGATCGAGAAGACGGTCGTCGAGGGCGCCGGTGCGGCTCCCCTGGCTGCGCTCGTCAATCGGCCGCTCGGCCTGGCCGGCGCTCGGGTCGTGCTCGTGCTCTCCGGCGGCAACATCGACGTCACGATGCTCTCGCGCATCATCGAGCGTGGCCTCGTGAAGGACGGCCGTCTCGTCCGCGTGGGTGTCGTGCTCCACGATCGGCCTGGAGCGCTGTCGCGCCTGACCGCGCTGATCGCGGAGGATCGCGCCAACATCCTCCAGATCGACCACCATCGAGCGTTCTCGTCCACGGCGATCGGCGACACCGAGGTGGAGCTGACGCTCGAGACCTCGGGCCGGGAGCAGATCGACCGCTTGCTGACGCGGCTGGTGAGCGCGGGCTACCGTGTGGAGGAGCGGCCGCGCTGAGCGCCGGCCGGAGGCTCAGGCTCCAGGAGCCTCCGGTGCGGTGCCGTTAGCGGGATCGAAATCGATGCGCGCGAGGACGCCGTCCGGCAGCCCACTGCGACCCAGCACGCGCGAGAGCTGACCGGCGTCGGCAATCGGGCCGTGCTCGGCGCGGAACTTGACGATGGCGTCGGCCTCGTCGCGCTCGAGGCCAGGAATTTCGAGCAGCTCCTGAGGGTTGGCGAGATTGAGACGGACCCGGCCCATGATCGTCCTCTCCTTCCTCAGACGGCTGACGCGCCGACGGTGACCCGATGGACGGTCAGGTCGAGTGTAGCGCCGGTCAGGTGCGAGTCAAGCCGACGGGGCCGCGTGAGGCCGGCAGCGCTGCCAGGATCGCCGCGCGCGTACGGTCCGCCAGATCCCGCGCCGCTTCGCGTGGCGACAGCGAGGGGTCGGGCCGCAGCGGCTCGTGATAGGTGATCGTGATGCGTTCGCGACGTGGCCAGGCGCGACCGGGCGGCCAGGACTCGAAGCCACCGTCGATCGTGACGGGCAAGACGGGAGCGCGGTGAGCAACCGCCAGGCGGAAGGCGCCTGACTTGAAACGCCCGACGGTGCCGTCGACGCTGCGCCCCCCCTCCGGGAAGATCATGACCGCTTCTTCGGCCCGGAGCAGTCGCGCTGCCGCCCGCGCCGCCCGCGGATCGGCGCCCTCGATCTGAACGGGAAATGCGCGCAGCAGACGGATGAAGGAGCCCAGCCCCGGAACGGTGAACAGGCGGCTCCACGCCATGTAGTAGATCGGTCGATGGACGGGGATCGTCACCAGGACCGGGTCCGCGTAGGTCTGATGGTTGGGAGTGATGACGAGGGGCCCCATCTGCGGGATGTGCTGAACGCCGACCAGCCGCAGGCCGAAGTAGTAGCGGGACAGCGCCAGGATCCCTGGGCGGAAGAGGTCGAGAATCGGCGTGCGCACGGGCTAGAGCCTACACAAAAACGGGGCCGGCAGTCGCCGGCCCCGTCGAAGAATCTTTCGCTTTCCTCCCGGACTAGTCCTCGTCGTCCTCGCCGCCACCGAACTCTGCCTCGACGGCCTCGAGCCGCCGGCCGAGCCGTTCGATGCGATCCTGGCAGCGGACACAGGTCTGGACTTCCGGCAGAACCCGCAGGCGGGCCGGCGCGATGTCCTCGCCGCACTCGACACAGGTGCCGTACTCCCCATCACGGAGGCGGTCCAGCGCGGCCTGAAGCCGATGTACGCGCTCGATCAGCAGTTCACGGGTCGCGAAGCCGATCTCACGCCGCTCGAGCTCTTGCACTTCGCTGAAGTCATCACCGTCTGCCGCAATGACCGGCGCGGGCAACTCTTCGAGCGCGACTGCGCTGTCCATCCGGCGGAGCCGACTGACCACGGTCAGCAGGTCTTGCTCCAGCCGCTCCCTGATCCCATTCATGTTCGTCCCCTCCCATGTGCTTCAACTGCGCGGCGTGCTACGTGCAACTACGGTGCCTAACTCACAGACGGATGGGAGGGTTCTGTAATTCATTGGAATGACGACACTGTGCGCGGTCGCTGGTCTGGCCGGCGCGCTGTTGCGCTTGACAGCACCGGGCAGAATACCCGGGAGGAAGTGACAGAAATGGTGACGATCGGCGCTGGCATGAAAGGTGGCGTGACGCGAGAGAACCGCCGGGACGGCGACGCCGCCCCGGCGGTGGACGGTCAGAGCTTCAGTGCTCGGTGTGGATCTGGACGTGCCTCGTTTCACGCACCATGAAGGTGCCGATCACGAACGTTATGATCGATACCCAGATGGGATACCACAGGCCGTAATAGATGTTGCCGGACCAGGCGACGAGCGCCGTCGCGAGCAAGGGCAGCATGCCCCCGAACCAGCCGTTGCCGATGTGGTACGGCAGCGACATCGATGTGTAACGGATCTTCGTCGGGAAAAGTTCCACCAGGAACGCCGCGATCGGGCCGTAGACCATGGTCACGTAGATGACCATGATGACGAGGATGATCTCGGCCGCCACCCAGTTAACCTTGCTGCTGTCCGCCTTCGGGGGATACCCCGTGGCCTTCAAGGCTTCGGCGAACTTCGGCGGGTCCCAGCCTTCGATCGTGATGGTGCCGATCTTCGTGACCACTTCCTTGCCGGGGACAGCGGGCACGGACGTGAACGACAGGCCCGCCTTACCGAGGAAGTCCTTGGCCCGGTCGCACGCCGTCTGCCGCGACCATGGGCCGAGGAAGATATGGAAGTTGCAGTCACTGGCCGCGACCTCGATCGGCGTCCGCTGCTGGTAGGCCTCGAGGTCCGGGTTGATGAAGTGGGTCAGGCCCTTGAACAGCGGGAAGTACGTGAGCGCCGCGATGATGCACCCGGCCAGAATGATCTTCTTCCGTCCGATGCGATCGGAGAGCGCGCCGAACACGAGGAAGAACGGCGTGCCGAGGATCAGCGACAGGCCGATGAGGGTGTACGTCGGGATGAAATCGAGCTTGAGGTAGATGAGGATGAAGAACAGCGCGTAGAACTGGCCCGTGTACCAGACGACGCCCTGGCCGGCGGTCGCGCCCAGGAGCGCCAGGGCCACGTACTTGTTGTTCGGATATCGCATGAAGCTGTCCTTCAGCGGCGTCTTGGAGCCCTTGCCCTGCGCCTTCATCCGCCGGAACAGCGGCGACTCGTTCAGTTTGAGCCGGATGTAGATGGACATCAGCAGCAACGGGATCGAGAACCAGAACGGGATTCGCCAGCCCCAGTTCGCGAAGGCCTTCGCGTCCATCCCGTACCGGCACACGCCGATGATGACGAGCGCCATCAACATGCCGAGGGTCGCGGTGGTCTGGATCCAGCTCGTCGCGTAGCCGCGCTTGTTGTCGGCGGCGTGCTCGGCGACGTAGGTCGCTGCGCCCCCGTACTCGCCACCGAGGGCGAGACCCTGGGCCAGCCGCAGGGCGACCAGGATGATCGGTGCGGCGAAGCCGAGCGAGGCGTACGTCGGCATGAAGCCGACGAGCACGGTCGACACACCCATGACGACGATCGTCACCAGGAACGTGTACTTCCGCCCGACGATGTCCCCGATCCGACCGAAGATCAGCGCGCCGAACGGCCGGATCAAGAAGCCAGCGGCGTAGGCGCCGAACGCGCCCAGCAGCGCGGCCGTCTGGTTACCCGGAGGGAAGAACAGTCCCGCGAAGAACGGAGCGAGGATCGCGTACAGATAGAAGTCGTACCATTCGAAAACCGTACCGACCGACGACGCGACGATGACGCGGCGCTCTTCGGCCGCGCTGACGACGCGATCGCGGGTCATCACTCCGGTGGCTATGCTCATCCTCTCCCCCTTGTTGACGATCGCGCCCGCGCTGGACGCACACGGATGGACTGCAAAAGTAGATTACCCAAGCGCGGGGTGTGAACTGCTGGATTTTGTGGATAAGACGCGGAAAGCCGTACTCTGCCGCGGGGCGTCGAACCGGGGCGGGCGGGCCTCGCCCGCCCCGGACCATTGGCCGAGACCAGCTACGCGCGGCTGCGCGCCGCTTCGATCGCGCCTTCCTCCCAGATGCTGTGCTTGCGCGTCTCCGGCATCACGAAGATGGCGATCAGGAACATGACGGCCGGCACCACGATGGGATAGATCAGCGCATAGCCGACACTGCCCGTTGAGAGGTACATAGAGGTCGTGACGATCGGGACCAGCCCGCCGCCCCAGCCGTTGCCGATGTGATAGGGCACCGATACCGAGGTGTAGCGGATGCGGCTGGGGAAGAACTCGGCCAGGAACGCCCCGATCGGCCCGTAGGTCATGCCGACGTAATTGACCAGGATCACGACGATGAGGATCGACATCGCGTAGTTGACGTTCTTTGGATCGGCGTAGACGCCCAGGGCGGAGTAGAGCGGGTAGTACGTGAGCGAGGCCAGGGCCATGCCGCCCAGGATGATCGGCTTGCGGCCGACCTTATCTGAGAGCCAGCCCCAGAAGATCAGCGTGGGCGTGGCGATCAGCAGCGCGATGCCGACGATCCAGCTCGACGTCAGCACGTCGAGCTTCTTGACCGTCTGCAAGAAGTAGAGCGCCCAGAACTGCCCGCTGTACCAGACGCAGCCCTGTCCCAGCACGACCACGCTGGCGATCGCCACGTATTTGAAGTTGTTGCTGAGAAACGCCTCGCGCCACGGGTTGGTGGTGGTGCGACCCCGCGCCTTCATGTCCTGGAAGATCGGCGTCTCCCCGAGCGAGAGCCGGATCCAGATCGCGATCGCGACCAGGAGGAGTGAGATGATGAAGGGCAGCCGCCAGCCCCAGTCGTTGAACGCCTCGACGCCCAGATAGGTCCGGATCCCGATGATCGTCGCCAGCGACACGACGATGCCGAGGGTGGGCGAGGTCTGCAGCCAGCCGGTGTAGTACCCGCGATGCTCGTCCTCGATGTGCTCCGCGACGTACGTGATGGCGCCGCCGTACTCCCCGCCCAGGCAGAGCCCCTGGATCAGGCGCAGGGCGAAGAGAACGAAGGCCGCGGCGAGGCCAATCGACTGGTAGGTCGGCACGAAGCCGATGAGGGCCGTCGCCAGGCCCATGCCGGTCAGCGTGACGATGAAGGTGTACTTCCGGCCGACCTTGTCACCGAGCCAGCCGAAGACGAACGCCCCCAACGGCCGGATCAGAAATCCGACCGAGAAGATCGCCACCGTGCTGAGGAAGGCCGCCACCGGGTGACCCTTCTCGAAGAACTTCACCGCCAGGATCGAGGCCAGGCTCCCGAAGATGTAGAAGTCGTACCACTCGATGATATTGCCCACGGATGCGGCGACGACGACGCGACGGAGCTCCTTGGGCGGGACTTTCGCTGCGCGCATGGGCCTCCCCCTGGTCGCGGCTGACGTACGGTCTCAGCCTGCTTCGAGCGTCACGTGATAAAAAGACCGGTGAGCGTGAAAGGCATCGGATTGGCGACGGATTATAGGTGCACGCCCTGTGAGCAGCAAGACCAGAAAACAGACCAGAAAACGGTCCCTAGCGGGACCTCCCTCCCGCCGTCCGCGGCTTCCGCCGGGCGACACCCGTCCGGACAGCGGCTTCGGACACCGCCTCGGCCACCGCCGGCACCACCCGGCGGTCGAACATCGAGGGCGTGATGTACTCGGGATCGAGCTCGTCGCGGCCGACCAGCTCGGCCAGCGCGGTGGCCGCCGCCAGCTTCATCTGATCGTTCACGCGCCGCGCCCGGACGTCGAGCATCCCTCGGAAGAATCCGGGGAAGCAGCACGAGTTGTTGATCTGGTTGGGATAGTCCGACCGACCGGTCGCCATAACCTTGACGTGCGGTCCCGCTTCCTCGGGCTGGATCTCCGGGATCGGGTTGGCCATCGCGAAGACGATCGGGTCCCGGCGCATGGCCTTGATGTCCTTCAACCCCACCACACCGGGGCCGCTCAGTCCGATGAAGACGTCGGCGTCCACCAGCGCATCGCCCGCGGTGCCGCGGAGGCGTTTGGGATTCGTGTGCTGGGCGAACCACTCCTTCATCGAGTTCATGTTCTCGGTGCGGCCGCGATAGATCGCGCCCGCCCGGTCGCAGCCGACGATGTGCTTCGCCCCGGCCTTCATGAGGAGCTTCGTGGTAGCGATGCCCGAGGCTCCCACGCCGGTGAACACGATCCGCACGTCACTCAGGCGCTTGCGGACGACCTTCAGCGCGTTGAGGAGCGAGGCCAGGACGACGACGGCGGTGCCGTGCTGGTCGTCGTGGAAGACGGGGATCTCGAGGTCGCGTTGCAAGCGTTCCTCGATCTCGAAGCACCGCGGCGCCGAGATGTCCTCCAGGTTGATGCCACCGAACACCGGTGAGATGGCCTTCACGATGGTGACGATCTCGTCGACGTCCTTGGTCGCGAGACAGAGCGGGAAGGCGTCGACCCCGGCGAACTCCTTGAAGATGAGCGCCTTGCCCTCCATGACGGGCTGGGCGCCGTTGGGCCCGATGTCGCCGAGGCCGAGCACGGCGGTGCCGTCCGTCACGACGGCGACGCAGTTTTGCTTGATGGTCAGCGCGTACGCCTTCTCCGGATCCTGATGGATGGCCATGCACACGCGCGCGACGCCCGGCGTGTAGGCCATCGAGAGATCGTCGCGGGTCTTGACCGCGATCTTTCCCTTCACCTCGATCTTGCCGCCGAGGTGCATGAGGAACGTGCGATCCGAGACGTTGACGACGCGAACACCACTGACGGCCCGGACCTTTTCCACGACCTGCTGGGCATGACGCTCGTCACTCGCCTTGACGCTGAGATCGCGGGTGATCGTCGTCTTGCCGACCTCGACGAGGTCGATGGCGCCGATGTCACCGCCCGCCTTGCCGATGGCCGACGTCACCTTGCCGAGCATGCCTGGCTTGTTGTCGATCTCGAGGCGTACCGTGACGCTGTAACTCGCGCTCGGAGCGTTGATCATTTCTCCTCCAGATCCGCCCGGACGACGGCGATGGCGACAATTCTAGCGCGCTCCGAGGCAGGGCTTATCGGACGAAATCGCGGCCTCGCGGCCCGGGGGGCCCCGGCTCACGAGGACGCTCGAGCGTCGGCGCGAGTCAGTCCGAGGGGCGACGAAGCGACAGGAGACGGCGGTCGGCGTCGAGCGTAACGCGGTAACGACCGAGGAAGGTGTTGCCGAGGATCCCGTCGAGGCCGGGCCCGGGATCGTGCACCACGACGATGACGTCGTGGACCTCGGCCTCACCGATGCGGATGGACGTGGCCGTCGTGACCGGCCCCGCCGTCACTCCGCCGAGCGTCTGCAGCTCCATCGTGGCCCTGGTGGCCTTGGTGGGCATTCCGATGATCCTGGCCATGGCAGGGGAGATGAGCGTCACGCTCGAGCCCGTATCGACGAGGAAGCGCGCCGGATAGGCGCCGTTGATCAGCGCTGACGCCACCCACACGCCACGCGTCGACTCGACCGGCACGGTGGTCTCGACGTCGGTGGCGGTGGTGCTGGCCGCGTCGAGACTCGCCAGCTCTTGCCGCGCCGCCGCGGCGACCGATTGAGGAGGATCGAGCATCAGCGCCAGCCGAAAGCCGTCGGCCGCGGCGTGGCGCTGGCCGAGTCGCGCCAGCGCCGAGGCCCGCCAGAAATGAAGGACCGCGTCGCCGGGCTGGAGCGCGGTGCCGTGGCTCCACACCCGGAGCGCTTCAGGGTAGTCGCGCCGCTCCCAGGCGGCGAGGCCGACACTGTACAGGTCGGCTGGCGAGGAGCTGGCGCCGAACGTGAGCCACTGGCCGATCAGGACCCCGACCACCAGCGTCAGGCAGCGCCGCATGCTGACGCACGGACGCAAACGCCATACCGTTTCAACGTGGCCAGACGATGCCGCAGACTCTGCAATGCGTTGCGACCTCTCGCGCACGCGTAGTAGGCTGAGCCGGCTGAGCACACGCTCGAGGAGGCCGCATGATCGACGTGAAGACCGCCGACCGGGAGCTGCAGACCTACATCCGTCCGCAGACGTTTCCCGTGGCGATCCGGATGCTGAAGCCTGGCGAGGCGATTCCGGACAGGGCCAAGCGTCCGGCTCGGGACTTCAAGAAGCTCTCGATGAACTGCCAGGTCATCGACATGGCGCGTCGTTACGGCTGGATGATCGCCCTCACCCGCGAGGACCACATCTGCTCGCTCGGCATCGCGGCGCTCGGCTTCGAGAAGCCCACGCATCTGCACAATTCCGGGACCCTGTGTGAAGGGATGTACACGGAGACGAAAGAGGCCGGCCGGCGGTCGGAAGCCGCGGTGGACCAGTTCGCGCCCGGCGAGTACTACGCGCTCCTCGTCGCGCCCCTCGATCGGGCCACCTTCGAGCCGCACCTCGTGTGCATCTACGCGAACCCCGCCCAGGTCATGCGGCTCACCCAGGCCGCGCTCTGGAAGCGCGGCGGCAAGCTCGCCTCGGCGTTCGGCGGCCGCGTCGACTGCTCGGAGATCATCGTCACAACGATGCGCACCGACCGGCCGCAGGTGATCCTCCCCTGCTCCGGCGACCGGATCTTCGGACAGACCCAGGACCACGAGATGGCCTTCACGATCCCGTGGGCGCAGATGGAGGAAATCGTCGAGGGGCTCCGCGGCACGCACGCCGGCGGCATCCGGTATCCGATCACGCAGTTCATGGAGTACGAGGCGAAGCTGCCGCCGCGCTACATGGAAGCCAACCGGTTGTGGGACGCCGAGAAGGGCCGCAACGAGTTCACCCCGCGCGATCGGGTCGTCGCGGCCTACAAGCGCAGCTTCGCCGATCGCGTTCCCGTCTATCCGATCGTCGCCTCGTTCGCGGGCACGCTCGACGGGTTGTCGATCGAGGAGTACTGCACGAACACCACCCGGGCCATCACGGCGATGATGAACTACTACGAGCGCTACCAGCCCGACGTGGTGCTCGCGTACAACGATCTGGCCAAGGAGGCCGAGGCCTTCGGCTGCCGGGTGAAGTACTCGGACTACGTCGTCCCCTCGATCGACGCTCACGTGCTCGCCGAGGACAAGAGCGCGCTGGCCAGGATCCCGATGCCCGATCCCTACAAGACGGCGCGCCTGCCCGGCTTCCTCGAGCAGTGCGAGGCGCTCGTGAAGGCCAAGCCGCCGACGGCGATCGGGGCCGTCGCGGTGGGGCCGTGGACGATCGCCATGCTCATGCGCAATCCCGAGGTGATGCTGCTCGACACCTTCGAGGATCCGCAGTTCATCCACGATCTCATGCGGGTGACGACGGACTTCTGCAAGACGTGGGGCGACGCCATCGCCAAGACGGGCATCGGGCTGTCGTTCTCGGAGCCGACGGCGTCGATCAGCCTGATCTCACCCGACAACTACCGCGACTTCGTCGCGCCGTACCACACGGAGCTGGTGGAGTATTTCAAGGCGAAGAAAGTCGGCGTGACCACGCACATCTGCGGCACGACGTATCCGATCTACGAGGATCTGATCCAGTGCGGATTCACGACGGTGTCGTTCGACCTCGACCAGCAGGCCGATCCCACGCTCTACGTCGACCAGCTCGAGCGCTTCGTCGAGGTCGCGCGCGGCCGGGCCGTGGCCATCGGCAACGTGGACGCCACCAAGTTCGAGAAGACGACGAAGGACGCGATGGTGGCCGACGTGCGTCGCTGCCTGGACGCGGCGGCCCGCCAGTCCGCGTTCATCCTGTCGACGTCCTGCGAGATCCCGCCCAAGTCCGATCCCGAGGTCGTGCGGTGGTTCATGGACGCCGCTCACGAATATGGCCGCTACGATCGGATCTTCGAGACGGCGCCGCCGGCCGTGACCCCCGCGGCGGCTCCCGGCGACTCGGGCGACGCGAAACCAAAGCGCAAGAAGTAGAAACAGAACGGGGCCGGCCGAGCGGCCGGCCCCGCGTTCGTACCATCCTCTGATGTTCGGTTAGTTCACCGCTCTCGCGTTACCAGCGGACTGGCTTCGATGGCCGATGAGCGTAGCCGCTCTCTCGACCACCACCACCGCCCGGTCCGCGCCCACCGCCGCCGGGTCGTCCTCCGCCACCGGGGCGCCCACCACCCGTGCGTGGCCCCTGGGGATTCGACACCTCAACGGTGATGCGGCGACCGTCCAGTTCCCGACCATTGAGCTGGGAGATCGCGTTCTGCGCATCCTCGGCGGACGCCATCTCGACGAACCCGAAGCCACGGGACTGACCTGAAAACCGGTCCGTGATCACTGTTGCGGACAGTACGTTGCCCGATTGCGCGAAGAATTCCCGCAGGCCTTCGCTGGTTGTGGAGTACGAGAGACCGCCGACGTAAAGCTTGGACGCCATAGATTCCTCCTCGACCTCTCTCCCGGTACGGTCACACGTCACACGCCCCGCGAACGGAAGAGAGCAGCCTCGGCGGAGGCAGGAACCACGGTGAACCCGACCAACTCCCAGCCCACACGGGCTTCGAGCGTGGCCGACGGGGGCGCCGCGATCACGACGGGCACGCCCGGGGCGACCCGATCGAACAACACGGCGTGATCACGCGCGCTCAGATGCATGAGCGAGGGCTCGACCACGATGAGCGAGACGCTCTCGTTCAGGAGCAGGCGAACACCTTCGCACACGGTGTCGACCAGCGCCGTCCCGATGTCCCGCTTCAGGCAGGCGAGCGCAAACTGATGCGTGGTGGCGCGATCTTGATCGATGATGAGAATTGTTCTCATCCATTCCTCCTCAGCTCCGCGGGGAGCGGACCCCGAGGGAGCAAGGTCAATGCCACACCACGCCATCGCCTAACTACGCGGATCGAAGAGGCCAGCAACATTCACACTCGAATCACTCCAGGGAGGAACGCCGTGGAGCGGGATCTTTTCCCAGGTTCGCGGGCTGCGCGGCCAGCGTCGGCAACGTTCCGAGTCGCTCAGCCCAAGACGACTGCGAGCGCGGCGGTGGAGTCTGGCGGCCGGCGCTGTCCTACTGCGAGGTCCAGTCGGGGAGCAGTCCGATCTAGGGCAATCTCAAGACGCGACCCGGCAGGCTGCCGGTGTGCTCGCCGTCGCGGATCACGAATCGCCCGTTGACGACGACGTGCTCGATCGCCTCCGGGTATTGATGCGGCGCCTCGTAGGTCGCCCGGTCTCGCACGCGGCGCGGCTCGAACACGACCAGATCGGCCTTCGCCCCCGGACGGATCACGCCGCGATCGGACAGGCCGAGTCGACGCGCGGGAAGTCCCGTCATCTTGTGGATCGCGTGGGCGAGCGGGAGCACGCGCTGCTCGCGCACGTATTCGCTCAGCACTCTCGGAAAGGTGCCGTAGCTCCGCGGATGGGGCCGGCCCTCTCCCAGCTCACCGTACGGCGCCAGCGATGACCCATCGGAGCCGATCATCACGCGCGGGTGAGCCAGCGCCGTCCGCACGTCGCGCTCGTCGAGCTGGAACAGGATCATCGCAGTCCGGGGCTCCGCAACCAGGACGTCGAGCGCTCCGGCCAGGCCACCGATCTCGCTGAGCCTCCGGCCTTCGGTGTCCTTCCGTCCGGGCGAGAACGAGATCATGATGTTTTCCCAGCCGACGCGATCGAGCAAGCTCTGCCCCGTGACCGGCTGGTCGAGCTCCTTCGCGATGCGCTCGCGCACGGCGGGATCGCCCAGGCGCTCGACCATCGCCGGAATGCCGCCCTCGAGGGCCCAGTCGGGGAGCAGCGACCGCAGTGACGTGCTGGAGGCCGTGTACGGGTAGACGTCGGCCATGACGTCGATGCCCTCGGCGACCGCCGCGTCGACGAGGGCGAGCGCGCGCGCGACCTTGCCCCAGTTCGGCCGACCCGCCGCCTTGATGTGGCTCACCTGGACCGCGAGCTCCGCCTCGCGGCCGACGGTGATCGCCTCGGCGACCGCATCGAGCAGCGTCGCGCCCTCGCCACGGATGTGACTTGCATAGAGCGTGCGCTGCCGGCGCGCGCAGATGCGCGCGAGCTCGACGATCTCGGCCGTGGTCGCGTAGGAGCCGGGCGCGTAGATCAGTCCGGTGGACATTCCCCAGGCGCCGGCCTCGATGGCGTCGGCGAGGGCGCGCTGCATCGTCACCAGCTCGCCGGCCGTCGGCTCGCGCCGCGCGAAACCCATCGCGGCAACGCGCAGCGTGCCGTGGCCGACGAGCTGGACGACGTTGACCGACGCCCCGCCGGCGTCGAAGGCGTCGAGATACTGACCGACCGAGCGCCAGCGAAGGTCCAGGCCGCGCGGCAGGTACAGGGCGAAGCCCTTGAGATCGTCGAGGTGCTCGTCGCTGACGGGCGCCGGCGAGAAGCCACAGTTGCCGACCACTTCGGTCGTCACGCCCTGGCGGATCTTGGACTCGGCGCGGCGATTGGCCCACAGGCGCCAGTCCGAGTGGGAGTGCATGTCGATGAAACCCGGAGCCACCACGCGGCCGGCGGCGTGAACGGTGCGGCCAGCCGCTTCGCGAGAGAGATCGCCAACGGCCACGATCGTGTCGTCGCGCACACCGACGTCGCCACGGCCGCCGGGTGTCCCCGTGCCGTCGACGACGGTGGCGCCCTCGATCTTGAGATCGAGCACTAGAGCGTGGGCGCCGCGGAGAAGCGAAGCACGCCTTCGCACCAGGCGGCCACGCGCAGGAGCGACTGCTCGTGGCCCGCGCCGCTGGTGAGCTGGATCGCGAACGGGAGGCCGGAGGCAGCGAGGCCGCTCGGCAACGAGATCGACGGCATCCCTGAGTAGCTCCAGGGCGCACACAGTGAGCCGTCGCCCGTCGAGCCGAGTCCGGCCGGCGCCGGCGTCGGCACGGTGGGGCTCAGCAGCGCGTCGTGAGCGGCCAGCATCGGCGCCACGTCGGCGCGGAAGCGGAGCCGCGCGCGGTTGGCGTCGATGTAGGCGACGGCGGTCGTGGCGAGTCCTGCCTGCACGCCGGCGCCGATCTCCTTGCCGAACTCGGCGCCGTGCTTTCGGAAGTCCTGCTCGTGGTACGTCGCGGCCTCGGCCTCCAGCACGGTGAGCCCGGCGGCGTGCAGCGGGGCGAAGGACGGAGGAAGCGTCACCTCCACCAGCGTCGCTCCCGCCGCGCGCAACGCGTCGGCGACGAGGCGCAGATGGGTGACGACCTCGGGCTCGGCGCGGGCAACGAGCTCGGGCGACACGGCGATCCGAGGGGGCCGGCCTGCGGCGGCGTCGTACTCAGCGCCGGCGAGGACGCCGAGCGCGAGGGCGGCGTCCTCAACTGATCGCGCGAGCACGCCGACGTGATCGAGCGACCAGGCGAGCGGGATGACGCCGTCGACCGGGATCAGGCCGTGCGTGGGCTTGAGGCCGACGACGCCGTTGTAGGCCGCGGGTCTCAGCACGGAGCCGACCGTCTGTGACCCGCTCGCGAGCGGAATCATCCGCGCAGCGACGGCCGCACCCGAGCCGGCCGACGATCCTCCCGGAGTGTGGCCGAGATTCCACGGGTTCCGGGTGGGCGCCGGATCGCGATAGGCGAATTCGGTCGTGGCCGTCTTGCCGACGATCACGGCGCCGGCCTCGCGCAGGCGAGCGACTGCCGTCGCGTCTTCGGTCGCCCGGCGGTGCCTCCACGGCCGCGCTCCGCCCGTCGTCGGCATACCGGCGACGTCGAAGATGTCCTTGATGCCGACGGGCACGCCGTGAAGCGGGCCACGAATCCGGCCGGCGCGAGTCTCGGCATCGCGCTCGCGGGCGGCGGCGCGCGCGCTGGCCTCATCCACGTGCGTCCAGGCCAGGAGCTGTCCGTCGAGCGCACGGATGCGGTCGAGGCAGGCCTCGAGCAGCGACCCCGCGGTGATCTTGCCGTCGCGAATCCGCCGCTGGGCTTCGCGAGCGCTGAGACGGGTCAGTAGCCGTGCGTCATCTGAGGACATCGAGCACCTCCGCGACGACCTCGAAGCGCCCGAAGGACGGCATCAGGTAGGCGCCCGCGTAGCGTGACCGGATCTCGCCGACGAGTTGCTGGGCCATGTCGATGCCAGCGCGCAGCGCGCCGTCACCGGCGGCGCGGAGTCGGGCGCGCACACCATCGGGAATCGTGATCCCCGGCACCTCGTTGTGGAGGAACTCGGCGTGGCGGAAGCTGTGGAGCGGCAGCACGCCGACCAGCACGGGCACCGGCGAGCCGCCGACGCGAGCCAGGAAGCGATCGAGGACTTCGAGGTCGTACACGGGCTGCGTCTGGAACCAGCGCGCCCCGGCCTCGAGCTTGCGGTGAAAGCGCTCGACTTCGCGCCCAGGGTCCGGCGCTCCGGGATCGAGCGCGGCGCCCACGCAGAAGGACGTGGGCTCGCCGATGCCGTTGCCGGTCGCGTCCATGCCCTCGTTCATCCGGCGCAGCACTTCGAGCAGGCCGATGCCGTCGACGTCGAAGACGGCCGTGGCGTTCACGTAGTCGCCCGTGCGCGGCGGGTCACCGGTCATGGCCAGGATGTTGCGAATGCCGAGCGCGTGCGCGCCCAGCAGGTCGCCCTGGATGCCCATGAGATTCCGGTCTCGGCAGGTGAAGTGCATGTTGATGTCGAGACCGGTCGCCTCGCGCACGAGAATCGCGGTCGGCAGCACGGCCATGCGGACGCGGCCGAGTGAGCCGTCGTTGATGTCGACGATCTCCACGCCACGCTCCTTGAGGAGCTTGGCGCCCTGCACGAGCTTTTCCACGGTGTGGCCGCGCGGCGGATCGAGCTCCACGCTCACGACGAAGCCGCGCTGCTCGAGCTTGCGTCCCAGCAGCGTCGGAGCGAGGGTCGTGCGGAGTCCGGGGGTCTCGAGCGCCTCGATCACGCGTGCGGCGCTCGTCGGCCGGGGCTCGGCCTTCGATGCCGGCGCCCGGGCGTCGAGCACGCGGCGCATCGCCGCGATGTGCTGGGGCGTCGTCCCGCAGCAGCCGCCGACGATGCGCGCGCCGGCGTCGATCATCCGACCGGCGTAGTCGGCCATGTAGCCGGGTGAAGACAGATACATGAGCCGCTCGCCGATGCGATGAGGCAAGCCGGCGTTCGGCTGGATGGCGAGTGGCACGTCGCGGGCTTCCGGTCCCATCGCCTCCAGGACCTCGTAGAGCGTGCTCGATCCGACCGAGCAGTTGGCGCCGAGGGCCCGCACGCCCAGCTCGCGCAGCGTTCGCGCGACCTCGGCCGGCGAGCGTCCCGCGAACGTCACCCCTTCGTCCGTGAACGCCATCTGCGCCACGATCGGCAGATCGGTCAGCGCGCGAATCGTCTCGATGGCCAGCGCGATCTCGGTGAGATCCGAGAACGTCTCGACGACGAACGCATCGATGCCGCCCTCCAGCAGCGCCTCGGCCTGCTCGCGAAAGGCCGCGCGCGCCTCGTCAGCCGTCACGGTACCGAGGGGAGCCAGATACTTGCCGAGCGGCCCGACGGAGCCGAGCACCAGCACGTCGCGGCCCATGCTCTCGCGCACGTCGCGCGCCAGCTTGACGCCCCGCAGGTTGATCTGGTGGACGTCGCCGGCCAGGCCGTGCACGGCCAGCTTGAACCGGTTCGCGCCGAACGTGTTGGTCTCGATGCAATCGGCGCCCGCCGCGATGTACTCGCTGTGGACCGACTGCACGACCTTGGCGTGGTTGACGTTCAGGACGTCGAAGCAGGCATCGATGCTGACCCCGCGCGTGTAGAGCAGCGTGCCCATGGCGCCGTCGCAGAGGAGCGGGCCGGCCGCCAGCCGGCGATCAAACGCGTGCGGCATCGTGCTCGCGCAGGGCGGCCATCACGCGCGCCACCACCTCGTCGGGGCCGAGCCCGGTCGTGTCCACGCTCAGGTGAGCCTGACGGTAATACGCCCCGCGGCGGCGATAGAGCTCCTCGATCTCGGTGGTGGAGCGGCCCGCCAGCATCGGCCGGTCGCCGCTCCGCGTGGCGCGGGCGTGGAGCTCGGGCAGCTCGCCCCGCAGCCAGACCACCGTGCCGAGCGCGCGCAGCGCCTCCATGCGGCCGTCGCGGCAGGGAAAGCCACCACCCGTCGCGATGACGTCACCGGACTTGAGCCGCAGCAGCTCGAGCGCCTCGCCCTCGAGCTGACGGAAGCGCTCCTCGCCTTCACGGCGAAAGATCTCGGGGATCGAGCGGCCCTCGGCTGCGACGATCATGTCATCGGTCTCGACGAAGCAACGACCCAGACGCCGCGCGAGCAACCGCCCGCACACGGACTTGCCGGCTCCCATGAATCCGACCAGCACGATGGTGCCGCGACGCATCGACAAGCATCGTAACACTGCTCTTTGCACGTGAGCGAAACGCGAGCGACGAGGCGGCGCGGCCAATCGGACATAGTCGCGGATCGCGTAAAGGGGGAGTCTGAGGGGGGACGCAGGGTCCCCCCTCAGTCAATCATCGGCCAGGTAGAGGCGGCGGACGATTTCCCAGCCGCCCGCGAGCAACGGGACCGAGACGAGCGCGCCGATGAGGAGCGCGTATTTCACGCCGAGGAGCGCCATCCCGATGGCCAGGACGGCGCCCACCGCGAGACTGGACAGAATCTGCCCACGCACGTAACCACCAATGCGGTCGAGGACGGGCTCGCCCAGCGCTGCCACCCGGGGCTGGTAGGCGCGCGGCACCAGGCGCAGCAACGTCTCGCCGATCGTGCGCGCGTCCACCACGAGATAGGCGGCGGGCAGCCGGGTCACTGGGCGAGAGCGATCACGCCGGACGCTGCCAGCGCATCGATCTCGCGACGTTCGATCCCCAGCTCGCCGAGGATTTCTGCCGTGTGCTCACCGAGCCCCGGCGCTGGCCGTCGCACGCGGGCGTCGATCTCGGAGCCGCGGACGGGAAATCCGAGCATCCGGATGCGGCCGCACCCGGGCTGCTCCATCTCGGTGACGAGTCCGAGGTGCTGGACCTGGGCGTCGGCGAAGACCTCGTCGAACTCGTAGATCGGGCCGCAGGCGATCGTCGCCTTCTCGAGTCGCCTCACCCACTCCTCCGTCGTCGCGGTGGCCAGCCTGGCCTCGACCCGGGCACGGAACTCGTCACGATTGGCGACCCGCGCGTCGTTGGTGGCGAAGCGTAGATCACCGGCGAGCTCGGGGTCGCCGAGGGCGTGGCAGAAGCGCTCCCACCGATCGGGATTCATGATCACGACGTTCAGGAAGCCGTCCTTCGTCTGGAACGCTTCGGCCGGCGCCAGGTTCGGATTGCGATTGCCCTCGCGTCGCGGGCGCGCACCACCACTCGCGAAGAAGTGGGCGATCGGATCGGGCAGGAGCCCGAGCGTCGAGGCGAGCAGGCTGACGTCGAGATGCTGGCCGCGGCCGCTGCGGAAACGATGAACGAGCGCGGCGTTCACGGTCCCGAACGCGTGGAGAGCGGCGGCCAGGTCGGAGACGGAGCCACCGACCTTCGTCGGCGGGTGACCGGGCATGCCGGTGAGCGCCATGAGGCCGCTCATCCCCTGCGCGATCGTGTTGTAGCCCGCCCGCCGCGCGTACGGCCCGTCCTGTCCGAAGCCGGTGATCGAGGCGTAGACGACGGCCGGGTTTCCGGCGCTGACCGCCCGGTAGCCAATGCCGAGCCGGTCGGCTACGCCGGGCAGGAAATTCTCGATGACGACATCGGAGCGCCGGGCCAGCTCGAGCGCCAGTCGAGCGCCGTCAGGATGCTGCAGGTCGAGCGCGAGCGAGCGCTTGTTCCGATTGACCGCCGCGAAGACGGGGCTCATGCCGTCCTGGCCACGCCAGTGGCGCATGTCGTCCCCGCGACCGGGCCGTTCGACTTTGATGACGTCGGCGCCGAGGTCGCCCAGCAGGAGCGCGCAGTAGGGTCCCGCCACGACGCGCGAGAGATCGAGGACGCGGAGCCCGGCCAGGATCACTCGCGCTCGAGGAACCCTTCCGTCATCGCGTTGACCTCCGGAATCCCGGTCCGGGCGATCGCGTTGATCCGGGCCTTGACCTCGGCCAGCGCGCGGAACGGCTTGGTGGCCATGCGCTCGGCGAAGGCGCGCACTTCCTTGGCCAGCGCGTCGCCCGCGACCACGCGGTGAACGAGGCCGAGCGCCCGCGCCTCTTCCGCCGAGTAGCGCCGGCACTCCATGATGATCTCCTTCGCGCGGGCCGGGCCCACGAGGCGCACGAAGCGCGTGGTCGACGCGACGCCCAGTGGAACCCCGAGGTCGACCTCGGGAATCCAGAGCTCGGCCTGGGCCGCCGCCCACCGGAAGTCGCACGCCAGCGTGAGCCCCCAGCCGCCGCCGACGGCGTGGCCGTTGATCATCGCGATCGTGGCCTGCTCGAGATTCTCGAGCAGCGTGTTGGCCCGCTCGAACAGGCGCCTGAACTGCGTCTTCTTCGCGAGGAACGCCTGGCGCCGGTCGTCCTCCGACATCTGACGACGGATCGGCGCGTCGGCGCCGGCCGAGAATACCGGGGGCGCACCGGTGACGATCACCACACGAGTCCCCGCATCGTCGCGCAGCTCGGCGAAGGCGGCGGCGACATCGCGCAGCATCGGATCGCTCAGCGAGTTACGCCGGTCAGGGCGAGCGAGCGTGACGGTGGCGATCGCACCATCGCGGACGAGCGTGACGTTGTCGGCCATGGGTGGGCGGACCGTAGCACACGGGCCGCGAGGGCGCAAACCGGACGAGCGACGTCAGCGGCGCACGGGACGCCGGGCCGGCACGCGCCGGTACGCGCACTCGGCCATCCAGCAGCGCGCGCACTGGCTGAAGTAGTGGTCGACCCGAGCCTCGGGCCCGGCACCGACGAGGAGCGAGATGGACTTGGCCGGACGCATGAAGCACACGTCGTTGAGCGACACGCCCGCCGCGGCGGCGGGGCAGAGGCGGAAGAGCTGCGCCTGCTCGGCCACGTCCCACGTCCCGTAGCCCGGGCTGATCCGATTCGTCACCTTCACGTCGCGGCGGATGCCCTCCTGGCAGAGGGCGTCGTTGACGTACTCGGCGAGGCTCTCGACCGCGCCGGATCCCACGCTGTCGAGCATCACGGCCAGCGGCAGCTCGCGCTCGTCCCACAACTCGGACACGCGGCGCTCCAGGGCGTCGCCGATCGTGCACGCGCCCGCGGCCACGCGCTCCACGCGCCCCCACAACCGCTCGATGTCGGGGATCGTCAGGGTGACGCCGCCAGCGACGACCGTGCCGGCCGAGCGGTCGGTGACGTCGAGCCAACGGACGGCTGCACTCGGCGCGATGAGCGTGCGGCCCAGCGCCAGCGCCTCGTCGAAGAGCGCGAGCACGTCGGGGGTGGGCACGTCGATCCCGCGCTTGTAGCCCTGGAAGCGAAGAACCTCATCGGGATCGATCGCCAGCGGAACGTTGGCGAAGACGGCTACTTCTTCCGTGTGCGCACGACCTCCGCTCATGTCACCGCTCGCCTCGGGCGACCGGCGGCTACCGCCGCCTCTCCGCCCTGCGGCTGCGCACGACCTCC
>WNFO01002969.1_pt1 | contig 20634 bp, 39 predicted proteins | sample 5400251 | NCBI WGS metagenome assembly WNFO01 (sample SAMN13153354, study PRJNA577476) | soil metagenome | isolation source: 100 cm saprolite under Madrone tree | place: USA:California | collected 2016-06-14
GTCTCCTTGATCTTAGAGGCTATATCAGCAACGATGAGTTGACTTCTGATATAGGTGACATGAAATGGACGCTATCTAATGCGTATTTCGTAGCTATGCTACACCACTCAGGAAGAGTCCGAGAGTCTCAAGACAAGTCAGAGGTATAAACTCGTAAAGTTGTATATCCCTAAATTTTTGTTCACGAATGCACGCACTAGCCTGCACTTCTTTTGTGTCTCTATCCATAGCTCTATCCTGTCGTAGTACTCTACCTCTAACATTTTCGGTCGCCAAGACTTACCATAACCACCACTTTTCTTTATAATAGTATGCTTCTCTATACCATATTCTTCTGTCCTGTATATCTTCTGTCTAAGTACCACGTAAACTGCCGACATTAGAGGTACCGCAAGTAGGAACGAGTGTTATACACCGTCCAGGGTGTAAAGTTAGTACCGTGATTTGAAATAGTGTATGCTGCTCTAAATGAACATAAAGCATTGAGCGCACATGCACGGGAAACGGAAGGGTGATATGGTAGGTATATTTGCAGTATTCCTACTTCACCAAGGGGGCCAATTGCATTGGTACGTAAACTGCTCTCTGCTTGTGCGATGGCTACAATCACGTCTATTTGATGTCCTCTAAAGCCTGCTACGTAGGCGCATATTTTTGCTTGCGCTACTGTGAGCACACCGCAAAGAAATGGTACCACGATGCTGTGAGGCAATGTACCGTTCCGTGCTTCCTGGATAAGGAACCAGGAATTAGTTCCCCAGCGCCAACCTGAGATACCATAGGCATAATCTGGTGTTAGGCCGAATTCTACCCACGTTTTTGAGTAACCCAAGATTTGACCTTGTGAAACGTGTTGGCCAGTGCGTACCACAATAGAAGACAGATCCTCAACATAGGCGTATTGACTTCCATGGGCAAAGTGCGGAATATCAAGCTTCCAAGTAACTTCTTGAAAAGCAAAAGAAGTATTTCCAGCGTAAGAAACAGTGCCAGATAACAAAGCAGTAACAGGAGTATTGTTTTGGAAACAACTAAGATCGTTCCCATGTTCCGCCTCACCAGCTTCTCCTTGCCCATACGCAAGTGTCAGACAACCATCATACCAGGGGGTGGTGGCACGTGTGATAGAAGGTGCTACAAAAAGGAGCGTAAGCGAGAGCACTAATAATAGGGCGTAAAGTGGGAATGGGAAATGTCTCAAGCTTATACGCTCCTTTCGCTGGTCGTACCATTCACCGCTATTTTTACTCCTTGTTCGACCCCCAATAGGCGCACATATTGGCCTACGGCTATTCCCCACGTTGCTGTCAGTGTTGTATCCAGTGGAATGTGCATGATAACCTGGTACGATAAGACTGCTGTTAGTCCGATTGTTATTAACGCAATGGCAATTGCCGCTACGGTATGCTGTAAATCCATGTCTATCCTTTGGGGTGTCGTTTAAAGTATTCAACTTGACGCAACCTTTTTAGAGCTCCTTTCCTGGATTTAGATTTGCCCAGGTTCTTACCACTTTTAGAGACGACTTTATAGCCGCCTCTTACCTTCCTGATGGTCATGGTTTCAAAGGATTGAGTGTTGCTGCCATATTTATGAGGTACACACTCTCATGCAACGCATTAATTGCTCGTGTTTTTTGTGGACAGTCCGGTACTGTTTCATTGATGTGATGTGCTAGTGCTTTTGCTTCTTCCCTCAAAGGGCGATAGACTTCTACCTCTTCTTCCGTCCAACGCCTGTATGTGAACAGATTGTCAATATCTTCGTGTGATAGGTACATTTTATCCTCCTGCAAAACGCTTGTATAGCCACCATCCGATGAAGATGATAACTGCTAGTACTATCAAGTGTCCTAAATTGAGTTTCATGCGTTGGCCTCCTTTTCCGCCTGGACCATCAGGCGTACTAAATCGTGGAACAATACTTTCGGTCGCCATCCGAGCACATTTCGTGCTTTGGATGCATCCCCGCAAAGGGAATGAATATCTAGGGGACGAGACAATGACCCGGACGTAGACACGTAATCTTGCCAGTATTCACCGTATGCCGCTATGCAGAAATCCATCACAGAATGCTGCTCGCCAGTGGCTATCACGTAGTCTTCTGCAGTGGGATGCTGCAACATGCGCCACATTGCCTCGACATATTCATAGGCATATCCCCAGTCTCTATAGGCTTTTATATTACCGAGCGTGATATGCTCGCGACGAGCGGCACCGCGAGCTATCTTTTTTGTCACGAAATCATCCCCGCGTCTGGGGCTCTCATGATTAAAGAGGATGCCACAACAGCAAAACATGTTGTACGCCTCACGGTAATTGACCGTTGCAGCATGAGCAGCTAGTTTTGCTACGCCGTAGGGCGAGTGCGGATGGAAGGGAGTATTTTCGTTGCATCTTACTTTGACATTACCAAACATCTCTGAAGATGATGCCTGATAGTACCGTATATTAGGATTAACTGACCTCACTGCCTCTAAGAGTTTAATTGCGCCAAGTCCGGTTTGCTCAAAGCAGGCGATAGGCGTTTGGAAGGATTCGCCCACGTGTGAGAAGCTAGCGAGATTGTACACCTCATCGGGGTTACTTTTCTCAACTGCTCTAACGAGTGAAGCCATATCGAGTAGATCTCCTGATAGGATTCTAATATCTTCGGTAAGGTGGGCAATCCTATCTGTTGACCGATGACTTGTGTGTCTGACCAATCCATAGACCTCATACTCCTTGCTTAATAAGAGCTCAGCTAGATAACTACCATCCTGGCCTGTAATGCCTGTTATAAGAGCTCTTGGCATTGTTGTACCTCCTCGCATGTGTACAAATATCCGTATACTTCTGGTATTGAGGTATCGTAGTTCCCTTCCTTAGGGTAAATAATTGTTGTCTTTATGAGGGAAGTAGCGGCATAACCGAAGTGCCATAAATATGACTTAATCGGTTCTATTAAATGAGCATAATGTATTTCGATATACAGGATTGGATGGTACAATTCCAACGTTCTTCCCATGCCTTTAAGAACTTCTAGCTCAAAACCCTCTACATCTATCTTAATAAAATCTACTCTTCCAATAGCAAGAGTATCAAGAGCGTGTATGGATATCTCAGACTCACCTTTCCCTACTCCTTCACCAGCGGGGGAATTTATTTGTGTTGGATCGTGTATGTTCATGTGGGTGATGCCGTCGACCGGTCCTAACGCACATTGAATGGGCGTCACATTGAGGACATTATTAAGGAGTAAGTTAGTGCACAGCATATCAAACATAAATGGCTGGGGCTCAAAAGCGTAGACTCTTGTAGCCGTGCGTGCATAGGTGAGCGTGTGCGTCCCTATATTTGCGCCAATATCGAGTACAATCCCATGAGCGTACTTTGCTGTCAGTTCTAGCTCGTTATGTGACCACTCCTCATACTCACGCAATTGTAAGCCTATTCCTACATCATGCCGGTTGTTTATCATTAAGCCGTGTTTCGTCTCAAGTATTTCGTAGTGCTCATTTATGTACATAGACATGTTCCTCTACCTTCCTGAACACGTTCAACCACTCCTCTTGAAACTCTTTCAGCGTATGTTCCTCGGCATATGCTCTTGCCATCGCGGCTTTATCCAGGGCCTCTTCATAATGGAGGTAAACATGCTCCAATTTCTCGACCATACTCGTGACCGATGTACCAGCCTTCACCTTGGCTACAGGATATGGATACGTCAGCGGCGTTATAAATCTGATTGACAATTTGCCTGTCGTAGCCACAAACAACGCTGTATGACTCGTGTGTGAATATCACCTCCGATGGATGTAGCCCGAGTAAGTGCGCTTGTGATGGTAAGTGTCCTCCCAGGTCCTTCATTTTCGCGTGCATATAGAGCTTGCTATTCGGGTACTTTTGATGGAAGAGATGATAGGCGTACATTACACGGCCCAGGTCTTTACGCCGCTGATTGCGATTAAATGATAGCACGACGAATGTATCCAGGCTTTCTATCCCCAAGATTTCCTGACGTATTCTCTGCCTCTTTTCCGGCTCCATGCGGTACAGTACGTCAGGCTCAAACCAGAGAGGAATAAGCTGTAACTTTTCTTGGAGTCGAGGAAGCCGCTTTACTGCTACGTCGTATGCGAATTGAGAATAGACGAATGGATAATCTACCTCATAGAGAAAGTGCAGGTAGGGCATGTCAAAATCTGCGTCAATCACTACCAGGGATATGATAGGAAAGCCCCACTTTGCACGCGCTGTTAATGCGTCGGGCATGACGACATCTATGGTATTGATATCGCCGCTCAAAAAGAGCATGTCATATCCGCCCGCTCGAATTGCCTCCTTTGCATGCTCAGGCTGAAAGTAGTCTCCTATGTCCGCATTAATGAAGGTACACGGCCATTCCTCCTTATCAAATGGTACATCACCAAAGTGGTTTAATCCCACGATGGTTAATTCCCATCCTAATTGGAGCATAAGCTTGATGAGCGGTTGTGATACCCGCCCTGCACCGGTTTGAATGACAGGGCTTTCACAATAACACAGTACCTTCACGCTTTCCCCTCCGTCAGTATGCAATTGGATACCATAATGCTGTCGTGATATCCCACACAAACAACGCAGCTTTTTGGCCTGAGAATACATAGTCCGTTGCGATATGGGAGGAACCAGCGGCACTCCCAGCGGTCGCAAAGGTGACACTCGAAGCCGCGGCCCCGACATGCTGTACTGCGACTATTTGACCGTCAGTTGTACCACTTTGCATAATGACCGCTGTAACAGCACTCCCAGCAGTGATTTTATTTATCAGTTTTGTGGTACTAATTGTACCACTTGTTGTGACACTTGCTCCTGCTGCACCACTTGTACCACCATTTAGGTTCGTCAGGTTTGCCGTCGTGATGGTTTGAGTTGTCGTCACCATACCGACAGTTGTAAGTGTTCCGTTCGTTCCATCACTGGTGATGTTCCCACGGTCAGCGGAAATGCTTCCCATCACTTGCAAGCGTTCCGCTTCTATAAATGCATCTTGAGCCATGACGTTCTCCTAGTATGCCACCGGGTACCAGAGAGCAGTGACACTTTCCCACACGAATAATGCCGCTTTCTGGCCGGAGAATGCGTAGTCCGTAGCAATATGGGAAGAGCCGGCAGCACTCCCAGCAGTCGCGAAGACGACGGAGGAAGCCGCGGCCCCGACATGCTCGACGAGGCATAATTGACCGTCATAGGAACCACTTCCCATAATGACTGCCGTTACCGCACTCCCAGCAGTGACTTTTGATATGAGGTTTGTGGTGCTAATTGTACCGCTTGTTGTGACGCTTGCGCCTGCCGCACCACCGCCTTGACCCGCTAATTTAGTGGTCAAAATTGTCTCTGCGTCTACGAATACATCTTGTGCCATTGTTTGTTCCTTCCTTTTGTTCTGAGCTAAAGTGGCTTCTCTAGCCATTTTGCTGTCATGCGGACTACTTTTCCGCTCACGCCTGACGAGAGAAACAATAAGAGATTATTTCCCGGGTACAATTCTATCTTATCCGGGAAGGTCAAAAAATCTTGCGTAACACCTGCCTGCATATTCATCACCTCGATATCATCGGTGGTATTACCAGCACTACCATCCTCTGAGGAGCAAATAGCTACTGATGTCGGTCTATTTGTTGCCGTGATGGTATGACATGCTGTACTCTGTGGCGTTCCCAATGCATTATTTGCTCCGATAAAACTATAGAGGTTTGCAGTCGGATTAGTCGAGTCATTTGTGAATACCCTGGCTGCATGAAATGTGTAGAGTTTCCCTGATGTCGTTGGATTGAATATATTTAAGCCCTGATTAACAGTCGCCGTTGAGCCGAAACCAACGGTACAAGAAAACAAGGGAAAACCGCTTGCTGTTGGATTGATAGCTTGCGTCGGTAAAATCATAGGATAGGCACTGACATTAATAGCCTCGTTAATTCCCACCGCGTCAAAGATAAGCGTATTGGCTGAGAAACTAGAAACATTGCTGAGAGTGCTAACAGGCACAACACTTATCACCCCAGTAAATCCCTTTTTAATGGGAAAGAAATCAGTCGTAGAAGGATACAATGTTTTCGTTGTACCACCACCTACCATGCTGATAGTGCAGGTTAGACCCGATAAATTCCCGATAATGATACCTTGCATTCCGTCACTGGGAGTAGTGAACGTTGTATTTATTCCTGATGCAATTATGATAGAGCCAAGATTTATCATAGGAATACTGCCTTTGTTGCTGCATTTAATCCCGTGCTTATACCCCCCTTTACATCCTGTACAGGGTTACGTGTGAGTATCCAGAAGCCAAAAATGATAAGCAATAATGCGCCTAGAAATAGGCCTGTGCGAACGGCGAATAATGGTACATTCTGATTGAGATAATCTATAATTGGCTGAGTAGGACTAGGAAATAGATTGCCTAATCCGCTACCGTATGTTGCTCCTTCACCTCTTAGTAACCCTGCTAGGTCACCCCTTGCAGCATCAATAATAGGAACAGGATTAAGAGCCCCTGCAAGATTGGCCGATGTCTCATTAGACCATGCACTCCCTTGACCATAATAGTCACCACTATAGAGCGCAAAGCCAACGGCAGCCGGTTGTGTTCCGGGAGGCGTACCACTTCCCGGGCCACCATACCCGATAACATCTCCGGTGCGCACTTGAGAGCCAACGGATAAGCCTGGTGCAATACTCGTAAGATGTAAGTATGCGGTATGCGTTGCAAGTCCGTTTAATGGCTGGTGCAATTTCACCGTCACAACATGCCCATATGCAGGTATGGCACCACTACCCGCTGTATCGATACCTGAAATAACGCCACCATAGAGCGCGGTGATGGGGGTATTGTTTGGTACCTGAAAATTGATATCAGGCTTAGGAAAGCCTCCATACGGATCAGGAGTACCAATATCTGCTATATAAGGATAGTCGTACCACGGATTAGCCATTTAGCGTGTCCAATTCAATCCTCTCAGCCATGCCGTAAATTGTTCCCATGTCGTTGGGGAAGGTGATCCTTCTGGCTTAGCAACAATAGGTCCTTTATTCACGTTTGCATGTCCCCCGTAAGATGGGAGTCTAAATGAGTTTTGATGTACGACTGTTGGTATGTCGTTCAATTGTGCTCTTGTGAAAGAGCGCGGAATATGCATCATGTTGTTACCTTTGTTCCTGCAATTTTAACATTCACTGCATTTGGTCCTTTTACCAGATAATAACCAGGCGCGCCATTAGAAACACTCCACCCTTTCCCGAATCTTGACGCAAGAGCGGTTTGATTCAAGCCGGGGGCACCCTTAATCAAGTACCCTGATTGTTCGCCCGTTCCCACTTTCGTTACAGTAGCTTTACCTAAACCAAACGCTTTGAGGAACGCTTGTATTGTTGATAAGTTTTCGCTAGGCTTTCCTGTCGCGTTAGCCACCTTTGGCGTGGGAGGCCTCTGTGTGACTCTTCCAACACCAGGTGGTTGCACCGTCGGCGCTGGGGCTGTCTCGGGTGATGGTGATGGTGACGTTGCCGCGACAGTAGCCGCCGTGGTAGACGTTGGTCCAAATGCTATCAGATTTCCATTCGCATCAAAAACGGGTTGTATTCCTTGAGGCAATATCGGTACCGTTCCCGTACCACCACTAGAAGTTTGCGGATAAGCGCTCTGGGAAGCTCCATCCGTTCCTGCTCCTGCTCCGGCCCCGGCCCCAGCACCGGAAGTACCTGGACCAGCCGCTTGCGTCGTCGCTGCTCCCTGACTTGCCTGGTTATTTAGGTACAATTCGTAGATGGCAAACCCTATCACAGCAAGGAATATAATGCCCACTGTCCACTTACCCCATGTTGGAAGCTTTTTCCATTCCTCTGCTGCATCTCCCAGCCATGAACCAGGATGTACCTCTTTTTTAGGCTCTTTAGGTGTTGTTTCTTCCGCCATTATGGTAGTACCTCGTAAAGGAATATTCCTGCTAGCGCATATGGATTATCAATTAAGAGCGTCAATAAAATGACCATGATACACCACGTGATAATCGCTATCTTTAGTACCGCTACTGGAAAGTTCGTAGCAAGCGTATTCCGCCAGTGCTCTATCAGGTACTTAAAGGGGAACAACATCATGACAATTGTCCGAAGGCAGCACTGAGCGCGTGCATGAACGCGTAAAATTGTCCGTATGTATTTGGGATGGTCAATTGCCGCTGTTGTACATTCGCCATCTGAGCCGGGTTATTAAGTCTCTGGGCATCGGTGGGCGTATGCATGAAATTGCTGTAATATGGCATGTTGGCATTCGAGTACCACTCTTGTTGACGTACGTCTTGTGCCTTACGTACCTGGTCTTCATCCATGCCATCACCAGGCAACGCAACGCGAATAATCTTGGTATTCACGATGTGCGCGATTTGACGCATCGATGAAGCAATCGTGAAATTGCGTTGGCTTTCCCGTGCATCAAGAGAGGCTGTATAATTTGGGTCAATACCCCCCGGTGCTGGTGGTGCAAGTTTGACCTTTACCAGGGTAGCCATTGTAGCTCCTTTCATCGGACGGCTTGAAAGCAATGTTCCATATGGCATATCTATGCTCCTTGCAATTGCTTGATGAGTGAAACGCTCTGTTTGCCCGTGGCATTAAAGATGCTCACGACAGCGGGAGAGTTCTTGACTCCTAAGTACACTAGGATTAGTAACCCGATGCCAAGCAGTAACCCTTGTATGACTTTCATGATTTCGGCTCCTTTAGAAGTGGTGTAAATGTACCAACGTGTGTTAGTACTACTCCTACAATCAGGATAACAACCAAGAATGTTGCGAATTCTGGGAACGGTGAAGCGAGCGCAATAAGCGCCAGTGAAGCAACACCAAAGTAGAAGAATTCTTTTAATGTGACATTCATGCGACTTGTGTTCCTCCTGGTCCCTTCGTTGGTTTGGCTGCCTGGGATAGCGCACCATTAAACGTGTTCCATGTTCCCATAATTGTCTTCTTTACAGCGGGTTGTAACGTGAGTTCTAGAGCGGCTAATATGAGAAGGAGTATGAGCACTCTCGTTTGTCCATCTGTCATTGCTTTGCCGTTCCTGATTGCTTTGTACCGCCTAATTGTTGCAATGGCGGTGTAGGTTTTGGCGATGGCTGTTGTTGTTGTGCGCCCGCGCCCACTACACCTGGTACAGTTAAAGGTGCATTTGCGGGTGGCAATTTCCCGGTAATCACTAACCATCCTACTGTAAAACCGACCAATATTAAAAGCAATCCGAGTACCGCTTTCATACTTATGCCTCCCAGTGCCACCAATGGAGTAGAAAACCGAGCAGGATGAGACCTACCGCAATGCCAATGATAAACATCGCGTTTTGATCTCCTCCGACATTAGGTGCATAATTTGGGCGCGCCGCCTGGTTGCCGACTTGCGGTACGGCTGTCCCCACAATATTAGCCGCGCCGAATGTCTGTGTTGGTATCGGAGCAGTACTTGCGTTGCGTCCCATCATGCCCAACATAGAGCTATTATTCGCCATTTCTTCACTCCTCTCCTTTTATGCTACCCGGATGGGAAGGAACCTTTGCGCAAGCACGATGGGATTAATGGAAGTATTCAACGTGATCGACGTGTACGTCATTTGCAGTTGAATAGCAGGTACAACGTAGGTGTTCAATACATCGGAGAGCGTTAGGTCTTCTCCGAGTAGGTCATAAAAGTACCATCCTTGCGGCATGTCAAAACCTAGTTGGTCACGTTGCCTTGCCAGTGCCTCAAGCGCGCTCTCTTTGAACTTCGGTATATCGGTATTATAGGAAAGCTGCAATGCACCTGCACTTGTAAGGAGGTCGGAACCGATGCCAAATGGAGAGGTACTTTTGTATACCCCGAAACAGAGACGTGCAAGGACACCTGCATCCTGGTTTTGTTTCCAGGTAAATGTTGTACCTGAAAATGTGGTAGGTTGCTCCTCAAGCCATTGTGACACGAAACTGAAATCGGGAAAATCAGCTTCATTCAGAATAGGCTCGTACATGATGCGTACCAGGTCAAGAGTGGGCGCGGCAATGGTCGTACTCGACGATGAATTGTACGGTGTCAGCAAGTCATCAGTCGCACTCGCTATTCCGATGGTATATGTAGTACCTGAAACGCTCGCCGCGTAGGGGGTAAAAAGGAATTGCAATTGAGCATTCTCAGTGGACATCGGTATCATGCCGATATCGCCACCTAAAGAACGTACCACTTGTGAGACTGGCAAATTGAGTGACCAGTTCCATCCCGTATTCGCTGTGCCTCCATTGTAGGAAGTGGGGGCCACAACATCACGGCCATCGAATACGTACTCTTGATCTGTTACGCTATACGGTGATGGTAAGGAAGTATTTCTTGGGGGTAGTCCTTTTTCAAGACCGCGTTTTACGCTCTCGACAATGTACCCACCATAACCACTAAATCGAAAGATGTCCTGTTGCGCGTTTGCAAGGAGCTCCAATTGCGAGTACGCATTATGTGGTCCTCTAATCGAGGCACTTGCACCGGCTCCGAGTGTCAGTGCGCCGCCACCCTGAATCATCCTCAGATTCTTGATGATACCTGCTTTTGTGACAAGTACCGTTTTTGGAGCACCAATACTACCCCAAGCCGTGACACTATCTTGCTTGTACTGTAGCTTGGTTACTCCCTCGTCTCCCCATGCCATAATGACTGCTCTTTCTACCCTCCTTTTTCAAGACTTATTGACTATGCTTGATACTCAGAGAATAACGACGGCCTTATTGACTATGCCGTCATTTTCCTGCCTATCTAAACGGGCGGCAACCCGTGCCTATTAAGGATAGCTCATTCGCTCCCCCATTTAGATAGGCAGGAAAACACGATGATCTAATGCTTGCTAATAACTTTCTTGAATGCACCAAGAAAACCCTGGTCAGGCAAGAACGCCGAAAGATACGTAACAAGGATAAGGAACGCAAGCACGCTAAATCCTTGCACTATCCAGCCAACAAAAAAATGGTCTCTCATTTCTTCCTCCCGATGAAATCCATAATGCTCAATGCAATTGGTATTATCATAAGCACCATGATAATAACGAGATAATTCTCTCGTATCCACTCCTTGACAGTATCGCTATCAGGGAATGAAAATCTATGCTCATTCCGCATACGAAAGAGTGCTATGCGCGTAGCTGTCAATTCCTCTGATACTTTCTCATAAAGAGTCTTGTAATCTATGTCAGTTTCCGCCATTGTTCTTTCCTTCTTGCTTTCTCGCTTCCTGAATGATGAGTGCAAATTTTAGATATATCTCAATGAGGAATGCCATGCATGCTACTCCTTATGCTCCCATTTGATACGGTCATAGTTAGGTCCGAAATTGCCAAATGATCTACGTGTCAAATGATAGTTCTGTGTTCGTGCTTGACTACGCTCTCTAAGATTGCGTGGTTTGCGTGCTGGTATTTTATCAAGTTTCCCTGCTCTTTCGGCAGGTACTACCGTGTCAAGCCAGAATTCCTTCACTTTTAGTGGGTCTGCCGGGCCACTTCCGGTTTGCGGATAATCATCCTCATGCAACTTGTATGGTCCTCCTGGTTTTCCTATAGACTTGAAAATGCCTGTCGTCGCATTGTACTGCGTTTCTGACGCCCTATCTTCCACATGTCCAATCATACAGCCATTTCCGTTCTACTATGAAGTCTGTAAACGCGCCTATCAAGCCAGTTTATAGCCCATAAAATTCACTCTCGTATTTATGTACCGGCAAAATTTGTACGTACAAGGGTACAAGTTACCCTGCCTTTTTGCCGTCCCATGGGAGTGGTGCATTCCATTCCGCAATCATTTGCTCGTGATTTTTAGTATCATACCAGAGATACTCAAAATCCTGTAGGGATGCAACATCCTGTTTATTCGCATAGCCTATAAGAGCGGCTATATCTGCATCTTCAGACCCTACTCTAAATGTCACAAATTTATCTGCTTGACTCTTGAATATTTTAGGCACTCCCGTAGGTGTCTGAGTCGCTACCCACGCACCAATACTTTTTGCACGTCCAGTTTTCCACAACATTCTTATTCCTCTCGGCACATGGTTAGCGGTGCAGATAGACTCTGTCTCGTCAAAATAAACCAGCCGATTTCTGAATGCTAAAATATCCAGGCAAAACTTGTTTAATTCTTCTTCCCCTTCCTCTTCATCCGGTTGAAACACTTGTACGTTCCATTTAGGATCATATTCACGTACCAAGTGTGGCTTATCGATAGTACCCGGTTTTTTAGACTTTCTCAACCAGGTACCGTTAGACTCCCACATCGGGCTGTCACCTAACCAGTGCTGTTTCGGGTCTATAATAATAACCGGAAACTTCTTCTCAACAAGTCTCAACATGTACTTGACCCATTCCGTTTTGCCTGAGCCAGTTTTCCCGATGATTGATAGGCGTTCGTGTAAGTCAATGTGGAAGTTCATTTCTGAAGAGTTCCTGCAAGCTATTTATTTGCGTCTCCACTATCATCTCGAATTCTTGCTGGGAGGACCCCAAGTCTAATGCGGCCTTCAACATCTCGCTTAAGCATGTCATGAATGAGTGCAGCTTCTCGCTCTCTTCTCCCTGTATCGCTTTCCTCACCAATGGAAGCATTGCTATTGCCATTCCCTTCTGCATTGGGGGAAGTGACACTAACTGTATCAGGTCGAATAGTTCTAGTATCCGTTCCTGAGATATATTCGTTGGCAGTTTTTGTGGATGTAGCGGTACTAGTTCCTGCTTTGTTTCCATTGTCCTTTTCCTTTTGTTTAATTTGTACATATGTTTGGTACGCTCTTGCACCATAGAGAGCAAGCATTGCTACACAATTCAGTAAGTTCTCCGTCGTTTGATCAATTTTGCCTGTCACCTTAATGGCGCGTGATATTTCCTCAAATAACGGCGTGATGATGAGAAGTGATTCATCCTTTGTCGGTGCACACGGTTTATATGGGTCCTTATAGACATCCGTGAGAAATGTGGAAATAAACGTTGCCACCATACCCGGAAAAACAGTCAGCATCAAATTAGGCTTCGGTTTACCTCGTGTAGTGGACTGCTTTGTTGGGACAGATTCAGGCTTATGCTCCGAATCAGGAGCAAACTTTGCGCGCATTTTATCGACGAGCGTTTTTTGTGGTTGTGGCTCAGCATCCTTAATCGTCACGGTCGGCGGTGGTTCGCTATCAGGTACTGGCACAGCTTGGAATTGATCGTCTTTCCAAACGACTTGTTTCTCCTTCTTTTGCGCGTATTTTTCGCGCCGTTCCTGGTTGCTCGTCATGCTTTCTTTTCCTCTTTCAATGGCCGTTCAACAAGCCGATTTCCACGACGTACCAAACGCGCAGCAGGCTCTGGCTTTTTCACTTCTACACTCGGAGGCGTAGGATTGGCGGGTACAGCGGGCGGTACACTCGGAGGCGTAGGCGTAGGAGTAGGAGTGGGCGGTACAGCGGGTGGTGTTGGAGCAGGTGCTGGTGCTCCTCTGAATGCATCCACAATTGTTTTCGTAAAGCCATTTATCGCATCGGCCAGTAACTTTAATCCGTCATTCGCCGTTGGTTCCTGCCTCGGTGGTGTGGGAGGATCATTACTATTCGCATGTGCTATGCGCGGAATAAACCACAGTTCCATTATTTCCCTCCTTCTTGTAGGATGAGCAACTCCTTATATATAAGGTACAGCATGATGGCATCGATAATCAGAATGCCAAATATCATGATGCCTTCATATCCGGTAAATGATGCTATCCTCATGACTGTCCTTTCAGGAAACGCTTCATACCATATCTCAAATGCTTTCTTTGCGCCGTAATTTGAGACTCCTCTGGCTTGATCTCTGAGCCCGCCTCCACAATTTCCTCCTCGATCTGTAAACGTTGACGTACTGCATCGGCTCGTGCTGCATGCAGATGCTCTGGATAATCAGGATGTACCGTTGTAGAAGGACCAGGAATGATCGAGAGCACTCTTATACGAAACTGGATGCTAGTAAATAATGCGCCTGTCGTATCTATGCGTACAAAGAGCTTTTTTTCGCTATCAGTGATACGTCGCCAGAAACCATCACCAAGTACTGCCCCACTTCCGCCACTCGCATATGCTTCACCCCACACATAATTATCTGTGTTATAGGTTGTACCCCCAGAATAGTCTAATCCCAAAGCGGGCTTTCCATTACCAGATATGACGACAGAACCAGCAAGGCTAAAGGCAATAGAACATACCTTATATTCCACCCATCTGGCAGAAGTCACGGGGCATCGAACAGCATAATCACCCGTTGGACCCCCAAGCGTTATCGGTGGGAATTCCTCGTATTCTATTAGTTCGTGAAGACGGTCATTCATAGTCTAGTCTCTCACATTATTGATCTGGATACCACAATGACGTAAGACTATTCCACACAAATATACGATGTGATAATGCGGGAATAGCTGATAATGTGGCACTATCAGCCACTCTAGATGTTGCAGGCGTTGTATTGAATGCAACAGTAAATGCACTCTGGTTTATCACCATACATACTTGCCCAGGTACAGTACCAGCCTGCATGATAATACCTGTAACACCAGCCGATGGATTAACAACACTGGCAAGTAACCCAGCAGTAGCAATAGTGCCGGCAGTAGCAAGAACTACAGCAGTTGCAGACTGCCCACCAGCGAAGCCGCCACTACTAACTATAGACCCATTGCCATCAACGTTGATACTGGCCTTGACCGTAATCCCATTATCTGAACACCAGTAGATTGGTGCCCCCCACTGCAAGACCGGTGCGTTATTGAGTTCCAGTGAGTCGAAGCTGGTGTGAGCATCAAAAGCGCGGCCATAGGAGACTGCATCAGTCTTACAGTTGATCTCGCGCACAAGGAGCGTACCGCCAACAACGCCAGAATAATTGATGCCAAGTGACTCTGCCGCAGATGACGGCCAGGCTCCCAAAATGTGGTTGTTCGTCACGTGGGCACGAGCCGTGCCGACGAAGGAACTATGAACCTCCAAGTGGTGATAGTGCGCCCCAGAGATTTCGGCGGCATTAGAAATAATATTCCCCTCGATGACCACCGCACGCGGTCCAATCATGCCAAGATACATGCCATAGACGGTGTTGCCTGAAAGCACGCCTGAGCCATACCCATCGACTTCATTGCCGATGATAAAGGTCGAGTAGCAGTTGACGAACGTGTAGCCGTTGGCACTGCCACCATACACGTGATTTCTCTGAATGAATGCACCTGCTGCGTTATCGGCTCTTATACAGTCATTGGTACAACCAGATACGATGCATCCTTCTAAGTACCAGTCAGTGTTGGCATTCAAGTTAGCATCTTTTAAGTAGATGCCATAGCCCCCGCAATTGTTCACCTTGCAATTGATGATTCTATTTTCAACCATCGTGTTGCCGATGGCTGTACCGGCACGGTTAGAGGCCGAAATCGTGATACCGTTATTGGCACTATTGACGACAGAGCAGTCCTCAATGACACTATCAAAATTCATGAGAACAATACCGTGCGTAGTTGAGGCGTTATTGGCTACGTTCGCGTCAACCTCGATGTTATAGAGACGTAGAGGATAGCCACTTGAGGTAGCGTTATTGTACCAATCCGATGAAGCAACGACAGCAACAAGATTAGAACCAGATATCTGCTTAAATGTAAAGCCATTGAGATACCCAATAGGTCCTATATAGGTTCTATTAGGTAAAAATAGTATAGTGCTAGCTACAGCATGGTTACCACCAAATTGAATGACAGAACCAGCGGGAGATGCTGCTATAAAGGCATTGATTGCAGCGGCCTGGTCAGTTACGCCATCTCCTTGCTGAAATATCATCGGACTGACACCCGGGATGGAAGTGAATACCATACTCTCCTTTCCCCCTGCGGGATGCTGAGAACGCAAAAAAGGCTGAGGACATTTTCACGTCTCAGCCTAGTTCTAGTATACCCTACGTGGGCTAGCCTGTCAAGCCGACATGGCCTCTGATGCGTTCCTGCTATTCATTATAGGTGAGGTTTCAGGAAGAAACTCAATAATTTCCTCACCTGAAACTCCCAGCATCGTGAGTGCCTGGATAGCAACATCTCGGAGTATCTCGATCTCCTGCCCCGGGCTATCGATGCCCTTGTCAGCATCGTGATAGAGCACCTCAGCCTGTTGGTACAGGTTGTAGAGTGCCTCCGTGAGCTCTAGCTTTTCGCGCCTCTTAGAGAAATTGGGGGCCTGTTTGGTGCGTGCCATGTTTGGTTTCCTTTCTGTTCTGTGAATGAACTAAAAACAATAGGATCGTGATACCTCATTGTACCACGGTTAAGGGAGGGATGTCAAAACCCACAATCAAAGGGCTCTTCATGCAGCAAACTTTCTGCTCGTTCCGGTAGCTGTTTCCTGTGGTCACATGCAAACGATAACTCCATAATCGCGTTATTAGCAGCATGCTTCCAGCGTGTACGTAGTACCTTCAGGTCACGCTGCGAACCTATCATCAAACTGTCCATTATCCAGCGGTGCAAGTCATTGCACTCGCGGATAAATACCAGGCTCAAGAGTTTAAAAGATTGACGCATTATTTTACCTCCTTTTGCTGTACACCATACTTGCACTGAAAGCACGGCTCTTCCGTCAACTTAGCTATGATCTTTCGATCACTCACACTCTTCTGAGAGAGCCGCATGTGGTGCTGTGTGTGTCCACACGTGTGTGTGATATGCGTGTCGTAGAACTTTGTCGTTGCCATTTTGTTTCCTCCAGGGAGAGAGTTGAAACCCTCTCCCAACTATTCAACTACTTCCAAGAACCGGCTTTCCGCTCGCCGTGAAAGGTACTGATACGAACTTTGTCATACTGACCACGGTAACGGCCCTGTAGTACTACTGCATCCTTCTTAGTAGCAGCTTGCGCAAGACATTGCTCCCTGCCTTCAACAATGGCTAAAACTGTGTACTTCATTTGTGACTCCTTTTTCCTTCTTGAAGTTCGGTACTTCCGAACCTCTAATAGGATTATACCAGAGAGGCACAAACACGTCAAGCGGTTTTAGCCATTTTTAGTACCAGTTTTTTGTACCTCTCAAAACTCGTTTATATTATTCCCCTTGCTGTACGGTGCCCTTGCCCTGGTGATCCCCCATCACCCGTATCAAACTCCCATTCAAAGGAGAAGTATATCGACTCCCCACTTGGTGTGAGACTAATACTCGCCTCGTCTAACCTTATGGTAATTTCTTCCCAGTATTCAATGGGGAAGCTCGCTGTACCGGAGAAGTACGCTTCATACAATGGCGCAAATGCCTCCTCTGGTGTCGTCTCACGCTTGTTTAGCATGAGGACCCACTCAAGCGTTTTCTGGTTTTTGGGTAGTCCGTGATCCAGGATGAATTTAGCTACCCTGTTTCTGAGCGTCTGTAACGCTGTTCTTTCAATTCCCATTCCTTATACTCCTCTCTGAATAGCATCAGGAAATTGATGCTGAAAACACACCTTACAAAACTGGTAGAAAGTAACTTCCCGCAAACATTCACGGCAAATGTGCTTTCTACACTTCCTACAAAAAGTTGTGAAGGTCAATAACCATAGTTTGTTACACACCTGACAAGTTACCATTCCTCATGCTCCTTACTATTGTACCCTCAATTCCAGGTACGCCAAACTTCTTATCATTGATGCGCCCAAAAGCTTGCTCTATTTCAGGCGTTATCGGCGTGATACCGATGCACTTTTTGCAGGGTCGATCTCATCCGTGGCAATATAGAATGCATCCTTGCTGACCAGGCAAGGTGCTATGCCAAATTCGCGGTATATACGTGCCAAGCTATAAGCCTGATTAGCTTGTGCTCTATTCTGAATGCCCCAATTCCAGTCTGGTCGGTGGTAATTCCCGGACGATGCGTGTGCAAGCCGTCCAACAAGCGTGTTTGGCATCATCTTCCCTGTACTTGCAGCATTAGAGCGCGCAATGACATCCGCATATTCTGGCGATGTTTTGAAGTTCGCCCGGTGTCGCCACATACCCTTAGCCCACCGCTCAAGGTATTTGTTGCTCTCTTGCCACACGTACCCACCCTGAACTTTGAGCATCGTTCCATTCTGCAAGGCACACGTTACCAGGTCGGTATGTGCCCAGCCTTCCTCCCGGTCAAGTATCCTAGGCAACTGCTTCCCATTGAACGGTCCCCGGTGGTTCTCTACATGAAAGTACCAGAAGCCTGTCACATCTGGATTGAACTTCCTTGACCTATGGAACACGCCATTCCCCAATTCCACGCTTTGAGCAGCACCCAAAAACTGACCGTTCTTATCATAGCCGATGAGATACGTTCCATGCAGGTTAGCCGCGCTTGCCCAGCCCGTTGACTGGCAACAATTCCTTGCTATCTCATCACAAAACAGTGTCATTTGTGCCTCTGGCAACGCTGCTATTTCTACGTGGTCCTCCTTATGCATCTTTCTGAGCACCGCCATGCCACCATTGCTTGGTGACCACATGATAGGTACCTGGTATTCCTGCTGAAGATACTGTACCGTTCTTAGCAAGTTCTCAGGTTCAGGAGCAAACCAGATACCGTGGTCATGGTTCTGAGGACATTTCCACTCACGGTTGCCGGGAAACATGAAAAAGCAGTCATGGGACCCCTTTTTTACTGCACGAACACGAGCCCCATACATCTTCTTGCTACTGCTACTCCCTCCATTCAGTGTGTCCTGAGGCACATAGACGTTGTACTCTGGTCGAAGAGCGAGGAAATGTTCAGCACGAATAACCTTCTCAAATTGGCACCCCGGCATAGCCCACAGAACGTCTAGCTTATGTTCCTCCATATGGTGATAAAGCTGCTCTAATGTAGGCGCATAGTATCCTATCCCCAGTCCGTCGGTGGCTACAGTATAATAGTCACTGGTTCCTGCCTGAGCCAGAATAGCGTGTTTGTATGCCATTATCCTAGTTCCTTCCCGCAGTGCGAACACTGCAACACGACTCTAAATTCGATAGAGCCACAATTCCGACAAACGAGACGCTCCTTGACCTTTTTCCGATGTTCCTTTCTTTTTAGTGTATCCTTGGTGTTCAATTCCCATGGCCTATTGACGCACATCTCAAGCTCTCGCACAGAGCACTCCGAGCGATAGGAAAGCGCGCCTTCCTCTGATCGATCGATACGCCTATGCACGATGTACCACATGTACCCACGCTCATGCATAGCCACGAAAAATGCAGAGACTGATTGTCTGCTAACTCCTGCCTCCTTTGCCAATTGCCATATGGCGACGGGTGTATGGTCAATGCACACCGTTGGATAGATGCGTTCAAGCACGACAAGGATGATTCTATCAGTGGGGGAGAGTTTCTCATTACTGAGTATACTATCAAACCTCTTCATCCCGTGATAGACAGCAAGATACTCTTGCTCAAAAATCTCTGACATGGTATAATTCTCCTAGAATCGTAGTGCATCCCCTTTCCCAGGAAACGTCACTTTCCTTTGGAAAACATCTCATGTAATAATTTCTTACATGGGGAGGGGAGGGGTGTATATGTAAGAATTTCTTACATGAGCACATTGTACCATACCCCTCCCTTGCTTTATAGCTACCTCCTATTCCAATGCCGGGGGTCCTCGTCTTCTTCCCAGCGGAGCACCATCACATCCCTCGGGCGTCTCCGTCTATCAGCTTGTCTAGCTGCTCTAGCCAGAGCAATCATGACAACAAGGCAGAGAACCATGTACAGTCCACCGACTGCAACAAACACAACAGTTTCAAACATGATTACCTCCCGTATCCTGCAAAGCTCAGTGCCCTTCCCAAAGCACGTGACTCTGCACATTCAACTGGCTGAAATTCGTCCAAACTCTTAGGAACAAAATTAGTGAAGCGTACTTCTGAGGTACCAATAAATGTCTCCTCCTTGATAATAATTTGCACCTTGCAAAAGAAACGCCCACTACATTCCACAAGCTCAGATGAGAGCATGGAAAAGCCCCCATCTTTACGAGCCATGGCGATGCGTTCACTAACCTTGTAGTATGGTCTTCCCTTGATCTGTAGTGGCATCCTTTTGGCCCCTCAGTCCTGACCAATCGCCTAAATTGAACAAAAACAAGGCCCAGCAAGTGTTGCACCTGACATAACGCCCTATTCTAAAATTCAGTGTCCCCCCCTGCTTTTTCGATGCAGCCACGTACATTTCATGCCCATCCTGTATCTGCCCGCACTTGTCACACCAGATGAAACTCATCACTGTCCTCCTCTTCCGTCCGGGTCCGAGTCCGAGATAGGCATCACCGGTTGACGTGGCACTGCCTCAAGCTCCCTACCATCGTCAACCAGTTCACCCATGCTATCCTCCAGGTCAATCAGCCTGACCCGGATATCTAGCAACTGTCGTACCAACAGAGCAATGTCTTTCTCAACCTGTCTCAGCCGGTCCTCTAAGTCCTTAATCCTACTGGTCATATCTTCCCACGGCATCAAATCACCGTACTTAAAGTTCTGCATGCTCCTGCTCCTGCTCCTTCCGAATAACACTCATAACCTTGCGGCCAGAGTACTCAACGACAACAAGGTCACCGACCTGGAAACGCTGCATCACATTCTTGAGCAATCCAGCACCGATAGGCAATA
>WNFO01001114.1_pt1 | contig 20633 bp, 15 predicted proteins | sample 5400251 | NCBI WGS metagenome assembly WNFO01 (sample SAMN13153354, study PRJNA577476) | soil metagenome | isolation source: 100 cm saprolite under Madrone tree | place: USA:California | collected 2016-06-14
CCCGCCTGCAGTACTGCCAATTGCAGCCAGTCGCGTCCATTGAGCGGCAGGTCGCGGATGACCGAGTCACTGACGAGACCTGAGATGGTGGAAGAGGTGGTGTCTACCTGAGCGCTCTGCGCAGTGACATCGACGGTGTCTGTTATCGCTCCGACGTTCAGCGAAAGATCGACGCGCAGTGACGCTCCAACGGTGAGGGTCACGTTTCTTCGAACTGCTTGGAATCCGGGCGCCGATACCGTGACTTCGTATGAGCCGGCTGGAAGACTCAGGATATTAAAAACACCCGTCCCGTCCGTCACTGACGATCGCTCGGCTCCTGTTTCCTGACTCTTTGTGGAAACGGAAGCATTGGGAATTACCGCTCCCGCCTGATCCCGAACGGTACCAATGATGCTTCCGTTGACGGTTTGGCCAACCAGTTGTTGCGCGGATGTGAACACGATCACAAACATGAGGAAAAGAATACCGAGTTTCACGATGCCTCTCCTTCAGCCATGGAACCGACTGGGACTGGTATTTCTGCTTTTTTGAACCCCTGATAAGTGTGCAGAAGCTATCGTACAACTGGTGTGAAACCAAGATTAATTCTTGTTTATCCGGCGCTTAGATGGAATGGGAGGCGAATTTACGGATGAATGCAAAAAATGGTGGAACGGCATGGCCGCGGCCACATACATCCGTCTTCCACCTGTACAATACGGACACTTGAATCGACGCGGCCAGTTGACGGCGAAGCGCAAGGAGCGACGCAGCGTCCTTATTTCCAATGCAGTCGCTTTTTTCATTTCATTGACCTTCGGGGGTATGATTTACCGCGAAATTCGAGGACAGGCGGGTAATCATCGCGGACCGTCTCCACTTGCGATCCCCTAAGAGAGTGGCCCCGAAACCAGCGAAAGAACCTTCAAGTGCCTATAACTCATGGCTCGCAAGTGACGACAGATTCACATCTTAGGTTCTCGGCAGCCGTCCCGGTTATCGGCGTTTGCGCCGAGGCTTCAGTTCACGCGCATTCGGACCGAACGCTACCGTGCGGTCCCTGTTTTCTACCCGACTGGAAAGTCTTCGACCAACGAGTACCTTTTTGTACCTGACTGGAAAGTCTTTCGACCAAGCGGTAGATCTTTTGTACCTGACTGGAAAGTCTTTCGACCAGGCGGTACCTCTTTTGTACCCGATGGGAGAATCTTTCGACCGACCAGTCGGGTTTTTGGAGAGGGTGTTTGGTAGTGTCCGCGATTCTGTGGAAGCTCTTTGCGTTTGCATAACCATTCCATAAGGATTGGGATCAAACGTGGATCCGATTTGGGTCCAAAATCTCCCATCCGGCTTATCCGTCGGAAATGCCGCGGTATCGACATGAAAGCCGTGTGAAGGCGCCGACGTGAACGACGACCCGTTTTCAGCGCGGACAGCAGGGAACCCGTGAGAGGTGTTTGTCACAGCCATGTCTTTTAACTGTCATTCCTTCGTCTTTGGCCATACGCCGGTTGTCGCGGAATTGTCTTCTCCCTGTTTCTTTTGATAGCTTGAATGCGCTGAGCGGTCATTCGATGAAAAAAATTCTAGTGGTTGAAGATGATCGCGCTGTTCAAAAAGCATTGAGGCGGCTCTTCCAGTCCGAAGACTACGTCGTCGAAATCACGCCGGATGGGACGTCCGGACTGGAGGCGTTTCGTTCTTCTCCTCCTTCCGCAGTTGTTCTGGATCTTCGGTTGCCTGGAATATCCGGAAACGATTTGTGTCGAGAGATCAAGAAAGAAGCGCCCTCGCTGCCGGTCATCGTGCTGAGCGCGAAAACGGACATAGCCGACAAGGTCCTTTTATTGGAACTTGGCGCGGATGACTACGTCACGAAACCTTTCAGTCCGCGAGAACTACTGGCACGCGTGCGCGCGGCCGTGAGGCGTACCGGCCGCATGGAAGTTACGGACGTGTTTGTCTTCGGAAACATTTCCGTGGACTTCGCAAAGATGGAGTTAAGTCGCGCCGGACAACCAGTCTCTATGACAGCGCAGGAATTCAGACTGCTGAAGTTCTTCGCTCAAAACCCGCGCCGCGTCATTTCGCGCTCGGAGCTCTTGAACGAGGTATGGGGTTACCAGGATTATCCTTCCACGCGAACTGTAGACAATCACATCTGGAAGCTGCGGCTAAAGCTGGAGGACGATCCCGGAAAGCCGCTGTACTTTCAGACAGTCCATGGCGCAGGTTACAAGTTCGTCATGTAAGTCCGGACGAACGGGGACGCTCGGAAACCGGGACCATGTGAGGCAGGAAAGGGCGGAATGGTCAAGCTTCGCTTGCGGACCAAGTTTCTACTTTCTCTCTTGCTGGTGTCTTCCAGCGTCACCGGTGTCACGCTCTGGATGGTTGGTAGAACCGTCCGTATTCAACTCCGCAAAGAAATCGCAGAGAGCCTGCGCAATTCGGTAACTGTATTCCGGGATTTTCAACGCCAGCGAGAAATCGGCCTGGCCGGCTCCGCGGAATTGCTGGCGAATCTTCCCAGCCTGAAAGCGCTGATGACCACTCGGGACGCGGCCACCATCCAGGATGCGTCGGCCGACATTTGGCGCCTGGCGCCTAGCGACGTCTTTGTGCTCGCCGACCCTACGGGCAGAGTGATGGCCATTCACACGACGATTCCGGGAATCACCCGGACCATCGCACAGGAGCTGCTCAAGGACTCCCTGGCAACGGACCAATCCAGCTATTGGTGGCACGGCGCGGGCCACCTTTACCAGGTCTTTTTGCGGCCTATCTACTTCGGAAGTCCGAAGGACGGAAGTGTGTTCGGCATGCTCGGAGTGGGACATGAAATTTCAGGCGAATTGGCTACGGAGGTTAGCCACGTTGCTTCGAGCGAAGTGGCCTTCTTCTATGGCAACACACTGATTGTCAGCACACTGGCGCCAGGACAAGAGTCCCAATTGGCACAGGTCACGCCGGCCGCATCCGATCTGTCAGAGTCCAGTCCGAGAGAAATCCGGCTCGGCGAAGAAACGTTTCTTGCCACAACAGTGCAGTTGATTCCGAGTGTCACTCCGTTTGTCCGTCTTAGCGTTCTTAAATCCTATGACAAGGCCGCTATTTTTCTCGATAGCTTGAACAGGCTGCTGCTGGGATTGGGCCTGTTGGCGATCCTGGCAGGAAGTGGCGTCGTGTTTTTCATCTCGTATACGTTTACGAAGCCTCTGGCCAATCTGGTGGCGGGCGTGCGTGCTCTCGAGATGGGCGACTTTGCCTATCCACTGACGAGCCGCAATGGAGACGAGGCTGGGGAACTGACGGCCGCAGTTGATCGGATGCGCGCCACCCTGCAACGCACGCAACAGGAACTGCTCTCATCCGAGCGCCTCGCTACGATTGGTCGCACCGCGAGTTCGATCTCTCACGATTTGCGGCACCCGCTTACAGCGGTTCTCGCCAATGCCGAGTTCCTTTGCGACAAAGATCTCGATGCCAGCCAGCGCGACGAGTTATACCAGGAGATCCGCATGGCGGTCGACCAGATGACGGACATGGTGGACTCCCTGCTGGAATTCTCGAAAGCCAGAGAATCTCTACGCAGAGTATTTGGTTCCGTGGAGGAAACAGTGGAACGGGCCCTCCATACCGTGCACGCACATCCGGGATTTCACCACGTCAATGTTTCGGTTTCGCAATCGGGCCGCTGCGAAACCTGGTTTGATCAGAAGAAAGTGGAGCGCGCGCTCGTGAACGTGCTGCTAAATGCGTGCGAGTTCGTGTCCCCGGATTACGGCAAGATCGAAGTGAATCTCCAGGAAGGAAAGGAATATGTAGAGATCCGGGTCGTCGATAACGGACCGGGGGTTCCCGAGCCGATTCGCGAGAAGCTGTTCCACCCTTTTGTCAGCTACGGCAAGCCAAATGGCATCGGATTGGGCCTGGCCATCGGTCACAAGATTTTCCAGGATCACGGCGGTGACGCGTGCCTGGAAAGCACTGAACCCGGAAGAACAGTGTTTAAGTTCACTCTTCCTAAACTGTGTCCTAATTCGGGGACAGACGTATAAATCACCTAATTACGATTCCATACTCCTTTCATTCGTAATTAGGTGATTTATACGTCTGTCCCCGAATTAGGACGTTGATGGGGGTGTATGGTGGAAGTTCTAAGTCTAGTTTCGTTGACACGGAAGACCCTGGCTGCGACGACGATTTTTACGATAGTTTCGCTGACAGCCTATGGGCAGGACGCGGCCGGGCCGCCCTCCCAATCTCAGGTCGTATCCTTGCAAGATAGCATCGAGACCTTGCAAAAACAGACCAGCGAAATGAAGTCCGTGCTGGAGGAGATGAAAGCCGAAGTCCTCCGCTTGCGCACTGAAGCCAGTCAGTTGCGCCAGGAATCGGAAGCAACCCGGCAACAACTTGCTGCTGCCGGGCTCCTGCCGAAAGACAGATCCACCTCCGCGGTCGAGATCCCCTCTCCTGCACCTGGCGAACTTCTGCAGAACCTGGAGGAAGAACAGGAGCTCTTGAAGGCCAAGGTGGAAGAGCAACATCAGACCAAGGTCGAAAGCGCCTCCAGGTATCGCGTGCGGCTTTCCGGAGCGGTGCTTCTGAACCTGTTTCGCAACAGGGGCGCGGTAGACAATTTGGATTTTCCTGGTCTTGCCGTGCCTGCCAGTCCAATCTACCCGAATGGCAGCTTCGGTGCGAGCGTGAGGCAGTCTCTGCTCGGCTTGGAGGTGTTCGGCCCACAGCTCGGCGGAGCCCGTGTCAGCGCGGATATCCAATTTGATTTTGCGGGAGGATTTCCGAATGTGCCGGACGGTGTCACATCAGGTCTGCCGAGGTTGCGCACGGCGGGTGTTCGCATGGCATGGCCGCGTACAACTCTGGTAGTCGCGCAAGACGCGCCGTTCTTCTCCCCGCTGTCTCCAAGTTCGATCGCCTCGCTGGCCGTCCCCGCCTTCTCTTACAGCGGAAATCTGTGGACATGGATACCGCAAGTGCGTCTTGAACGCCGCCTCGACCTCACAAGCAATTCCAATATTCTCCTTCAAGGAGGAATCATGGATCCGCTGACTGGCGAGCGTCCTGCTTTCCAGTTTTTGAGGACGGCGCAAGCAGGAGAGGCTTCGCGGCAGCCGGCGTACGCCACGCGCATATCCTGGAGTCGCCATGCCTTCGAACGTGATATCGCTGTCGGGATCGGTAGTTATTACAGCCGCCAGGATTGGGGCTCACATCGAAATATAGACTCCTGGGTTGGCACGTCCGACTGGACAATCCCCGTCAGTGAACGTTGGGAGGTCTCCGGTGAGTTCTATCGCGGGCGGGCGATCGGCGGATTGGGTGGCGGAATCGGGCGAAGTGTTTTGTTCAGCGGTGCCGCTACGGATCCGGCCGTGCAAGTAAAGGGCTTGAATTCCACGGGAGGCTGGACCCAGATCAAATTCCGGCATAACGAAAAGCTCGAGTGGAACGGGGCATTCGGTCAGGACAATCTCCTGGCTCGCGATTTGCGGCCGTTTCCTCTTGAACAGCAAAGTTACTACGCGAGCATCGCTCGAAATCGCAGCTCCTTTTTGAATTTCATTTATCATCTCCGGTCCGACGTGCTGTTCTCGGTCGAGTACCGCCGCCACCGAACCTTCACAATCCGCGGAGATTCCGAGCGAGCGGATCTTATGAACTTCAGCATGGGAGTGCTCTTTTGAGACTGCATCCCCGCCTTTACATGTTAGCTTCCCTCTGCATGACGGTCGCGGTGCCTTCCGTGTCCTCTGGTCAGCAAGTCACGGCGACAGCACAAGTCGAAGTCTCCAGCAACGTGACGAATCGGTCGGCGGATTCATCGGGCGTTGTGGTGTGGTTGACGCCCCAGCCGGAGTCCACACAGAACCAGGTTGGCAAACAGCGCCATCAACTCCTGCAAAAGCACAGGAGTTTCTCCCCGCATCTGCTCGTCATCCAGGTGGGTTCAGCTGTCGATTTCCCGAACCAGGATCCGCTCTTCCACAATGTGTTTTCGCTCTTCGAGGGGAAGCGGTTTGATCTTGGGCTGTATGAAGCCGGAAGCAGCCGCAGCGTGGCTTTCAATCGGCCGGGAATCAGCTACATCTTTTGCAACATTCATCCGGAGATGAGTGCCGTGGTCGTGGCATTGAACACCCCTTACTACGGAATCTCAGATCGGAAGGGGATGATTCGTATTCCCAACGTTCCGTACGGAAGATATCAAATGCAGGTCTGGCACGAACGAGTGCTTCCCGACACCCTTAACAGCCTGACACGTACGATTGCAATCTCCGAGCAATCAAGCTCGCTGGGAGTTCTACACCTTCCCGAACAGCGCGACCTGTCCGCGCTACATAAAAACAAATACGGCCGGGATTACGACAACCCAACGCCCGGTTCGGCCGTTTATACGCGGCCCTGATCGCGAGTCGACGCCTCAAGATGAGCGGCTGCGAATGCAAGCCCGACAGGGCGCAGCCATCAAAGAAAAAGACAAACGAATTACAGTTGAGAGATGCTCCCGTGACACTTCGACTGCCTGACCTGATCTAGGCTGGATTTCTCACGTCGGCGGAAAGGATTTTCAGCCGCGGTTAATTACAAACAGCTAATCGTCAGGAGTGTCTATGAGAAGCAACAATTCGAGACTTGTTCTGTTGACATTCGTCATGGTCGCTGGTTTTGTGACATTGCTGAAATTCCGGAGTGAGGACACGAGCGCACAGGCAGCGAGTCCGACAATGCTGGTGCCGAATTTGGCCGTCCGCACAGTGGTTACCGGATTGGTACAGCCAACCTCCATCGCATTCATCGGCAATAACGATTTTCTTGTCCTGGAGAAGGCGAGTGGTCGAGTGCTGCGAGTCGTGGATGGCGCGGTTCGAAGTATTGTACTTGATTTGGCAGTCAATTCCGCTTCTGAGCGAGGTCTGCTGGGCATCGCGCTGCATCCGGATTTTCCGATCAACCCTGGCGTGTATCTTTACTGGACTTGCCAGGCGCCGCCCCCGCCTGCGGCCAATCCATTTTTCCCCACGATGCAGGAATGTTCGGATCCACCGGCCTTTGGCGCCGATACGAATAACATCCTGGCTGTGCCGTTGCTGGGGAACCGAGTGGACCGTTTCGTCTGGAATGGATCGGCTCTGACGTTCGATCGCAATTTGGTCAAGCTTCACGCGTTTCAGAATGATGGTGCGCCCACACCTCCCGGCCAGGGAGATTCCGCGCAACCGCCCGCCGGAAATCATAACGGAGGCGTATTGCGATTCGGGCCCGATCGAAAGCTCTACATCATCATCGGTGACAACGGACGTCGAGGGCAGTTGCAGAACCTCGCAGAAGGTCCCACCCCGCCACAACCGGACGATCAGTTCGGTGGTCCGGAACCGGACAACTTTCATCTCACCGGCGTCATCCTGCGTCTGAACGATGATGGTTCCACGCCTGTCGATAATCCGTTCTTTAATGCAGGTGCCACGATGAGCGGCCAGGTCGGCGCCAACATTCAAAAGATCTTTGCGTACGGCGTCCGCAACAGTTTTGGGATGGCGTTCGATCCGATGAGCGGCGATCTCTGGGAACAAGAGAACGGCGACGACTCCTTTGATGAAATCAACCGGGTTGAGCCGGGAGCCGACCATGGCTGGGTACAAATTATGGGACCTGTTGCACGCATCGCTCAGTTCAAAAGTATCGAAGTCACACGGCCGCCGTCGAACCTGCAACAATTTCGCTGGCCGCCGACCAGGATCGCGGACACGCCGGCAGAGGCGCTTTCGCGTTTATTTCTTCTCCCCGGCGCCCACTACAGCGACCCGGAGTTCAGTTGGAAGTTCGCCGTCGCGCCTGCGGGTATCGGCTTTGTAAAAGGAGGTGCCCTTGGTCCGCAATATCAGGGAGATCTATTTGTGGGCGCCGCTCGGACGACTCTCGCCGGCGGCTATCTGTTCCATTTCCAAATTACAGGCAATCGAAAAAAAATCGGAGTCGATGATCCGAGACTTGAAGACCGAGTCGCTGACAACAACGATAAGTTCGATATCACCGAAAGCGAAAGCCTTCTAATCGGAAGGGATTTCGGTGTCGGTACCGATATTCAGACCGGCCCGAATGGAAATCTCTTCGTGGTTTCGCTGTCAAACGGCGCCGTCTATGAGATCTATCGTTCGAAGAAAATCAGGCAGGACGAGTAAATCAAACCTTTAACCTTAGAACCCGTGTCAGCTTGGAGGATTCAACAATGGAAAAGACTACTCGCAGGAATCTTTTAAAGGTGGCCGCTGCCGGCGGCGTTGCTGCGGCTCTGGGTGTAGGCATTAAACCCGAGACAACCGGAGCGCAGGAGAGAGAGCGCGAACAGGAACGGGAGAACGACCAGGAGCACGACGAGCATCGGCCCATTTCCGGCCCTCTTGCGAATGCCACCATCAATTTTGGATCATGGCAGACGGATCCGCCGTTCGATAGATTCGCCGCCCTCTCGCCTCCTAATCCACCGAACACCCCCAACAATCCCAATCCGATCAACCGGAACCATCATCAATTGGTTCCCCATGAAGTGACGATCCAGGCCGGTGGAACGGTCAACTTCATCATTGGCGGCTTTCACCATGTGCTTATCTACGATGACGGGACTCAACCTCAGAACATCAATGCCAACGCTCAAAATCCGTTTTTCCCACTGCTGATCGATGACCCGAACAAGCGAATATACAGGGGACTCAATCCACAAACCGTGCCACAAGACCGCGTTGAAACGGTTAATTTTCCCAAGCGCGGCACTTTTCTCGTGATTTGTGGTGTCCGTCCCCATTTTGTCAACGACGGCATGTTCGGTTTTGTGAAAGTGCTTCCGTAACGTCTGATGTTAAAGCGGAGGGTGGGAAGGTGGATGTCCTGAGTCCGAAGTTCGCTTACAAATTCGATGGCCCGAACGCCGAACGCTGGCTTTCCCACTGTAGCGGCGGTCTATGACCGCCGGTTTTTCCTGCAACATGCCATAAAACCGGCGGTCATAGACCGCCGCTACAGTGAAAAATGGTTCCCAAAAATGTGAGCGAACTTCTGACTCAGCGCGGCTAAAAATCTTTCCTCGAATTACCCCGCCTGAACTTTTTTCGGCCAACCCGGTTCCACCACATGACAGTACCGGTCACGAACATGACCGCGGGCGCGAGTCCGGCAAGAGCCCAGATCAACTTCGTGGTCTGGTCGCAGAGCCCGGGACCGCGGCAGGGAATCCCTATTCCGTTAATGCGGCCGAAATGCAAGTAGGCGAGCCAATAGATGACTTGATCAACGATGCGGTTTTCGGCATTGGCGGCGGTAAGCGGCTCGAGCCGGTCGGCGAGGTCCTGAAACGCCTGAGGGTTGCCGAGGTAAGCCCCGCTTAACCCAAACAAAGCGATGAAGCCAACGGTCCAGAAGCCGATCATGCTGTGCAGATCCCAGGTGAAGCGCCGCCACCCGACATTCCTGTGAACGATCAGGCTTCGTCGCCACGTCTGGATTCCCGGCCACCACACAACGATTCCCGTGAATGCGAGGACGATCACCAGGAGCCCGCCAAGACCATTGACGCTGCGGCCAGTGCTCCCGGTGAGCAGGTCGTCGTGCAACTCGAGGAGCCTGGCAACGAGCCGGAAGGCGAGCGGCACCGAATCCCCGAGATCTTCTCCCGTGTACGGATTGAATAACCGATCTACAGGACCAGTGCCGCGGTCGAGGGAAATACTGACGGCTTGATCGAGATTCTGTGCGCGACTGAAGCCGATTATCGTGTATCCGGGATACGCGCGCGTTGCTGCCGCCTTCAATTCATCATCGGTTAACCGTGAGCCCGACTGGGCCACGACGATCGGGTCGCGGGTCGCGGCGGTGTAGAGCTCATTGCGATAGACGACGATGCTGCCCGTCACGCTGACCACGAGCACATACAGCCCGAAGCCGATTCCGCTCCACATGTGAAGCTGGAAGGTGGCCTTCCGCAACCACGCGGTCTGCGGGTGCGAAAGCCATCGCTGCCAATGCGTCATGTGCTCCGATCGTCCGGCACTATGGCAACACGCCGCCGACGTTCGTCCGGCCGGTACCGCTACAGCCCTCCTCACCGAATCGGATGAACTTCTGGATCCGCTTCCCGGTATCGACCTCGGCCGTGTACAGGTTGCCGTGGGAATCGATGCTGACCTGGTGGAGCCAATGGAACTCACCGGTTTCGCGGCCGCTCCGCCCGAGCCGGCCTAATTCCTCCAGTGTGTCCCTCTTCAGCACGTACATCGTCATGTTGGAGTTGTCGCCGACGTAGAGGCAGGACTGCTTGCCATCGGTCGAGAAATTCATCGACACCGCCGAGCCCGGGAGACCGTTCGTCTTTACCGCCACGAACTGCTCCTTGACGAAGCCGCACTTGCCCGCTTCGCCCGCCGGGTTGACGCATGCCTTACCTAGATTGGGATCGCGGCCGTTGAAGACCTGCACGCGGTTGTTGCCGCGGTCGCAGACATAAATCAGGCCTTCCTTGCTGATCTTCACGCAGTGCACCGGATTGCGGAAGAAGGCCGGCTTCATGTTGCCCCTGGTGAAGTCGGTCATCCAGTCGCCGGCTGCGGCCGCTGCTTTGTCGTCAATCGGGTTGTTGCCGTACGCGCCGAAATGACCGATATACTTGCCCGTCGCCGCATCAACGATGACCACCCGTCGATTGCCGTACCCGTCCGACACATACATGCGATTGGTGGTCGGATCGACGGTGATGTCGGCCGGCAGATAGAACAGGGGCGTGCCGTTACGGCCGCCGTCCTTGTTGTTGCTGTCCGGCCCCTTCGCCCCCGAGCCGCCGATCATCATCACAAACTTACCGTCCTTGGTGAACTTCAGGATCATCCCGTCGGCACCATTGTTCGACGCCCAGGCGGAGCCGTTTGGATTGCCATTGGCATTGTTGCCGCCGATATAGACAAAGCCGTTGTGGTCGACGAAGATGCCGTGCTCGGTGGCCGGCCAGACGCAGCCTTCCGCCATCTTGCACTTATCGGGATCGGCCGGGCCGCCCCACGAGCGCACCAGCTTGCCGTCTGAATCGAACTCCATGACCGACGGCGCGGGCAGGCAGCAATCGCCGAGCGCTCCGTACGGACGCGGAAAGCCCATCACGTCGACGGGTTTTCCGTCCTTGGACTTGTGCGTCGCACTGGTCAGCGCCGCCTCGTCATTGGTCAGCGTGCGTGGCCGCTGGTAGATCCAGACATGGTCGTCCGGCGCCACATAAAGGCCGCCGACCTGTCCGATGATCCAGTTGTTGGGAAGCTTCTGCGGCCAGCCGGCGTCGGCGATGAAGCCCGGCACTTTCGCGGTAGGCGGCACACCGTATACGCCGGAGCGCTCGGCAAGCCGCTTCAGAATGCCGGTCGCGGCGAGCGCCTTGTCATCGGGCTTCGGCGCCTGGGCATAGCTTGGCGCGGTCACGAGGACAGCTAGCAGCGCGCCACAAATGGCAAGCAGTTTCAGATTCATATTCACTCCTCGTTTGTATTCCGACTGTAGCGGCGGTCTATGACCGCCGGTTTTTCCTTGCAAGATGCCATAAAACCGGCGGTCATAGACCGCCGCTACAGTGGAAAAATGGTCCCGAAAATATGAACGAATTTCGGATTCAGGGCACTACTATACTCCCAGTATGCTGGAGACACTCAATCAGGATCTGTAGTGCTGATGTCCACGGCGCTCGCCGCCTCCTGCATTGCCGCATGGGGAGCCGCGCGAGCCGATCCCGTGGTGGCGCTTCGAGAGGGCTAACCGGAACAGGCCGAGGTCAACAATCGTCTTCATTTCTTCCGGAAGGGTGGTAAGTAATTACCACCACCTAAATCCGCTGTTCTGTGACCAAACGTGCTATTGATTTTCGCATTTGTTCCCATGTAGGCTTTCCAGGAAATCGAAGCGAAGGCCACGCACGATGTGTGCCCTGAATCAGCAATGGAGATGCGAATGCGCTGGGGAGTTAGGATGCCTCGAAACGGCGAAATCAACATCAAGTTCGGTGTCTACAAGGCTGTTTGCTGCGGTAATGAAATTGTTATTAACGTAGGTTCAACCTTTCCGGATTGTCCGAAGCATCCGAAACTGATGACCGAATGGAAGCCCGTCCTTGATTCAAAGTTGGAAACACCCAGCGGAATAAGCTTCACAAGGAAAAACAACGATCCAGCCGCCTGATGCCGATTACTTTGCTTTGGCCTCCGGAGCAGGCGCTTTGCAGGCCCAGTTCGCTGCATTTTTCAAGTCGCCACTTTCCGAGTATTCGGCATATTGCGGATAGGGGCACAGCGGACGAGTGAGACCTTGCTCTCCCGTTCCCATCATTTGATCGGGGGCGATGCCCTTTTCGACCCATTTCTCCAGCGTGCCGATGGAGTCGAACGTGTTGACGCCAGGACCACCGCGGCAATGGCCCATTCCGGGAGCCATGAAAAGACGCATCCAGTCGCTCTGATTCTTTCCCATCTTGTGGAGGACGGAGTCGTAATACCAGATAGTCGTTTCCGGAGTGATCCCGGTATCGGCCCATCCATGGGTCAGTAGCAGCTTTCCGCCGTTCGATTTGAACTTGCTGAGATCGGGATTCACGGCATCGACGTAACTAATCGCCTTGTCGATGATTGGCATGTCTCTGTCGAGGTCGAATTTCTGCCAGTCCAGGTTCGGATCGTTGTAAGCGATACGGACAATGTCGAACGTGCCCCCCGGTGACTGATTCGTGCCGCGCAGGGCTCCTATTGCATTGCCGAGAGCCTGGCCCGAAAAGATCAATTCGCCTTTCGAGTTCTTCACGCCGCCGTAGTAGGTGTTGACAGTCTTCAATTGCGGAGCCGTGAGGCATGAGTTGTCGTCCGTACCTGCGGCACAAAGCAGTTTCGAAAAGTCCACGTTGCACTGACGCGGGTTGTTCAGGAAACCTTCCTTGAGCGTGTCGCATTTGTTCATGACCATCTGATTCACGAGAGCAGCTTTCTCCGCCGTGAGGTTTCCTTCCGGATGACGTGAAAGCTCAATGTTTCGAGCAACGCCTGCGGTCCACATATGGATATGACGGTTCGCAAGAGAGCCCGCAATAATACCGTCGTAGTCATCGGGATATCTCTGGGCTTCCATCAGGGCCATGCGGCCGCCCGTGGAGCATCCTTTGAAGTAGGAGTACTTCGCATTCTGGTCGTAAAAGGCCTTGACGATCTGCTTGGCTTTGAGGGTCATCTCATGCGTTGAGCGGTAGGCGAAGTCGATGAGCTTGTCGGGATGTCCGATGGCCCAGTTTCCACCGGGCTCCTGGTGGCCTGTGTCGGTTCCGGCAGTGGCGTATCCGAGCCGCAGGGCCTGGGGCATTTCATTATTCAGGCCCTGGATGGAGCCGGCAAATCCACCATTCCCAACGCCCATAAACTTTCCGTTCCAGTTTTGGGTAGGTAGCCAGAGCTCCATATTAATCAGGGAGTCGGGAGTAGGCTTGAGAACCATCTGAACCCGGCAGTGAGCCGGGATATTCGCCGGAGGCGCACTCCCTCGTCCGCGTGCTGGAGCCGGACCTTCCGGAACGACAACGGCACTTGTAATCGTGGTATCGGCGAGCTTGACACTTACCAGATTCTCGCACGGCGTTGCAGCAGCGGCTGCGGCGCCGAGGAGCATAAAAGCGATGCTGCTTATCACAGTGACCTCCTCGAGCAAGGGCTCACGCTATCACACAAGTTTGAGCTTGATCCATTGGGAAAGGTAGCGGGAAAACGGGATCGAGCCGCGGATTACGCGAATTACGCGGACGCAGATTTACGCTACACAGGCAGGGCGTTCACGACGTCTGCGTAATTCGCGTAATCCGCGGCTCGATCCCTCGTTTCACTTCTCCCGCGGATGCCGATCGTTCAACAATGGGATGTGCTATGTCGTCATTTCGGGATCTGCGGCGGCTGCAGCATCCAACATCTTTCCTATGCGGAGCAGCTCGCTTCGAAAGAGGCGGCGCTGCGGGACCGATTGCCTCCGGCACTGCGAGAACCCGGCGGGCCTGTCGCCTCTCCCCTGTTCGTTCCGACCGACGTAGATGCCGCGGCCCCTCAGTGCTTCCGGCAGAAAGTCGCATTCGTCTTCGGTTCAGGACCTGGCGGCCGCGGGCTGGTCATGGGTCATTACGAACGGGCATCTCATCGCATTGTTCTAGTCGAGGACTGCCCGGTACACAGTGCGCGCGGCAACCGGATCGCTTTTGCACTTCGCGATCGCCTCGCCGGGGCCGGAATCAGCGCGGCCGGGCCATCGCTTGCGGGCCTTCTGCGCCATTTGATTATCCGAACCACCAGGGATGATCGTGAAGCGGTCGCCATGCTTGTGGTGACGCGTAACGACAAGTCTCTCCGGAGACCCGTGCGCGCGCTGCTCGACTCGGAGGAACGGCCCGACGGGTTTTTCATCAATATGAATGACAGACCCGGCCCCTTCATGATCGGCCCCGACACTATTCGGATAGAGGGGCGCAGCCATGTGCGCGAGACCATCGGAGGGCTGACGTACGCCATCTCCCCGGCGGCATTTTTTCAGACGAATGTTCGTGCAGCGGCTGTGCTGCAGCGGTGCGTCACACAGGGCATCAGCGGCCCGGACGGAAGAGTTGCGCGCGTGCTCGACCTGTATTGCGGCAGCGGTTTGTTTTCCCTTCCGCTCGCGGCCGCAGGCGCCCGCGTCGCCGGCATCGACGAAAACCGGCAGGCGATCCGGGATGCGGAAATGAATGTCCGTCTGAACCGCATTCCGGACGGCCGCGTCCGGTTCATGTCCGCGCGCGTTGAAGAAGGGTTGACAAGAGTGGCGCGGGAAGCCTGGGATGCAGTCATCCTCGATCCGCCGCGGCAGGGGTGTCCGAAACCAGTCCTGTCGGCCGTGTTCCAGGGTATTGCGCCGCCCCGCGCCGTCTACGTCTCCTGTAATCCCGATATGCTGGCCGCCGAATTGCCGGCCATCCTGAATACCGGTTACCGCACCGAGCGGATCGAGGCCGTCGATATGTTTCCGCACACCGATCACATTGAAACCATTGTGCGGCTCATCCGGAACCGCTAAGCGACTGGGCTTCCGAAAGAACTCCTGGCCGCCGCCGGATTTGTAATAGACTGGCATTCGAAACACCATTGAAATTTGGGCTTTCGACGCACGCATCTATTTCTTAATTCGAAGAGGAGCTTTATGCGGGTAAAAAGAAAGGGAATTGCTGCCCTTGTCGGCTTAATGCTTACCGCTATGGGTTTCTGGGGTTTGTCCACTGTAGTCAAACGGACGTCGTCTTTCACTCCGCCGGAATCTTCACCTGGCTATCGACTCGTTTCCATCCAGCAAGTGCCCGATCTTGCGGAGATCTGCTTGCCTGAGGAGGAGCATGCCGGCACCGCTGCCAGGTCTGCCTCATTCGACAAAAACGATGGCAACGATGTGTTGGCTTTATTGCGGGGCACGTCTGTATATGCCGCCTCGCAGGAAAGCGTGCAGACAGTTGAAGTGGGCCGCCAGCCAGTCCGGCGGCTCTGGGATACGGATCCCAGCTACGGCTCAATCGCGTTCGATACGCGGACGGGCAAAGTATTTCTTCAGGATCTCAACCTGTGGGCCATCCGAATATTCGACCGGACGACAAATACTCCGGCCAATGCCGTGCGTTCTGAACCGGAGCGGGTCATTCAGGGTAAAGAAACCGAGTTGCAATTCAACACCTGCATGTACATTGACCCGAAGAACGGTGATATCTACACGGTAGAGAACGACGTTGGGGACAGTATTAAGGTCTTTTCCCAGGACGCATCTGGAAATACCGCGCCCAAGCGGAACTTAAAGGTTACACATCGTGCTCACACGATAACTGTCGATGAAGAGAAAGAGGAGCTTTTCGTTTCGGTCAACTACCCGCCGCAGGTGGAGGTATACCGCAAGACGGCTTCGGGGAATGAAAAACCGTTGCGCGTCGTGACCGGAGAGAGCACTCGCCTGGCGGATGTGCACGGTATTGCCATTGACGACAAGGCCAAAGAGTTATTCGTGAATAATTGGGGCCATATCAGTCAATACAACGTTCCCGGTTCAGGTCGATTCGAAGACCCTTCGATAACCGTCTACCCCCTTGATGCAAGCGGTGACACTGCTCCATTGCGTGTCATTCAAGGTCCCCGGACCCAGTTGGATTGGCCGGGAGCCATGTTCGTGGACCCGGACAAGGGCGAAGTGTATGTTACCAACAGCGTAGGCCAGTCGATCCTGGTCTTTGGCGCGAAAGATAAAGGCGACGTGCCGCCGCGCCGCATCCTCAAAGGTCCCCGGACGCGCCTGAGCTATCCCGCAAGTCTGGCTGTCGATATAAAGAATCAGGAGCTGTGGATTTCCAATCTGGGCAGCGCTTCCGCTACGGTTTATCCGCTGACGGCCAATGGGGACGTGGCGCCCCTGCGCACAATCCGCAGCGCGCCTGCGAATAAAGTGTCGTTGAAATTCGGCAAGACCCAGGCCGTAACGTATGACACCAAGCGCGAAGAAATACTGGTGCCGAACTGAGTGTCCCATCCGCAGATTGCGGCCTTCGCCAGGCTGGCGGGGGAAAATACGCCGCCCACTCACGTGTTGGAAGGACAAAAAACACTGCTGAGCAGGACCATGCACGGCTTTGCATACGATGACGTTCACGATGAAATTGTTGTGAACAGCCCTCTGGCACAGGCGATCCTGACATTCCGCGGAGGAGCCAGCGGAGAGGAACCGCCGGTTCGGGTCATTCAGGGAACACAGACCCAAATACTCGGTGATGCTTATTCCGCTCTCGACAAGGTAAGCGTGGATGGGGTCAACAACGAGATCTATCTGCCTCTCGGGTTGGGTGACGTGCGCGGCCAGTCCAGAGATACTTTGCCTGCGATTCTCGTATTCGACCGGCTGGCGAACGGCAACGTGGCGCCGAAACGAATTCTCAAAGGACCCCGCACTCAAATTGTAGGCAACAAACCGCCTGTAGCCATTGATCCGCTCCATAATCTCGTGGTCGTCAACCTCAATAATGCGTTTCTGATTTTTGATCGCACTGCCAGCGGAGATACCCCGCCGAAAGCCGTAATTCGTGGGCCGCGCAGCCAGGTGGCGAGCACGGGTAATTTCAGGGTCTACGCGCCGACGGGCATGATTGTCGGCCGTTGCAGTGGGGAGTCGGTTTGCGCCTGGAGCGTTAACGACAATGGCGACGTTCCGCCGCGTTGGAAAATCCCGGTGAAACAAATTACGGGCTACCGGATATCGGGACTGGCGCTGGATCCTGCTCATAAAGAGGTCCTCTTTAGTGTCGCGGGGTGGGGTGGGGACGACTATCCGGCGTCGCGCATCATGAACGCGGTTCTCACATTCTCATGGCCGGAGATATACAACTGATGTGTTTTCGCCGGGAGGTGCTCATGGAAACCAAGCGATTCTTGTTTACCGCAGCTGCCCTTCTAGCTGCCATTCTGCTTCAAACCGGGTCCGCTCCGCTTCACGCACAGGCGCAGACGCCGTTAGCGTTGATGGGGCAAGTCACCTCCGCCGAGGAAGGGTCGATGGAAGGGGTCGTGGTCAGCGCGAAGAAGAACGGCTCGACAATCAGCGTCAGCGTTGTCACCAGCGCCCAGGGCCGTTTTGCTTTTCCCGCCGCGAGACTCGAGCCCGGAGGCTACACATTGAAGGCGCGCGCCGCCGGCTATGAGCTCGACGGGGCCAGGGCTGCGGACGTCGCCTCAGGCCAGGAAGCCAAGGTGGATATCAAGCTGAGGAAGGTGAAGAACCTGTCTGCTCACCTCACCAATGCCGAATGGCTGATGAGCATGCCGGGCCCGGACGAGCAGAAGCGGTTCCTGCTCAACTGCAACGGCTGCCACACGCTCGAGCGCATCATGAAGTCGACGCACAACGCCGACGAGTTCCTGGACGTCATCCAGCGCATGAGCCTCTACTATCCCGGCAGCACGCCCCTGAAGCCGCAACGGCTCGCCGGCTCTGCAAGTCGCGATGTCGAACGCGGCGGTAACGGCAGGAAGACCGCGGAGTGGCTGGCGAGCGTGAATCTGAGCCAGCAGGAGACGTGGTCTTTTCCGCTCAAGACCCAGCCGCGGCTCACGGGCAAATCCACTCATGTGATCATCACCGAATACGATCTGCCGAATCCTCTCATCCAGCCGCACGACGTGATGCTGGATCGCGAGGGCAACGTCTGGTACTCCGACTTCGGCCAGATGTTCCTCGGCAAGATGGACCCGAAGACCGGCAAGGTAACGCAATATCCAATCCCGGTAGTCAAGGCGGGGTGGCCGGAAGGCACACTCGATCTTGAATTCGACAAGGACGACAATCCGTGGGTCGGCGTGATGTACCAGAACGCCATCGCGAAGTTCGACAAGAAGACCGAGAAGTTCCAGATGTGGTCAACTCCCAAGGAGTGGGATACGGACGGCGGTCAGCTCGGCCATCTCGCAATCGAAGGCACCCCAGCCGACAACAAGGTCTGGATCAAGAACTCCGACGTCGGCAACATCTACCGGCTCGATCTCGTCTCCAATAAGATGGAGAACCTCGGCAACTTCAAGGATCCGAAGACCGGCAAGCGCATCGGAACCTATGGGATTCATTCGGACGCGCAGAACAACGCCTATCTGCTCGATTTTTCGGCCGGAAACATCGTCAAAATTGATGCCAGGACCAAGAATCCAACCGTCTACCAGACTCCGACTCCGGATTCTCGCCCGCGGCGCGGCCGCGTCGATCGCCAGGGCCGGTTGTGGTTTGGCGAATATCAGGGCAACGCCATAGGCGTGTTCGATCCGAAGACCGAAGATATGACCGAGTGGAAGGTGCCAACGCCGTGGAGCGCGCCGTACGACGCCGTGGCCGACCGCAACGGCGAGGCGTGGACCGGTTCCATGCTGACCGACCACGTGGCGCGCCTCGACATCAAGAGCGGCCAGTATACGGAATACATGCTGCCGCGCCCGACAAACATCCGCCGCGTCTATGTCGACGATTCGAAGAACCCCGGCACGCTCTGGATCGGCAGCAACCACGGCGCATCGATCGTGAAGGTCGAACCGCTAGACTAGCGGCGGGCAGCCCATTTGAGTTTTTGGAATTGTCTCCAGCGGATTCGTAGCCGTGGGCTTTACGCCCGCGTTCAAACACAATTAAAGAATTCTTCTGGCGGTATTTGAACGCGGGCATAAAGCCCACGGCTACGTGCATTCCCGACGATTTTGGCTAATTTGGACACAGGTATAGCCATGAAGAACAACTCGAATAAGTGCATCCGATCGCTGACTCTGGTTCTGATTCTCCTGTTTTTGTGCGCATCGGCGTCCGCGCACCACGGAAATTCAGCTTACGACGAGCAGGCCCGAGTCACCGTTAAAGGGACCGTGACGGAGTTTGTGTGGACCAATCCCCACTCTCAAATCTACCTGGACGTGAAAGACAAGAACGGCAAGATCGTGCATTGGGGCATCGAAACAAACAGTCCGGGAATCCTCACCAGGGCCGGCTGGACAAGACGCTCCGTCAAGCCGGGCGATGAAGTCACAGTCATCCTGTGTCCCGCTAAGAATGGCGAACCCGTAGCGTACATAGGATCCGGAGATCCAGGGACGAAGGTCATTTTTGCCGACGGGCGCGAGTTGGATTTCAAGGACAAGACGGCGCAATAGACGGAGTAATTCGGGGACACAACAAATAGCCGCGGATTACGCGAATTACGCAGATGGGCGCATTAAAGAATCCTTGATGCGCCCATCTGCGTAATTCGCGTAATCCGCGGCTATTTGTTGTGTCCCCGAATTACCCGTCAGAACTCCAGCCGCAGCGCGAACTGGATCTGGCGCTCGCGGTTCGCCGTTTCGGTGATGGCTCCGGCCGAGCCGGCGTACTTCGATGGATCCGAGGTATCGAACACCACATTCCCCGCGATCGGACTATTGAAGTTCGCGTGATTGAGGATGTTGAAGGCCTCGGCCCTGAACTGCAGATTCAGTCTTTCCTTGAGAGGAATCCGTTTGAACAGGGACATGTCCAGGTTCCAGAACCCCGGTCCTGTAAACCTGCCGCGCGCCACGTTACCAAAGGTTCCGGCCGCCGGCAGCAGGAAGGCATTGGGATCGTAATACCGGCCTGTTTTCTTGAACCCGTCCACTCCAAGAATCACGTTCCCTTTGAAGTTGGGATTCAGGATGGGCACGTCGGGAATGCGGGTATCGCCGTTTCCGCTCTGGTTGATGCCAACCGCGGGCGTCATCGGGAAGCCGCTTTGGGCGTTGAAGATGCCATTCCACTGCCAGCCGCCGATCAGCTTGTCCAAGAATCCCGTGGCGCCGCCCCCGATGGCGCGGCCGTTGCCGAACGGTAGCTGGTAGGTGTAATTGGCATTGAACTGGTGCTTCAGGCTGTAGGACCCGATTCCGCGGCTGAGCTTCGGATTGTACGGGTTCCGGAGCGTCGCCGTGTCGTTATCGGCGGAGGGGCCGAGAATGGCGGAACTGATATCCATGATCTTCCCAAAGGTGTAATTGGTCTTGAAACTCAATCCGTTTCGGGAACGCTTGGTC
>WNFO01001116.1_pt1 | contig 20632 bp, 24 predicted proteins | sample 5400251 | NCBI WGS metagenome assembly WNFO01 (sample SAMN13153354, study PRJNA577476) | soil metagenome | isolation source: 100 cm saprolite under Madrone tree | place: USA:California | collected 2016-06-14
CATCGCTGGACGCATCCCGACCCGCGCATGGACATGCTGCAACGAGAGGCGAGCCGGCTCGTCGAGACGGCGGGCCGTGCGGATCCCGCCGCGACCTTCTACCGCCTGAAGGCACTGGCCTGGGTGACGGCGGGTCGTTCGGAGGCACCGGTACCCGCGCTCGCGCCCGACCGGCGGCGACCGCCGCGGCTCACCGAAGCCTGGTTCTGCTGAGCGGAGCCAACCGAGGGCCAGTTCGGCCCTCTCAAGCCGACGCTGCACGAGGGTGTGTCCGGCGTCGTTGTCTAGCCGTGCCTCGCTTGACAGGTCTCTGCCGGCTCACCTACTATCCCGCCATTCCATACCGGCGTTAAACCCTCGATGCGGAGGCATCCCAATATGAGCACACGTCGGGAGTTCCTCACCGTCAGCATCGTTGGCGCGACGGGCGCCGTCTTGGCGCCGCGGCCGGCCGGCGCGGCCCCGAAGTCGATGTCGGTGGTCCACGAGAGCTCGTTCATCAAGCAGTTCGACGATTTCTTCGTCAAGCAGCTCGCCCCGGCCTACGAAAAGCAGACGGGTATCAAGATCAACTACGAGCCGGTGAGTGTGGGCAGCATGCTCACCCGGTTGACCACGATCGTCGAGACCAAGTCGGGCCCCGAGATTACCGCCACCGGTCTCAACTGGCCCTGGCTCTTCGACCCGAGCCTCGTCGACGTCACCGACATCGCCACCGACACCGGCAAGAAGCTCGGCGGCTGGTACGAGACGGTCACCGACGCGGTGGTGATCAACAACAAGTGGAAGGCGCTGCCCTGGGGGAACATCGGACAGCTCGAGGTGTACCGCACCGATTGGTTCAAGGAGGCCGGCGTCACCAAGTTCCCCGACAACTGGGAGGACCTGCTCGCGGCCGGCCGCCTGCTCAAGAAGGCCGGGCATCCGTTCGGCTTCGAGCTCGGTCACGGCTTTGGAGACAACCACGGCTGGCTCTACCCGCTCTTGTGGTCCTACGGCGGACGCGAGGTGGACAAGGACGGCAAGACGGTCCTCCTCGACTCCAGCGAGACGGCGGCCGCGGTAGATTTCTGCCGGCGCTTCTACAAGGAGACGATGTTCGAGGACGTGCTGGGCTGGACCGACGTCAACAACAACAAGGCCTTCTTCGGCGAGCAGATCTCCTGCACGAACAACGCCTCGTCGATTCTCGTGGTCGGCAAGCGGGACTTTCCCGAGATCGCCAAGGTGACCGACCACGCCCTGAACCCGAACGGTCCCAGGGGGCGCTACCATATGTTGAACCCGCAGTCGCACGCCATCCTGACGCACGCCCAGGATCAGGCCGCGGCCAAGGCGTTCGTCCGCTGGCTCTACGACGACAAGCAGCTCTCCGCGTGGCTCGTGGCCGGCGACGCGTACTACGCGCCGTTCCTCCACGCCTACGACAACCACCCCATGTGGAATCCCGAGCCGCGCTACATCCCGTACAAGGAGTCGCTCAAGACGTCGCGGCTGCCCGGCTGGCCGGGGCCGGCCAGCCACGCGATGTCGGAGAGCGTGGCCAAGTACGTCGTCGTCGACATGTTCGCCAAGGCGTGCCGTGGTGACTCGACCAAGGATGTCATCGCCACCGCGGTCGGCCAGCTGAAGCAGATTTACAAAGCGAAGTAGCCATGGCCGTAGGGCCGGCCACGATCGCCCGCGCGGCCCCGGTGGTCGGCCGGCGAGCATCGCCGCGTCGCATCCTCGAGCGTGAAGGTGCGTTCAGCTGGATCATGCTGGCGCCCGGGGTGCTCTTCCTGATCGCGTTCGTCGCCTATCCGTTCTTCTACGGCATCTACCTGAGCCTGCAGGAGCGGCAGGTCGCCAAGGCCGGCCTCTTCGTCGGGCTGGCGAACTTCGTGACCCTCTTCCACGACGGTGTGTTCTGGCAGGTGTCCCGCAACACGTTTCTCTACACGATCGTGACCACCGTCCTCAAGCTCTTGGGCGGACTGGCCATGGCCTTGGTGATGAACCAGACCTTCCGGGGGCGCAACCTCGCGCGCGCCTTCCTGCTCCTGCCCTTCATCGTGCCGACCATTCTGAGCACCATCGCGTGGATGTGGATCTTCGACCCCACCTTCAGCGTGATCAACTGGACCCTCGTGCACACCGGCGCCATCAGCAAGGGCTTCTCGTGGCTGGGCAACGCCACCCTGGCCATGGTGGCCATCATCATCGTGAACACGTGGCGCGGCATTCCCTTCTACGGCATCACCCTCCTCGCCGGACTCCAGACCATCTCGCCCGATCTTTACGAGGCCGCGGCCATCGACGGCGCCACCGTGAACCAGCGCTTCTGGCACGTGACCATGCCGATCATCAAGCCCATCCTCATCATCGTGACCATGTTCTCGATCATCTTCACCTTCGCGGACTTCCAGATCGTCTACGCGCTCACCCACGGCGGGCCGGCGAACGCCACGCAAGTCTTCGTTACCTACGCGTTCGATCTCGGCATGTCGGCCGGTCAGCTCGGCATGGGCGCGGCGGCCGCCCTCACCATGTTGCCCGCGCTCATCCTGCTGATCATCGGGCTCACGTTCTACCTGAGGCGCGAGTGATGGTCGGCGGGCGCCAGTTTGGGACACGCCTGTTCCGGCTCTATCTGCCGCTGGCCGTGTGTCTGGTCCTGATGCTGTTCCCCTTCTACTGGATGCTCATCACGTCCATCAAGCCGAACCGCGAGCTGTACAGCCAGAAGATCATGCCGCTGATCGTGCACCAGCCCACCCTCAAGCACTACGTGGACCTGCTCACGGAGACGAACTTCCTTACCTGGACCTACAACACCATGCTGGTGGCCATCATCACGACGGCCGTGTCGCTCGTGCTCGGGACGATGATGGCCTACCCGATGGCCCGCATGAAGTTTCCCGGAGCCGCCGTGGTCGCCATCGGGGTGGCCGCGACGTACCTGGTGCCGCAGCCGCTGCTCTTCATCCCGATGGCGGACATCATCAACCGGCTCGGCCTGGGGAACACCCTCACGGCGGTGATGCTCACGTACCCCACGCTCCTGATCCCGTTCTCCGCATGGCTGCTCATGGGCTACTTCAAGAGTGTCCCGCGCGAGCTCGAGGAGGCGGCGCGCATCGACGGGGCGAGCCGCCTCCAGGCCATGACGCGGATCGTCCTGCCCCTGTGCACCCCCGGCCTGCTCTCGGCGGGCATCTTCGCGTTCACGCTCGCCCAGAACGAATTCCTCTACGCCCTGATCTTCCTCACCAAGAGCGAGGTGCGGACGGTGCCGGTGGGGGCCATCACCGAGCTGATCCGCGGCGACGTCTTCTACTGGGGCCAGCTCATGGCCGCCGCCCTCCTGGGATCGGTGCCGGTGGCCATCATCTATTCCTTCTTCGTGGACTATTACGTTGCGGGGCTCACGGCGGGGTCGGTGAAGACCTAGGAGGAGAGAAAGCATGGACGACACGGCTGTCGTGACGGTGCAGGGCGTGGCGCAGCTCTTCGATCTCCACGCGCTCAAGGATTTCGCCCCCGACAAGCGGGTGCGCAAGATGCTGTTCAAGTCCGACCAGCTCTGGTCGGAGATCGCCTGCTACGAGCCGGGGCAGTCCACGGTGATGCACCAGCATCCCAAAGAGGAAGAGGCGATCTACGTGCTCGAGGGCACGGCCAATATGAATATCGACGGCCACGAGGTGGTGGTGCGGGCGGGCTCCATCGTCAAGTTCCCCAATGCGGTGCTCCACGATGTCCGGAACCTCGGCCCCCGAGCGCTGCGTGATCATGTTCCTCAAGGTCAATCCGAAGGTTTTGAAGGGGAGTCACGATGGGTAACGTGGACCGCTGCGACAAGACGCTGCCGACGAACGAGATGATGTTCCATGTGCGGCGGGACGCGAAGTTGCGCGCGCGCTGGCTCACGGACCTGGAAGGAATCGCCCGCGAGTTCGGCCTGAGCCGCGAGGAGTACGAGGCGCTGCGCGACAAGGATGTGCGCCGGCTGCACGATATCGGTGTGCACCAGTACTACGTGCCGCAGATCCTGCGGCTCTTCTACGGCGCCGCCGCCAACACGAACAATCATCCCGCCCTCGAGGCCTACAAGCGCGCCTACCCTGACGAGGCGGCCAAGTCGCTGCGCCTTCAGGAAGAGCTCGAGAAGCGGAGGGGCTGAGTCATGGCGGAGATCGTCGCTGCCATGGCCATGACGCACTCGCCGGGATTGACGGGATGGTTCGACCGCGCGCCCAAGGACTACCAGGAGCAGGCCCTGCGAGCCATGGGCGAGATGCGCGAGCGCCTCGCCCGGGCCCGCCCCGACCTCGTGGTGGTATTCAGTAACGATCACCTGCTGAACTGGCCGATCAACAACACCCCGGAGTACACGGTGGGCATCGCGGACGAGCACGTCGGCCCCGCCGAGTGGTACGACGAGTGGCTGGGCTTGAAGGAATACCGGATCCCAGGCCACCCGGCGCTCGCACGTTACATCGTCAACGAAGGTGCCCGACGCCGGCTCGCCTTCTCTTATCTGCGCCAGATGCAGTTCGACGACGGCGTGTCGGTGCCCATGCACTACCTGAATACCTCGGGCTCGATCCCTCTCGTGCCCGTGACCATGAACTGCACGGTGCCGCCCATCCCCACCCCCGAGCGCGCCTATCAGGTGGGCACTGCGCTCCGCGAAATGCTCAAGGCCTATCCCGGCCCCGAGCGCATCGCCATCCTCGCCACAGGCGGGCTCTCGCACGAGCCGGGCGGCCCGCGCTATTTCTGGGTGGACGAGGAGTTCGACCTCTGGTTCCTCGACCTTCTGAAGAAGGGTGACCACCAGGCACTCCTGCGCGAGTGCACGCTCGAGCGCATGGAGGAGGCGGGCTCCGGGGGCACCGCCGAGCTGATCGCGTGGGTTCTCGCCCTCGCCTTCACGAAGGGCCCGGCCGAGGTGCTCGCCTACATGCCCGCTCTCGCCTGGCGCTCGGGCACCGGCATGGTCGTCTGGCCCCACCTCGCCTAGCCACCAATGATCCCTCGCCCCCGGAGGGGGAGAGGGTAGGGTGAGGGGGGCGTGATTGTCGACGGCCAGTCTGTCGATTTCCCGCGCTCCCGTTCGTCTTGTCTTCAGACGAACAAAAAGGAGGCCTACCATGAAGAAATATCTGGTCGTCGTTCGGGGCTCGGGCATGCCAAGCACGCTCAGCCCACAAGAAATGCAGAAGGTCATCCAGAAGTACATGAACTGGGCCGAGGAGATCCGCAAAGCCGGCCGGGTCGTGCACGGCGAGAAGCTGCGCGTCGGCGAAGGGCGCGTGCTCCGCGGCCACGGTGGGAAGATGGCCATCACCGACGGCCCCTATGCCGAGACCAAGGAGATAGTCGGCGGCTTCTGGCTCATCGAGGCCGGGAGCTACGACGAGATGCTCAAGCTTCTCGAGAGCCATCCGCATCTCGACAGCCCCGGTAGCCTCGAGGTGCGTGAGGTCGAGGACACGGGCACGCGAGGCTGAGAGCAGGGTGGAACCGCCCGAAGTCGGCGCGCTCGTCGAGCACCTCTTCCGCCATAGCGCGGGACACATGGTGTCGCGGCTGGCGCGCTGGCTCGGAGCGGCCCGGCTCGATCTCGCCGAGGAGGCCGTGCAGGACGCGCTCGTCCGCGCGCTCTCCACGTGGCCCTTCAGTGGAGTTCCCGCGGAGCCGCGTGGATGGCTCTTCCAGGTGGCGAGGAATCGTGCCCTCGATCTGCTGCGGCGCGAGACCTCCTTGCGCGGCAAGCTCGACGGCTTCGACGGCGCGCTCGAGGAGTCGCCGCCCGTGCCCGCCCTGGGAGACGACGAGCTGGCCATGATGTTCATGTGCTGCCATCCGTCGCTCCCCCCGCCCGCCCGCGTCGCGCTCACACTCAAGACAGTCGGTGGCTTCAGCGTCGAAGAGATTGCCGCCGCATTCCTCGCGGAGCCCAACGCCATCGCCCAGCGCCTGGTGCGGGCGAAGCGCCAGATCCGTGAGCAGGCGATCGCCATCGAGATCCCGTCAGAGAGCGAGCTCGGCGTCCGGCTCGACAGCGTGCTCGACGTCCTCTACCTCCTCTTCAACGAAGGCTACAGCGCGCACGGCGGCCCAAACCTGACCCGGGCCGAGCTCTGCGGCGAGGCGATACGGCTCGCGGAGATTCTCGGCGGCAATCCCGCCACGGATCTGCCCGTGGTGCACGCCCTGCTCGCCCTCATGCTGCTGCAGGCCAGCCGCTTGCCCGCGCGGGTGGACGAAGCGGGAGACATTCTTCTCCTCGCCGAGCAGGACCGCGGCGCCTGGGATCAGGAGCTGATCGGCCGGGGACTCCGCCATCTCGAGCGCGCGGCCTCGGGCATCCAGATGACCGCCTATCACGTGGAGGCGGCCATCGCGGCGGCCCATGCGGTGGCTGCGGACGATGCCGAGACCGACTGGAGCTCTATCGTGCAGCTCTACGATGATTTGCTCGCCATCAAGCCGTCGCCCGTGGTCGAGCTGAATCGGGCCATCGCCCTCGCGATGTGGGAAGGTCCGGCCACGGGCATCGCGGCCATCGAGCGCATCGAGTCAGAACCGGCCCTCGCCCGTTACTATCTCTTGCCCGCGGCGCTCGGCCGTCTCTGGCTCGAAGCAGGCGACGCGGAGCGCGCCGCGCGCTATTTCCGGGAGGCCCTGACCCGCCCGTGCTCGGCGCCCGAGCGCCGCTTCCTCGAGCGGCAGCTCACGAAGTGCCGGCCATCTGCTCCCCGATGATCGGCAGCTATCGGCCGGCCTTGTCGCCGACGAGATCGCGAGGGGCAAGGTATACGAATGCGAGTCGGCCCATGAGTACGATGCCCGCGATGTGAAGGAAGGCAAGGCTCCAGCCGAAGGGCGACATGCCGCCGGCGAGATCCAGGATCCACCCGACCATGATGGGCCCGACGAACCCGCCCGCGTAGCCTGCCATTGAATGAAGCGCCAGCGTGGCGCCGCGACGGTGCGGATCGGCACTGCCGGCCGCTCCGGCGGTGAGAGACGACGAGTCGAGCCAGATCAGCAGCCCGTAGACGAGGACGAGGGCGGCGGCGAGTGGGTACGATCGAGTGGCGAGGAAACCGATGCCGGTGGCACAGACGGCGCAGGACGCCATGGCCAGGCGCACCAGCCGTTGGCGGCCCAGCCGGATCGATGCCTCGTTCCCCGCCACGCTCGCCCCCGTGCCTACGAGTCCCATGGTCATGGCCACGATGGTGGGGGCGAGCCAGTGTCCCGTCTCTCCCGTCGTGGTGGCCACATAGGTCAGGAACGCGACGGCCCAGCCGCGCAGCGAGTTCATCTCCCACGTGTGTGCGCAGTAGGCCAAGGCGTACGCCATGGCGGAACGGTTCCGGAGCACCGGGCGGAAGTCGAACAAGGCGGCGGGCGAGGCCACATGTGCGCGTTTCTCTCGCGCCGGGGCCCACAGGAAAACGATCAGCCAGGCGACCAGCGCGGCCAGGCCGGCTCCCGCGAATGCCCCCCGCCAGCCCCACCATCGATTGAGTGCGCCCGCGAAGGCGAAGGAGACCGCCCCCGCGATACCAATGCTCGCGGCATGGCCGGCGACCGCGCGCGACATCAACACGGGATCCACCCGGTCGGCCAAGAGCTTCAAGCCGGTCATGTACGTGCCCGCCCATCCCACGCCCGCCAAGGCGCGAGCCACCATGGCGCTCCAGAAGCCATCCGCGAAGACGGCGAAGCCGAGATGGCTCGCCATCGTGAGGGCGACGCCGGACAGATAGACGGTGCGCGCGTCGACGCGATCCGTCAGGGTGACGAGGACGGGCACGGCCAGCGTGTAGGCCGCGTAGAAGACTCCGGTGATCCAGCCCGCCTCGCTATTGCTGAGGTGCCACGCGTCGATGAACCCGGGCAGGAGGGCCGGCCATGTGTACGCTCCGATCTGAGCGCACACTTGCGCCGCACATACGCAGGTGACCAGGCGGGCCGGCGTCAGCGTGAGCAGGGCTCGCTCGGCCGATCTACTCGCTCTTGAGCCAGGCGGCCAAGCGCTCTTGAATCTTGTCGCGTACCTGACGGAACACCGTGAGACGCTGTGCCTCATCGCCCGTGGCTCGCGATGGATCCTCGACGCGGGGTCTGTTCATGTCAGCCTCCGGGCGGCGATGAATCGAGGAGCCGCTCCACGATCACGCAGTCCCGCCACTCCCCCTCCAGCTTGCCGTGGCGATGGTACACACCGACCACCCGAAAGCCGCACCGCTCGTGAAGAGCGAGGCTCGCGGTGTTCTCCGGGAAGATGCGCGACACGATCTTCCAGAAGCCCCGTTCGGCGTAGGCGCGGCAGAGCGCCTCCAACGCCTCCCGCCCCGCTCCCGTCCGGCGGGCCGCCCGCGCCACGTACACCGAATGCTCGGCCACTCCCGAATAGGCGGGGCGATTGCGGTAGGCTCCCGCGCTCCCCCATGCCACCACCCGCCCATCCCGCTCTACTACCACCGTGGGGAAGCGGTCCCCCTTGTCGATGAGCTGTGTGGCGAGCTGTTCCGGCGTGCGTGGCTCCGTCTCGAACGTTGCGATGCGGTCGGCAATACCTTCGTTGTAGATCGCCGCGATGGCCGCCGCATCGGCCGGGGTTGCCAAGCGCGTCCGAAGAGCCGCGGCCGTCATCGCGCGGCCGGGGAGACGGCGGGGCGGGGCAAGGCGCGACGCCCATGAAGCGCCACCGCTTCCGGGGTCCTGTACAGGAGCGCGGCGGACGCGACGGCTCCCACCCCCGCGATACCGAGGCTCACGAACGCCCATCCCCACGCGCCGGCATTCTTGATCCCGTACCAGTCGAGGATCGCCCCGAACAGGAGGGGCGCCGCCGCCCCCGCTCCGTATCCGAGGAGGGAGCGTAGCGCGAGCGCCGATCCACGATAGGCGGGTGCCACCACCTCGGTGATGGCGGTGGAATAGATCGGAGAGTCGCCGAGGGCGGCGAATCCGTAGAGGAGACCCAACCCGACCACGAAGGCCAGCGACGTTCCGATCAACCAGCCGAAGACGAGCGAGCACGCGGCGCTGATGGTGGCCATGGCCAGGATCACGGGCGTACGGCCAAAACGGTCGGCCTAGACCCCGGCCATCAGCGCGGCGATCATGCCCGTCACGTGAAGCAGCGACGTCATGTATGCGCCCAGGCCGGCCCCACGGGTCAGATCGGATCCCGCCGCGACGAAGCACGCGGCCAGGAACGCGGGCGTCCAGGCCCACATGCCCAGGAGCTCCCACGAATGGAAGGTGTAGCCGGCGATGACGAGCATGGCCGGCCGATTCTTCAGGACTTCGCCACCGAACCGCTGCCCGCCGACTCGCGGTGTCACCGCGTTGACCGTCGATCGTACGGCCAGCCAGGCAAACACGCCCCCCACGACGGGTCCGCAGGCCAGCCACCAGAACGCGAGCACGTAGCCGCCCCGCGGGATCGCGATGCCCGCCAGTATCAGCGCCACCGCCAATCCGAGCGAATGGCCGGCGAGGTAGGTTCCCATGGCCCGTCCACGACGCTCCACCGGGATGTTCTCCGCGAGGAGCAGGATACCGGTCGTGTACGTGCCGCCCAGGGCCATCGCGAGCAGCGTGTACAGCCCCAATCCTGACCAGTAGTCGCGCGCGAACGTGGCGAAGGCGATCGAGACGACCGTCGAGGCCACGGTGCCCACGAGGAAGACGCGGCGTGCCCCGACGCGATCGGCGAGCGCAGAGCATCCCATGAGGGAGACCGCATAGGCGACCTGAAAGGCCGACGCGATACTCCCCGCCGCCGTGCCCGAAAGGGACCACTCATGCTGGAGCACCGGGAGCGTAGCCGCGTAGGCGATATAGACCATGTAGGCGCCCACCCGCGAGACACAGATGGCGAGCAGCCACCCGCGGCCTCCCGGAGCGAGGAGGCTCACCGCGAACGCACCACGACGTCCGGCGCGGATTCGGGGAGGGTCGGGATGAGCCACCGGAAGAGCCCGGTGGCCGCGGCGGCTCCCGTGAGCTGAGCCATGATGAACCCGGGCGCATCGGCGGGACGGATGCCTGCAAACGTATCCGATGCGGCGCGCGCCAATGTCACGGCGGGGTTGGCGAACGACGTGGAGGCGGTGAACCAGTAGGCGGCCGTGATGTAGGCACCCACCGCGAACGGGACCACGGAGGGCCGGGCCCGGACGCACCCCCAAATGACGGCGAGCAGCCCAAACGTCGCCACGAACTCGCTGAACATTTGCGCGGAGCCCGACCGGGCGTGCTGAGAAGCGAAGAAGAGCGGCAGCTCGAACATCACGTGCGCCACCGCCGCCCCCGCGAAGGCGCCGATGATCTGGGCGCCGAGGTAGGGCAAGACGTCGGCCCACCTGATTCCGCCCTGCCAGGCGTCAGCGAGGGTGACGGCGGGGTTGAAGTGCGCGCCCGAGATGGGCCCGAAGGTGAGGATCAGCGCGACGAGTGCCGCGCCCGTGGCAAGGGTGTTGGCGAGGAGCGCCACCGCCACGTTGCCGGCGGCCAGGCGCTCCCCCATGATGCCGGAGCCGATCACCGTGGCGAGGAGCAGCGCCGTGCCCAGACCCTCGGCGACCAGTCGCCGGCTGAGACTCGATCGGGCGCTCACTCGAGCGCCCCGCCTATCGGCCCTCGACAAGCGGGGTCAAGCAGACAGGGGCTTTCGCGCGCGGACGAAGGCGCTCATGAACTTGCCGTCCACTTGCGGAGCGACGGCCGCGGCGTCCACACCCGCGCCGGCCAGGAACTCCCGTGCGTCTTCCATTCGATAGATGCGCGTCGGCTCGACGTCGATCCCGGCGAAGCCGACCTTGGCGAGCTTGTCGCGGTACTCCTGCTCCTCGAGCGCGCCGGCCACGCAGCCGATCCAGAGCTCGACGCTGCGTCGGATGGCGGGCGGCACTTCGCCGCGTACCACCACGTCGGAGACAGCCAGACGCCCGCCCGGCCTGAGCACGCGGAAAGCCTCGGCGAGCACGCGATCCTTGTCGGCGGAGAGATTGATCACGCAGTTGGAGATGATCACGTCCACGCTCGCGTCGGGCAGGGGGATCTGCTCGATCTCGCCCTTGAGGAACTCCACGTTCTTCACTCCGGACTTGCGCTGGTTCTCGCGGGCCAGGGCCAGCATCTCGTCGGTCATGTCGAGGCCGTAGGCCTTGCCCGTCGGTCCCACGCGCTTTGCCGAGAGGAGCACGTCGATGCCGCCGCCCGAGCCCAGATCGAGCACGGTCTCGCCTGCCTCGAGCTCGGCGAGCGCGGTGGGATTGCCGCAGCCGAGCGAGGCGGCGGCCGCCTCCGCGGGGACGCAGGCGGTTTCGCTCGCCGTGTAGAGCCTGGAGGTGATGAGATCGGCCTCGTGGTCCGAGTCGCTGCCGCAGCAGGAGCTGCCGCCCGAAGCGACCTTGAGCGCGGCCTTGCCGTACTTGTCCTTCACGATCTGCCGGATGTCGGGGTCGCTCATGGCCGCCTCCTCACGAGGCGCAGCAGGCGTTGCCCTTGGCCAGCTGCAGTCCCTGCGGCTTCTTTGCCCCCGCGCCCTCGTCCTCGAGATCGTAGTTGAGGTGGTAGACCTCCCACTCGACGCCGTCGGGATCCTGCACCCAGAACTTGTCCTGGTTGGCATGGCAGCAGTTGACGCGCATTTCTTCACGGACGGGGAGGCCCGCCGCCTTGACGCGGGCGAGGTGGGCCGTCACCGCGTCCACTGTGTCCACCTGAACGCCCACGTGATTCACCGTGCCTTGGGAAGCATGCCCGCCCTCCGAAAGCGCGAGATTGACGGGCGCCCAGTCGGGCAGGAACTTCACGTAGCCCGTCTTGACCTTGACGGGGTCCGCGCCGAGGAAGCGCTCGTAGAAGTCGCGGCTCTTGCCCAGATCCGATACGTGCATGTGCAGATGAACTTTCGCGCCCATGGTCTTCTTCTCCTTTAGCAGCAGCAGGCGGTGAGGAGGCGCGCCAGGGTGGTCGCCGTCTCCCGCTGCACGGAATAGTAGATGTACCGCTCTTCCTTCCGGCTCTCGACCAGCCCGGCTCGCCGGAGCGCATCCAGATGATGGGACAGGGTCGGCCCAGGGATCTCCACCGCCGCCTGGATCTCGCCCACCGAGACTTCCTTTCCCGCGCGGACGAGGTAGAAGAACACCTGCAGGCGGGTAAGGTGACCCAGCGCCTTGAAGGCCTCGACGTGATTCTCGTCGGCCTCCAGCTGGGCCAGGGGCAGCCGCGCTATAGTTTTCATGTTTCGAAGTGTATGAAACTATCGAACGGAAGTCAAGGGGAATCCCGTCGGATAGGAAAGCTCACGCGAAACGCCACCCGTCGAGGGCCTGGGGTCTCTGCGGCACGATCCGCAGGGGCAGGTCGCGCGGCCCCAGGATCCCCGCCTCCACGAGGGGTTGGGCGCCGCGCCCCAGCGCCGAGCGATCCAGAGACGGCATGCTGGCCAGTCGCTTCGCGAGCGTATGAGACGTCGCGGGCAGGCGCAGTACGCCGCCGTCGAGCCAGAGGAGAAAGTCGCCGCGCTTCCTGTCCACCGCTCCCGCGACCACCGGGATCTGTGTCCATAGCCGGCGGCGGCTCGCTCGCGGGATAGGCTCGGCGCGCCCGGCCGCCACCTCCCACGCCGTCATGGCCTTGGCCGCCCGCGAACCGGTGAGCGGAGTCTGGCGCCGCTTCCACGTCAACGAGAGGGCAAGCGAGCGACCGTGGCAGACCACGCGATGAGGCGTGCGCGGCGGCATGTAGAAGAGTGAGCCCGGCGTGAGATGTCGCGTGCTCCAGCCTCGCCCGATGGCTGCGGCGTCCAGATCCGGGCGCGTGCCGCGCGGCACGGGTGGTCCCGTCGTCACCGTGCGCCGCCCTTCGAGCTGAAGCCACACGCTGTCCACGTCGCCGTCGTGGTGAAGGCCCATGCCCTGACGTCCCTTGCCGTTGACCAGGAAGAGGAAGGAGCACTCCTCGCGCCCCGGCCCGAAGAGGGTGGCGCGCAGGGCCGCCATGAGCCGGGCCACGCGGGGCAGCACCTGGTGCACCTGCGGCATGTAGATGGTGGCGCCTTCCGCGAAGGCTCGCTCGACCTGCGCCCGCGTCGGCCGCCGCTGATAGCGCCGCTCGGCCGCGATCTGCACGGGAATGCCCGACGTGGCGAGAGCGTGGGCCTCACTAAAGCGCGGAGCGATGGCGCGCCATCCCGAATCGCGCGCCGGAAGCAGGCGGGCGGGACTACTTCTTGGCCGAGGCGTAGCGCTTCTCGACGTAGTCGTCGAGAATTTCGAGGAACTCGGTGACGATGCGGTCGCCCTTGAGGGTCAGCTTGAGGGCGCCGTCCACGAACACGGGCGCCTTGGGCTCCTCGAAGGTGCCGGGGAGCGAGATGCCGATATTGGCGTGCTTGCTCTCGCCGGGACCGTTGACCACGCAGCCCATCACCGCCACGTTGAGCTCCTCCACGCCGGTGTACCTCGACTTCCACACCGGCATCTGCTCGCGGAGATAGGTCTGGATCTGCTCGGCCATCTCCTGGAAGAAGGTGGAGGTCGTCCGGCCGCAGCCGGGGCAGGCCGTCACCTGGGGGATGAAGCTCCTGAGCCCCAAGGACTGAAGTATCTGCTGGGCGACCTGCACCTCTTCCGTCCTGTCGCCCCCCGGCTTGGGTGTGAGCGACACGCGGATGGTGTCGCCGATGCCCTCCTGGAGCAGGATGGAGAGCCCGGCCGCGCTGGCCACGATGCCCTTGGCTCCCATGCCGGCCTCGGTCAGACCCAGGTGCAGCGGGTAGTCGGAGCGCGGCGCGAGCTTGCGATACACGTCCACCAGGTCCTGGACGCCCGAGACCTTGGCGGAGAGGATGATGCGATCGTGGGGGAGGCCCGTCTGCTCGGCCAGCTCCGCCGACTGGATCGCGCTCTCCACCATGGCGTTCATGGTCACGTCGCGGGCGCTGAGCGGCTCGCGCTGCTTGGAGTTCGCGTCCATCATGCTGGTGAGAAGATTCTGGTCGAGGCTGCCCCAGTTGACGCCGATGCGCACGGGCTTGCCGTTGTCGATAGCCACCTTGACGATGGCGCTGAAGTTGTCGTCGTGGTGCTTGCCCCCGACATTGCCTGGATTGATGCGGTACTTGGCGAGCGCTTTGGCGCACTCGGGGTACTTGATCAGGAGCACGTGGCCGTTGTAATGGAAGTCGCCGATGACGGGCACCCGCACCTGCCTGACGATGTCCGGCACGGCTCGCGCCGCCTCGTCATTGTTCACAGTGACGCGCACCAGCTCGCTGCCCGCGGCGTGGAGCGCATTGACCTGGGCCACCGTGCCCGCGATATCGGCCGTGTCGGTATTGGTCATGGACTGGACGACGATGGGCCGTTCGCTGCCAACCTTGATGCCGCCCACGTCCACCGTCACGGTTTTCTTGCGCTTGGCAAAGCTCATGGTGGAAGAAATATACCACGGCAGCGTTGGAGTCACCGCTGGTGGGAAGGCCACTGGTTGGGGCATAATCGGCGCTCAGATATCCGGCAGCATGCCAAATCACCTGCGGTCCGCCCTTTAGGGAGGCGCAATGCTCACCGTTGAGACGCCCCAAGACCTCAAGAAGCACATCGGCAAGACGCTCGGCCCCTCCGACTGGATCACCGTCGATCAGGCCATGATCGACAAGTTCGCGGAGGCGACGGGCGATCACCAGTGGATCCACGTGGATGTGGAGCGCGCGAAGAAGGAGATGCCGGACGGCAAGACCATCGCCCACGGCTACCTGACGCTGTCGCTGCTGCCCCGGCTCGTGCCCCAGCTCCTGAAGGTGGAGAAGCGGAGCCGCGGCATCAACTACGGCTCCAACAAGGTGCGCTTCACGAATGCGGTGCCCGCCGGCTCGCGCGTCCGGCTCAAGCAGACCATCAAGAACGTGGAAGACGTCGAGGGCAACGGCGTCCGCATCACTTCCGAGATGGTGATCGAGGTCGAAGGCAAGGAGCGCCCCGCCCTGGTCGCCGAGGTGATGGGTCTCCAGTACGCCTGAACACTCAGAATCCCTCTCCCCCAGCGGGGGAGAGGGCAGGGTGAGGGGGAGAGGGGCGGGTGAGGGGGAGAGGGGCGGGTGAGGGGGAGCACTAAGGCAAGCTCGCCTTGGCTTTCTCGTAGGCCTTCTTCACGGACTCCATGGCCGAGTCGGTGCCGGCCTTGACCGAATTCCAGCCTGAAGCCGTGGAGGTCTTGACCGCATCCATTTTCTCGGCGAGGACGGCCTTCTGCCGGTCGAGCGCCTCGACATTGCGGTTGAACTCGGCCTTGACGGAATCACTGGCCTTGGAGGCTTTGACCTTGAGCTCATCGGTCTTGGCATCGAGCTCGCGCATCTGAGCGGCGAGGTCCCGCTGATACTCTTCCTTCTTGTCGTAGGTGTAGACCGAGGCCTGGTGGGTATCCTCCTTCATGCCGGACACGGTGTTGCACCCCGTGAGCGCGGTGGCCACGGCGAGCGTGACGAACAGTGATCTCATGGATTCCTCCTGGCCAGAGGGTAGGGGATGCGCGTGCGGGACGTCAAGGCGCCGCCAGGCGGTGGACGAGGAGAGCTGAAAGTCCGCAGGCGGCGATGAGGCTTGCCATGGGCACGGCGGTGCCGTCGCCCAGCGCGCCCAGCAACACTCCCACGGTAGCGCCGGCTCCGAACTGCAAAGTGCCGAGAAGAGCGGAGGCGGTGCCCGCGTTCCTGCCCTGCGGTCCGAGGGCGGTGGCGATCACGTTCGGCAGGACGAAGCCGAGGCTCGCGATGTAGACGAAGAGTGGCCCGAGAAGACCGGCGAGGCCACCCCGGCCCGTCCACGCCATGACGAGCAAGATGACGCCGGCGGTGGCGGTGACCACGAGCGCGCGCGCGAGGATGCGGGCGCCCGCCACCCGCGAGAGCAAGACGCGGTTGAGCTGCGACGCGCTGATCAGGCCGAGGGCGATGGCGCCGAAGATCCAGCCGAAGCGCTCGGGTGGCACGCCGTAGATCTGCATGAAGACGAAGGGCGAGCCGAAGATGTAGGCGAACATACCCGAGATGACGAGGGCGCCGGACAGGGCATAGCGCATGAAGGCGCGATCGCGGAGGAGCCGCGCGTAGACACCAAGGGCCGTGCCCATGCCACGCTGGGCTCGCCGCTCTACAGGCAGCGACTCGGGGAGCAGGAACGTCACCGCGGTGAAGCAGCAGAGGGCGAAGGCGGCGAGCATCCAGAAGATCACGCGCCAGGAGGAGAAGACGAGGATCTGGCCGCCGATCGACGGCGCGAGGATGGGGGCCAGCCCCGTCACCAGCATGAGGAGCGAGAAGAACCGCGCCGCCTCGCGCTCGTCGAAGCGATCGCGCACGATCGCGCGCGCGATCACCATCCCCGCGCATCCCCCGAGCGCCTGGGCGAAGCGCCACGCCACGAGCGCCTCGATGGATCGCGCGAGGGCGCAGCCCGCGGAAGCCAGCACGTAGAGCCCGAGCCCGAAGCAGAGCGGGCGGCGGCGCCCGTAGCGGTCGGAGATCGGGCCGTAGAACGACTGCCCGATCCCCAGGGCCACGAAGAACACCGCGAGGGTGAGCTGGACGCGGGCCGGGCTCGCCTCCAGATCGCGGGCGATAGCCTGAAAGCTCGGCAGGTACATGTCGATGGACAGCGGCCCGACGGCCGTGAGGGCGCCCAGGATGAGGGTGAGCTTGCCGATCCTCCTGGGGCCGGCCATCGGATGCTTCAGAACATGCCGTTCGTATTGGCCGCCTTTTCCGGAATGGGCTGGACTACGTCCCAGTGCTCGACGATCTTGCCATTCTCGAGCTTGAAGATGTCCACGATGGCGTTGCCGCGCGTGCCGGGCTCCCTCACCGCGTGAACGTGGAGGATGACGTAGTCGCCGTCGGCGAACACCCGCTTGATCTCGCTGCGGGAGCTGGGGAACTTCTCCTTCAGGAACTGCAGAAAGGTCTTGAAGCCTTCGGGGCCGTCGGGGGCGTTGGGATTGTGCTGGGTGTAGCGCGGGCCGAAATACTTCGAGGCGGCCTCGGTGAGAACCATCTTCGTCATGGAGCGCTCCTTCTTTGGGCAGGTCACGGTGAGGTGAGTCACGGCCGCATAGTAGTGAGCGCTGGGCCGCTTGTCGAGCGATCCCGCCCCGCCCAAAGTCTGGTACGCTTCCCCCGTGCACGCACCGGGACGCCGAGCGGTCATCGTGGTCTGCGATAGCCTTCGGGCGGACATGATCCGCCCCGACACGGCGCCCACCCTCGCCGCCCTTCCCGGCACCGTCAAGCGTTACGCGGGCTGCCGCGGAGTCTTCCCGTCCGTGACGCGCGTCACCTCGGCCTCTATCGCCACCGGATGCCACCCGGGCCGCCATGGCCTTCTCGGAAACACCATGGTGCTGGACGAAGGCGCGGGGCTGGTCTGCCTGTCCGTGGCCAAGCCTGAGTTCCGCGAGCGCATGCGCAAGGCGACGGGGCGCACCCTCCTCGCTCCGACCCTCGCCGAGCGCCTGGCCGGCCACGGCGGCAGCATCGTGATGTCCAATGTGTCGGCGGGCGCCGCATACTTCCAGGATCCCGACGGCTTCGGCTACGTGTACCACAGCGCCGGCTCGTTCGGCCCGGGGCTGCTTCCCGTCTCCGACGCCGAGCAGCTCGATATTCAAAAAGGCGAGGCGGGCGACGCGGTCATGACCGCCCGCTTCTGCGACGAGGTGTTGCGCGAGCGCAGGCCGGCCCTCGGCGTGCTCTGGCTTTCCGAGCCCGACTACACGGGGCACCAGTCACCCCTGGGCTCGCCCGAGCACCTCGCGGCCATTCGCGCCGCCGACCGGTGCGTGAAGCGCGTCCTCGACACGATCCGCGACCTGGACGGCGAGACCCTGCTCATCATCTGCTCGGACCACGGCATGGAGACCACCGCGCGCACCATTGCCGTCGACGATGTCCTGATCGAGGCGGGGCTCAAGGCCGGCCCCGACTCGAGCGACGTGGTGACGGCGCCCAACGGCACCGCCACGGTGATCTACCGCGCGCGAGACGCCAAGGTGAGCGCGGATGACCTCCAGCGTTTCCTCGAGGCCCAGGACTGGGTGGGGCGGCTCTTCATGGGGGCGGGGCTCGCCGAAGTCTCGCTGCCGGTGGGGGGACCCGTCGTCGCCGCCGTCTCACTGCGCGCCGAGAACCGTCCCAACCAGTTCGGCGTGTGGGGCTTTGGCGACATCGCGGCCGATCTCGACGGCCGCGAGTTCACGGGTTTCGGTCAGCACGGCGGCGTCGGTCCGAACGAGCAGCGCCCGTTTCTCTTCGCGAGCGGTCCGGGCTATCGCGACGGCGTGGAGGTGGCAACGCCCGTCTCGCACGTGAGCATCGCGCCCACCGTCCTCGCCCATCTGGGCCTGCCCTGGGATAGCATGGATGGCGCGCCCCTTCCAGGAGGAGAGAAGCGTTGAGCCTCTCGAGCCCCGCTCCCCAGCCCACGCAGGACGCCATGCCGAGCACGCGGGGTCTGAATTTCTATCTCGAGGACAGGAATCTCCAGTTCCTCTGCGAGACGGTCATGGGCGCGGCCGCTTTCGAGTGCGCGCGGCCGCACCTCGTTGAGATGGGCGCGGTCGCCGGCGGCGAGCTCGACGAGCTGGCGGCCCAAGCCGACAAGAATCCGCCCACGCTCCGCGCTTTCGACGCCAGTGGCCGTCGCGTGGACGAGGTGGTCTTCCACCCGTCGTACCGGGCGATGGAGCGCATCGCGTTCAGCCGCTTCGGCCTCGCCGCCCTCTCGCACCACCCCGGCGTGCTGGGCTGGCCGGGCCGGGTGCCGCAGACGGTCAAGTACGCGCTCTCCTATCTCTTCGCCCAGTCGGAATTCGGCCTGCTCTGCCCGGTGAACATGACGGACTCGACCGCGCGCATGCTCGAGCACTACGGGAGCCCAGAGCTCAAGGCGGCGTGGATACCGCGGCTGACCACCACCGACTTCGATCAGCTCCGGCAGGGCACCCAGTGGATGACCGAGAAGACGGGCGGCTCCGACGTGGGCGCGGCGACTACCATCGCGCGCAAGGGTGACGACGGCGTCTGGCGGCTGTGGGGCGACAAGTGGTTCTGCTCCAACGCCAACACGGACGTGGCGCTTACCCTGGCCCGGCCGGAAGGCGCGCCCGCGGGGACGCGGGGGCTCGGCATGTTTCTCGTGCCCAAGCGCCTGCCTGACGGCAGCAAGAACGGCTGGATCATCAACCGGCTCAAGGACAAGTTCGGCTCCCGCTCCATGGCCTCGGGCGAGGTGACCTACCAAGGCGCCGTCGCCTACGTGGTGGGCGAGGTGGGCAGCGGCTTCAAGCAGATGATGGAGATGGTCAATCTCTCGCGGTTGTCGAATGCCATGCGGTCGGCGGGCATCATGCGGCGCGCGCTCCTCGAATCGTTGGTGCATGCCCGCGGCCGCGTCGCCTTCGGAGCGCCTCTCCTCGCCCTGCCGCTGCTCCGCGCGAGCGTGATGGAGATGCTCCTCGACGTCGAGGCCGCGGCCTCCGTGGTTTTCAATTCCGCGGCCGTCTTCGACCGCTGGAACGGCGGGTCCGCCCAGGACCGAAAGCTCTTCCGCATCCTGACCCCGATCGCCAAGTGCTGGATCACCGCCCGGGCGCGCACGGTGACCAGCGAGGCCATGAACGTGCGGGGCGGCAACGGCTATATCGAGGAGTGGGTCAATACGCGACTCGTGCGCGACGCCTATCTCGGCTCGATCTGGGAGGGCGCCACACCCATCGTGGCCCTGGACGTCCAGCGCGCCATCATGCGCGAGCAGTGTCAGGAGCCCCTCTTCGCCTATATCAGCGCCCGGCTCCAGCAGGTGACGGAGCCCGCGGCCAAGCCATGGGTCGACGTCGTCGTGCAGGCCATCGAGTCGCTCAAGCGTCGCATCGACGGCTGGGCGGCACTCTCCCGCGAGGAGGCCGAGCTCGAGGCCAAGCCCGCCGCTGACCTCCTGTACCACTTGCTGGCCGCGAGCCTGCTTCTCCACGAGGGCCAGACGCTCCGCGATCGCTCGCGGGACTTCCGCAAGCTCATGGTCGGCGCCCTCTATGTCCAGCGCTGGCTCCAGGCCCGCGATCCCCATGCGCCTCCCTTCAGCGCCCGCGATCTAGGCTGGCTCGATTCGATGATCACCTGGGCGGCAGTCCCCGCTTCGGCGCTCGCCCGACCCCGTGGCTAGCCGGGGGCGCGGTTGACATAACTCCCCGCAGAGACTGCCGGAACGCCCTGTGGCGCCCCGGCATTGTGGTATCCTCTCCCCCACATCCGCGAGAGTGGCGGAACTGGCAGACGCGCTGGACTTAGGATCCAGAGGGTCACACCCGTGGGGGTTCAACTCCCCCCTCTCGCACCAGCCCTACAAATCAGGAGCCGGCATGAAAGTCGCCGTTGAAGAGATTGGCGCCTGCAAGCGCCGCCTGCAGGTTGAGGAAGGCCCGGACGTCGTGAGCAAAGCGTGGGAGAAGGCCTTCAACCGCGTCCAGAAGGAAGCCAAGCTGCCCGGCTTCCGCAAGGGCAAGGTGCCGCGGGGCATGATCAAGCTCCACTTCTCGGACGATGTCCGCC
>WNFO01001117.1_pt1 | contig 20612 bp, 17 predicted proteins | sample 5400251 | NCBI WGS metagenome assembly WNFO01 (sample SAMN13153354, study PRJNA577476) | soil metagenome | isolation source: 100 cm saprolite under Madrone tree | place: USA:California | collected 2016-06-14
GTCTGACGGTGGCGATCGAGCCGCCGGAGCTGGAGACGTGCGTCGCCATCCTGATGACGAAGGCGCAATTCGTAGGGGTCGCGCTGCCGGAGGAAGTGGCGTTCTTCATCGCCAAGCGCATCCGCTCGAACGTGCGCGAGCTCGAAGGAGCTCTGCGGCGCGTGATCGCCAATTCGCGCTTCACCGGTCTGCCGATCACTCTGGAGTTCACCAAGGAGGCGCTGAAGGATCTGCTGTCGCTGCAGGCGAAACTGGTCACCATCGAGAACATCCAGAAGACCGTCGCGGACTACTACAAGGTGCGCATGTCGGACCTGCTGTCGAAGCGCCGCAGCCGCTCGGTGGCGCGCCCCCGGCAGGTGGCGATGGCGCTCGCCAAGGAGCTCACGAGCCACAGTCTGCCGGAGATCGGCGATGCCTTCGGAGGCCGTGATCACACCACGGTGCTGCACGCGTGCAAGCGGATCAAGGAGCTGCGCGCCACCGAGCAGCGCATGAAAGAGGATTACTCAAACCTGTTGAGAACCCTGGCGGGTTGATGTGTGCGAGCCTGTGGATTTGCTGTGGGCAGTTGCGGGGATAAAGTTACGCACAGGCGGCGCACAGCTGTTGGTCAGGTCATGCCTGCGGTTGTGCCGCGTGAACCGGGGTGCAATGTCTTGATCACGCAAGACAAGTTTTCTTATCACCGCTATCCGCAGGCTCTATAGCTACAATAATAAGCTTCTAAGATTACTAAGATGAGAATCCAAGAGCTGTCTTCAACAACCAAGAGTGTTTTATGAAGCTGACCGCTGCGCGCGAGGATGTGCTCGCGCCCCTGCAAAGTGTCATCGGTGTGGTCGAGCGGCGGCAGACGATGCCGGTACTCGCGAATGTCCTGCTGTCGGCACGCGAAAATCGGTTGAGTGTGACGGGAACCGATCTCGAGGTGGAGCTTGTTGCCACCAGCCAGGTGACTGTGCCGCAGCCGGGCGACATCACCGTGCCGGGGCGCAAGCTGCTCGATATTTTCCGCTCGCTGCCCGAGAAGACGAGCGTCACGTTGAGCACCGAGGGCGAGCGCGTGTCGCTGCGTGCCGGACGCAGTCGCTTCACGCTCTCGAGTCTGCCCGCGGCCGAATTCCCAGTCGTCGAAGAGATCAACGCGCAGCAGACATTGAGCCTCGAGCAGGGAGAATTCCGCCGGCTCATCGACAAGACACATTTCTCGATGGCGCAGCAGGATGTCCGCTACTACCTGAACGGCCTGCTGCTCGAGACGGACGGCAAGTCGCTGCGCGCGGTGGCGACGGATGGGCATCGGCTGGCGCTGTGCGAGACGGAGCTCAAGGAGCCGGCCAGGATCGGGCAACAGGTGATCGTGCCGCGCAAAGGTGTGCTGGAGCTGCAGCGGATCCTGGGAACGGAGGGGACGATCGCGCTGGCCATCGGAACCAATCACGTTCGCGCCCAGATCGGTGACATTCGCTTCACTTCGAAGCTGATCGATGGACGTTTCCCGGAGTACGGACGCGTCATTCCGAGTAATCCGCAGCGGACGGTGGCGGCCGATCGCGAAATGCTGCGTCAGGCATTGCAGAGGACGGCGATCCTCTCGAACGAGAAGTATCGAGGGATTCGACTTACCGCCCGTCCCGATCTGCTGACGATCCAGGCCCACAACCCGGAGCAGGAAGAGGCTGAGGACCAGGTCGAGGTGACTTACAAGGGTGACGAGGTCGAGATCGGGTTCAACGTGAACTACCTGCTGGATGCTCTGAGCGCAATTGAGAGCGACAAGGTCGAGATCGGGCTGACGGACTCCAACAGCAGCTGTCTGATCCACGCACCGGGAGTCGTGCATACGCGTTACGTCGTGATGCCGATGCGGCTGTAGCACGCACCACTCGCATCCACGTTGAGCTGGCACGGGTATGAGGCCTCTGTCGAATCATCTGGAATACAGTGGGGGACAGTTTCGAGGTAATTGACTCAGAAGTCGCTCTATAGCCACATGGCGCATGACGCTTGCCCCAAAGGGTGTCCGCGGCTGCGAGCCCGACGCAGCCGCGGGAATTGGTAAGATCCGGCTGCTAGCGCGTTGCCTAGGTGAACACATGAAGCCTTCAGAAGTTCTTCGTCGTTATCGCGCGGCAATCAGGCGCGTAATTGAATCGCACCGGACCCGCAATGGGCGGGTGTTCGGGTCAGTGCTTCGGGGTGAGGATACGGAGCAGAGTGATCTCGATCTGCTGGTGGACCCGACACCTGAAACAACCCTCTTCGATCTGGGGGCCATTCGCGCCGAACTCCGCGAGCTGCTTGGTGTACCCGTCGATGTGCTAACGCCAAGAGCCCTGCCCGACAGAGTCCGTGCGGCGGTGCTTTCACAGGCTCAGCCGGTATGAGCGAGGGTGAATCCCGAGCGACCGACTATCTGGGCCACATCCTGCAGGCGATCGATCGGATCGAGAGTTACACCACGGGCCTTACAGAGCGCGGATTTCTCGAGAGCCGGATCACCCAGGACGCCGTGATCCGCGACTTCGAAGTGATTGGAGAGGCCAGCCGTAATCTTGAGCGGCACTGCCCGAATTTCGTGGCAACTCATCAGGAGCTACCAGTGCGGGCGGCCAATGAGATGCGCAGCGCACTAGCGCACGGCTACTTTCAGGTGGACCTAGGAATCGTCTGGAAGACCCCTTCCAACGATCTGCAGCCGCTTCGGCAGCAGATCAAAGAGGCCCTTAAGGGAATGAGCCGAGGGCCTGAAGCAGCCGCTGAAACGCAGAATCAGCGCAAGAGCGTCGACGAGCGAAACGATAGCCAAGCCTCAGACGACGACCTGGCTTTGTGATCAAGGGCGTGGAGCATAACGCTTGGCTGGGGCTCCCACCGCCGCGACCGCAAGACGCGTGCTGAGCATCAAGGACCTGCCGGGAATAGATTGCTCGTTGGGAGGGGAGGGATGACTTCCTATGAGCCTGGCTGACCTTGCAGTCGATGACGTGCGGTGCGTAAAGCACGCTGAGCTCGTTCTGCATCCTGCGCATAACCTCATCTGGGGTGGGAACGGATCCGGCAAGACCTCGCTCCTGGAGGCGATCTTTCTGCTTGGGAGAGGGAGGTCGTTTCGTACTCGCAATTCGGAGCGGCTCATCGGGCGCGGCCAGGAGCGGCTGGTTGTATTCGGCCGCACCGCAGGGACTCCGGAGCAGACGTTGGGGATTCAGGTGTCCAGAGCTGCCGGCACGCTCGCCAGGATCGGCGGGATGACGGTGGGCTCGCTTGCCGAGCTGTCACAGGCTTTCGCGGTTCAGGTGATCGATCCGGGCGTGCACAAGCTCGTGGAGGAAGGAGGATACCGAAGGCGGCGCTGGATGGACTGGGCTGTGTTCCACGTGGAACCTCAATTCGTTGACACCTGGGTTCGATATACGCGCGCGTTGAGGCAGAGGAACGCAGCGCTGAAGATTCAGCCCGCGCAGGCGAGCGCCTGGGACCCGGAGCTGGCGCGACTGGGCGAGCTCATTGCAGAGTCCCGGCGCAGCTTCGTCGAGAGGCTGCAGCCTTACTGGCAGGAGACCGTGAGCGCCCTGAGCGGCCTGGAGCCGGAACTGCAGTACCTCCGGGGGTGGTCTCAGGATGTGGGTCTGCTGGAGGCCCTGAGGGCTTCCCGGGCGCGCGACGAGGCCAGGCATTTGACTCACCCTGGGCCGCATCGGGCGGATCTTTTGATCCGGCTCAAGGGACGTCCAGCGCGTGAGATCCTGTCCCGGGGGCAGCAGAAGCTGATCGCGGTCTCGATGACCCTGGCGCAGCTTTACCTCGTGCAGGAGCTGACCCAAGCGAGCCTGACGCTCCTCCTGGACGATCCGGCGGCGGAGCTTGACCGCGAGCACCTTCAGAGCTTCATCGAGCGTGTTACGCGGCTGCGTTGTCAGCTCGTATCGACATCCTTAGAGCCTGAATTGCACGTGTTCGGCACCCCAAACCGGGTGTTCCACGTGGAACAGGGAAGGGTGCGTTCTGTATAATGCCCCATCCAAAGATCGAGCTATTTCATGGCAGCTGACGACGTCTACGACTCCAGCAAAATCAAAGTTTTAAAGGGTCTCGATGCGGTGCGGAAACGCCCGGGAATGTACATCGGTGACACCGATGACGGGACCGGGTTGCATCACATGGTGTTCGAGGTCGTCGACAACTCGATCGACGAGGCACTGGCGGGGTACTGCGACCGGATAGTCGTGACAATCCACGCTGATGAGTCCGTGACGGTATCGGACAACGGCCGTGGTATCCCGGTAGATATCCATCCCGAGGAGGGGCGATCTGCAGCTGAGGTCATCATGACCGTGCTGCACTCCGGCGGGAAGTTCGACGACACCTCCTACAAGGTCTCCGGTGGCCTGCACGGTGTCGGCGTCTCCGTCGTCAACGCTCTTTCCGATTATCTGCAGCTCACCATTTCCCGCGACGGGAGGATTCACCGCCAGGAGTACCACCTCGGCGTACCCGCGGCCCCGCTGGCCGTCGTAGGCGAGACTCAGGAGCGCGGAACTGTCATTCGTTTCAAGCCGAGCTCCCGCATCTTTACGCACATCCAGTTCGACTACGACATCCTGGCCAAGCGACTGCGCGAGCTGTCCTTCCTAAACTCGGGCGTGCGCATCGAGCTGGTCGATGAGCGCGAGAACAAATCCGACGTCTTCGAGCACGCCGGCGGGCTGCAGGCATTCGTGAAATATCTGAACCGCACGCGTGTGCCCATCCATGAGTCGGTCTTCTGGTTCAAGACGCAGGACGGGCCGACGTCCGTGGAAGTGGCGATGCAGTGGAACGACTCCTACCAGGAGAGCATGTTCTGTTACACGAACAACATCCCGCAGAAGGACGGCGGCACGCACCTGGCCGGGTTCCGCAGCGGGCTGACTCGGACCTTGAACGACTACATCGAAAAAGAGATGTCGGCGAAGAAGGAGAAGACTCCGACAACCGGAGACGATGCGCGCGAGGGCCTGACGGCCATTCTGTCGCTGAAGCTGCCCGACCCCAAGTTCTCGTCGCAGACCAAGGACAAGCTCGTCTCCTCGGAGGTCAAGGGCATCGTGGAGAACGCCGTCGGCACGAAGCTGCAGGAGTTTCTGCTCGAGCACCCGCAGGAAGCGCGCGCGATCGTCGCCAAGATCATCGAGGCCGCACGGGCGCGTGAGGCAGCACGCAAGGCGCGGGAAATGACCCGGCGCAAGGGAGCCCTCGATGTCGCGGGCTTACCGGGAAAGCTCGCGGACTGTCAGGAGAAAGATCCGGCACTGTCGGAGATCTTTATCGTCGAGGGCGACTCCGCAGGCGGCTCGGCAAAGCAAGGTCGCGATCGGCGCACGCAGGCGATCCTGCCGCTCAAGGGCAAGATCCTCAATGTCGAGAAGGCACGCTTCGACAAGATGTTGGCGTCCGCCGAAGTCGGCACGCTCATCACGGCGCTGGGTTGCGGCATCGGCCGCGACGACTTCGACATCACCAAGCTGCGCTATCACCGCGTGATTATCATGACGGATGCTGATGTTGACGGAAGCCACATACGCACGTTGCTGCTGACGTTCTTCTACCGGCAGATTCCCGAGCTCATCGAGCGCGGCCACATCTACATCGCGCAACCGCCGCTCTACAAGGTTAAGAAGGGCAAGCAGGAGTTGTACGTCAAGGACGAAAGCGAGCTCAACGCAGTGCTCCTCAACACGGCTCTTGAGAACGCCGCTCTGCATGTCAACGCGGAAGCTCCACCGCTGCAGGGGTCGGGGCTCGAGATGTTGGCTCGCAAGTACGAGGACGTGCACGCGATCATCAAGCGCTGGTCGCGCCGCTATGACGACCGGCTGCTCGAGCAGTTGATCTATATGCATGTCGTCTCGGCGGCGGATTTCGACCGACTCGATTGGCTGCGCGGCTGGACGCACGATCTGAATCAGCGCTTGAACGCTCTTGCGGACGGCAACCGCACTTACCGCGTCGAGGTGCGCGCTGCCGTCGAGGGTCATGCCGCGCGCGTCACCATTCACAAGACTGAGCACGGGACCCCAAGCAGTAAGTTTCTCCCGCGCGAGTTCTTCGAGTCCGCCGAGTATCAACTCATCGCGGATCTCGCTCGCACGTTGGCGGGACTGATCGGCGAAGGCGCCTATGTCACGCGCGGTAATGAGCGGCAGGATGTGGGTTCTTTCAAGGAGGCCATGAAGTGGCTGTTCGAGCAGGCGCGCAAGGGTCAGACCATCCAGCGCTACAAAGGCCTGGGCGAGATGAATCCAGAGCAGCTGTGGGAAACCACGATCAACCCCGAGTCCCGCCGCCTCATGCAGGTCAAGATCGAGGACGCTGTTGCCGCGGACGACATCTTCACCACGCTGATGGGTGACCAGGTCGAGCCGCGCCGCGAGTTCATCGAGAAGAACGCCCTGTCGGTGACCAACCTTGACGTATGACAGGCCGCTCGCCGTCTCGTTGGCGAGGCGATTAGCACAGTGAACACTATATTCGATTCATTGGCGATTCAAACCGGCCGCGTGCTCAACGAGCGGCCTAACAAGGCGCTCCCATACGTCCGAAGCGTAGAACCAGTGGCCCTCGACGCCATGGACAATCGAGGACGTGTTCAGCGGGTAATATTCATCACCGCGTCCCGGCAAGTACATGTACCCCCGTCCGGTCTCGGGATCGTCTTCGTAGAACACGACGTACGCTAGTCGGGGTGCTCTCTGGCGCGGGAATACGCAGAAGAGCGACACCTTGTATCGCGGCAGTCCCTTCGATGGTCTCCCAACCGTCCCCTGCGGCCAATTGATAAAGGCTCCGGACTGTATCTTTGGGTCTTGGTAGACCGACTGGCCGTTGATGCGAACGCCGGGGCCCGTCCAGACGGAGAAGTTGTCGACAACGTCGGGGTCTGTGATCTCGAGAGGCGTTGCGAGAGTGGCAGCCGCGATCTCGATCCTGACAATCTCTCCCTTTGCCGATGCAATCGGCACAGTCAGGAGAGCCAGCAGGCCGGCGACGAGAGACTTCATGACTTTTCCCTCCCTGCTCAGAGTCGCGCAAGCGGACGTTGTCTGTCTACGGACGACCCGTCGTCTCTCCAGCGAGACGATGAGCGTCAGCAGAACTGCTGTCCCTTCACTGGTGATTCCAAAACTAAGCGTTAGCCGCATTTCGGGGTGCGGCGAAGCTCTTTCTGCAATGGCGCGTGAGAGGGAGATTCGCGAAGCGAAGCGCTGAACCTGGTGACACATCCACACCGGATCAACTCGCCGGCCGCACTCCGCCCGCAAGCAGTGCGGAGGCGCTTGAGATTTGCGCTGCCCGTGGCTTAGGCACACGGCCGGCGGCGTGATACTGGCTATCACCAACCGAAGGGCGCGGAGTCGAACTCCCTCTTGCGCGCCATGGCCAAAAGCGCGTTGCCAGTGTCTATGCGACGGACCACATGTCGTCTCTCCAGAGCGACGATGAGCACGAAATGTGCCCTGCTCTGTTCACTGGCGACTCGAACCCTGCTGCTGCCGCTGCGAGGACCTGGCTCGCAGCCCCTCGTGTGCCTGACCTGGCTGCAGCTGGCTGACGGTCGCCTCGATCCAGTCCTGCGCCTCCTGATTGATCTCACGTGCATCCCTTCCAGAGGCGGCAACCGGTGGGCCGACGACGAGTCGGATGGTTCCGGGCTTCTTCAAAAGCCCCCGCCTCGGCCAGTACGCCCCGGCGTTGTGTGCCACCGGCACGATCAGCTTTCCGGTTTCAGACGCGAGCAACGCGCCGCTCGCGCCGTAGCGGCGTGTCTGACCCGGAGGCATGCGCGTGCCTTCCGGAAAGATGATGATCCAATCGCCTTCGGCGAGGCGCTGCTTGCCCTGCTCGATCACCTGCGCGACAGCCGAGTGGCCTGACTTGCGGTCGATGGCGATGGCATGCAGCTGGCGGATGCCCCAGCCGACGACGGGAACCCACAGCAGCTCGCGCTTGAGCACCCACACCTGGCGCGGAAAGACGATCGCCATCGCGATCGTTTCCCAGGACGATGAGTGCTTCCAGAGCGCAATGTGATTGCCCTCGGGAAGGTTCTCGGTCCCCTCGATGCGGTAATCGAGTCTGCAGCTCCACTTGAGCGCCCGCAGAAGCACCGCGGCCCACACCCGCGCCAGTACGAACCGGCGCCGAAACGGCAGAAACGAACATGCGATCACGAAGAAGATCGCGTAGCAGAACGTCCACAGAAACAGGAAGACCGTGAAGATCAGCGAGCCGATGAGTTGCATGCGCGCGCCGTGTAGCTAAGCCTCAACCCGGAAGCCGGGACAGATCGGCGACGCCGGCGAACAGCCCATGCATCTGCGCGAGCAGTGCCAGGCGATTGGCGCGCAGCTTCGGATCCTCGGCCATGACCAGGACCTGATCGAAGAACGCATCGACGGCCGGTCGAAGTTGCGCCAGACGTCCGAGCGCGTTCGCGTACTCCCGCTGCGCCGTGGCGACGGACACCGCTTCGCGCAGCGCGCGCATGGAGTCGAAGAGCCGCACCTCCGCCGCCTCACGCAGGTTCCCGACGTCGATCTCCACGGGCGGGCTCTCGCCGGCCTTGCGCAAAATGTTGGCGATACGCTTGTTGGCGGCGGTGAGGCTTGCGGACTCCGGCAGCTCGAGAAAGGCGCTGAGGGCCTTGAGCCGCGCGTCAAAGTCCAGCGGCGAGGCCGGCTTCGTCGCCAACACCGCATCGAACATCTCGGTCGTCATCGCGGTTGCGCCGGTTGCCGCTTGCCCTCCCGCTCCTTCCAGGTAGTACGCGCGCAGCCGCTCCATGATGTATTCGTAGATCTCGGCCGCAACGCGCTCAGAGGAGAACGCGGCAGGCGGCTTGCCTGCCTGCGACGCAATCCTCCCGATGTCGGCGCGCACCGGCTCCAGCGCCCGGGCCACGAAGCGCTGCAAGTCGAGGTCGAGCTTCTTGTCGATGAGAATTCTCAGCACGCCGATGGCCGCGCGCCGCAGGCCGAACGGATCCTTGGTGCCGGTCGGCTTCTCGCCGATGGCGAAGATGCCCGCCAGCGTGTCGAGCTTGTCCGCGATTGCGACGGCCACGCCCGTCGCGGTTGTGGGCAGCTCGTCGCCGGCGGTGCGCGGCAGATAGTGTTCGCGGATGCTCACGGCAACTTCCGCGGTCTCGCCGTCGGCCAGGGCGTAGTAGGTGCCCATGACTCCCTGCAACTCGGGAAACTCCCCGACCATCGCCGTGAGCAGATCGCACTTGCAGAGTTCCGCGGCGCGTTCCGCTGCTGCACGATCGCCGTTGCACGCGGCGGCGATCTCGCCCGCGAGGGCGCGCACACGGCGTGTTCTGTCGCCGAGCGAGCCGAGCTTCGCCTGGAAGGTCACGGCATCGAGTGCTTCCCGTCGCGAGGCCAACGGCTGCTTCCGATCCTGATCCCAGAAAAACGCCGCATCCGCGAGGCGCGGCCGCACCACGCGCTCATTTCCCTCGCGCACCTTCGAGGGGTCGCGACTCTCGATGTTGCTCACCGTGATGAAGCACGGCAGCAGCCGGCCTTGTGAGTCCTCGACCGGGAAGTAACGCTGGTGGTACTGCAGGGTTGAGATCAGCACTTCGCGCGGCAGCGGCAGGAAGCGCTCCTCGAAACGGCCCGCGAGCGGCACAGGCCACTCCACGAGCGCAGTCACTTCGTCGAGCAACGCATCGCCGATCAAGGGGCGGCCGCCCAGCTCCGCGGCCGCTGCCGTGACTCGCTCTCGTATCAGCTCGCGGCGCGCCGCGAAGTCGGCCAACACGTAGCCCCGCTCGCGCAGCACGCGCGGGTAGCTGGTCGGAGCCGTCACGCGCAGGGGTTTGGGCGCATGAAAGCGGTGTCCGCGGGTGAGATTCCCCGATGGCGTCTCGAGCAAGGTCGCCGGGACTACGTCTCTGCCGTACAACATGACGACCCAATGAACCGGACGCACGAATTCGGCATTGCCTGAGCCCCAGCGCATGCGTCTCGGAATGGGCAGCGCATCGAGCGCCGCCTGCACGAGGCTCGGGAGCAGCTCCACTGCGGCGGCGCCCGGCCGGATGCCGACGAAGAAGAGGAACGGGCCCTTGCCCTCGTCGATCCGCTGCAGATTCTCGACCGACGTGCCGCAACTCTCCGCGAACGCGCGCCCCGCCCGCGTCGCCTGACCCGCGGCATCGAAAGCGGCGCTGACCGGTGGTCCGCGGCGCTTGATGTCCTGATCCGGCTGACGTGCCGCGAGGCGCTTCACGAGCACCGCGAGCCGGCGCGGAGTTGCGAACGAAAGCACATCACCGTGCGCCAGCGCCGCTTTTGCGAGCCCGGAGCGCATTCCGGTCGTGAACGCCTCCGCCAACCCGCGCAGCGCTTTTGGCGGCAGCTCCTCCGTGCCGATCTCGACAAGAAAGTCCTGACGCGCGACCTTCATGTCGCCGCCTCGGCGGGCGCTTGGTTGACGCGTGCCGCTCGCCCCTGGTGCAACAGAGGAAACCCGAGGGCCGCGCGGCTCTCGTAATACGCCTGAGCCACTCCACTCGCGAGCGTGCGCACGCGCAGGATGTAGCGTTGCCGCTCGGTAACGGAGATCGCGTGGCGCGCGTCGAGCAGATTGAACGTGTGCGAGGCCTTGAGTACCTGCTCATAAGCCGGCAAGGCAAGGCGCGCGGCGAGCAACTCCTTGCATGCCCTCTCATGATCCTCGAAATGACGCAGCAACATCGCAACGTCGGCGCGCTCGAAGTTGTAGGCCGACTGTTCCACTTCGTTCTGCTGGAAGACATCGCGATAAGTGACGCTGCCGCGCGGCCCCTCGGTCCATACGATGTCGTAGATGCTCTCGACACCTTGCAGATACATTGCGAGCCGCTCGAGGCCGTAGGTGATCTCGCCGGTCACGGGGCGGCAGTCGAGCCCGCCGACCTGCTGGAAGTAGGTGAACTGTGTGATCTCCATGCCGTTCAGCCACACTTCCCATCCCAGCCCCCACGCGCCCAGTGTGGGCGACTCCCAGTTGTCCTCGACGAAGCGCACATCGTGCACTTTGGTGTCGAGGCCGAGCGCACGCAGGCTTCCCAGATAGAGATCCAGGATCTCGAGCGGCGAGGGTTTGATGACGACCTGATACTGGTAGTAGTGCTGCAGCCGGAACGGATTCTCGCCGTAGCGGCCGTCGGTGGGCCGCCGCGACGGCTGGACATAGGCCGCGCTCCAGGGCTCCGGGCCGATCGAGCGCAGGAAGGTCCCCGTGTGGAAGGTGCCGGCGCCGACTTCCATGTCGTACGGCTGCAGGATGACGCAACCCTGCTCGGACCAGTAGCGCTGCAGGGCGAAGATCAGCTCCTGAAATGTTCTGGGAGCAGTGCCGGTTTTCACAATACAGTCACGCTTTCTTCTGGGAACTGGCGTACCCGGCGGGCAAAAGTCACCGCTTTTGCCCGCAGCTCGAAACGGCCGCCAGGTTGGCCGCTGAAAGCGCCGTAGGCGACTTTCAGCCCATTAATAAAAACCGCGAGTATAGCGTGGCTCGCGAGCGGAGCCTCGAGCCGCTATTCCATCAACCGCAGCTCGTACACCTGACTGATCCGCTCGCCGTCCCAGACATAGCGCAGATGCATTCCCTGGCGAAGGTTCTGCACAAGTCTCGGGCGGTAGATCGCGAGGCATTCGCCGCCCGGGTGGCGCACGCTGTCGTAGACAATGCCGTTCGATCCCGAGCGCTTCAATGCGCGGCCGAACGGCTGCGAAGCAGCGTAACTGCCGGCGTCATAGATGTCCGGCATCTGCCCGCGCTTGCCGCGAATGTCATGGAAGGTGGCGGTGACGTCGCACAGGTAGCTGCGCATGTCGAGCTCCATCGGCCCCTCGCGGGTGGCGCGCAGAAACTGCTCGCGGTGGTAACGGGTCTCCGCCACAGAGGTCGCGAGGCTCGCCGCGGCATACAAGGCGCCGAAGGTGTTGTCGGCAAAGCGGCTGCCGCTGGGATTGATGTGTGTGAACGGCGCCATGATGACGGAGGCGCTGGGCCCGAAGACGCGGTCCTCGCGCGGCACGAGCTCGATCTCTCCCGCTTCGTCCCGCAACCGCGAATTGGTCAGGGACTCGAGCCAGTAGAGCGCTTCCCAGTCCGCTTCCGCTGCCACACGCTCGAACAGCTGAATGGTCGGAAAGCGGCTCGAGATCACCCGGAAGCAGGGCTGCCAGCGCACCTCGCTGACCACGAGTGGGTAGTTGGACATCAAAGGGCTTTCTTCCGGCGCGCCTCGCGCCACTCTAGCGAACGGGGCTCGCTGCTTTGCGCGAACCCCGCTAGGAGTTGCGCGGCAGCGCATGAGAAGGCTTAGCCGCGCTGCGCGTCGAGATATTCCCGCACCGTATACAGATCGGACACGTTGCCCGAGAGCATTCTCTCGAGCGCCGACCTGCCGCCGAACAGCGGCGCCTCGTTCGGGCGGCGGAGCCATTGATCGGCGGCACGCGTATCGGGCAGCAGCAGCTGCAACGCCTTGTAGATGCCCAGAAGGTAGGAGAGACGCTCCAGCGTGTCGCGCGGCAGCCTTGGGTGCGGTTCCTTGCGCCACTTGAAATAGGTGGAGCGTGAGGCGATCCCGAGCAGCGCCAGTTGCTCGGAGATCGAGAGGTTCCAGAGCTGCGCGATTCTCACAAAGGCGCGCAGGCCCGCCGCCGCTGCCGCAACGGCTTCATTCGATGCGGGTTGCGTGACGCGCACCGGATTGAGTGTCGTGTTCATCGGGGTGAGACGATCGAGTACATATATGGACTTATCATATCAGAAGTACATAAATGGACAAATGCCCCTTGCACCAAGATCATGCAGGCCCTGCCCGGACCGGGGCGCAGCGCTCAAAACCCCCGCCGCCTGCGCACGAATATGGTGCAATAACTCCCGAAGAGCGCACCTGAATGGTGCGGTGGCGGGCGGCGCGGACGCTAAGCATTTGATTTTCATAGGCCGGCAACTTGGCATAAGCCCTGCACTATCAGGCCGCTCCGCTGCGTTTCAAAGGCCGGGCGGGGATCCCTCCGCGCGCACGGCCTGGGGCTTCATGAAGCGTGACGAGCACTACCCCTTTCCGGAGGCGATATGACACCTAACGATGTAATCAAGCTGATAAAAGAAAAAGAGGTCAAGTTTGCCGACCTGCGCTTTACGGACACTCGCGGCAAGGAGCAGCACGTGACCATCCCGGCGCGGCTCGTCGACGAGGAGCTGTTCCGCGACGGCAAGATGTTCGACGGCTCCTCCATCGCCGGATGGAAGGGCATCAACGAGTCGGACATGATTCTCATGCCCGAGGCCAACACGGCCGTCATCGACCCGTTCTTCGAAGAGACGACAGTCAACATCCGTTGCGACGTGATCGAGCCCACCACGATGCAGGGCTACGAGCGCGACCCGCGCTCGCTCGCGAAGCGCGCCGAGGCGTACCTCAAGTCGACCGGTATAGCCGACTACGCCTTGTTCGGGCCCGAGAACGAATTCTTCATCTTCGATAGCGTGCGCAGCGGCTCGGACGTACGCGGCAGTTTCTACGAGATCGATTCCGTGCAGGGCGCCTGGAACTCGAGCAAGGACTACCCGGAAGGCAACAAGGGACACCGGCCGGGCTACAAGGGCGGCTACTTCCCCGTCCCGCCGGTCGACGCATTCCAGGACATCCGCTCGGCGATGTGCCTGGCCTGTGAGGAGATGGGGCTGAAGGTCGAGGTCCACCACCACGAAGTCGCGACCGGCGGGCAGGCGGAGATCGGCATCGGCGCCGGCACCCTGGTGCAGAAAGCCGACGGGGTGCAGATTCTCAAGTACTGCGTGCACAACGTCGCCAACGGCTATGGCAAGAGCGCCACCTTCATGCCGAAGCCGCTCGTAGGCGACAACGGCAACGGCATGCACGTGCACCAGTCGCTGCAGAAGGAAGGCAGGGCGCTGTTCGCGGGCGACAAGTACGGCGGGCTGTCCGACCTCGCGCTGTATTACATCGGCGGGGTCATCAAGCACGCCAAGGCGCTCAACGCCATCACCAATCCCGGCACCAACAGCTACAAGCGCCTCGTGCCGGGATTCGAGGCGCCGACTCTGCTGGCGTATTCCGCGCGCAACCGCTCGGCGTCGATCCGGATTCCGTGGGTGTCGAATCCCAAGGCGCGCCGCATCGAAGTGCGCTTCCCGGATTCCGCCGCCAACCCGTATTTCGCGTTCGCGGCGATGATGATGGCGGGCCTGGACGGCATCCAGAACAAGATTCATCCGGGCGACCCGTCGGACAAGGATCTGTACGACCTCGAGCCGGAAGAGGCCAAGCACATCCCGACCGTGTGCCATTCGCTCGACATGGCGCTCGAGCATCTCGACAGGGACCGCGAGTTTCTCACGCGCGGCGGCGTGTTCACCAACGACGTCCTCGACGCCTACGTGGGGCTCAAGGTGCAGGAGCTCACCCGCTTCCGCATGGCGACGCACCCGGTGGAGATCGAGATGTACTACAGCGTTTGACGCTGTTGACGGAGACCTGTGACGCGACGGAACTCCTCAGCCGCTCTCGCAATCCTCCGCCCGCATTGCCGGGAGAGGCTGGGGGTGAGGGGGAAAGGGGCGCGGGTGGTAGCGTTCGGCGAACGTTGCCACCCGCTTTTGTGCCGCACGCCGCATAGGACTATGCTCGATTCCCATGCGCAGCGTGCTCTTTACCTTAATGTCGCTTGCTTGCGCGGTGGCGATGTCCACCACTGTGTACAAGTGGGTCGACGAAAACGGAATCACCCACTACAGCGATCAGCCGCACGAGAACGCACAGAAGGTGCAAGTGCAGGAACCGCAGACCTACTCGGCGCCGCCGCTGCCGCGGCCTGCGGTCGCGGCGCCGAAAGCCGCACCGGCTGGCCCGGCAGGGGCCTACCAGCGCTGTGCGTTGACGCAGCCGGCGAACGACGAGACTTTCATGAACGCCTATTCGGTCGCCGCCAGCGTGCAGCTCGAGCCGGCGCAGCGTCCGGGGGATCAGATCCTCATCATGTTGGATGGCCAGCGCATCGCCGGTCTGCCGACTACCGGCACTCAGTTCACGATCTCTCCTGTGGAGCGCGGCGAGCATTCGCTGCAAGCGCTCGTGCAGGACAGCAGCGGCCAGGTCGTGTGCCGCACCGGGAGCGTGACGTTCCACGTCCATCAGCCTTCCGTCCAGAGTCCGACGAATCCGGCGCGTCCGAAATCCTGACGACGGAGCGCGTGTCGAGGGGAGGCGCCGCAGCGCGCCCCAGGGTGCGCCGTGGTCACTGAGCACGCCCTGCCTTCGGCGCTCTCGCACTTCGATCCGGCGGATCTGCTCGATGCCCTGTCGACCGGGATCATCATGCTCGATGCGCAGCTTTGCGCGATCTATGCCAATGTCGCCGCGCAGGACCTGCTCGCGTTCAGTCTGAACCAGGCGCGCGGCCGCCCGTTCGGCGACTTTCTGCAGGAGTCGAACGCACTCACCGATATTCTCCGGCGGGCGCTCGATACGGGTGAAGGATTCGCGGACCGCGAGCTCAGCCTCAGGCCGCTCGGCGCCCCACGGGATGCGCGCACGCTGGATGTGACGATCACGCCCCTCGAAGGGCAGATCACCGGAACTCATTTGCTGCTGGAGTTGGCCGACACGACGCAGCGGCGCCGCATCTCGCGCGAGACCGACCTGCTCGCGCGCCTCGATGGCAGCCGCCTCATGATCAAACAGCTGGCGCACGAGATCAAGAATCCACTCGGCGGCTTGCGCGGCGCCGCGCAGCTTCTCGAGCGCGAGCTGCACGCAGCCGCGCTGCGCGAGTACACGCAAGTCATCATCGGAGAGGCGGACCGCCTCGCCGCGCTCGTCGATTCGATCGCGGGCCCGAATCGCGCGCCCAGCAAGAGTCTGCTCAACGTGCACGAGATCTGCGAGCACGTCTATCACCTGCTGCGCGCCGAGGCGCGCGCCGGTGTCGTGATCGAGCGCGACTACGACCCGAGCCTGCCGAATGCGATGCTCGATCGCCATCAGGTGATCCAGGCGCTGCTCAACGTGGCGCGCAATGCTCTGCAGGCGCTCGGGGACCAGGGCCGAATCACGTTGCGCACGCGAGCCCTCTCGAACGTCAGCATCGGCTCTGCGCGGCACCGTCTCGTCGCAAGCGTGCAGGTTGAGGACAACGGCGCGGGCGTACCCGAGGACTTGCGCTCGAGCATTTTCTATCCCCTGGTCACCGGCCGTGCCAGCGGCACCGGACTCGGGCTGGCGGTCGCCCAGGAGCTGGTGACGCGCAACGGCGGCCTCATCGAGTTCGAGAGTGAGCCGGGGCGCACTGTTTTCACACTGTTGTTGCCACTCGGAGAACCCGCATGAACGGCCACGCTCTGAGCGTCTGGCTCGTCGACGACGACGCCTCCATTCGCTGGGTGCTGGAGCGCGCCCTGCGCAACGGCGGCATGACGCCGCGTGCATTCGAAGCCGCAGAGCCGGCATTGGACGCGCTGCGCCGCGAATCGCCCGACGTGCTAATCACCGATATCCGCATGCCGGGCCAGTCCGGCCTCGAGCTGCTGAGGAAGATCCGCGACGCGCGCCCGGCGCTGCCGGTGATCGTCATGACGGCGCACTCCGATCTGGGGAGCGCCGTGTCAGCCTACGAAGGCGGCGCGTTCGAATATCTGCCGAAGCCTTTCGACATCGACCAGGCGGTCGCGCTCGTCAGGCGTGCGGCGAACGCCAATCTGCAGGGCGCAGCTGACGGAGGCGCAACGCCGCGCATCCCCGAGCTGCTCGGCCGTGCGCCTGCCATGCAACAGGTCTTTCGGGCGATCGGCCGCCTGGCACGCTCGAGCGTCACGGTGCTCATCACCGGCGAGTCCGGCACCGGCAAGGAGCTCGTCGCACGCGCCCTGCACGATCACAGCCCACGTGCCGGCAAGCCCTTCATTGCCCTCAACACATCGGCCATTCCCGCGGATCTGCTCGAGTCGGAGCTGTTCGGCCACGACAAAGGCGCGTTCACCGGAGCCGACGCTCAGCGGCGCGGCCGCTTCGAGCAGGCGGACGGCGGTACGCTGTTTCTCGACGAGATCGGCGACATGTCGACGCCGTTGCAGACGCGGCTGCTGCGCGTACTGGCCGAGGGCGAGTTCTATCGGGTCGGCGGTCAGACTCCGATCCGCGTGGATGTGCGCGTCATTGCCGCGACTCACCAGGATCTCCAGGATCGTGTGTCGCGCGGGCTGTTCCGCGAGGATCTGTACCACCGGCTCAACGTCATTCGCGTCGAGTTGCCGCCGCTGCGCGCGCGCGCTGAGGACCTTCCGGACCTGCTCGACCACTACCTCAAGGTGGCCGCGCGCGAGCTCGGCGTCGAGCCCAAGGCGCTGGCCAAGGATGCGCAGGCGGCGCTTGCAGCCTACAGCTGGCCCGGCAACGTGCGCGAGCTGGTGAATCTTTGCAGGCGGCTGTCGGTGCTCGCGCCGGGAAGCGAAGTGCGCGTCGAGGATCTACCGGCGGAGCTCGCAGCCGCGAGCGCTGTGGATCCGGTGGACGCCGATTGGGCCAAGGCGCTGGCGGGCTGGGCCGACCGGCAGGCAATGAGTGGCAAGCGCCCGCTCCTCGATGAAGCGTTGCCGGAGTTCGAGCGCGTTCTCATCCGCGCCGCGCTCAAGCGCACCCAAGGCCATCGCCAGGAAGCGGCCAAGCTCCTCGGTTGGGGGCGCAACACGCTCACCCGCAAGCTCAAGGAGCTTGGCATGAACGGCGCGCAATGAAGCCGAGCCCTTAGCTGGCGGCACCCCGGCAGGCAGCAAGGCAGTCGTCGCGGCGGGTTCGGGGCTGGTGTAAGTTGCGCGCTGTTGATCTATGGCCGAAAGCGGCCTGCGGCCCTTTCAGCGCGCGGGCAAAAGACGTGACTTTTGCCCGCTCATCCTTGCCTCGCGGGAGCTGTAGCGCAATGCCGAGCTGGCGGGAGTTCTGGCACATCGAGTTTCTCGGGAATGACCTGGGCGAGTGGACGCTCGCCATCGTGACCTTCCTGGTCACGTTCACGGTGCTGCCCATCATCAAGGGCTACATCAGCGCACGCCGCCGGCGCCGGACCGAGCAGGAACGGCAGCAGGTTCACGTCGCGATCGATCTCACCGCGCTGCTCATCGAGCGCACCAGCCGCGTGTTTCTATGGGGGGTCGCGCTCTACCTGGGATCACGCGACCTCAGCCTGCCGCCTCGCATCGAGCGCGTCCTCACGACCGCAGGCGTGGTGCTGTTCTGGATGCAGGTGGGGTGGTGGGCGACGGCGGCGGTGCGCTATGCCCTCGAGCTGCGCCGCAAACGCTCGGCGGGCCTGGACGCGCTGCTCACGAGCTCCATAGACGTGATCCTGTTTTCGGCGGGGCTGGTGATCTGGGCGATGGTGCTGCTGCTCGCCCTCGACAACCTCGGCGTGCAGATCAAACCGCTGTTGGCCGGCCTCGGTATCGGTGGCATCGCCGTGGCGCTCGCCGTGCAGACAGTCCTGGGGGACCTGCTCGCCTCGATGTCCATTGCGCTCGACAAGCCGTTCGCAATCGGGGATTTCCTCACCGTCGGAGACTGCCAGGGCACGGTCGAGCACATCGGAGTGAAGAGCACACGGCTGCGCGCTCTTTCAGGTGAGCAGATCATCATGTCAAACGGGGACATCCTCAAGGCTCGCGTGCGCAACTACGGCCGGATGCGCGAGCGGCGCGCGGTGTTTCAGTTCGGCGTGGCCTACGACACCTCCGTTGAAGTCCTCGCGGCCATTCCGCCTGCGGTGCACCAGATCATCGAAGCGATACCCAATATGCGCTTCGACCGGTGCCATTTCCTGACGTACAGCGATACGGCGCTGCAGTTCGAGGTGGTCTACTTCGTGATCAGCGCGGACTTCAACGCCTACGCTGACGCGCAGCAGACCATCAATCTCGCAATCCTCGACCGCTTCCGCGCCATGAAGGTGAGCTTCGCCGCGGCAACCCCGACGGTGGTCTCGATAGCCAACCTCGCGCCGGCTGCGGCCCGGAGCCTGGCCGAGTAACGGCGGGGCGAGCGCTTACCGCGCCTTCAGCCGGAGATCGCGCAGTCCTGCGTTTCCTGGCTCGTGCGCAGCGTGCCGACCAGCTCGGTAACGCTTGCGAGCCCCTGCTCGCGCAGGTAATCCGCGATCCCCGCGTTGACCGTCTTGCAGATCATCGGGTCGTAGAACAGCGCGGTTCCAATCCCGACGGCGGAGGCTCCCGCGACGATGAACTCGAGCGCATCGGTGGCGGTCGTGATTCCCCCCTGGCCGATGATCGGGATGCGGTGCGGTCGCGCGACCTCATAAACCTGATGCACCTTCAGCAGCGCGATGGGCTTGATCGCGGGGCCCGACAGCCCGCCCTGCACATTGCCGATGACGGGGCGGCGCGCGCGCGCGTCGATCGCCATGCCCATGATCGTGTTGATCACGGCCAGCGCATCCGTTCCGGCCTCGATGCAGCGGCGCGCGTTTTCCTTGATGTCCGTCTGGTTGGGAGACAGCTTGGTGATGAGCGGCTTGCGCGTCACGCGGCGGCAGGCCTCGACGACCTGCGCGGACATGTCCGGGTAGTTGCCGAAGGCGACGCCTCCCTCCTTGACATTCGGGCACGAGATGTTGATTTCGATCGCATCAATCGGGGACTGATCGAAGCGGCGCGTCACCTCGACGTACTCCTCGAGCGTCGAGCCGGAGACATTGGCGATGAAGCGCGTCTCGCTGAAATCGAGCCCGGGCAGGATGCGGCGCACGACGTGATCGACGCCGGGGTTCTGCAGCCCGATGGCGTTGAGCATTCCGGCGGGGGTCTCATAAACGCGGTGCGGCGGGTTTCCGAGGCGCGGCTTGAGGGTCGTGCCCTTCAGCACCAGCGCGCCGGCGTCCCGGTTGCTGAAGCCCTCGATGCGCGTGTATTCCTCGCCGAAACCGACGCAGCCCGACAGCAGCACGATCGGCGAGGCAAACTCGAGCCCGCAGAATTTCAGCTGCAGGGAGCCGGGTGGTCCAGGGTCGGCCATGACGGCATTATGGCACAGGCCAAGGGTGCCTTCCTCGTGCGAGCCCATGTTCCACATAGTCCTGTTCCAGCCCGAGATCCCTCCCAACACGGGCAACATCATGCGCCTGTGCGCCAACACCGGCAGCCGCCTGCACCTGGTGCAGCCGCTCGGATTCGAGCTGCAGCACAGGGCAGTTCGCCGCGCAGGGCTCGACTACGATGAGCTCGCGGAGGTGCGAGTCCACCCGAGCCTGGATGCCTGTCTGCTGGAGCTGCGCGCGGCGCGGGCCTTCAGCGTGGAGACGAGCGGCGCGCGGCTGTACTCCGCGGCGAGGTTCAAGAGCGGCGATGCGCTGATCTTCGGCTCCGAGACGCGCGGTCTGCCGGCGCGCGTGCTGGAATGCATTCCGCGCGAGCGCCAACTCGCCATTCCGATGCGCGCGGGTAACCGCAGCCTGAATCTGTCGAATGCCGTGGCGCTGGTGGTGTACGAAGCCTGGCGGCAGAACCGTTTCCGTTAGTCCATTATT
>WNFO01001121.1_pt1 | contig 20600 bp, 25 predicted proteins | sample 5400251 | NCBI WGS metagenome assembly WNFO01 (sample SAMN13153354, study PRJNA577476) | soil metagenome | isolation source: 100 cm saprolite under Madrone tree | place: USA:California | collected 2016-06-14
CCAACAGACCCAGTTCAGGAGAGAACTTCAGAGGCAGGTCAGATCAGGAGGGAAGCGTGAAGCGTGTAGAGCTTGGGAGGCGAATGCTGCGGAGCCGCGAACTGCATACGAGAAGGTTCGGGAGACGGCACGGCGTGGGGAGACGCGAGAACGCCCGCGACAACCATGACGGGCGGATCGAGAGTAACGTGCGAAATAGGCAGGACATTCGGTGACTGTGCGGAAACCATTCCTTTGCAGCAATCGTGGCCTTGGTTGGACGGATCGCAGGGCATGGAGGCACAACACTGCATACTCTGCTGGTTTTGCATCATCGCGGACATGCAGTCCGCAAATTGCAACCCTAACAAGGCGGCTATAGCCACGACAATGAGCAATCTTTTCCTCATCACCATAATCGACTCTAAGCAAATTAGACGCGTAGGTCAACGAAAGGATACAGGGCCTTTCTAGAGTCCGCGTTCTGATCTTCACTTCTTTGCCTCGGACGCTACTACAGGACGTCTGAGCTGTCTTACAATACGACGTTATAATGTCTTTATGTCAGGCACGCAGGAGTCACTTCTCTCCAACTTATCGCGCTCAGATTTGAGACGTGGGAACGTTTAGCGCGCCTGCTTGGCAAGCAGACGCGCTCCCTCAAGACATTTGGAAACTCCAAGCTAAGCTAATTGGAATCCAAGAATTCGGCCCGACCCGATGTTTGTTACAGTAGTTTTTACTCTATGAGCAAAACTATTTGAATGAAGAGGTTGCGGTTGAGCCTGTGACGCTCATGTGCGCGAGAGGTTGAAACCCTCAGCTGTCACCACATTGTCACTAAAATTGGCCCAAAACAAGGCAAATTCAGCAAACTCAAAAAGACCGCGAATCGTGCTATCTGATGGCTGGCAAAGGGATTTAGTTGAGTTTTGTATCAGATAGCGATGTGGCCCATTGGCGTTAGCAAACCGCCGCATTCAGCCGCTCTGCCACCTCTCCGCGGACGGATCGACCGAAGCAAACCGGCCGAATGAGTCGAGTATATCATTAAACTGCGGCCGCGAGAGGGGGCAGTTTCAGCAGAAATGTTTGTCTCCGGCTGAAATATTTGGTCTTTTTCCGCGTCAAAGAGAGTGGGTCGGTTGTCAGCGAGTATCCCCCGCCCTAGCGGGACGGGAATTCTTTCCTTTTGGGGTCTTTTAAACATAGAATGGTGTCCGGGACTGGCTGTACCTCCGCTGAGGATGTGGCTCACGCCGGTAGAGCCGCCAGTACTGGTAAGTCCCCTGCTTTGAAGCCCGAACCGCGAAAGTGGAGCTAACCTCCCGCGAAACATTTCGACCCGAATGGGCGTATGTAGGGTAGGAGCAGTTGGACGGGCATCTGTGTCCCCGCGAGATTGGACCCTCTTAGGCGCAACTGGAACAAAACACGCGGCGGAAGTTTGGAAGCACGACGGCAGCTTAGCGGAACGAAGGGGAATCGAATGAAGACGTGGCATAAAGTGGCGATCGGCGTGGGCGCTGTGGTGGTGCTCGGCGGGATCGTGCTCTTCAGTGTAAACCAGGCCAACAAAGGCGTGGTCACCGTTCAGACGGCCAAAGTGGCCAACCAGGACAGCCTGGTATCTCTAGTGACGGCCTCGGGCGAAATCAAGCCGACGACCTATACGAATGTGAGCGCACAGGGGTACGGCAGAATCACTGAGATTTTTGTCAAAGAAGGCGACAAGGTCAAGAAGGGTGACAAGTTGCTCCTTCAGGAGAATGTGCAGGCGAATGCCGACGTGCAAGCGCAGTCCGCGGCAGTTAATTCGGCAGAGTCCGGCGTGCAGGCTGCCGAGGCCAGTTTCAAGATGTCCCAGTCTGATCTGATTTCGCAACAGGCGAACCTGGAAAAGGCCAAACTGGACCATGAGCGGGGACAAGGACTCTATAAGGGCGGCTTAATTCCAAAACAGGACTTCGATCAGCGAAAGACCGCCTATGATGGCGCGGTGGCCGCAGTCGACTCGGCGCGCTCGCGTGTGCAGTCTCTGAAAGCACAATTGGATCAGACGCGGGCGCAGGTGAATCAAGGCCGCGCCGTCCTCGTACACACGCAGGATATTCTGCACAAGACGACTTACACATCGCCGATCAATGGGATCGTGAGCTATTTGCCGGAGCGCGTAGGCGACTATGTCGTAATGGGAATGCAGAACGCGACGGGCAGCTTCATCATGACCCTCTCGGATATGTCGGTGGTGACGGCCGAAGTGAAGGTCGACGAAACGGATATCGTCAACGTGAAATTGGGCCAGGAGGCCGACGTGACCATTGACGCCGTGCCAGGAAAGATTTTCAAAGGCAAAGTGACGGAGGTCGGATCGCAAGCGGTGTTGCGCAGTTCGGGACTCACCACGACGCAAACTACCACAAGTACGCAGGAAGCGAAGGATTTCAAGGTGGTCGTGACACTGGCGAATCCGCCGGAAAACCTGCGGCCCGGCCTGTCCACAACCGCCAAGATCAAGACAGCGGAACGCAAAAACGTTGTGGCAATTCCGATCCAAGCGCTAGCTGTGCGGACGCGCAAGGATTTGGAAGAAGCAGCCAAGACCGCGAAGAAACAAGGCAGCTCCAATGTGACGCTTGCCGCCCCGCCGCCTCCTGCGCCGGGAGATCCCAAGAAGGATGAAGTGCAAGGCGTGTTTGTGGTCAACGGAAATAAGGCCGTGTTCCTGGCCGTAGAGACCGGCATTGCCGGCGTGACTGATATAGAAGTCACCAAAGGATTGAAGGCCGGTGACGAGATCGTCGTCGGTAGTTACAAGGCGCTGCGCACCTTGAAGCCGGAGTCCCAGGTAAAGGTGGACAACAGCGCGCCTAAGAAACAGGACGATCAGCAGAGCTGACGCGCAGCCAAGCACGAGGGAGATTCGAATGCCTGTCGAGACAGCAGCCACAGATTCCTATCGGGAAGACCTGGTCAGCTCCGGCGTAGTGATCAAGACCGAAGCGCTGACCAAGGTCTACCAGATGGGCGCGGAGAAAGTGCACGCCCTGAGCGGTGTGGACGTGGAAATCCGCAAGGGTGAGTACGTGGCCATCATGGGGCCATCCGGATCAGGGAAGTCGACATTGATGAACCTGATTGGATGTCTCGATTCCCCCAGCGCCGGAAAATATTGGCTGGCGGGACGGCTGGTGAGCGATCTGGATGACGATGAGCTGGCCTACATTCGAAACAAGGAGATTGGCTTCGTGTTTCAAACGTTCAACCTATTGCCGCGAGCCACGGCCCTCCATAACGTCGAATTGCCTCTCATCTACAACGGCACCCCGTCCGAAGAGCGCATCGAGAAGGCAAAAAAGGCGCTCGAACGCGTGGACCTGGTGGACCGCATGCATCACAAGCCGAATGAGCTTTCCGGTGGCCAGAGGCAGCGGGTGGCGATTGCAAGAGCGCTGGTCAATACTCCCTCGATTGTGCTGGCCGACGAGCCCACCGGCAACCTCGATTCGAAAACGGGCGAAGAAATCATGGCGCTCTTCGAGAATCTGTACCGGCAGGGAAACACCATCATTCTCGTCACGCACGAGAATGACATCGCCCAGCACGCCCACCGCATCATTTTTATCCGCGACGGCAAAATCGCTTCCGATGAAGCGGTGATAAAGAAGTAGCAGGACAATGCGGCTCTTTCACTCCCTCCAAAATTGATTAAGTTACCTGCGTAGGCGAAACCAAAGCCATTTGCGCACAGGTGTGTTTGTGTGACGAATAGCGCGATCAGCATCGAGAGGATGATCAAAATGTCAAGCGACGCGCGGCAGTCTGGCATATCGGCGAGCGAGGATGTTCTGATGCTTGCGGCAGATAAGGCGCAGAGATACGTCAACGGCGTTTGTGAACGCCGAGTCAGTCCTTCCGAAGACGCGCTTACGGCTCTTGCTGAGCTTCACGAGCCATTTCCCGCCTCTTCGACTCCCCCGAGCGAGGTCATCAACAGGCTCGACCAGATGGGCTCGGCGACCACAATGGCGACGACCGGGGGACGCTACTTCGGCTTCGTGAATGGCGGAATGGTTCCGGCGGCGATGGCAGCGAATTGGCTGGCGGCGGCGTGGAATCAGAATGCAGCGCTGAGGGTGATGTCTCCCATCGCGGCGGAATTGGAAGAGATAGTTTTGCAGTGGGTTTGTGAAGCGCTCGGACTGCCTCAAGAATGTAGCGGGGGTCTGGTCACTTGCGCCACGATGGCAAATTTCACAGCTCTCGTCACGGCCCGGCAGGCACTCCTGGCGCGTTCCGGATGGGATGTTTCGGCTGACGGGATGTTCGCAGCGCCGCCCATCGAAGTAGTCGTGGGCGCTGAAGCTCATGCCTCAATTTTGAAGGCACTGAGTCTTGCTGGATTCGGGAGGAAACGCGTAACCCTTGTGGAGGCCGATGGCCAGGGCCGCATGCGCGCCGACAAGCTGCCACGCCTCTCGCAACAAACCATTGTGTGCATCCAGGCGGGAAATGTGAACACCGGAGCGTTCGATCCGGCGTGGGAAATCTGTCCAGCGGCGAAAGACCAGGGCGCGTGGGTGCATGTGGATGGAGCGTTCGGATTGTGGGCCCGGATTTCGCGCAAGTACGACCATTTGACGCGCGGACTTGATCGCGCTGATTCCTGGTCCACGGACGCGCATAAGTGGCCCAATGGCGGATATGACAGTGGTTTGGTGTTGGTCAGAGATGGTGAGGCACTACGGACATCCATGGGCATAACGGCCGCGTATCTCGAACCTGGGTCGCGCCGCGAGCCGGCGTACCATACCCCCGAAACCTCCAGGCGCGCGCGTGGCGTGGAGTTGTGGGCGGCGCTCAAATCGATGGGGAGGGCAGGGTTGTGCGAATTGATCGAGCGAACCTGCGCCCACGCGCAGCGATTTGCCGCGGCGCTGCGGGCAGCCGGATTCGACGTGCTGAACGATGTGGTGATCAACCAGGTGCTGGTGTCCTTCGGCCCGCCTGAGGTGACACGCGAAGTAATCCGGCGCGTTCAAGAGGACGGAACCTGCTGGTGCGGCGGAACGGTCTGGCAGGGAAAGACAGCGATGCGCATCAGCGTGTCTTCCTGGGCGACTACGCAGGCAGACGTGGAACAGAGCCTCGCAGCCATGATCCGCATCGCCGCTGAGTGCCGGGCAATCTAACGCGCGGCTGGGCAAACGTCACGCCCGGAATTTCCAGGGAGAAACTACTGGCTGTGCGCCACGCTTGAATTTTCAAGATCGGCAAAAGTTTGTGCCGGGCTCAGATGCGTGCGCGAGAGCCGGTCGTGCCAGGTAAGTTCATCTTCGTCCCACATCGCCCACAGGAATCCGAGGAAAAAAGTTCCCGCGGAAAGAAGGTAGCCCGCGCTGCGCAGAAGCGTTTGTCTGGGCGTGGGCGGCTCGCCCGAAAAGCTGACCACCTGCAAGCCGCGCATCATCATTCCCGGGGTCGTCCCCCCGAAGATGGTGAAGAGCGCGAAGTACTGCAGATAGACGATGGCGAAAGTCATGGCGTAAACAGCGGCGTTCAGCTTACTCAGGGTAAATTGCCCGCCGAGGGAACCGAAGAGCATCAGGAAGCCACCATAGGCGAACAACAAACAGAAGCAGTCGACCAGCGCCGCGAGGCGACGATCATCCATGGAAGCCAATGGGTGAAGTCCGGGCTGCGACTTCCTTTCGTCATCAACTATCTGTGATTGCGAATGCGGCTCCGAATTCGGCGGGAGCGAGACATCAATCACCATTCGCGATTCTTCAAGAGCCCGCTTCTTGGAAGCGCGGCCGATGGCAATGGTAAAGGAAAAATCATCCTCTACGGAGACCGGATTTTCCGCAACGGCTACAGGAGTGGGCGGCGTCTGGCCATCAGGGGCATCGAAAGAAAATCGCGATTGAGCCGCATTCGGCGAGAGCTTTCGCCGCTTGCTGCGATAGGCATCGAGGCGTTCCGCGAGTTCGCCGCGCCAGGCAACGCCTTGCTCTGCTTGACCGGAGACACCAGAGGGCCTTGCGGAGTGATCGTTCCCGGCCGAGCCATGACCCGCGTCAGTGCGCGGAGCCTCTCTCGAGGGAATAGCTGAGGAATCTTCCCAGGCGGAAAGACCGACTGAAAAAGACGAATCGCAAAAATTACAGGCGCGTACGCTTGACGGCAATACCGCGCCACACTGCAAGCATGTTTTTGTCACCGTTGAGTTTTGCGCTGCGGACGCATCCACTCCGGTGAGGAGGGAACTTTCTGAGAATAGCATACGCGCGAAATGTCAAGCGGGCAAAAAAGCAGGTTTGTTACGAAAGAGACAGCAGGCCGGTGAAACCGAGTTTCGAGAGAAAACCTCAGGCGTCCATTTGCTGAGCGAGCATGTCGCGGCTGAAGGAGATGCGCCGTTCCAAGGCGACCGCCGCAAAGTACGCGCAATGCCCGCGTTCCGATTCCGTCCAGTCCTGCATCGAAGGGACGAACTTGGCAACCGTGGAACGCAGGAAATTCAAAAGTCTGAAGTAGGCTCCAATCGCCTGGACGCTGTTGCGGTCTTCCGGGCGCTCCGGGCAGAGCTGCAACAGTTGCATGACGCGCTGGAAATCATCCCCAGAAGCGATCCTCTGGATGCCGGTTACGTCCTTCACTTCGGCAGAGAGGGCTTGCTTCGAGGAGGCAGCAATCAGCGAGCGGCAGTAGGAAATGAAAAACTGCAGCAAAGCCGCCGCCGAGAAAATGAAAATGACGCCGGCCATCATCGGGGCACCACTGCGAGCTGGGAAGGAACGGTGCGAGCCTCTTCCGGAACTTGCCAGAAAGTATAGGCCCAAGATAAGGGGAGGAAACAGCCGAATAAGGGCGTCAGGACTTCGAAGAAAGCGCCGCGGCTTTGATAAAGGTTTTGTAGCGCAAAGTTGGCGGCAAACAAGCTGAAATATACGCCCATCGACAGAACCAACTGGATCAATCGGGTGCGCGTCTCACGCATCTTCAGAACAGCGGCCCAGAGGATGTAAGTGAGGACCAGGCCGACGAAATAGAGGTTCTGAGAAAGTTCCACGACGAAGTGAGTAACCAACTTGGAGCTGAACTGCTGAACCACAGCATAAGAAAACAGCGCGGTGCCCGAAAGAAGGAGCACAGTGCCGAGCCTGATGTATCGTTCGGCCTTCAAGTCCGCAAAGATGTGGGAATACAGACTGACAAGGGCAAAATAGAGGGCGATCGTCAGTAGTGAGTCGGAATAATAGTAAAAGTAGAGGTATTCTTTCGACGTGAAGCCGTAGTGGCTGAGGATATTGTAGCGAGCAATGCTAACTAAGACGGACGCTGCCATGTACACGTTGAGAAGGATATAGCGCCTGAGAGCGTCCTTCTTGAACGCACACACCAATACCGCAATCTCTAGAAGAGTACAAGCGAGCCAGACGACGTATTCGTAGGGACCAAGCACGATTTCCATCCTTGCCGTGCCTTGGTCCTACCCGCGGAGTATTAGATCAGCGGATTACTTCCAAGGCGTTGGCGGCTGCGGAGCCCCGCCGTTTTTCCAAGGCGTTGGCGGTTGCGGCGCTCCACCGTTCTTCCATGGCGTTGGCGGTTGTGGTGCACCGCCGTTGGCCATAATTACGGAGCCATCACCATGAGTGACGACCACCGTTTTCAGACTCATTGCCCCAACCAATACGAGCATGGCTAGCAGAACAACCGTGAGTTTACGTGACATTTTGCCTCCGAGGAGTGAAACTAATCCCGGAGGCAGTCTATACGTTAATACACCAATGTCAAGCAGCTCAGGCTATGAGCCTGTTCCGAATCGATACACACCTTCCCGTCCCATCGTTTCGATAAGCTTTCGCCTACCCGATGGGTGGGACAGTGTCCGATCCCGAGCAGGATAAGATTTGGACCTGTACCGGTCAACGGTACCGTAGTACCAAAGGTTATAGGACCACCTGGCCTCCGGTTGGCTTGGTATCGTTCCCCGGACTTTGTGGGAAAGGCAGCAAAATAACGTCACTTGGGCTAGACAGTCCTATGGGAGTCGACAGATTGGGCGTTCGCATTCTTGCCCCGAATGAAGCTCTCAACCCGTACGCCCAGTACAACTCCTTGACACTCCCGCTCGCGAATCCGTAGCATAAAGAGCTGCCCTTACGCCGGCGTAGCTCAGTGGTAGAGCGAGGGTCTCATAATCCCTAGGCCGTGGGTTCGATTCCCCCCGCCGGCACCAGTATTCGGTTCGTTCAGCGATCCGGATCCGAACTCGTAATCCACCGCTTGTGCCACAGATTTACATATCGACAACAATGCCGTCCTCCACTGTCCCCTCCAACGGATTAGTTCGAAGGTAGTATGCTCAACCCGCGAAGCAACGAATGAATTGCCAAGTAGAACTCGAATAGGCTTCCCAAGGACGTACCACAGGAAAGCATCGCTGCACTTTTGGGAGCACAAGGATGACTGTTGGAGGAGAAACTCGGAGTGTCCTGCGCGAATCTGCAGTCAGCGTTTTCGTCAACTCCATGGCAGGCGGAGGGCGGGCGCGCGCTTATCTCGCTCCGATTCAACAACTCTTCGAATCATTCCAGGTTCATGCGCAATTTGTAATGACGAACAGCGCGGCGGAACTGGAGTCCAGCGTGCGAAATGCGATTTCGCAAGGCCGGCATACGCTTTTTGCAATGGGTGGGGACGGCACGTTTCAGGCGTTAGCGAACGCAGCGTTCGGGACCGACGTGCTGTTGGGCATCCTCCCTTTTGGTGGTGGAAATGATTTCGCTGCGGCCCTGGGGCTGCCGGATCATCCCGTAAAAGCGGCGGAAGCAAGCCTGCGTGGCCATCCGCGATTTGTGGATCTCGTGAGAGTGTGTACCGCCGAGGGGCCAACGCGCTTGTATGCGGGTGGAGGAGGAATCGGGCTCGATGCGGAGGCCGCACGATTCGCTAATGGTCCGTATCGCCATTTTCCAGGGCGCTCTCGTTACCTCGCGTCAGCGCTGCGGGCACTGGCAGGATTCGCTCCCTTGGAAGTCCGTCTGGAATTTCCGGACAGCGATCTTCTCCCACTGGAAGGGAGAGCCTTGGTAGCAGCCGTACTGAATTCCCCTACCTATGGTGCCGGTCTGAGGCTGGCCCCCGGTGCGGCCGTTGACGACGGCTGGCTCAACGTCGTTCTGATCGAAGATATCGGTCCGCTTGCCGTGCTGCGGCTCCTGCCTCAACTGACCACGAGCGGTGAACTCCGGACCTCCCGCGTGAAACGCTGGCAAGCGCGAAAAGTGCGGTTGACGACAAGGAAGCCCAGCCTGTTTCATGGGGATGGCGAGATCCTTGGATCGACGCCAGTGGAAATCGAAGTTATACCTGGCGCAGTCCGGGTTTTAGCGTCCGCGCCGAAGTAAACCATTCGCATCCATAATCAGGGGCAGCGACAAGTGTTACTGGATGAAATCCAGCACGAGGCCGGTATAACGCCGCTGGAAGCCCGCGAACTGGCCGAAGTTCGGCGCCGTAACGTTGTTAAACACATCGTGAGGATTCTGCCGGTTCGTGATGTCCGTCGAATAGGCGCCAAGTCGAAACTTATGAATCTTGGAACGATCGGTACGCGGGATGTGGATGGAGAACTCCCGGTAAAGTCTAACGTCCAGCGAGAAGTACAGCGGAAACCGTTCGGTGTTGGGAACACCGACATAGTCCTGTAAGACGTCCACATTTGAATAGGGCAATCCCGAATGCACGTCCGCTACAGGACTGGCAACCATCCTCCAGGGAAGACTGAAGAATCCGGAGGCTACAATGCGGTGGGGAACGTCCGAGGAAATGATTCCTGAAGCATTTGGCCGGATTACTGGAACCTGGAACGGCACGAGAGTATCCGCGATCGGGTTGAGGTCGCCGCGGCCCCGGCTCCAAGTGTAAGAGAAGCTCATATCGGCGCGCTCACCAAAGCGATAGTGGGCGGTGATGTCAGCCTGTCGATAATTAGAAACTCCGGTATTCTTCAAGGCCAGCAACCCTGTGCCACCAGTCGTGCTGACCTCCTGATCGAGTAGGAATAGATCCACCGTGCGGCTCTCCAGGTAGCTAGCTCGCAGGTTCAGATTCTTGCGCACCTGGTGTTCAATTACGGTGTTCCAGGTAAATGTACGAGGACTTGACCCTGGGTCGTGCGGCGCACCGGGAGCAAGAGCCGGGGCTCCCGTAAGAACATAGGAATTGACCAAAACTATGGGTTGGCCAATCAGCGTGCCGGTAGAATCAAAGAAGGTGAGTACGCGCTCCTGGTTGCTGGTGAAGTCTGCCGCAAGCAAAGGGACATGCCCATAGACCTCGGCAGCGCCGGCACGAATTACAGTCTTCCCCTTGTTTAGCGAATAGGCGCCACCAACGCGCGGCGCGAAAGCGGCAGCGCGGCCGATGGATTGGCTGGTGAGACGCGCGCCGTAGTTGAGCGTCAAGTGGCTATTCAGCGTCCAGTGATCTTGGATAAACTCCGAGAACTCGGCCTCCGATGTGCTCAAAAGCCCCGCCCCTTGAAAGTCGATTCGTTCGGCCACCGTGCCATCAAGTGCCAGCAGTTCGATGGGATGAGAGATGCTGCTTCCGTCATAGCTGCGATAGAGGAAGTCTTCCCCAAACCGCACCTCATGGCGACCGTGCCAGGATTTGGCGGAGAGTTGATACGCCGGCAAAAACTCCACCTGGTCGGAATCGCGGCGCCAACGATTAAAATAGTTGCCGCCCCACCCTGCGGGTGAGATTTCCATGTCGGCAGGTCCCTGCCCGTGGGCGTTACTGTCGAACCGCGTGTAGCGAACCAGCGTGTTCAACAAAGCACCCGAGGTGAATTGATACGAATCCGAGAACCCGGCTGATACGCCGCTTCGGCCGTAGCTCGTGGATGCGCTCTGCGGGATCAGCGCATTGATGTTGGCGAAGTCGAGTTCCATGGGGAAAACATTCACGTGAAAGTTCAACACGTGCGCGGGGGAGAGGATCACCTGAACGTTTGTGAAGGAGGTGGCGCTTCGCGTCTTGATCTCATTGAAGGGAAACGACAATCCCCGGATAGGCTGTTTGCGAATTTCATAGGTAACTTCTTCGGTGAAATTTACCTTATTCTTGATGAGCGGGCCATCAAGAACAAATCTTGGCGTCCAGTTGGCAATCCCGACGAGATCGCCGTTTTTTCCGCGAAAAGCCGGGATGAAATCCCGCAGCTTGTAATCCCAAGTGCCGGTGGGAGGCCGTGTTTCGATTGTCGTTAGCCCCCCGGTAAAACCTCCGTATTCGGAGCTCTCCGGCAGGCTAAAAACCGTCATGGATTGAATAATGTCAACTGGTATGGGAATCGAGAAGCTTCCGGAAACAGGATCCACGTTTTCCGCCGAGTCGACCACGAGCATCCCCTGGCTTTCAGCCTGCCCCTTGAAGTTCAGCTTGCCCGTCGACGTGCGAACCACACCTGGTATCAAAGACAAAGCCTCGGTGAATTTTTGCGTCGGCAGAGGCAGGCTCTCCAATTGATCGGTGTTGACCGTAGCCGTGATCGCCACATTCTGGGTGGCAATTTCGACGGCTTCTCCCTGCACTTCGACCTGCTGATTGACCGAGCTGATCTGCAAAATAATGTCTTTTACAAGCGCCTGGCCTGCTCCGAGAGATATCGTAGCGGACCACGGCTTGAAGCCATCCGCACTGGCTTCCAACTTGTAGGACCCGGGACCAAGCTGGGTGAACTCGTAGTGTCCCTCCGCATCCGTCAACGTCGATTGAGGCGTTGCTCCCGTCGGCGGCCCAGACAACTTCAACGTGGCGCCGGGAATGGTGTTGCTGACTGCGTCTCCTGAGACCACGGTGATCTTGCCCGACAGCGAAGCCTTGGAAACACCTGAATTTGTGCCCTGAGGCGGCCGGGCGACAGCAGGAACGGCGAGCAGCGGCAACGCGATCGAAATCATCCAGCAAGCTGCGAGCAAAATTCTGTGGACCATTTTCATTGTCTTGCAGTCAATCTCCGATGTGGGATAGATACCTTCGCCGGTCTCGACCGGATTCCCCCCGACTGGTGATTCGACGTCCTTAGCCCCTCGGGAGTTATGCCGGATTCTCGCCGCTGTGCCCGAGTTGCATACATCCGCGCGAGCAGCGGGCATCGGCTCTTGCCAGTAATGAAGAGAGCCGAACTACGGCGTATCCGTAGTTCGGCAGAACTTCAAAGATTCGATCTGTTGACGGTTCCCGTTTCTTTTTCCAACTTGCTCTTCCCAACCGTCGGATCCTGCTTGTCTTTTTCTTTGGCGTCCTTGCCGCTTTTCGCATCTGTATCCTTTGGCTCGGAAGGGGCTGGAGCGGGCTGCTGGGGTTCCTGCTGCTGCGCCTCCGCGCATGGAACAGAGACCAGCAGACCCAAAAAAATCAAGCCTGCAATATGACGCATCATCCCTATTTGTCCCTTCATGGCCGACACTAATTATCTCCTGGCTGACGTGCCATTCCGAAACAAAAGGGATGCCGCCGTTCCACAATGTGGGGCCCCAACTTGGATTCGGTGCGCACACAAAGGGTTTTATCCGGACAGCCCCAGCTAAGATGTATTCCTTCGCGCATCGCTGGTGGTTCCCCGAATGCCTAAGCCATTCCGGATTGCTTGCAGAGATCGCGAGACCAGTGGGAGGGGATGGAAACTAGTTCTTTTTCTTGTCAATTTTCAGATTCAGAACGATGTCTTTGCGGCCGTCGAAGCTGGAAACCGTTCGGGTAGTGGATTTGGCGCCTTCTTTTTCCGCGTGCAGCTCGTAATCGGCATTGGGATCCAGCCCGCTGAAGCGGAAATTGCCGGTGTCATCGGTGTAACTGCTGCGGACCGAGTTGGTGCGCAGGTTCTTAAGAAAAACGACGCTGCTGGAAATTGGATTATCTGACTTGTCTTCCACCACGCCGCGCACCGTGCGGAGCTGCGCCTCGCGCTTCTTGTCCTGGGCCGCGCCAACCGCGGCACAGAGCGCCAGAATCACCAATAAACCAGAAATGCGCCGCCACAGGCTCATCCCTTGCCTCCAGATGTCAGCTGCATTCGGAATACCATGTTTTCCTCGTTCGCACCGCTCTTCGCATCGATGGCACGCGTTTGCTCTGCGTACCCCTTGGCGCGAACCACCAGCTCATAGTCTGAGCCCTGAGGCACGCGAACTGCAAATTCGCCACGCGAATTTGTATAGCTCTCCCACCGGAATTTCTTTTCTCCAGCCTTCCGGATGCGCAGCTGCGCTCCCGGAAACGAGAGTGCTTTCTCGGTGAAGATAGTTCCGCGAATCAAATAATCATTTGCGTGGCGGTACTTTTGTTTGCCTGGCTTGCTCGGCGGCGTCGCCGGCGTGGCGGGAGCAGGAGGAGAAGTTGGCGGCGGAGGTTCCTGAGATCGCGCAGCCGCCGCAATAAAAAGGACCGTAACCGCTGCCGTGCAGAGAATCATAATCCACTGCGGGCGGTGCATGCGATTGCTCCTTGGTTGTTTAGATGTTGTCGGGAACACCGCAGGATGCCAGGCGAAATAGGCCATGCCCGTTACTCATCGTCGTCTTCTTCGTCATCCTCGTCGTCATCGTCATCGTCGATAAGGTCGCCATTTTCCCCGGTCTTTTCTTCTTCCTCATCGTCGTCTTCTTCGTCTGAATCATCGGCGATGAGGTTCAGGTGCACCGGATGCGTCTGCGAGACCTCGAGTTCGGATTCGCACTCCGGGCAACTCAGGATCTCGCCTTCTTCGACTTCGTCTTCATCGACATCGATTTCGGCGGAACATTCAGGGCAACGAATCACGGCTCCACCCTCCGAACAGTTTTTTCAAAGTGGGGGTACGCGGCCGTCCCCACCACCGTGCAGCGTATTATATACCGCAGCGTGCGAAGTCAACTCTCGTGCAAGCTGGTGCTGCTTTGAACGCCATTGTACCGTGGGCATAAGGATCATTCGAATGGCTTCTTCCAGAGAATACCCCGAACGGCCGGTAGTTGGCATCGGAGGCGTGATTATTGATCATGGCCGCACATTGTTAATCCGGCGAGGTAGCGAACCGTTGCTTGGCGAATGGTCCATTCCGGGTGGCACCCTGGAACTTGGCGAGAGTCTGCAGGAAGGAGTCGCCCGGGAATTGCTGGAAGAAACCGGAGTTGAAGTTCGCGTGCTTGATCTGATCGAGGTCTTCGACCGAATCTATCTCGGGGATGGGTCATCTCGCGTCGAAGTGAAAGGAAGGCCTCGATTTCATTTCGTCATCGCAGACTATCTCTGCGAACGCATAAGCGGCGAGCCTCGCGCAGGCAGTGATGTCACCGATGTCGCCTTCGCCCGCGAAGACGAACTCGCCCGATTTCATCTGACCGAGACTGCCACGCGAGTCGTCAAGAAAGCCTTCGCCATGGCTCGCGCGCGGCAGGTGGCTAAGTAGCTTGGCAGGCCATCAGGGCCCTTTAGCGATTTCAATGCTTCCGTTGGAATCCGTGAGCTGAAGCTGGCAGCCGCCCGAACCGATCGTGCCGTTCAGTGAATCGCCTCCAATACTGCCGGTTGAAGTGACCGGCAATTCCGAGGAAATCCGGCCGAATGAAGTTTTTGCCGTGAGGTTGTAGCCCACGCCTTCCGGAACGCGCACGCGGATGGACGAGAACGAAGTCTTAAGCGAAATATCGCGGCACCCGCTGGCTGGTCGCATCGCCGTTACGGAGATCGCCCCGTTCTGATTGTCTACGGTGATCCGCCCGCCAATCGTGTCCAGCGTGACTCCGGCGAAAGACGTCTTCACGCCGGCGTCGCCCTTTACATTTCTTGCGGTGACCGAGCCATTGGTGTTCTCCGCCGTCAGATTGCCGTTAATACGCTCTATGGAGACGCTACCAAAACTGGTTTTGGCAAAAGCGTCTCCGCCTATATCCGTGAGCGTGATGGCCCCGTTCCCCGTAATCGCGCGAATTCCCTTCGGGATATTCGTGGCTTCGACGGCTCCAAAAGATGACTTCAGCGTGACGCTCCCGCGCGCGTCGCGTACATAAATTTTTCCATTGGAGGTTTCGGCGTCCAGCGCCCCGCTGACGGTGTCCAGCTCGATGTTGCCGAAGGAATCGCGAATGGTCACCGAAGCGCCCGTCACGGAGCTGCCCTTTACCCGCCCATTGTTCGTGGTGCAGTTCACGTGGCCGCGCACGTCGGAAAAGGTCACGTTGCCAAAGCTGCTGGTGACGTCCACCGCGCCACCAATGCTCGAAATTTCGACATTTCCATTATTGTCGCGGACCGATAAATCGCCGCGAATATTCCGCGCGTCGACACTCCCAAACGAAGTGGTGATGTTCGCCGAGGCTGCATCCAACAATGTAACCGTGCCGTTGCCGCCCGTAATCGTAGCCGCACCCTGAATGTTTCGTGTGGTGATGCTGCCGAAACGATTCCGTACTTCGAGAGTGCCCTTCACGTCAGCTACTTGTACGGAGCCGTTGTTGTCGCTCACGAAGACATTTCCCACCGCCCCGTTGAGCTCAATGCTGCCAAACGCATTGGTCCACCGGCCCGTGCCGGCGTCCCGAACGGTGAGCGTCCCGTAACCATTCTCAATATCCGCGGCGCCGTGAACCCCCGCAACGTCGACACTGCCGAAACTGTTCCGCACGGTAACCGGCGCTTCGGCGGGCATCCCGATGTCATAACTGACGGACCACGAAGAGTGCTTGCTGGTGTGGAACCAACTCTTCTCTTCGTCGGGATAGATTGTCTTGATGCGCACTCCTTCGCCCGTTTGTTGCACTTCGATTTTGATTTTTTGCGCGAAGGATTCCGCTTCCTCGTGCGAACTGGCCTGCGCCCGGATGGTCGCGGAAATCTTCACTTCGCGGCCGGACTCGCCGTGCAGGGTGACGCTCCCGAACTTGTGCTCGACATGCACGGACTGGCCGGCGCCAAGCGCCACCGTTTGATGAAAATCCCGGGACACCTGCTCCTGCCCCGAAGTCGCGGCGCGCGACGGCCCAGCTGTGCAAAGCAGCGCCGCCGAGAGCAGTCCCGCGATCGTTGCGCAGCGCACCGGCCCTCTGCAGAAAATAAATAAATTGCGAATCATTGCTGTCTCGTCTCCAAAACTTCCTCCAGCGTGCGTTGTTTTTCTTGATACATGGCCAGCAACTGGTAGCGTAGTTGCGCGTTCGACGGATTCATTCCTGCCTGCGCGCGTAAATCGGCGATCGCGCTATCCAGCACCAGCAATTTCTCGTGATAGTTGGCGAGCAGCGCTGTCGCGGGGTTTTCGAGTTGTGGCTTGGCATCCGCGGCGAGCTTGTCGATGGCGTGCTCATATACCGTCTCCGCGCTCTCCACTTCTTTCAGTGCGCTGCTTTGCAGTAGTGATTTGTCATTTTTGCCCGGGTCAACCGGCCGGTGAAAATAAATCCAGCTTCCGGAAATCGTCACCACCAGAACGAGAACGCCAGCCAAAGCCGTCTGCCACGCGGGCGAAAAGCTCGGCAGAAACGAAAGCCAGCTTTTGCGCTCGGCGCGTTGTGAATTTCGCGCGGACTCTTCGGCAAGAGCACGCTCGATTCGCGGCCAGAACGATGGACTATCCGAGTAGTCGCGCAGCTCTTTCGCCGCCACGCTCAGCGATTTCCACGCGCGAATCTCTTCCGCGCACGCCGGGCAGGACGCCGCATGTGCTTCCAGCGCCGCCCATTCGGCGGGCGTGCCGTCTTCAAAAATCCGATCTCGATCGTTGCAATCAACATTCATCGTCATTCACCGTGTTTGCGCCGCGCCCAGACCCGCTCGGGGCGGTTCCAGCATTTGGCGAAGATTCTTCTTTGCCTGAAAAAGCGTGTTCTTCGAGGCCGTCTCCGTCATCTCCAGCATCCCGGCTATCTCCGCGTGACGGAAACCTTCGACTTCGTACAGCAGAAAAACATCGCGTTGGTGGCGAGTCAGCTTTCCCAGCGCGCGCTCCAACGCCATGCGCAATGTGGGATGTGCTCCTGGCGCGCGTGGCTCCATTCGCGGCGATTCCTCGGAATCGTCGTTCGCGACTTCTTTCTTTCGCATCCGGCTCCGTCGCGCGTCGTAACACGTGTTGATCAGGATCCGGTACGTCCAGGTCGCGAAACTCGATTGCCCGCGAAAGCTCGCGATGCTGCGCTGTACTTTCAGAAAAGTTTCCTGCACGGCGTCTTCGGCGTCGGCCGGGCTGCCGAGAACATTCCGCGCCAGGTTCTTCATTCGAGCGCCATGCATCGCGTACAGCCGCTCGTACGCGCGCAGATCGCCGGATCGGCAGGCAGCAGCCAGCGCGGCATCCTCGCTAGTGGCATCCACGGCGGCCGGACTGGGGCCGCGGGCTATGTGCTCGGAAGGTTCCACTCGCGTCCCCCGTTCGCGCAGCGTGGAAGAGATTCTAGCCTTCCAAGGCAGCGCAAGTCCCGTAGTTCCCATCCCTGGCTCCTAGGGTATAGACGACGGAGTGCGACGGAATGTCAGGGATATCCCGGGATGGTCCGCATTCTTGCAACCTGCTTATTGTGAGTGGTTTAGAGAGTGCCCTTGGCAATCGGTGGTGCGGAATCAACCGCGAAGTAAATCTTCTTGTGCAGCAGGCTGTTTTCATGCCCGATGACCAGCCGGGTTTCAGGGTCATCTTCCGTGATTAGTAGCCGGAGTTTCTGAGCATCTCTGGCCACATCGAAAACGAAATCCGTCGTGTAGGACTCGCCGGGGCGGAGAGGTTGCGTGAGCGGCGTGGAATTGAGCTTCAGGCGGCCAACGGCCGCTTGCCCTTCCGGCGAAGGTGCAAACCTTCGCCCAGCATCGTCGACCAGAAAAATCTTGCGCGCGTTCGGCGTGAGTGAACCGTTTCCGCGGTGGGCGGAGATGGTGCGCTCGTCAAACCAGGTCTTCACGCGAAGGACCACGAATTTCCCGTGTGCGGATATCTGTTGCAGCTCGGGACCTAACGCGTCTGTTGTTTGCGCGCCGATCAGCGAATAGGCAATGTGGCAGTCTATTTCGCAGAAATACTTCCAGCCGCCGGCAGGCAAGACCTCTTCGCTGCTTGCAAAGGAAACGCCAGTCAGGAGAAGGAAATACACGGTGGCTATCGCAAGTATTGCTCCGCCGCCGAGCTTGGCGAAAAATAGTGAGCGGCGCACGGCGGCGAAGAGCAAAACGAGAAAGCAGATCCCAATCGTGAAAATCGTGCCCAGGAAAAAAAGCACGACGACCGGGGCAAAGTGGGGCGTAACTTCCGACATATAGTCCCTTTCTTCTAACTAGTCTAATTTAGATTAGTTGAACTAGTCTAAATTAGACTAGTTTTAGCGGGTCCAAATTAGACTAGCCGGCAATAGCGTCGGGCAAGGCCCCCCGGGTGCGCTCGCGCCGGCCGAACTCGTTCACGGCCGTTTCCAGATCGGCAGCCGTAAAGTCCGGCCACCGCTTTTGCAGAAACACAAATTCCGCGAACGCGCATTCCCATAGGAGAAAATCGGAAAGCCGTTGTTCCCCGCCCGTCCGAATCAGCAAATCGACTTCCGTCGAGCCGCCGCGATGCACTTCCGCAAGCACGTCACTGAAAGATTCGGGCGAGAGTTCGGTGACTTTATAGAACCGGCAAGCGGCGTGATAGATGGCTTCGCGAGCGGAATAGTCCACCGCGAGCCGCAAGTGCAGCCTCGATCCGTTGGCTGTGGCTGCTTCCGAATCGGTGATGGCCTGGCGGAGAGTTGCCGGCAAACGATCTCTCCGTCCAATGATGCTCAGCCGCACGCCTTCGTCGATGCAATGAGTCGTTTCCGTAAGCAAGTACTCGTGAAGCAGCCGCAGAATCGCATTGACCTCAGGCGCCGGCCGCTTCCAGTTCGCCGAAGACAGCGCGAATAACGTCAGTGTATGGATGCCGATACGCGGTGCAGCCTCGATAACGCGTCGAGCGGATTCGGCTCCCGCGCGGTGCCCGGCCGATCGCGGCAAACCCCGCGCTGTGGCCCAGCGGCCATTGCCGTCCGAGATGATGGCCACGTGGAGCCGCGCCGCCTGGGCGATGGCCGGCTGCACGGTGGGAATTTGTCTTACAGTTAGTTGTTGCATGAGCTTGTTCTTTCTCCGCCGCGGAGGAAGTGTCGCAAACTACTCTACGGTACAAAGTACAAAGCCAAAATTTTTTGCCGTTCAGCCTTCGCGCGTCGCGCGGATCAGTGCTTCCATGTGATTCAGATAGCGTTCCAGTGCCCGCCGCCCTGCCGCCGCCAGCCGGTATTCCGTCTTCGGCAAGCGCCCGTCGAAGGATTTCGTGCACACGATGTAGTTGGCTTCTTCCAGCTTGCGCGCGTGAACACTCAGATTGCCGTCGGTGGTTTTCAGCAGCGCCTTCAGTTCATTGAATGTCAGTGAACGGTTCACCGCCAGCGCGCTCACTATGCCCAGCCGGATGTGCTCGTGAATCAACCGGTCCAGATCCGCAGGCACGGCTTCCCGCGCCGGGTTGCGGATAGCTTCCAGCGGCGCGCCCCGCTCGCGAGACCGCTGCACACGTTCTTGATGCGCTGTAGATGACTTAGCCATGCGATTTCCTGCTAGCCTCCATGATGCCGCGCGATCCACCAGCCGAAGCCGATCTGCACTACCCCGAACCCCGCGGCCATCAGTGCGTCTCCCCACGCTGCCGGCGTGAAAAGCGCGGCACCGCCAAGCAACATTAAGCACAAACCCATCACCGGCACAATACGCACCGAAAACGCTCCACCCGTGACGATGGCGGTCCCGTACAACAGCAGCCAAACACCTGGCAGGGCCGCAAGAAATCCGGCGTAATAGAGAGCGAAAGTCAAAAGTCCGCCGACTACGATCGGCGGCGCAAAGCTAAGGACGAATTTGCGGCCAGGTCCTGAGAAAAGTGCTGAATTCGCGCGATGGGCTTTGGTCGCCGCCGCGGGCGCCGCAATCGCTACTGCCACAAAGGCTTCAATCAGCCACACGGCCAGCCACGCGCGAGGCGTAGTCTGTCGCGATGCCGCGAACGCCGCCACCAGTGCGGTAACCCCCATAGCCACGCCGCCCCAGCCGGGCACCGCGGTAAATTCCGCGGCACTCTCCATGGTTTCGCGAATGTAGCGGAGATGGTCGGCGGCGCGAGCGTCAATGGGGATGGGCTCGCGTTGCGGAGAGCGAAGCGGACCGGAAGTCGCCATAGCCCTACGATACCATTCAGACGCACGCTTGTCAAGTACTTTGTGGCACAAAGTAAAGGCGCACAAATCATGCTTTGCGCGGATAGCGCCCCTTCAGCGAATTCCACCGGATGGTGAACACGTCGATGAACATCTGAATGCTGTCATGCAGCATGCTTACTTTCGTGGCCGGCGAATGGCCCCAGCGCACCGGAATCTCCACCGCTTTCAGTCCATGGCGCCGCGCCAGGAACAGCAATTCCGGATCGAATCCAAATCGCTCAATGGTCTGCTGCTCAAAAATGATTCCGCAGCGTTCGCGCTGGAACGCCTTGAACCCACACTGCGTATCGACAAACGGCAGCCACAAAATACTTCTCACGATTTTGTTAAAAATGATTCCCA
>WNFO01001813.1_pt1 | contig 20596 bp, 18 predicted proteins | sample 5400251 | NCBI WGS metagenome assembly WNFO01 (sample SAMN13153354, study PRJNA577476) | soil metagenome | isolation source: 100 cm saprolite under Madrone tree | place: USA:California | collected 2016-06-14
TTACCGCATGCAAGGGCCGCGTAGGCGGTACGGATGGCGCTGCAATCCGATTGGGTATCAGCCGAACTACACTCATATACCGAATGAGAAGGCTTGGAATCTACGCGAAGCTGTATTCCTGAAAAGTGTCTGCGCTGCTTCCGGGGATCATCTTGTAGGAGCACTTTGCCGAATAGTCTGCTTCCGTAGAAGTGATGTTGTTTGAAGCCGCGTCCGCGGAGCCTGTGATGACAGCGAAGGTATTGCGACAGTCGCCTTCCCGATAAGGGCGAGGTCGGTGGTTCAAGTCCACCCAGGCCCACCATTCCCAGACGATCTATACTTCTATCAGAATCGCGTCGCTCCGGTTAGTTCTTTGAACCTGAACTAGGGAGTCGGAGGTTTTGGCGTATCTGACGGCGGTGGCGACGGAACGGCGAATTTTGCGTCGTCCACCGGAACATTTTGCTGAACCTGCTCGATCTGGATGGTGAATCGGTTTCCGGGGCGCGCGAGGGTCCAGCGGAACGGTATCTTTACGCCACTTGCATCGCGATAGTCCGCATAGTCGATCTGTGTTGGGTTGCGCCCGAGGGGAGTTTCGGCGTACCGGACCAACCGCAACAGCAGGCCCGACTCCTTATCCAGGTATAGACGGAGCGGCGGTTGCCCTTCGCTGTGTCCGACGACCATGTACGTGTCATGCCCATCGATTTTTTCACCGGCATCGACTCTGAATTTTTGATACAGCGTCTTCAAGTGGACCGGGAAATAAAGATCCGCGTCCATGCGCGCGGCGGCATTTTCCGCTGCCGACATCATGTGCACGCGTCCGGGAATGCTCAGCCATCCTTGCGTCCCATCGAACGTGCCGACACTCTCTCCGTCCGGGAGATGCATCACGGAAACGCGCTTGTCTGGAGCTTTTGAATAAACTTCCATCGGAAAACGTTCCCCGCCGAACGCCGTGAGTGTTCCCTTTTGCACGCGGCTCGTGATTTTCTGCAGCGTCTCCGCGCCACCGATCGCTGCCAGGTATTTGTCGATGAGCTGCTCGGCCGCCGGTAACGCCGCTTTTGTCTCCTCTGGCTTCTTCCCTTCCTCGGCCGCGAGTCGTGGCCCTTCGTCCGTGATGATAGGCGTGCCCACTGGGTCCGTCGACCCACGGTGGCACGAATTACAGGTAACCTCGCGGCGGCCCTCGAAGTTTTCCTTATTGATCGCCATCATCATGTTGATCATCTTGCGCGCTGTTACTTTCGGCTTTTTGTCGTCTTTCTCGTTCGCATGCGCCACGTGGCAATACTCGCATTCGACTCCAAGCGAAGCCGCAATGAACTGCATCGAGGGAATCACCTGATCCGCCGGAATTCCCTTCAGCGCCTGAATATTCTTGAACTCCTCTTCCGCGAGTTTAGGCCTTGCGGAAGACGGCGGACCTTTCGGCAGGTCGGACTGCGCCCCTGCTCCTGCAATCGCAAGCATGAGGCTTAGTGAACTCCCGCAGACGGCAAACAACAAAGTCGAGCGATTCCCATTCAAATCGCGGCGGTTGCGCTGGTTCATAGTGATTGGTCAAAATTCCTTGGGCTTCCGACTCTAAGGCTGACGCCGATTCTCCGTCAAGGGCATTTGACGGATGCGCACAATTCAAATTCTCCTCCAAATTGGCGCGCGTCAAACGGCCGTTGGCAGCCAGACCCGGGCTGTTGTAGGATTCGCGGCATTCGGAATCTCTGGCGGTTTCGCCAATCCGCGCATATTCTGAGAGACTATTAGGCGCTTATGGCTACATTATCCGGGGGAATTGGAAGCGGCAGCAAATGGCTGCTCGACAAGATTGTTGGCGTAATCGCCGCTACGGGAATCAATCCCAACCTCCTCACATTTCTCGGCTTGGTCGTGAGTTTTGGCGCCGCCGCCTCCTTCGCCGTGGGCCGCTTCTTCACCGGCGCGCTGATTATTTTTTTCGCCGGCTTCCTGGACATTTTAGATGGGCAAGTGGCGCGGCGCCAGAACCGCGTCACCGCTTTCGGCGCTTTCTACGATTCCACGCTCGACCGTTACGCAGACATGGCCCTCTACATGGGCCTCCTCGTCTACTATTCCGTCAGCGGCCGTACTCCCTATGTTGTGCTCGCCGCCGTCGCCACCGCTGGCTCTGTCATGGTCAGCTATGCGCGCGCCCGCGCCGAATCTCTCATCCCTCTGTGCAAAGTCGGCTTCATGGAGCGCCCTGAGCGCCTCGTCCTTCTGATCATCGGTGGCCTCCTCAATCGCATGGGGCCCGTGCTCTGGGTCATTGCCATCGTTTCCACCCTCACCGTCATCCACCGCATCTATTTCACTTGGCAGGAAACCCGCGCCGGCCGCACCCTCCCCGGCATCAAACTATCGCTTTAACCTCCTCTACTACTTTGCCTTTGAGGCTTCCTCCACAGGTGCCGCGATGATCTCGCGAACGCGTTCACGCAGCGCCGGCTCGTCCTCTTTTGTCAGTCCCTTGGTCTCGATGGTGTCATGCAGATGAACAGTAACTTTCGCCGGCCAGAGCATCCAGTGGCCCGTCCGGTGATGCCGAAAGGAGCCCACAAGACTTACCGGCACGATCGGAATCCCGAGTTGCTGCGCAACGCGGAACCCACCGTCTTGAAATTCATTCACTCGCCCGTCGCGCGTCCGCTTGGCTTCCGGAAAAATAATCAGGCTGGTCCCGCCGTCGATGGCGTCCTGCGTGAGCCGCCACATGCGTTTCAAATCCGATGGCCGCCGCACGTCCGGAACCGGAACATTGCCGAAGCGCTTCATCAGCCAGCCGTAAGCCGGAATCTTGAAATGCGATTCCAGCTCCCACCCGCGCACAAATTGCGGAATCGCGCAGTACAGAATGAATGGATCGAAAAGGTTGACGTGGTTGCTCATGAAAAAGCACGTCCGGTTGGCGTCGAAACCCGCGGAACGAATCACTTCCACATGCGCACCCGACAGAAACGCGATCCTTCTACAGAAAGTCCGCTGCAGCCAATCGTGCTTGCGCGCATCGAGAAAAATCCCCAACAACACCAGCGTCGGCGCAACGATGAAAAAATGTAGTCCGCTCAAGATCCAAAGAAGTGCGCTGCGGATCGCCAGCCAGGTTTTCTTCATATGAAGACGCCCACCGCTGCGGGAACAACATCGAGCGAACGACATTCCAGCGTGGCGACTTCACCGTCGATCATGACGTCCACGGGCGCGCCTTCTTTAAATTCCACATGGCGCACCGCGCGGCGCGAAGCTAACGGATGTCGGATATGAGAGCCGTCATAAAGGCGCGGCAAATTACGGAGCAAGCCCAACCGCCCGATCGGGCCCCAGCGCACGAATTCAATGAGCCCATCAGTCGGATCGGCGTGCGGCGCGATCAGCATCGTGCCGCCCGTGTACTTGCTGTTGTTGAACGTCAGAAAAAGAGAGCGCCCTTCGTCCCACTCCGCATCGTCATCGCAGCGCAGCGCCATCGAGCGGCGGCGCAACTGCACCACGCGCACGAATACACCGAACAAATATCCAAGATCCCCGAACGGCTTGAACACGCGGTTGGTCAAGGCAGCGACATCAGCTGTAAAGCCCACGCTCAAAAGATTGAAAGCGTAAATTTCGCCCGCGGCGTGCGTCAGCCGCAAAAGATCGACGGGGCGAGTCCGGCCTTCGAGCAGTGCCTGCATCGAAGCCGCGGCTCCGTCTTTCGTAAAATCGCGCAAAAAAGAATTGCCGGTGCCCAGCGGCAGGAATCCCAGCGCGATGCGCTGCACCGCGCTGCGGCCCACAAAAACTCCATTGAGAATTTCGTGTGCGGTGCCATCACCGCCGACGGCAAGAAAGCGCCGGTAGCCTTGATCGTACGCTTCGCGGGCCAGCTGCACCGCGTGGCCCTGGGCTGTCGAAGCGATGACGTCGACCTTCAATCCTTTCTCGCGCAAACGCGCCAATACAGGCCCCGCGAGTTTCGCGGAGCGGCCGCCACCGGCGGCGGGGTTGACGATGGCGAAGAAACGATCCATTTGGAGTGCAAACCAACCCGAAATTCTAACTTCCGCTCTACGCAATCATTGTCTACAAGCACTTCACAGCGGCAGAATCGCGGCAGCGCTATCCAGCTTCGCGAGTCGTTCTGCCAGAACGTTTCGCTTGATCTTGAGAGAAGCCGTCCGGGGAAAGTCCTCGTCCAGCAGGACCACCCCCTGAATACGCTTGTAGTTTAGCAGGCGATTGTTGCGCGTGTTGATGTCTTGCCGGAGTTCATCGCTGTACTGTTGCCCCAGCTCGAGATGCAGGACCAGGACAAGTTTTTCGCCAACCATCGAACGTTTCGGCCAGATGTAGTTGGCGGCGAAAACGCAAAATTCTTTGACGGGGAGGCTCTCAAAAACGGTTTCGATGTCCTCGGGATAAATATTTTTCCCTTCTTCGGTGACGATCATGTTTTTCTTGCGGCCCGTGAGCAGCAAATGGCCTGCACCGTCGAATCGCCCGAGGTCGCCGGTCAGAAGCCAAGCGTCAACAATGGTTTCCGCGGTGAGTTCCGGATCATCCAGGTAGCCGGCCATGATGGTTTTGCTGCGAACAGAAACTTCGCCGACACCATCGGTGTCCGGATTTACGATGCGCACTTCCATTCCAGGCAGCGGCTTGCCAACCGTGTCCGCGCGAAACGGTTTCAAATCGTTGACCGTGATTGCCGTGCCCGCTTCCGTGAGCCCGTATCCGTTGGCGACGGGAATCCCGAGGTCGTAGAAAAACTGCAGCGTCTGCGGTTCGCTGAAAGCGCCGCCAACAATGATGGTGTGGAGCTCGCCGCCAAATGCTTCGTGGACTTGCTTGAGCAAGCGTCGGCTAATTCCGAGGCGCGGCTGACTCTTGGTGAGCAACTTGTTAAGTCGAACGAGCGCATTGAACATTTTGCGCTTGCCCGGAGGCAGCGCGTCGAAACGCGCTTGCAAGCCTTTCTGCAAATTTTTCAGAACGAGCGGAACGAGGCTCACGTAAGTAATTTTGTATTTCGGAAAAGCTTCGCGCACGTATTCGGGGCGCAACGTGCGCAAATGCACGACCGTTGCGCCGCACGTGAACGGCCCGAAAAATCCGACCATGAAATCGATGGCGTGATTCGTCGGCAAAATACTGAGGTAGTGGACGCCCGGCCAGAACGGATAAATCGACGTGAGCGCGACGCACTGCTCTAGATAATTTTCGTGCGTCATCATGCAGCCTTTGGGACGGCCGCCAGTTCCCGAGGAATAGACAATGCATGCTGTGTCCTGGCGTTTGCGCGCGACGAAAGCGGGTTCACCCGAGCCGCGAAATTCTTCCCAACGCTCCGCGCCGGCGAGATCGGCGTTTGCGGGCGCCTCGGTGACCAACACGGTTTGCACGTTCGTCGCGGCAGCGCGGCCAGACGAACCGCTGAGTTGTCGCCAGATCGGATACTCCGTGACGAGCGCTGTGGCGCCCGAATGCTTGAGCAATTGCCACTGCTCGTCCGGCGTCAGTTTGTAATCGAGCGGCACCAAGACGCCGCCCGCAGAGAAAATCGCGTAGGCGGAGAGCAGCCACTTGGACTGATTCGTCATGATGATGCTGGCGCGAGCGCCAGCGGAGAATCCACCATACTGCAAGGCTTTCGCAAGAGGATGCGCGCGCTCTTTGAAATCGCGATAGGTCAGGCGCTCTTTCTCTCGCTCGCGGTCGGCTTCGATCAGGCACACTTCACCCGAAAATTGATCCAGCGCATCGCGCAGCGCTTCACCAATGGATTGATATTTGGAAAGGTCCAGCATTACAGGCGGGACTGAATCCGTTCGGCGAGGGTCTTGAAGTCGCTTACGCCTTGAACTTCGTAATCGGGCAGCTCGATACCGAAATGATTCTCGAGACGCGAAAGCATCTCTAGCGTTTGCAGGCTGTCGATGCCCAGCCTCTTGAAAAAATCATCACCCGGCGCGAGCGAGCCTGCTGGCAGTTGAAAATATTTTGCCGCCAGGTCGAGGACTTCCTGAGTCGTCTGTTCCAGTGTTCGCATGGAAGAACAAATTTATCATCCCTAAGCCGGGAAAGAAAATTCACGAAGCCACTCGAACAGCTGAAGTTGAGATTCGTCGCGCCAAACCCGCGCGAAGAGGAAGCGGTCCTCGGTCCCCGACCCGGTCAGGGCCCTCAGAATGACAATTTTGGTTTTTTCCGCAACGTGCTAAAGCAAAACGAGACCGCGGCGAATTCCAGCGGAAACAGCTTCGGTTCGCGTGGAAACGCCGAGCTTACCGAGAATCGAAGCTACATGGAATTTCACCGTGTGATCGGAGATCGCCAGGCGAGCGGCAATTTCTTTGTTGGCGAGTCCGGCGGCCAGCATTTGGAGCACTTCACGCTCGCGGCGGGTTAAGGGCTCGGGCAACTCGTCGACTGTTGTTGACGAGCCGACAGGAGCGGGAAGAACGGTGTCCAGTTCCGATGGATGAACGACGACCAGCCCAGCCGCCGCGGCTTCCAGAGCAGCGTGGAGTTGTTCTGGAGTGACTTCCCGGGGCAAGACGGCGCGCACTCCAGCGCGAAGCGCCTTGGAGATCCATGCCGGTTTCAGTTGCTCAGATAACACGATGACTGCGTGTTCTCGAGCAACTTCTGTGTCCTCAAGCGCGTCTAGCAACTCTTCGTGAGAGTTCGCGGCGGCGGCTTCCACCAAAACAACGTCAGGCTCCACGTCGAGAAGCTGGCCGGAGATGGAGTCAAGATCCGCTGCGCTTCCGGCAACCTCCGCGCGGCTATCCGCCAGCATGCTCTGCAGGCCCGCGCGACTCAGCGGCGAAGCTGCGACGATAAGAACGCGAATCACGCAGCGACACGGTCCTTTCCGGCGTTCGAATCTCCCAGCTGCACGGTCACGCGCCGGACACGTGAATAGTCGCCACGAAGGAATTCGAAACGCAAAAGGCGGAGGCCTTGCCCGTCCATCGCTTTGGCAAGATCGCCGATCGATTGAAAAGACTTTTCCTCCGTGCCCAGCAAAATGTCTCCGGCCATAAGCGACGCTTGCGCGGCTGGACTGCCACGTTCGACTTCCAGCAAAACCAGTCCGAACGTGTGGCCGTTGGCGCGAGGCAAACGCACGGGATGGACGGAAACGCCCATCCATGCGCTGCCTGGTCCGGCAACAAGAAAATCGCGAACTGCGTTGCTCGGAATAGCGAGAGCAAGGCGTCCGGCGACCATGGTATTGACGCCGATCACGCGGCCACGGGCGTCGGCCAGCGGCCCGCCGGAATTGCCGGGAGCAAGCCGCACACTGGCCTGCACCCAGGTCTGCGTACCAAGTGCGCGCAGCGGGCCAATGGCGTGAATCACACCAGCGGTGAGCGCACCAACAAAGCCCATCGGGTTGCCGATGGCAATGGCGAGCTCACCAGGACGAAGCTGCGATGAATCGGCCGGGCTCGCCGCCGGCAAAGAGTTGGCCCCGATTCGAAGCGTTGCCAAGTCGCGCCGTGGATCGCGCGCGGTGACTGTCGCGTCGAACTCCCGTCCGTCCCAAAGCTGGACGCGCACGCTTGAACCATGGATTACATGGGCGTTGGTTACGATCGTGCCTTCGCTGGACCAAATGACACCTGAGCCGCTCCCCCGGCCTCCGGCGTGAATCAAGACGGTCGAACGGCGAAGTTGCTCGGCAATTTCACCAAATCCGGCGATGGCCATGTCACTCTCCTGTGCCTACGCGCTCACCGACAGAAATGCTCACATCGCGGACAGCGCCTCCGCGAACAATCTTGGCGCTTAGAGACTTACCGATGTTTTCCGCTTGCAGATGAGGCTGGACATTTTCAGGACGCGAGATGGGCTGCCCCGCCAAAGAAACCAGGATGTCGCCGATGACGATTCCCGCTTTGTGGGCTGGTCCATTGGGCTCGACTTCTAGAATGATGGCCGCGGTCGTTTCGTTGTGTTGCAAGGACTGCCGTAACTGCTCCGGGAGACGCACCGGTTGCAGAGCCACGCCGAGATAGCCGCGCGGGATTCGGCCTTTTTTCAGTAGCGTTTCGGCAACGCGATCCACAGTGGCGGCAGGGATAGCAATCGCTCCGAATCGCGCGAAGCGCGGCGATGCTATGCCCAGAACTTTACCGTACACGTCAACTACGGCGCCGCCGACTGCGGTTGGTTGCAGGCCGACATCCAGCCGAATATAGGGGGCGAGCGAGGAGCCGGTCCATGTGCGGCGCTCCGCAACAGCCAGGCTTACCACTCCCAGCGCCGCCACGGGGCCGCTGGCGCGCGTCCTCCCCACAACGAGAGTGATGCTGCCAGGTTTAATTGTTGAGGCATCACCAGGCTCAATTAGGCGATTGCCTGCCTCGGCGCACTTCAGGACGGCAAGATCCGTGGAAGGATCGCGGCCCGCAAGAGCAGCCGACACAACTCGGCCATTGGGCAGGGTTACTTGAATTTCCTCATCGCGGCGAAGCGCGTGTTCCGCGGTGACGATGACTCCTTCTCGCCAAATGACGCCGCTCGACGAACCGCGCGCCTCGGTGTGAATGGCTACCACGGACGCCGCGGCACGATCAGTGGCCTGGGCCAATGCATTCGAAAGTTCAATGAGTTCTGCTGACATTTCCCTACCTCCTTGAACAAGATGCAACAGAAGCGAGGGTGTCTACATCCGCCAGTTGGCTAGGTTGAGGCCTAGTATTTCGGCTAGGGGAGTTGTGGTTCGGTTCGAACCTAGGCCAGATAGGGCATGGGGCCGGAGTCTTCGACGAATTTTTTTAGTGCAGCCATGACGGCGGGGCGGGTGAAGAGTTCGCAGAAGAGGTCGATTTCGCGGCGAAGCTCGTCGTGCGGAATGGGCTTGATGAACTTCTTGGCGGCCGCACGCGTCACAGGGTCATATTTTGTGATTTGCATAGCCGTCGAGCGGGCGATGCGAAGGACTTCGCCTTCACCGGCAAGTTGGGCAACCAAGCCCACGGCATGCGCGCGCGCGGCGTTCACTGTTCGCCCGGTGAAAAGCAAGTCGCGCACGAAGGCGTTGCCAAGATCGCGCTTCAAACGCGGGATGCCGCCGAAGCCGGGAATAAATCCGAGGCGCAATTCGGGAAACGCAAAGCGCGCCATCTTATCAGCGATAATCATGTCGCAGGCCAGAGCAAGCTCAAGTCCTCCACCCAAGCACGCCCCATGAACTGCGGCGATGGTGACGAACGGCACGGCATCGATGGCGTTCAGAACAGCGTGGATACGTTCGAGAAAAGCGCGAATGCCAGCGGGGCGGGCTTTCGCGGAAGCTGCAGCCGCCGCCGCATACAGTTCGCGCAAATCGCCGCCAGCGGAAAAAACTGACTTGCGTGCGCTCGCAATAATACAAACCGAAGTTTCTGGCGCCAGCACGTCGGATACAGCGACGAATTTTTCAAGTTCTCCGAGCATAGCCGTGCCGATTTCATTGGCAGGAGCATGATCAAGCGTCAACTCGATCACGCCTTCGCGCCACTCCCAGCGCAGCGTTTTACCGGTGAAAGTTTTCATGCGTGCTGCCTGCTGGCCGCCTTGGACACGGCTTTCGAATCGTACATGGCATTGATTTCGGAAGCATAGTGCGCATTGATGGCGTCGCGGCGAATCTTGCCCATGGCGGTGAGCATCCCGCTCTCCGCAGTAAAAACATCGCGGACAATCCTGAAATTTCGAATCTGCCGGTAGTGCGGAAGTTCCGGATTCACCGCATCGAGCGCGGCTTGAACGGCTGCGGATTCGACCGCGCCGGTCACGAGCGCGCAGAGATAGCCGCGTCCATTGCCTACCACGACGACCTGCTGCGCCGCAGGAAGAAGGGGCGCGATTTTTTCCTCGATGGGCTCGGGCGCAATGTTATGCCCAGAATTCAGGATGATGAGGTTCTTGATGCGGCCGCTGATGCGCCAGTTCCCGCGAACGTTGACTTCGCCCTGATCGCCGGTGTGAAACCATCCATCTTGCAGCACGCGCGCGGTTTCTTCGGGGCGGTTCCAGTAGCCTGGAAAAATATGCGGCCCGCACACGATGATCTCTTCATTTTCGCCGAGCTTCATTTCGATTCCGCTAATCGCGGTGCCGACGTAGCCCGGCTCGACGGGCACGCGTGGATCATCCAGCGTGCAAATGCCCGCGGTCTCCGTGAGCCCGTAGGCTTGCAGCACTGGGATGCCGAGCATCAAGAAAAACTGCTGCGTCTCCGGAGCGAGCGGCGCGGAACCGCAGATCAGCGCACGCAGGTGTGGTCCAAAGCGCTCGCGAATCTTTCGAAAGATGAGCGCACGCCCGAGCGCGAGCCAGAACGCGTCGAGCGCACGGCCGCGGCCAACGTGCTGCCGCTGCCAGCCGCTGCGAGCTTTCGCAAACAGGGAACGGATGACCGCCGGCCTCTTGGTAATTGCTTCTTCAACGCCGCGACGAACACGCTCGAGTAGAGTAGGCACATTCAGAAAATAATTCGGCGAGGCCATGCGGATTTCGTCAGCGAGCTTATTGAGGTCCGTCGAAAGCGTAAGGATGCTTTCGCGCATGAGGCAAGACAGCATCAAGATCGCAGACGCCGCAAAATTGAATGGCAGGTAATGGAACACGCGGTCGGGTTCGTGCGTCGCACCCATCAACTGATCGAGGCGCTCTGTCGTGCAGGAGAGCATGTGGGTAAGATTTCCAACGTTCAGGCAAACGCCTTTCGGCTCACCCGAAGTTCCGGAAGTATAGATGATGGTGACGATATCGCGGTTCTGCCGAGGATTGGGCGCATCCGAAAGCGGAGGTTGTGGCGCTGACGAGCCCAAGACTTCATCGAATAGCGCACGGCGCGGAGCGTCAGGCCAAGTCTGGGCAACACCTTCACCTAGAGCGGCCTCGCCTACAAAAATCAGGCGCGGCTGGCAATCCTTCATCATGGCGGCGAGTTCGGCAGGCGCCTGCCGCGAATAGAGCGGGACGACGATCACACCCTCGGCCATGAGCGCCAAATGGAAAACCGCCCAGCGAATGGAATTAGCCGCAAGAAGAGCGCAACGGTCTCCAGGCTGGGCGCCGGAGTCTCGAAGGAACGCGCGGACGAGCTGGATGCGGTCCAGCAATTCCCTGCCCGTCACGCTCACGAAATGATCCCCGCGAATTTCGCGAAGAACGACGCGGCCATCCGCGCGTTTCAGTTGGGCGAAAATTGTTTCGAGAAAATTAGGCATGAAGAATCAGCGAACAGCCGCAAGGGCGGCCGGCGAAGAATCGTAACGCTCGGCGAGCTGAATCAACTTATTACTCAGCGGAGGCAGATAGTCTTCCCAGGAAAAAAAGCCGGAACGCAGCGGAAATTCCGGATAGGCGCGCTGTACGGCCTCTTCGAGGAACCTGCCCATGCGGGCCATCACCTTGAGATTTCGAACTGCCGTCCTGGCAACGCCGTCGCGGACGGAATCCGCCTCTGCAACGAGCTTCTCCATCATGTCCAGGAGCTTAGGCTCCAGGCCGGGGTCGTCGACGGTCAAAAAGAGATGCTGGTGGCCGCGCTCGTTCATGAGATTGCGGATGCGCTCGTCCATGGTGACGCCAGCGGAAGCAACCCTTGCGGGCATGGTGGTCACAATGGCGTGGTAACGGGAAGAGACCATCAAAGAACTCTGACGGAGGATGCTGACGAGCTGGAAAATGTCGTAGTCGTCCGAAGTGAAGACCGGCATGGTGACTCCGCCAAGCTGCGCGGCAAATTGGCTGCATGCGCGCGTGTCCAGCCTTTCCATGGCCACAAGAATCGGGAAGACCTTGTGCCGCTGAAGGAATGCCGAGGTGGCCTTGACGAATGCGGAAAGATACCGCGAGTTTTCCGCGTCGACAGTTGGGCCGGATTTATGAAAATAGACGGTCCGATACTGGCTGTCCTTGTAAGCGCCGGTCGTCGCAAGCGCGAGGTATTTCGGCAGGGAAGCCTTGACCGGCCACACGAACGGAAGAATCGGACACAACGCGAGAATGGGCGTCTTCTCGTCCCAGCCGGCTTCGCGCAGCACTTTCCGGCCGTATTCGGGCGGATGAGGCTCAAACGTCCAAGCGGTATCAGTCCCAAGTTCGGTGGGAATGCCTAGCCGATTCAACAATGCCTGAGACTCCGCGCTACGCGGAATGATCAGGGAATCCTTAACGTAGCGCGCGCACATGCTCTCGATGAGCGAATCCATGTGCCCGGCTTCGCCTCCATATCCAACGGAGAGCTTGTTTTCCGCCGAAGCGATTCCGAGCGAGCCGATCATCATGGTCGTGAGGGCGTTGGCGAATTTGCTTTTGAACATCGAGCCTTCGCAAGCGATCACGCCGTGATTGGCGCGAACTTCGCGGAAGAGAAAAGGAGGAAAGACATCGGGGAGATGGACCTGGCGCGTACCCTCAAAATAACCGCGCGTGAGATCGAAATTCTGGGTCATGACGCTGAAATCTACGTTTTGCGCGCCAAGAACGTGGCGAATCTGGCGAAGCGTTTCCTGCACGCGTAGGTCGGAGCCGGTATTGCGGTTGCCGTTGTAGCCGGCAAAGAGCAGTTTCAGTTTTTCGCCAGGCGTCCAGCGCTTGCCGAGGCCTAGCATCCAGCCGAAGCGCGTAATCTCAATCAGCGCGCTGACCCAGGCGACCAGTAGAAAGTCCGTCATGCGCGCACTCTTCCTGCCGCTGCAATTCTCCCCGTGCTTGAATTCTCAGGCCAGGGCTTGGCGGGAAAGTGGAATTTATTTTCGCGGCTGTACTTCAGAAGCGAGGCTGCATAGGTCGAGAATCTCGGGGGCGCTTCGCCAAGCTCGGCAACCACACGCGAATTGTCGAATACGGTGTTCCAATCGAGATATGGCCAGAAAACTTTGAGCAGCGAAGCGCCATACCCCGCCGCTCCGCTACGATTTGCGACCCAATTGACGGTGCTGGAAAAAGGTCCGCCCAGAGACGGCAGGAACATGGGTCGCATCATGCCGCCGTCGTGGGAAATCGCATCCGTCAGCTCCTGATACGTCTGCGAGCCTGTGCCGGAAGACAAATGGTAGATGCCGTGCGCGGGCACTTCCTTTTGATGAATCGTCACGATCGCATTGCCGACGTAATTCGCCGGCACGATGTCGATTTTATCGTGAGGACGCAGCGGAAGAACAGGCATCTGCGCGAGAACGTGAAAGGCGTGAACCATGTCGAATTGCGAAGTCTCCGGGCGTCGGCTGTCTCCCAGAACGATGGCGGGGCGGAAAATGGTCTTGGGCACGTCGGGCAGGAGCTGATTCGTCATGTGCTCGCAGAATTTCTTGGTGCGCGCGTAAGGATCGTAATCCGAGCGCGACCAGTCGATGGCTGCGTCTTCGGTTACCACTTCGTTTTTTCTTTTCCCTGCAACGGCGACCGTTGAGACCTGTGAATAGCGGCGCAGGCCGTTGCGATTCTGCGCGCGCCGCGCGAGTTGAATGACTTCAAGCGTGCCGCGCAGGTTTACGTTCAGGCACTGTTTTTCCGATTTGCGGTTCAGCGAAGCCGCGCAATGAATCAAGGAGTCCGTGGTGTCCACCAGCGCGTGGTATTCGTCATCGGAAAGGCCAAAACGCTCAGCCGTCAGATCGCCGCGAAAAACGCGCACTCGCGTGTTCAGATATTCATAGAACTCCCGGAATTCTTCAAAGTGGAGCTGGAGCGAAATCCAAAGACGCTCACGCGCTTCTTGTTCGGTCTTGGCGCGAATGAGAAGGTTCAGCTTGTCGTGGTGCCCGGTGAGAAGCCCCGCGGCAAGATAACTGCCCAGGTAGCCGGTCGCGCCCGTTACGAAGATCGCCATAAAGGGTCGGATGGTGAAGCAGCTTGGGCTTGGGAGAGCGCCGCGCCACGCGCGGATTCATCGGGCCAATCCAACTCACGCGGCGCGCGCGATTCCAGCGGCCGGCCTTCCATCAACGGATAGCACCAGCGGCGCAGCGCCGGGATGTGCACGTTGATCCAGTAGTCCCACCAGTCGATGGATTCCGGCGCGAAGTCAAAGAGCGCACGCTCCTCGGGCAGCAGCATGGCGGAGAGCAGACGCGCATTTTCGCATTCGAAGACGTGCTCATTGTGAAGAATAAACGGCTCGTAAAGCTCGATCAGCTTTTCCGCGCGGATCAGGTCGCGCTCCGCGCGTGCGAGCGGAGGCTTCTTCATGCGCAGGGAAACGGCCACGCGATTGATGCGGGAGATCACTGCCTTCTGCATGGGAATCGAGAGGCGCTCGTAGCGCTGTTTCGAGACCGGGATGGATTCAAATTTAACCTTGAACCAGCTGTCGATACCGTTCGTCGTCCGGTAATGCTTGCGGTGAGCAAGTCCCGTGAGTTCGATGCTGCGGCCCATGTTGACCGGATTAATCGCTGAAGTCGCCAGCTGGTACAGGCGAGCGTTGCGCCGCGCGATGACCGCGGCAGCGATAAGCGTCATTCCTCGGCACACCATGTCGACTGGAATTACGTCGAGACACTTGCGCTCATTCGAAGGGAGCTGGCGGAAATTCGTCCCGAGAAGATAGGAGAGCGGGCCGGACGTATTGATTCCTTCGTTCCATCCGGTGAAGGGGGAGCGCTCCGAACTCTCCACGATGGACGGCCGCACGATGGCGATAGGCAGATCGCCGCCACGGCGCGCGAGGATCGATTCGCCGAGACTTTTCGTGAACGTGTAAGTATTGGGCCAGCCGAGATGCTGCGCGCGGCGCAATCCAATGCGCGTAAGCCGATTCCGCGCCCAGCGTGCCCGATTGCGTTTTAGTACCCCGTCGAGCTCTTTGGCGGGCGCTGCCGCTTCGTTGCCGCCGCGTCCCAGCGCCTGGCGAAGCAGCGCTTTATCCAGTTCCGGACTTTCCGACCGTTCTTCGACATGGCGAACCGTTTCGCGCAGTGAATCCACTTCGCGCTCCGCATCGAATTGCGCGTCGTTGGTGGGATTGTAATTGTTTTGCAGTTCCTCGGTGACCCGGCCATCGCGCATGCCGGTGACATAGCAGGTGGAAAGATGCATCAAGCCGACGTGCTGGCACTTCCGCAAAAACTCCAGCAGGTGAATCGCGGAATCGACGTTGGAAGAGAGCGCATCGCGCAAATCCGGATTGAAATCCGTCAAGCCCGCGCTGTTCACAATTAAGTCGAGCGATTTTGCCAGCCGCGCTTGTGTGGCCTCATCGAGGCCCAGTCCCGGAAGGCTCACGTCGCCTTCGACGACTTCCAATCTTTCTTTGAGAAACGCGCCGAGCTTGTGGCCATGCCGCTCCTGAAGCGTGTCGAATGCCGGTGATTCCTCGACGATTTTTTCAAAGCGCCGTTGCGCGGAGGTTGTGCGGTTGCGGCGAATCAACAGCGTGATCTTGCCAATGTTGGGAATATTTTCGAGCAAATCGACAAGCCAGACCTTGCCGATAAATCCAGTTACGCCGATCAGCAGAAGGTGCCGGTGCGCCAGCGTTTCGCGCACCGAAAGGCGCTCAACTCGCGGAGTTTCCCCGAATAGCGCAACGGACTTGCCTCGCGGAGCCGCTGGCCGAGCCGTCGTCTGCATGGCGCCTTCGAGTTGTTCGGGGTTTTGCGTCCAGCCAAGCTGGCTCAACAGTTTTTCGCGCGCGATACGCCCGTTCGTGTCGCCGCTGGCGATCCATGCCAAGGGTCCGCGTGGTCGCACGATGGGATCAAGCAGGCGTCCAGTAGCTTTACCGTCGCGAAATTCCAACCGGTTCGAAATGAACGACTCAACGCCAAAATGGTGAGCCAGCGGCCGAAGTATGTTTTCCAGAAGCTGTCCGACCAGCACGACGCGCTCGCCGTTGTGCACCGCTTCGATCAGCTTGTCCGCAGCCTCGCGGCGCAATTGCGGCTTCAGGACGTAGTGAAAGTACTCTTCGCCGAGGAGATCGAGGCGGTCGCGGCTGACGCCCCGAAGCAAGGTGTGCAGAAAGCGCGTGGCAAACGTGCGGCTTGCAAAATAAGCGAAGGGCCTCGCCAGCGCCATGCCGGCCATGCCCGCGCGCCGCGCCCAGCGCTCGGCAAAACTCTGCGAGTTCCAGGTGAAAAAACCCACCGGGCGCATCGCGCCCAGTTCGACCAGCGAGCCTTCCACGCGCCAATAGGTAATCGGGCTCGCCCCCGCCACCGTCAAGACACCTTTGGAATTGGATCCAGACTTTGCCATAGCGAGCCTACGATGAACAGCGGCCAAACGGCCGCGAGCATAGCTCAAAAAAATGGCGATGAGTAATGATCTTTCTCACCTTCTGGTCAAACTGCTCTGGAACGGATTCGCGCCTGCGCCTTGTCCACACGACGGTGTGGGACCCTGCCTAGCCAGCCGCAGGCTGCCTCGGAAACTGTAAAAGTAGCATTCTCAGCGCCTTATCGCAAGGCAACCAGGCTGGCGGCGGTAGCTTAGTCTTCCGTCGCATCGCTTATCAAGCACTGGCCCATCGAAACGTCCTATAATTGCGCAAGAGGGCGATTTTGTGCGACGCAGAGGCATTCAGGACAGGGTGTCGAAGACTCCAAAGCCCAAAAGTGGTTTCTCTCTGGAACTAGGTCCCGAAGTTGCGAACATTATCTGCGACCATTGCGGCAAACCCTTTAAAAGCGTGAATGGCTATATTAAAAAAGACGACTGGGCGTACTCCGTCTATTTCGCCACCCTACAAAGTGGGCACGACGATATTTCGGTAGGACTTTCCATAAGCATCGGGAAGTGGTGGGACGATACCGCTGTTGACGAAAGAAGCTGGGTATACATGCGCGTATGGCCGTCTGAGTCAGGCAGTGGGTTTGAAGTACGGATAGAAGAACCAGAATCATCAAGACACATGAACTTGAAAAACCTGGGCAGAAAGCTTTCACGCGCCGCAGCGCGCAAGAGCCCGCTGTTGAATGACTTCTTCGCTGTCGCTGATTATGCGATTGACAACGATCCTGCTGTGCTTTCGTACCTATCCGGCGAAGAAATCAACATAGCGGGTCGCGTCTGCAACCACTGACTAATAAGTTGAATTACCGAAAACCAGTGGGCAAGCGGCCTTAAACGCCCCAGCCGTAACGTTCCGCATGTTCAAACGTACGCTGCATCTCTTCCCGCAGAATCTCGGTGAAGACGGAGCAGCCTACGGCGCGCGCGCCTTGCTCGGCGATGTCCGGCGTTCGGTAACCGCCCGCAAGTGAGAATCGAGCCAATCGGATTGGCCGAGTCCGTCCCCGCCAGCGAAGGCGCCGAACCATGAATGGGCTCAAATAGCGGCGCCGACGAGCCAAAGCTGGCCGAAGGAATCAGCCCAATCGAGCCAACCAGCGCCGCCGCTGCATCGCTCAAAATATCGCCAAACATATTGCCGCTTAGCATCACGTCGAATTGGGCGGGCTGCAGCGTCAATTGCATCGCCGCGTTGTCCACGTACATGTGCTCGAGTTTCACCGCGGGGTAGACCGCGCTCATGGCCGTCACCGTGCGCCGCCACAGCTGCGAGCTGGACAGCACATTCGCCTTGTCCACCGAACACAGCCGCCGCGAGCGGTTCTCCGCCCGCGCATAAGCAAACGTCGCGATGCGTTCGATCTCCGGCGTCGAGTACGACTCCGTATCCCACGCGCGCTCCACTCCTTTTTCAGTGATATTCCCGCGCTCGCCAAAATACATCCCCCCAGCAAGTTCGCGCACAATTTCCAGATCCACGTCGCCGAGGCGGTCCACCTTCAACGGCGAAATTCCTCTCAGCGGCTCAATCAGCTTCACGGGACGCACATTGACGTACAACCCCAGTCCTTTGCGCAGATCAAGCAGTCCCGTCTCCGGCCGCTTCCCGACCGGCAGCCCATCCCACTTCGGCCCGCCGACCGCTCCCAGAAAAACGGCGTCGGCCTTCCGGCAGGCATCCAGCGTCTCGTTGGGAAGTGGCGCACCGGCGGCATCAATGGCCGCGCCGCCGAGGGGATATTCCGCGAACTCAAACTGGTGATTAAATTCTTGCGCGGATTCGCGCAAAATCGCCGCCGCCGCCCGCGTGACTTCCGGGCCGATGCCGTCTCCTGGCAGCAGGACAATGGTTTTCTTCATGAGGTCCCCGTACAAAAACAGAATTCTAGCAAGCCGCGCGTGCGATGCAGGAAGATATTAAGCGGCGCGCTTCCAGCGTGGCGAGCTCTTTGGCCGCAATAAACGCAATAAAAGGTCAGGCGGCCGGCGTCGCTTCCGCGGCCATTGCCGCGGACCGCCGTCGAATCACTTCGTGGGCAATGGCAACAATGTCTCTCGAGCGCACCTGCTTTGACTCATCGGCCAGCGCCGTCACCCGGCTATAAACTTCCGCAAGCTCCGCATCGCTAGCTTCGTAACCCAGGTCCCGCAGCGACAACCGCAAAGCATTGCGCCCCGAATGTTTTCCGAGCACCAGCGACCGCGCTGGTACCCCGACCGACTGCGGCGACATGATCTCGTACGTCAGCGGATTCTTGATGATGCCATCCTGGTGAATTCCCGCTTCATGCGCGAACGCGTTCGCGCCCACAATCGCTTTGTTCGGCGCCACCTGCGCTCCGGTGATTTCCGTGAGCAGGCGGCTCGTGGGAAAAAGCTGTTCCAGCCGGATGCCCGTCGTAACTCCGAAGCTGTCTTTGCGCACCGCCAGCGCCACGACCAATTCTTCCAGCGAAGCATTCCCCGCGCGTTCGCCAATCCCATTAATCGTGCACTCGATCTGCCGCACCCCCGCGCGAATCGCCGCCAGCGAGTTCGCTACCGCCATGCCCAGGTCGTCGTGGCAATGCGCGCTCAGCGTAATTCCTTGCGCATCGCCCAGAGACTCGCGCACTTTGGTGAACATCGCCCCGTACTCTTCCGGCACCGCGTATCCCACAGTGTCCGGCAGATTGAGCACCGTCGCACCCGCATCCACCGCCACCCGGCAGACCTTGCAAAGAAAATCGATGTCCGTCCGCCCGGCATCCTCGGCCGAAAACTCCACTTCCGCCACATGCTGCCGGCCATAGCGAATCATCGAGCCGATCGCTTCGAGCGCCTGCTCGCGGGTCATCTTCAGCTTCACGCTGAGGTGTAGATCGGACGTCGCCAGAAAAACATGCAGCCGAGGCGAAGCCGCCGGTTTCAGCGCCTCAATGGCCGCACTCACGTCTTCTTTTCGTGCCCGCGCCAGCGCCGCAATGGGCACGGTGCGAACTTCCTGCGCCACTTTCTTGACCGCTTCCAGGTCGCCATGCGACGCAATCGGGAATCCCGCTTCAATCACGTCCACGTTCAGCGCCGCAAGCTGGCGCGCCATGCGGATCTTCTCCTCGGTGTTCATCGAGAAGCCCGGCGACTGTTCGCCGTCGCGGAGCGTAGTGTCGAAAATGCGTACGAGGTCCATACGGTCCCCCATGCTCTAGTAACTCACGCCTGCCACCCTGTAGTCCAATTTATCTTTGTTCTGCTTTTGATAATCTTGTCTTATACTGGCGCCAAGGAGCTTCTCTTGGACCTCGGTGAACTTCAGGTATTTCTGATGGTGGCAAAAGAGGGCAGCTTTTCCCGCGCCGGCGAGCGCCTGTACCGCACTCAGCCGGCTATCAGCCTAGCGATCCGCAAGCTCGAGGACTCTCTCGGCCAGCCTCTTTTCGTTCGCGGCGCCCGCCCAGTTCGCCTCACCGATGCCGGAACTCTTCTGAAGGACTACGCCGAACGCCTGATCAATCTCCGCGATGAAGTCAAAAAAGGCCTCTCCGAACTCGAGGGCTTGAAGCGCGGCGAACTCTCTCTCGGCGTAAACGAAAGCTCCATCCACGCCCTTCTCCCCGCCCTCGCCAAATTCCGCGAAAAACATCCCGGCGTCCAGGTGCGCGTCCACCGCATGCTTTCGCGCGACATTCCTCATGAAGTCCTGAACTTCCGCCTCGATCTCGGCGCCATCTCTTTCGTGCCCCGCGACGCCCAGCTCCTGGCCACGGAGATCCTGAAAGATGAGCTGACGCTGGTCGTCCACCCCAAGCATGTCCTCGCAAAAAAGCGCGAAGTTGATGTCTCCGAGCTTGCTCAAGAAAATTTCATCGCCCACAGCGTCGAATCGCCTTTTCGCCGCCGCGTCATTGAACTCTTCGCCAGAAACCGCACCGCCCTGAACATGCCCATCGAAATGCCCACCATCGAAAGCATCAAGCGTTTCGTGCAAATGGGCATGGGCGTGGCCATCGTGCCGCGCATGTGCGTTCATTGGGAAATCGAACACGGCTGGATGAAGGAAGTGAAGGTCCGGCAGATGAACATGCCGCGCCACGTCTATCTCGTTTCCCGCCGCGGCGCGCGCCTCCCCCATGCCGCCAGCGAGCTCATACGCATTCTTCGTGAAGAGTGAACCGATTCGATTGCGTGTGGCGCTCCGGCGCCGATTCTCCGCCCTGTCTAATTACTTCCGGTTTGCCGACAATCCACCAAGTGGCCTGACCGAGGATTGTGAGTGCTATAGAAATTCTTCGTCAACTGAGGACTCCGTATCGGGGCAACCTATCTATCTTCATTGACTTACCCCCCTCTTCCACGTAGGATTCCGCACCAATGCTCGATG
>WNFO01001126.1_pt1 | contig 20585 bp, 27 predicted proteins | sample 5400251 | NCBI WGS metagenome assembly WNFO01 (sample SAMN13153354, study PRJNA577476) | soil metagenome | isolation source: 100 cm saprolite under Madrone tree | place: USA:California | collected 2016-06-14
GGAGGGATGGCAATCCCGCATCCTCAGCGGCCACGCGCCCGATCACCGACCAATCCTTGTCCTGATTGCCGCGCGCCAGTGCGGTAATAAAGCGGTCGCGAAGCACGCTGGCGATGGGCATCGGTACGCCTGCAGACTCGGCTGCTTGCAGCACGAGGCGCACGTCTTTCAATCCCAGCGGCAAAGCGAATCCAGCCGGCTCGTGTTTCCCTTGCACAATCAGGTCACCATAGGACTTGTAGACTGGCGCGGTGAACATTGTGGTGGTCAGAAAATCCAGAAGCACTCCGGGATCGACGGCGGATTTTCGCGCGAACGTAAGCGCCTCCGCTAAAGACTCCAAGACGGTAGCGATCAGGAAATTCCCAGAGAGCTTTACGACATTGGCCATGGAAGGGCGTTCGCCAACTACGAGCAGCTTCGGACCCATGGACTCGAACAATGGCTTGCAGCGCTGCACACTCGCTGACGGGCCCGCCGCCACCACCGAAAGTTTGGCTGATTCAGCGGCTTCGGGACGTCCGAACACCGGTGCGGCAACAAATTGCTGGCCTGCCTTGGCGTGCTCTGTGGCCAAACGGTCGCTGAGCGCGACGCTGATCGTGCTCAACGAAACATGAAGGCCTCCTGCGCGCAGCGACGCCCGAATGGCGTCCTCCCCAAAGACGAGCGCCTCCAGCGCGGCATCGTCCGCGACCATCGTCAAAACCACGCCGGATTGACACGCCTCCGCCACTGACCTGGCAACGTTCGCGCCGTCCGCCCGCAACAATTCGGCACGCTCTCGTGTGCGATTAAAAACCGTCAGGCGGTGGCCTGACCGCAATAAACTCTTCGCGATCCCCGTGCCCATTCTCCCAAGGCCAATCAGTCCGGCTTCCATTTCTGATTCCTCTCTCAGCGAAGAGCCTGCTGCGTCCCCATCAATTGGCTAGCTATTCTGGCACAGCTGCAACCGCTTCGACTTCGATAAGGAAGCCCTCGCGGAAGAGCCGCTTCACTTCAACCACCGTGCTGGCCGGAGGATTTGCCGTGTTTACGAATTTATCCCGCACCTCGCGCACGGCTGGCAACTGCGCGACATCGAGAACATAATAGTTCAGCTTGACGACATTCTCGAACTTGGCGCCGCTGGCCTCCAGGGCCGCTTTCAAGTTCTCAAAAGTCTGCTGCGCTTGAGCTCGCATATCACCTTCGCCCACAAGCTTTCCCGCACGATCGACGGACACTTGTCCGGCGATGTAGATAATCCGCCCCGGACGCACTTCCACTGCCCGTGAATAGCCGGGCGATGGCGGCAACGTATCAGACTTTATGAAACGCGCGGCACTTTTCTGTTGTTCCATATTAGAATTTTCCTTTGGTTTAACTGCAGTCCGTGGCTGGGAGATGATCCCGGCCACTAGAAAACACACTCCGACGAGCATCGTTCGCATGGTGCCTCCAGTTTTCTATTCGCGCTGACTCCACAATTCGAATGAAGTACTTGCTTACGCTGCGCGAGTTTTCGTGGCGCGTCGCGAAATCTCCAACTCTCATCGTTGGCCCCCTGTTTCCTATCTGTGATGCATGCTACAGGTTGACGTTACGTCAAGGTCAAGCAGATATTTTGTTTGGAATGGCGGGCAGTTGTGCGGAGGGACATGAATCCTTGGGGAAAGCGTTTTCTGGCGGAGAGGGTGGGATTCTACCCTATCCGCTTAACCGCCTTCTGATGGGCATAAGAAGCCCCTTTGCTACTAAGTGTCAACCGGTTTATTTTATTAGACTTACAGCGCAACAAACTCAGTTGGTTGCAGCACTTCGCACTGGTACTGAGTTTGGCAAATCAGGCGTTTTCAGTAGCAAAAGTAGCAAGACCCTCAACTCTGCGGGCCGCTCTCGGATTCCAGCTTCAAGCCCATCCCAAGGTATTGAACCGAGACAAGCGCGTTGTCCAACTTGCCGTAAAGCTCATCGCTGCCGAGCTTCCATGCGTCTTGCCTAGCGTCTCGGATGAGTTTTTCAATTTGTCTCAGCGTCTGGGTATTTCTTTCCTTTAGCGTCATCACGGCCCCTCTACGCGAAAGCATACGCTCTATTTTCCCTTGCGGCCATGCATGATTGGCGAGAGGACTTTCTCACGCAGCCAGCGCCAGCAGCCAACAATGCCTTCATCTATGAGGAAGATCACCGGTGGTCTGAACAGACGCCAGAGAAGCCACAAGACTGCAATGACCACCGCTGCCACGGCAACCCATGAGAGGACGTAGGGCCAGCCGCCTATCTTGTAAGCTGAAATCGCAGCCACCATCAAAGAAAAACCGATGATTCTTGCGATGTTCTCAGGCCAGTCTCTGCGTGGCTTTGGCTGCTCAGCGTCCATTGACCCTCACGCAACCAGTTTAAGACGCAGAATCTTTCAAGCCAAACAGATAACCCGCGATTGCTCCCAAGATGCCCATTGCAGCCGTCAGAGAACCACCTTCGCGTAGCGCCAGAAGAGCAGAAAACGTGGCAACGAGTACGATGCCCACCGCACGCAAATTGAATGGCCCAAAGCCATTCGTCATCTTCCAGAACACGCCTGCTAGAGCCATAGCGCCAAACCCAGCGATAATCCACAGTAGTTGCAGGTCTATAGTGGTTGCGCTCATTTTCCTAACCAAACAACCTTCCAGTAGCTGTTCCCGGCGAGCTTCACTTCTTCAACCGTCCACCCAGAACTAAAATTGTTGATTGCCTTGCACAACCCATCAGCAGACTCTTTGTCCGGCAGAAGAGCACCGTTCTCATAGTCGGTAGGCACCGGCGTGAACTCGTTGAACTTGATTGATCTTTTCATGTGAATGACCCTCTACCAAAGGAGTCTAGCAAGACCCGGCTGTCCGTACTGATACCGTGCCCAACTCCTAAACCTTCGTACCGTTGACTTATCAAGTACGTGTGCTAGGGTTATTCAGCGGAACGTGCAGGTGTTTGAGCACCTACACGTTCCTGACCACCGAGTCGCTTACGGAGACACGATGGCTAGAACGATTGTAGCATTCACACTTTGTGCGTTCCGCACGCTGATGCTGGACGGTGACCCATTCTCCCTACCTCTACCGGGAATGGACTACACACCCGGCCCGGTTGAAGCGTTCTTCGCCTTCATGCTGGCCTACCTGCTGTTTGTGATGTTGCTTCTGCTGATGCTGCCTAAGAAGTGGGCTGACACGATCACTCAAGTTGCTTTTCATCTCAAACCAAAATCCAAGGAGAAGAGTCTATGAGCTTCAGTGATGTGCTGTTCTTTATCTGCGTGGTTGCGCTGAGTCTTGCAGTCTACTTCCTGCCGTCGTTCGTGGCGTGGAAGAAGAAACGTCAGGACGCCATCATTGTGCTCAACCTGCTTTTGGGTTGGACGGTGCTGGGTTGGATTGGTGCTTTGATCTGGGCCATGTGTGAAAGCCCGGAAGTGCAGCCAGCAAAATCCTGACCCTAGTACAAAACGAAAAGCCCGGCTACTCCGAAGAGTAGCCGGGCTTTTCGTTTTTCTTCACGCAGTAGGAACTTGCTGCACTCCAAAGTGCGGCGTATGATTCAGCAACTTGACACCATGCTTAGCATTCTCAGTTGGACGATCTGGGCCATCGTCGCATTTCTCGCGCTGTCGTGGGCGTACGGCTTACGTGTCTATACCAAGAAGGGGCAGTCTGTTCCAATCGCAACGGCTGTGCAAACCTTCTTCTTGTGGGTCATTGCCGTTGTCTTTCTCTTCAGCGGCTACAGTAAGCTGCACATTCTGTGGGTTGCTCCGATATGTTTTGTGGCTTCGTTCTATCTGACTCTCGCTCGGCGCGTTCCCATACTCACTCCTATGGTTATGTGGTTCACGGGGTTGTTCGTAGAGTTTGTGCTGCTAGGTCTTAAGCGTCCTACTGGACAGTGACAGGCGACACGGGAGGTGAATCGTGAAAAGAAGAGAACCCCGCTGGTGCGTGCTGCGGCAAGGCGCATCGGGAACGTCTAATGTGATTCCCCGGCATTTCAAGGATAGGGAAGAAGCAGCGAAAGAAAAAACTCGCTTAGAAGCGTTGCCTGAAAATGCTGATTGCCATTTTTCTGTAACCGTATGCCCGGAAGACAGAGAAAAGTCTAGGAACACCAGAACTGCTTCTCGCAGGGCTGGAAGATAAGATACGGCCTGCCCGGTTCATCACCAAGGCAGGCCGTTCCTCTTACCGTTATCTACCGTGACGCGGCCCGCTGCTGCGCTCGCGTCATGTTGGTCAGAATCTGTGACGAAGATCGTTTGAAGCTGTCCGCGTCCGTCACGCCGTGAATGTGCAGTTCATTTCTGACGTGCAAGTGTTTCTCCGTCCCGCTGTTAGGAACGCTTGGAACAATCGTGCCCGCACTTCGCGGTACGAACAGTTCAGGCCGTCTCTCTCCAACAACGTAGGCGTGGCCCGGCTGCACGTCACCGCCGTCAGCTAAGAACGGCAAGAAACTGGCTATGCTTCCCAAGAAGCTGCCGAAGCCACCGAGAAGACCACCACCACCGCTGCTACTTCCCGGTGTGGTTGTGCCGGTGGTAGTTGACCCACCAAGACCCAGCAACGAACCAAGACCGCCAAGGTTGCCCAGAGGCAATGCGCCAACTCCCGCAGCAGATAGACCTGCCATCTGCACGAAGAGTGCTTTCGACGCGCTGGAACCGTCTGGCTTGCCGCCCAGATCACCAAGGCCAAGCACTTTGCCAAGAGAACCGAACAGAGATGATTCACCCTTTTTCAGAAGGGAACCAAAAAGATTGGCCTGCAAATCTTGGCCAAGCTTCCTGATGCTCAGACCCTTGCCGGTTGCGACGAACTGCACCAACTGCGAATTTAGAGATTCAATCGCGTTGCCGATGTCGGACGTGATGGAGCGTGCAAAATCTTTGCCAGAGTTTTCGATCTGCTTGAACATGTCCGTCCAAGCATCTTTGAAAGTGCTTGTGCCCGTGTCCTGCCGCAAACGCTTCAGACCTTCTGCTCTCTCGCGGTTAATCTTGTCCTCAACGTCCTTGAACTGCTCTAGGGAAATTGCCTGCTGGCTGAGCAGGTCTTTCCAGTGTGCCAACTGCTTGTCAAAATCATCGTTGACTGACTTCTCCGTACCATGCTGCTGTTTATTCCAGTCGTTGTAAAAGTCATCCAGCGCGGCCTTGCCGGTGCCAAAAGTGTTCTTCAGCAAGTCTGGCATCGCTTGGATGTTCTTCATGAACTCCGGTACGCCAAGGTCAGGTGCTTCTATCGTCTTTGCCGGTTGCGGCCCGAAGAGGGCTTCGATTCCTGCCGTTGGGTCAGTCTTCGGAGTCTTCAGCAGCGGTTTGACGATTGCTCCGTTTTCAAAAAACTTCTGCAACGACGCGTAGCTGTCTGCAAGCTGCTTGGCACGCGCCACACGTTGAGCTTCCAGTGCCGCTGCTTTTTCTAAACCGGGCAACTGGGATTGAATGCCACTAGCCGCTTCCCATTGATGGTTCTGTATGGCGTCAGTCAGTTCCTGCCGCTTTTTTTCAAGAGCGTAGCCCGCAGAGCCACCAGCTTTCTGAATTTCAAATGTCTTTTCAAGAGAAGCCTGAAGCTCTTCTCCCTTGCGCAGAAGTGCATCCTTGGTGGCTGACTCTTCTTTCGCACCGTTCACTAAGGCTGCCTGTGCAGCCTGTTGCTCCTTGAGAATGGCTGCCGCACCAAACCCACCGGCTAACCCGGCCTTCATGGACTGAAAGTTGTTCGCAAACCATGAAGTTAGTTTGGACAGTGCCGGTATGGTGGATTCTTCAACTTGAACCTTGAACTTGTCCCAAGACAGGGACATTTCCTCAACAGACTTGCGGTACTTCTCGTTGGCGTCTACTGCTTCCTTACCGATCTTCGGGCCAAGCGTGTCAACCGCTTTTTCCCATTCAAGGATTCCGTCACGGCCTTTCATAAGCACTGGAATCATGTTCAGACCGCTGCGTCCAAAGAGTGCTACGGCATCATTAGCCCGCTGAACGGGGTCTTGCATTTTCTTGAAGGCATCGGCAGTTTGAAGCAGCGCCTGTTTGTTATCCTTCGCCGTGATGCCAAGCTCACGGAGTATTCCCTGAGCAGCGGCACCCTTGCCGAAGTTTGATATGGCTTGGTCAAATCTGCGAAGGCCAACCACCATCTCATCCAAGCTGACGCCTACTGTGGCACCAGCAGCCTCAAAGATTTGCAGATCACGAACGCCAATGCCGGTCTTTTCACTTATGTGAGCTAGATGCTCTACAATCTCCGCGCCGCCCTTTGCAAGTTCAATGAATCCGGCAGCGGCAGCTATGGCAGCAGCACCCAGCGCACCAAGCGCGGTGACAGCTACGGCGACACCGTTTGAACCTTTGCCGATTCCGTCAAAAGCCTCACCGACACTGCGGGAAAGTTCTCCAACGACGGAACCGAACTGCCCCAGAGAAGCGAACGCACCTTGCAGGCTGCTGCCGATCTTGCTGCCCATCTCATCGAAGCTTTGATGAATTTCTTTGGTGGCTTTCTTGCCCGCGTAAGCGGCTTTCCCGCAGTCTTGTATGAAGCCACTAAAATTTGCAATCAGATCAACAACAATCGAACCTAAACTTATCGCCATGACTTCCCTTTTCTAAACTGTTCTCAAACTTCTGTGCTGCTGTTTTCGTTTTCAGAATCTCTGCGTTGCCGCAAAACCATTGCGGGTGCCTGCGGTTTCACTCGCGGCAGGTCTTCACCTAGAAGCCAATTCCAGAAACCAGTTGGCTCTACATATTCACTCCACCGGTTGCAGTGCCATACGCGGGGTGTCTCGCCTTGCGGAAACACTGTGAAAAGATGGCAGCAAGCGCAGCGATAACCCATCCGTTCGCCGTGCCTGCTCTCAAAAATGAAAAAACCGCTGCTCATGCTGCTGCGCTCCATGTGGTGATCTTGTCAGCGCGCTTCGCTGCTCTTCGTTCTCTGCGTCTTTTGTTTCGTGCGCTGCCGACATCAGCAACCAACTCAAGGCTTGCGGCGCACAACTTGTGCGATTCCGTCCGCACTTTCCAATACTTCCTGAAAGGCAAGAGTCCTGCCTTTTTCCATGCGGTGCCGCATCGTAGCTGGATTGCCATTTGCACGGATTCAGGCACGCGGTCTGCACTCTTCCCAAAACCTTCGTAATAGACTTTTTGCCACACGCGGTAGAGTGTAGGTGATAGAACTTTCCGGGCCACGATCTGCACATCAGCTAGAAAATCCACTACTGACGGCAAACAAGAAATTTTCTTGGTGCTGCCACTCTGGATGTAGCGTGTAGCCGTAACCTTTGAGTGGGTTCCAAGATTTTCTACGCGTGCGTGAATCTCTGCGAACGCGCTGCCCCATTCACTAGCTGCAACTTTGCGTGGCAGCAGCATCGGTTCAAGTAGGTCAGTCTGCCGTGGTTCGTCATCTTCAGAGACTTCCTCTGCGTAGCCTTCGGAAGTGAAGCGCACAGAAACTATCTGCTCTTCGGTAACTTCTTCCTTACGTGTTTCCGAAACGGAAATGGAAAGCTCGCTGGCTGCCGTCTCTTCCACGAAGACAGGTGCAGATGCGTCAAAAAAATCTGGGTTCAACTGTTCGTCACGGTCGGCCCAGTCGTTGTCTTTGAAACTCTTTCCCATCTGCCCCACGCTTTCTGGAAAATAGAAACACCGGGCCGCACCGATCACGATGCAGCCCAGTTTTTGTTGGATTGTTTTTAGAAGGTTGCGAACGTTGCGCGAATCCACGTGTTTGTTGCGATGCAAACATAAAGATGCGTAGAATCCGAAGCAAGCTGACCGGCCTTACCAGCGGACGTTGCGGTCGCAGGGGCTGCAACGACAGTGGCCGCGTTGTCCAGAATGGCCGCGTGGTCATTGATCGCTTGCGTAATCGGTTCAGTCAGGTTCTGATTCAGCGTGGTGAGGCCAAGCTTCGTGGTTAGCGAATGGACGCCCCTGTTCAAATAATCTGCTGTGCTCATTTTGTTTTTTCCTTTTTCTCTTTTTCGTTTCTTTCTTTTAGACGTGAGCAGTTGCGTACACAGCCGCCTTCGTACCACCGACAGTGTTAAGTGCAGAGTCGCATTTCAGATAGGCCGTATACAGACTTGCGCCTTGCTCTGCATAGAGAGGCGCTTCCACGTTGCGGCGCACCATCACACCATTTTTCGCAACGCGCACATGGAACTGACTCAGGTCACCGAACACGATGGATTTTGCATTCGCTCCCACGGGCATATCTGGCGAGATGATGACTTTCTTTCCGAACAGTTTCTCTTGGTCATCACGAATGTCCAGTAGTGGCCGTCCGCTAGAGTCTTTCAGCGCCACAATCTGTTGATACGTGACATCATTCATGACCCACGCGCACTTCGGACTGACTCGGTATGCGCGGTTCAGAGACGCGTATACCGCAGCAAGATCAACGCCAGACCACACGCCACTGACCGTGCTGGTTACGCCAGAGTTAGCCGCCGCAGTTAAAAGCCCTTGCGGTGCCGTTCCTGCCCCTGCACCGTTTACAAGGTCTGCACCGATTCCGCGTGCCAGCCCAACAGAAAAAGCTTTCGTGAGGATGTCAGTAATGGACTCAAAAGAATCCTGCTCAAGTTCAAAAGTGCTGGCAATCGGGTTCGTTCTGTAGGAAAAGCCCTTCAGGGTCATCCCTGATATGGTTGGGTTGGCGACAGGTGGCGCGTCCACGCCTTGCGCGACAATCGCTGAAGAAATGGTGCTCAGATCAATCTCAGGCAACGTAAGTGGCAGCGCCTTGTCTGATTCAATCAGCGAAACGTTGTCGCGGTTCATCAATTCCGTGTACTGAGCGATGCCGGTCAACAGAGTGTTATAGAAAGACGCTGGCACCACTTGGCCGGTGTTGGCTTCGGTTAGGGCTGCTCTGCTCTCCACAGGCGCGCCAACAAGGTAGTCCCTAAATTCTGCTTGTGCGCTTTTCTCTTCAGCGGTGCGAACTTCTGAAAATTCTTTGACGGTCTTGATGGCTGAGAGAAGAAATTGCAGCCTTGCGCGAGTCTGCGGCGTCTGAGTCTGCCGGGTCAATTGATCGGCCTCTTCGGTGTAACGTTGTAGCGGGTTCATATTTTCCTTTTTGATTTGAGTGGTCTTTTCTCGAATGCCTGCGAGACTCAGGGTCTGCACACTTCAAAGACACGTGGTGCAGGACACGTTCCCTAGCGAGCTAGAAAATTGTTTTTGGTTGGGACTAAGCAGCTTTCAGAAATTCCAAGCGCGCCTTCAACTGTTCATCCAGAGCGGTCATCTCAGCGGATACCTGCGTGCGCTGCCATTCAGCGTGGCCGTCAATGGCTGCTTGCACCTTGGCTTTGCGTGCCGCTGTTTCTGCCGCCATAGTCGCACCGGCCATGCGCTGCTGAATGTCTGCGCATACGACATTGCGGGCAGCCGCTGAAGTTCCGCCATACGCCGGAACCGTGACGATACTCGCATCCCACAACTGAAGGTTCTTGAGCGTGCGAAGCATTCTGCCGTTCGCCTGCGTGCTCCACAGTTCACCGTCCGGTTTCACCGTGAAGGCAAACGAGCACTCGGACAAAATTCCACTCTGAATATTTTCGTACACGTCCTGTGCGACGGTGCTGTCATTCAGCGTGCAGTCGAAACGAAGACCCACTTCGTCTTGTTCCAATTTCAAATTCACGCCTGCACGTCCAAGCAACATCGAATCGTCATGATTGAAATTCATGACCACCGAGTCACTGCCTAGGCTGCTGAAAGGCTTGGGACTGATGACTTCATCGAACTCCCCGATGTTCGCGGGGTTGTTCCACGTGCAGCAATAGCCGGTGATCTTTTTTTCTTTGCCACTTCCGCTGGCGCGAAGTTCACGCGAAACAGCAAAACGTAGTTCCTTCATTTCTGTGCTCTCTTCTCTCTCGTTGAGACTTTCTTTTTATTCTTATTCGCGGCCAGCAATCGCCACACGCGGCATGCCCCATCCGAAAAAAGCACACTGGATGTTCTAACTATCCGCTCGCCTTTTGTGGGTTCGCGTTCCGTCCAGCCGTCAGCCGGGTCTAAAGCTTCTTGGTGGAACCAAACGGGCACGGGTGGAAGATGTCTTGAAACGTATGTCTTCACCGCGATACAGCTTTGCGAAGGGCCGCGAGTTGTCGTGGACTCATCTGCGTCAAGATCGTTTCTATTGAAATAAGCTTGGCGCGCTTCCTTGCCACGCTGGGATGCCGCGCAACTCGTTGCATGGCGCGCATGACTGCCGGTGCGCTGATGCGTTCCTTGATGAGTTTGTATTTCAAAAGCAGGCCGTAGCTGTACGGCAGTTCTAAATCAATCTGGCCGTTGAAATTCTGTTGATTCACTTTCTTCATGCTCTTTCTTCTGTTTGTCACGGGCTTCCTCTTCTAGCCCGGCAATTTGTTTTTTTAAGTTGTTGATGGCACGCATCGCTTCGCGCTGAATTTTCAGGCTGGGGTTGATGCGGTCAACCTTAGATATTTTCCCGTGCGAATCCGTCACGGCTGTTTCCACCAGCAGACCGCGTGATGCGATGTCTGCCGTCGCCAGTTGCAGGTTTTGCCTCATGGCCTCTAAAGCTTCGCGGCAATCGGCCAACTCTTGCTCTGGACTCGCTGGTTTTTTGCGGGCATCTTCACGTGACCGCTTGAAAGTATCCTGCAAAAGTTTTTGTTTGACGCTCTTCCGAGTTGCTGCCACTTAGTTTCTACTTTCTTGGACTTTGGCTGCTGTTTGTTGGTGGTAAGAAACGGTTTCGATCTGCACACACAGAAAAAAAAGGAAGGCGGCGGTCACCGTAAGTTGCTGATTAGAAAACAACATACCCCCTGCCCTTTGCTTTCAGCAGGTTGACCAACCCAACCAAGCAGAGACGATCACACCGCGTTGCGTTGCTCAGCGGTCTTCGTGACTTCGCAGCAACACCGGGTGCAGCCATCGGCGCACAGAAGGAAACCACAGCCAGAACACTCAACACACCGATAGTGCGGGTGTAGGTCTTTCAGGCACTGATAGCAGTAGCTCATCGTACGTTCAAATGATTCGTTGGCTAGGTCAGTCATCTGTCCCACCATTCCCCGATCTGTTTCAGCAGACGTTCTGCGTGTAAAGCTCCCAGTGCTCTAGCTTCTTTTTGTCCTGAATCAAATTCATCCAACTGTTGCGCCGGTTTGTCGCTCTCGCTCTTCGCTGGTGCTGGCTGCTGCACCCTTATGCCGTGGGCTTGCGCGGCACCGCAAATTTTTGTGAAGACTTTCTGCCTCTCTGACTCTGGGATGATCTTCGTGGCAGCCACGCGAAACGCGGCAGACTTAATCAGGTTGCGCGTCTTTGCGGTATCGCCAGCCACGTGAATAGGCAGCGCCCATGTAGCCGTGTCGTTTTCGTCGCCAACGAACGCGAACGAAGAAGCAGGCAGATCAACGCCGTGAACCTTTCGTGTCTTCACAGCGTTCCCTTCTAACAAGAGCAGCGGGCTGCCGGTAGTCTCCTAACAGCAGCCCGCAGACCACGCGCATCACAGAAAGTGCGCGGGTCAAATCAATGGGGCAGCCACAGGACTGCCCGGCCCGCAGCCTAAAGGACAAGCTTCAAAGCTGCGGGGAACTGGAAAAATCTAGCCGGGTGCGATGGTTTCAGCCACTTTCGTGACCGCTGTTTTTCGCAGACCCCACCGAAGGCACCCGGCTGTTAATGGCGTCGAAAGAAGGCCAGCTTGAGGGTGACCGTTGGCAACGCCAAACTTTGAAAACTCTTTAGGCTGCTTCTGGGAGAAGATCGTCAGCAACTTCTGTTCCGGCTTCTAGGTCAACGCTCTCCCACGAACCGCCTTCGTCTCTGATGCGCTGGCGTTCAATTCGCGCTTTTTGCTCTGCGTCTCGCTCAAGTTGTTTGGCAAGCCAAGCCGGGTCAATGTCCTCAAGTGGAGATTGCCCGTTGTCTTCGATAGACAAGCCTTTGCGTTCCCGCAGATCGGCTTCCAGACGTTTCACGCGTAGCAACAAAATCTCTGCTTCGTCATGATCTACGTCTCGGCAAAATCCGCTGGTAATCGCTTGCAATTTCCAACTCGCTGCTCGCTGAGTCAGGGAAAAACAAAACGCGAAGAACTGCCCGCGATTTATCGCACGGCATTTTCCAGCACGAACCATCGCCAACACGGTCATGGCCGTTTCTTGCACAACATCATCAGCTTGCGAGTGTGAACCGGTCATTGAAGGGCCGTCTGATGCTAGAATCGCGTGCGCGACTGCGCACATTTTTTCAAAAACTTCGGAAAGAAGTTCTTCCTGTTCTTGAATGCTAAGGGACTCCGCTGAACGCTTTGGCGCGTCAGTGATCTTTTTCCGCGTATAGGGTTTGCGTTCGTTAACTTCAGTCACTGGCTTCATGATGGTGACAATGTTTTCGGGCATCAAGTTTTTCGCATCGCCATCGGCAAGCTTGTATCCTGAAATGTTATTTTCTTCCCAAAGAGAACACAGGTTGTAGACATGCACGGCCAGAAAATCACGAAGGGCAACTTCTTTTGTCCCACGAACCGGCTTGCCACTGTACCGTTTCGGAGAAACAACAACCACATCACCAGCGGAACCCTTCTTAACGCGGCCTTTGACAATGCCGTATTCCGACTCAAGAAGATCAAGAGCGTATTCCGTCACCACGGCTACAGTGCCATCAGTCAGGGGTAGGTTGGTTGGTTCATTCATGGGTTCCACTTTTGGCGCACTTTGTACGCCGCTTGCTCTCGTTCTTTCTTTATTGCGCTATACAACTAAGTGTCTAAATCTTGGGCCGTGCGCGGAATTTCTTGGCACCACCACACGCACCGCGTGCAGCGTGGGTAGAAAACTCCCAAAGGTTTACACAAGGCCGGTGCTACGCAGCCTTGCCTGTGGTGATCTGTTCGCGGATGAACGCCTTCACCTTCTCCATGCTGGCCGTGCCTAGCAGCTTCTGCACCAGCTTGCCCAGCCCGCCGTTGCGCTCGCAGCCAAAGCACTGAAACTTCGCCTTGGAGAAGTTCACGCGGAACGATCTTTCTTTTCCACAGAACGGGCAATGACTGCCGCGCTTGCAGTGCGTCCAGCCGGTGATGCTGTCCACGGTGAAGGGAGTTTTCACCAACCGCGCAACTGTGGCGCGCCACGTTTCTGCACCCACTGTGTTCAGATCGAACTTCCAAACTGCGTTCTCATGCTCGACGCGGATTCTCCCAGTGCGTGCGCTCGGCGCGCCGGTTTCTGGGTCAAGTAGGTTCAGCAGACCGCGCTTGAACGTAAGCAGACGCTTGCGCTTGCACTCGCTGACACCACGGTTGAAGGCGTTCCGGCCAAGCAACGACTCTTTTTTCCAATCCGAACGCAGAATGCCGAAAGACATGCACACCCTCGCGCTGCCGATGGCCAACGCTGCCAAATAGACCGCTCTCGCGGGTCTGCGCATCTGCGGCATGATGTCGAAACTTTCTCCCGGCAGCGTGATGTATGGCCGCTCAAAGTTCGCGTGACAAAATCCGTAGTCACCCGGCGACGTTCTCAGCGGTTCCTTTGTCGCGCTGTGCAGAAGAAGGTAAATGGAGATTTGCTTTTCGCCAGTGATCGGGTCACGTGTCCTCGATACTCGGATGCGGCAGTCCGCTTCCAGTTTCAGAATCGCTTTACGCACTGACCTAACACTTAGTTCACACCGGTCTGCAATCGTTTCTTCTTTCACCCGTATTTCGAGCACCGATTCGTTTTCGGTGTTTGAGTTGATGTAGGTGGCCCGCTGGTACAAATAGAGCAGCACCACAGCTTCCGCTTCTCCCTTGTAACCGATCACATAGGCGGGAGCTTGGAACCTTGAGTGTCCATTCCACAGAGCCTCTGTCTTCTTTCTCTCGCTGCTTTGCTGAAACTCTCTCAGCCCACCAAAAAAATCAGTCATAGCCAGTCCCTCACCAACCGCAAATCAACTATTCCAACAGTCAAGAATCCACTTCTGTTTCCCTTAACAGGCAGAGACACATAGGAAATCACGCTTCTGAAACCGCGTCGAAACCCTTTGTTCATGCGTGTTCTTAGCACTTCTGCCCAGAGGCAATAAGTAGTCCCATTCATACCGCCCAGCCCACTTACTGCCTCTGGGTAAACCACTTACTGCCTCTGGGTTTTTCTTAAAAACAAAGGCATTTGCGCAGATCAAAACGCGAAAAGGGCCATTTTATGCGTGTTTTTGTCAGATCACTATGCTCTTGTCTGCGCACGCGTACGGCAGTAGGTGCTTAAACGTACAGCCAACTTGTGCTGCTACACGGAGCCAATCTCTGTCATGTCCCGGCCTGCCGAGCAGCGCGTGAGCAATCTCATGCAACACGGTTTGACGGAAGTTACGGCTTGAGTGCCAGTCCACCACAATAGTCTTCGTTTCTAGGAAACAAATGCCGTAGTAATCGTGCACGTACAGGTTCATATTGCGGAGGTTCTGTACGTCAAACCGCCAGTCACGTAAACCGTGAGCGTCTAACAGGCACCGGCCTCGCAGCATCATGTCGGCGTAGTTCATCGTCTTGGCCTCGCATAAAACAAAAACGCGGCGCATCACCCGTCAGCACCGTGCTGGTTGGAGTGGTACGCCGCGTTGAATTTTTAGGCCGGGTCACAGCTTGCGCTGTTCCCAGCCAACGCAACCATTATACCACAGGCAGTTACTAAAAGCAACTGTTTACTGCTTGGGATTGTCAAAGCCCGGTTTACACCGGGGTGCGTTCGGTGCGGCATCAAACTTCGCAATAGCAGGCGATTCCAGAAAACCGCATCCATGCACGCCAACTGGCCGCAGATCGTGCGGCAGCGCCAGCGGCTGTTGCAGCGCTGTACCCTTAAAACACAAATCCGGCCCAGCCGATCTAACTTTTGGCAAGGCCGTGCCCCGGTGTAAACCTTCAGGCAGCAGCAACAGCCGCTGGCAACCCGCGTCTCTCGCTGACTGGGGGCACCGCATCAGGGTTTATCACGGTCAAGCGCGCAATCAACTTCGCGGCAACGCGCTTGGCTTCCGCCCCAACCGTGGTTGTGCGTAGCTGCACTCCACCCTTCACCGTGACCGGCAAGCCTTGGTCTGTCAAAGATGCGCGTAGCACCCTTTCAGCAGAAGCGGCTACGGCATCCAAAAGCTGCTTCGCTTCCAATCCTTCGGCCATTGCGCGGTCTACAAGTGGTTCAAGTATGTACTCCGCGTCATCGTGTGCAACGAACAGCGCCTGCTTTTCTTTGCTCTGGGTCTTCACGGGTGAGGCTCCTTGCGCTGTGTTGTTCAGCGATGGAGACAGTGTGCCACTCAATCCGTGTTGTGTAAATAGTACTGATGATTATAGTTGTAATCGAAACCAACTCAGTTGTGTTGTTAAGTGGTTTCACCAAAGCTTCTCAGGATTGACCATACTGCCTTTGATGTTCCACGGTTCGTTAGCCTTCAGGGGGTGCTTGCGGCCAAAGGAATCTATCAGAGTCAGATGAAGCGTGGAACCGTTCAGCAAACTGTCCTCTGTGTCGCGCACTAGGAAACATATCCAGCCTTCGCTGGGAATCCCTTGTTGAAGAGGCTGGTTGCTCAAAGCTGGGAGTTTTTCTCTGATGTCTTCTATAAACTTGAACCCCTGTTGCTCTTTTTCCACCTTGGTATGCTGGTGCCACTTTGAAAAATCTGGAACAGGCTCTGCCTTCAGTTTGTCTTTGCCTTTTGTAATGTTCAGCACCCACTCTTTAGGAACCGTGGGCACCGCGTTCGTGTTCACAACCCAGACGCGAAGAAAGATATAAAAATTTACCGTGTATCTGTCTAGTTGTGTGGAAATTGAAACCAGATGCTTGTCATCACCCACTTCACGAAGTTCTACGGTGAGCGGTTTGCCGTAGCGAATTCTATTCCAGCACCAGTCAATAGCTTCTTTGATGGCTTTCGCTTTGATGGCACCCCAGATGAGCAGCGCCAGCGGAATGATATAAGGCCAGATTGCGTGCAGCGTCACGGCTGCACATTACTACCGGACATTGGAATGTGGCAAGTGAACGCTCAGTCACCAAAAGCTTCGTTGATCTTCGCTCGCGTCTGCGGTGCGTGCATGTCGCCAGTGCCAAGGTAGCGCATCGTGGTGGCTAAGTCTTTGTGACCAAGCCAGTGCTGAATGGTTCTCACCGGCACCCCGGCTTCGCTCCACCGCGTTCCGCACGTCTTCCTGAATCGGTGCAGAATCCAGTGCTCACACACCGGGTGCGTCTTGCAGGTGACGGTGCGCGTCAGCTTCTGAGGCTTTCGGGCTTCGTCCCAGTTCTCAAAGAACTTTTTTCCGTCGCCAAACTTCTTGTTGAACGCTTCTCCGCGCTGCACGTTGGTTATGTCTGCCGTCTCGCTGGTGCAGTGGCCGCAGTTCAAACCCGCACGCAGTGCGATTACCTTCAGCTTCCGCAAGAAGTGGCCTTCCGGTTTGCCGTCAGCGTTCGTAAAAATCCAACGTTGATGTAGGTCTGCCTTCTTGTGTCTCGCCTTCAGCAGTTCAACCAAGCTGGCGGGCAGGGGCACCGTGCGCGTTTCGTGCGTCTTCGGTGTGAAGCCTACTTCCGGCTTTTGTCGAATCGTGAACGTGGACTTCTGCAAGTCTAGGTCTTTCCAACTCGCAAAGCTCACTTCCTGCTCACGCGCACCGCTGCCAAGGAAAAATTTGTAGCGCAGCACTTCTTCCGGTGTCATCGCAGCAAAAAGCTTCTTCAGTTCAGCCGGTTCAAACGGTATGGCCGGGTCAACTTCCACCACCGGCATTTCATCCCACGCAAGCGGGTTCTTGATGCCGTTCTTTTTCAGCATGAAGATCACGGTCAGCAGCCGGTTGTGCTGTGTCTTCCCAGCGTGCCCCTTCTGTGCCATGAACTCTTTGAACTTCCGCAGTGTGGCCGCTTCAACATCATCCAAGTAGCGCACGCGCTGGCCAATCGCTTCCTGAAATTCATTCAAGTGCAGAGTGTAAGCACGAACGGTGCCCTTGCTTTTGGAAGCCTTGAGCGTGAGGAAGTCTTTCACGGCATCTGCGATGGTCACGCGATTGGCGTTCGTGATCTTGTCAAGGCCGCGAACGTCTAGCCCGGAAGACTCAGCAGCCAAACCGCGTGAGAGCTTTTCAGCTTCAACCTTGGCGTCTTCCAGCGTGTCAGCCTTGGCCGGTGTCCACACCTGCCTGCCAGCGGTGCCCGCATGTCGCATGTAGAACGGGCCAGAAACTTCAGCAGCAGACCGTCTGCCACGTCCACCAGCACGTAAATAGCGCCATTTGCCTAGCGGGTTCTTCTGCCGGGTGTAGATGGTGACTCGCATTTTGGCCACACTCCCTGTGAACTTAATTCACCTGAAAAGTGTAGCACATAGTAGCAAATCGCACAAAACGCTGTGTTTTATTGGTTATTATGAATATGGCGGAGAGGGTGGGATTCGAACCCACGGTACGGTTTCCCGCACGCTCGCTTTCGAGGCGAGTGCTTTCAACCGCTCAGCCACCTCTCCGCGGTCGGTTACAGACTTAATCGTAGCAGAGCGTTGCATTTCTCGGCAATCGGACGCTCGCCCAATGTGACGAGGAAGAGCGAGCGGGTTCCTTCGGCTTCGCTCATGATAAACAGGGCCTGGCGCTGCACAAACAGAATCCATGATTCGAGGGATGCGTGCGGGTTAGCGGCGTTCGGCGAAGAAGGACTGGAGGATCGCGGCGCAGTCAGCGGCTAGAACACCCCTCGTAACTTCCACCAGATGGTTGAGTCGCGGGTGGGAGAGGATTTCGAAGCAGGAGCGGACGGCGCCGCCTTTGGGGTCGTCGGCGCCGTAGACGAGGCGGGGGACGCGGGCCTGAATGATGGCGCCGGCGCACATGCTGCAGGGCTCGATGGTGACGTAAAGGGTGGTGTCGGCGAGGCGGTAGTTGCCGAGGAGGCGAGCGGCCTCGCGGAGGACGATGATTTCGGCGTGGGCGGTGGGGTCACAATCGCGGGTGGTGCGGTTGCCGGAACGGGCGAGGATCTTGCCGTCGTGGACAAGGACAGCGCCGATGGGGACTTCGCCGGCTGCCGCTGCGGCGCGGGCTTCGGCCAAGGCTTCCTGCATGAATTGGGTGTCGGCTTCCATCTTGCGCGAGAGAATAACATGCGGAGGGACGAAAAACGGGCCAAGTACTGATAGAGTGCGCGTAGGAGAGCGACAAAACGCGTTGCTTGACAATTGGGGAGGGGAGAAACAAACTAAGCGCATGCGGGAACTCCTGGAGCGATTGTTTCAAGTGGATTTTCTGAAGGGCCTCGCGGTCACCTTCCGTGCGCAGCATCCCAAGAATATTGTTACCGAGCAATACCCGCTGGAGCGGCCGATGGTGGCGGAGCGCTATCGCGGGGCGCCGCGGCTGAACAATAATCCCGAAACGGGCGAAACGCTGTGTATTGGCTGCAATTTGTGCGCGCTGGCCTGCCCGGAAAACCTGATCGTGGTAGGTTGGCAGCGCGACGACGCCACGCGAAGAAAAGTGCTGACGAATTTTACGTATGACACTTCGCGCTGCATGTTCTGCGGACTTTGCGAGGATGCTTGCCCCGTGGACGCGCTGGAACTGACGCAGGATTTTGAAATGGCGTACTTCACGCGCGAAGGGGCGATTTGGGATCGTCACCGCCTTGAACAGGGCCCCACACCTGCACGCTACACCCGCTAAAGATACCGAATGGAACTTCGTAAAGATCCCATCACACAAAGCTGGGTAATCCTGGGACAGAGAGAAGCACGCGGCGATGCGCCAGAGGAATGCCCACTGGAGCCGGCCAAGATCGAGAAGTTGCGGTCCATTATGACGTGGCCGGCGGAAGGCGCATGGCAAGTACGCGTGCTGCCGCACCCGGATCCTCTCTATCACATTGAAGGGGAACCGGGTCGCGTCGCCGAAGGGATGTACGACAAGATGGTCGCCCTCGGCGCCCACGAAGTTGTGGTGGAAACCCCGCAGCACGACAGACGAATGTCGCAGTTTAGCGACGAAGAGATTGAGCGCGTGTTATGGGTGTGGGGGGCACGCATTGCCGACTTGAAGAAGGACGCGCGGTTTAAGTACGTCAGTGTATTCAAGAATCAGGGCACGCTGGCGGGGGAAGAATGGCCGCATGCGCATTCGCAGGTGACGGCTACCATTTTCGTGCCGCGGCGAATCAAGTACGAACTCAGCTCCGCGCACGAATGGTTCAAAGATAAAGAGCGCTGCATTTTCTGCGATACCGTCCGACAGGAAGAAAAGCAGGGAAAGCGCATCGTGGACGTTCAGGGCGAATACTATGCGCTGTGCCCGTATGCGTCGCGCGTGCCGTACGAAGTATGGCTGATGCACAGGCGGCACAATCATCTATTTGAGCAACCGCGGCCGGGATCGAACCGCCGGCAGTTGGCCGCGCTGCTGGGGCGCGTATTGCGCCGGCTGGAGAAGGTGGCTCCGGCGTATCACCTGGTGGTGCACACTTCACCCAATACGAAGAATAAGAAAGGTGAATTGGCTGGCTACTGGAAGACGCTGCCCGATGATTACCACTGGCACATTGAAATCCTGCCGATTGTGGAGAAGACCAGCAAGTCCTACAGCATCAAAGAAGTGTACTTCAACGCAGAAATGCCGGAGCAGGCAGCGGCAAACCTGCGAGCGTTGGACCCCAATTCATGAAGCATGGTCCCTCGAATCCAGGCGAGTCCGGCCGCATCTTCCTCAACTTAATCATTTTGCTCTTTCTTGCGATTTTTTGCCTGGCACTGTACCTGGTGCGGCATCCGCTTCTGCGCTTTATGGCGGAATCCTGGATCATCGAGGACACTCTGGACAAAGCGGACGCGCTCATCGTTCTAGGTGACGACAATTTTTATGCCGATCGAGTCACGCGAGGAGCGCAATTGTTCCGGGAAGGGAAGGCCCCCGTGGTTGTTGCCAGCGGACGACGCCTGCGTCCCAGCGCGGGGATCGCGGAGCTTATGGAACACGATCTGATCGAGCGCGGAGTACCGAGAGAGAAGATCGTACGGTTTTCGCACGACGGGGAAAGCACGTTGGAAGAAGCCCAAGCGCTTGCGCGAATTGTAAAAGAAAGAAAGTGGCACAGCGTTATCGTGGTGACGTCCAATTTCCACACGCGGCGCACGCGTTATATTTTTCTGCGTGTTTTTCCACAAAGCGTAGAGGTGCGCGTGGCCAGCGCGCGAGATGGAGACTTTGATCCCGAGCATTGGTGGGAAAAGCGTAACTCCATCAAAGAGTTAACCAAGGAGTTTGCCGGGATGGTGGTGGCGGTGTGGGAACTGCGAGGGAAAAGCGAAACATCCGAGAAAACGCAATCTGTAGTGGAAGGGAGGGGACCGATTCCACTATGCATGGTATAGCCTGTTAGGAAACACGCTACATTTGCTACCCGCCATTCTTGTTTACTCCGGCTAAGTCGTGTACTATGTTGACTCTTCCGAGTCGCAGTTCCAACCAGCCCTGCGATAAGCGGCTTCGAAAATCCAATTTTCG
>WNFO01001127.1_pt1 | contig 20576 bp, 14 predicted proteins | sample 5400251 | NCBI WGS metagenome assembly WNFO01 (sample SAMN13153354, study PRJNA577476) | soil metagenome | isolation source: 100 cm saprolite under Madrone tree | place: USA:California | collected 2016-06-14
TCACGAGACAACCCACGTTATTATCGGAGGGCACAAAGGGAATTGCGCCGAAAGCAACGTCATGGGTCTCGCTGTACCAAAGGTTCTTCGGGCTGGCGCAAGGCCTGTAGGCTCACCGCCAAGCTGCACCGCCATGTGTTCCATCAACGCCATGATTTTCAACACAAACTATCCCGTGAACTGGTGAACCACTACGGTCGAATCGCCGTGGAAGATTTCAATGTCCAAGGCTTGGCAGGCGGTATGCTTGCCAAATCGGTACACGATGCCTCCTGGTCATCCTTTATCCGAAAGCTGCTCGATAAGGCTGAAAGTGCCGATCGAGTGCTTGGTGAAAGTAGACCCGAGAGGAACCTCGCAACCATGCCCTGGTGGAAAGCCTGCTCCGAAGAAACTTTGGAATCGGCTCCATCGGTGTTCGCGTGGTCTAAACACAACCCGCGACCACGCCTCAGCATTGGGAATTCTACGGCGCGGACTGCGCCCAAGAACCGAAACGCCTGCCATAACGGGCGTGGCTCTTAAAACTCCTAGCTTTAGCTTTGGGGCGTAGTCACGTTAATCTGCGGCTGACATGTTCTCCCGGATCCTGCGAATTCTGCGGCCCTCGCATCAGCACAGCGCGTTCTCCGCGACTGTTCTCCTGATGTCCACGATCATGCTCTCCCGCGTGATCGGATACGTGCGCGAGGCCTACATCGCCTATGCCTTTGGTGCCGGCGGCCAGACCGATGCCTACGTCGCCGCCTTTACCCTGCCCGACTGGCTCAACTACATCCTGGCCGGCGGCACCGCCTCCATTACCTTCATCTCCATCTACACCCACTTTCTCGCCGAAAAACGCGAGGCCGACGCCCAGAAGACCTTTTCCGTAATCATCACCGTCATGACCACGGTCTTCCTGATCGGCATCCTGGCCGCGGAAATCTTCACGCCCCAATTTGTCGGCTGGATGTTCCACGGTTTTTCCGACGACCAGATGAAGCTCTGCGTCTCGCTCACCCGCATTCTCTTGCCCGCGCAGATTTTCTTCTACGTCGGTGGAGTGGTCAGCGCCGTTCTGCTCTCCCACCGGATGTTTCTGTTCCCCAGTTTCGGGCCTCTCCTCTACAACGTGTTCATCATCCTGGGCGGCGTAGTGGCCGGCAAAACCCTGGGCATCGCCTCGCTCGCATATGGCGCGCTCGCGGGCGCCGTGATCGGACCATTCCTGGTGAATGCCGTCGGTGCCGCGCGCATCGGAACTGGCTACCGCCCATCGTTCGACCTGAAAAACGAATCCTTTCGGGAGTGGGTCCGCCTGTCGATCCCCCTGATGTTAGGCGTCTCGCTTGTCACCGCCGACGACTGGATCCTGCGCTACTTTGCCTCCAGCGGCATCGGCGACATCGCGCGCCTGAATTATGCCAAGCGTCTGTTCGCGGTTCCCATCGCCGTGCTGGGACAGGCGACCGGCCAGGCCTCCCTCCCATTTTTCGCCAAGCTGTTTGGCGAAAAGAAGTTGAAGGAATTCGGCGAGACCGTGAATGCCTCGGTCTACCGCATCTCGGCGCTCTCGGTCTTGACCTCGGCCCTGATGATGGTCGCGTCCCTGCCTCTGATCGACCTGGTCTACCGCCGAGGCCACTTCTCCTTCACCGATTCACGCGAAACCGCGATCTACTTCTTCTGGTTTTCGCTATCGCTCGCCTTCTGGGCAGCCCAGGGACTCTACGCCCGCGCTTTTTATGCCGCCGGCGACACCCTCACGCCCATGGTCGCCAGTACCCTGATCACCGTTGCCTCCATCCCCGCCTATCGAGCACTGTTCCACACATTTTCCGTGACCGGCCTGGCTATCGCCTCCGACATCGGCATTCTCGCCAACACCATAGCTGCGGCGGTGCTTCTCCATCGCCGCAAACTCGTCTCTCTGAACGACTATCCCTGGATCGAATTCGCAAAGGCCGTTCTGGTCGCAGGGGTCGCCGCCGCAGCCAGTTGGGCGGTCGTACGCACGATTCCCTTACGCGGCAGCCGGACTTCGGATCTTGAGTCCCTCGCCCTGAGCACCATCACCTGGGCTGGCGCCGTAGCCGCAGGCTTGTGGCTCGTGCGATCCGACCTGCCACAAGCCCTCCGCCGCCGCAAAGCGCCCGGCCCTGAAGCACAGCCCGCGAAACGGGTGGGAGAGGTCGCCGGAATGGAGCCTTAACGCCCTCCATCCCGGATTACCGGCTCCGGCATCCCATGTTGTTTCAATGTGTTACCAAATGATCCACGCTTGAGCGCGGCTTGACTCGCCGTGCATGGTCTCCCGCGTCCGTCCGGACCGAGACTGCTGCTAGTCCGCAGGGAGGAACCGTATGGCAAGTCCGTTGGTTGATTATTGCGAACAGGCGAATCCCGGAGTCCTGGCAGAGATCCGCCGCTTCGGAGCATTTGGGCATGCCCGCCGCATCCAGGCCAGCTTTCTGGCCAAGCTCGAGAAGAGGACGTTGATCTGGCTCGCCGAGCGCACCCCGGCCCGCATCAACTCCGATCACCTGACGATTCTCGGCTTCATGGGGCAGCTGTTGGCCGGTGGCTTCTACGCCATGTCGCGCTGGAACAAGTACTGCCTGCTCGCCGTGATCGGCTGCCTGGCGGTCAACTGGCTGGGCGACAGTCTCGACGGCACGCTCGCCCGCGTCCGGCAACAGCAGCGTCCTCGCTACGGCTTCTACGTCGACCACATGGTCGATAGCATCGGCGCGGTCGCCATGATGGGCGGCTTGGCGTTTTCCGGCTTTATGGATCCCTGGATCGCCATCGGCTTACTGATGGCCTTTCTGGTGCTGTCCATCCAGTCCTACCTTGCGACCTACACCACCGGCGAGTTTCGCCTGTCGTTCTGGTATTTTGGACCGACCGAACTGCGTCTCCTGTTGGCAGTCGGCAACCTGGCCGTGCTGCGCTGGCCCCTAGTGCTGCACCGGCACTACCGCCTGTTCGACGTCGGCGGAGCCGTTGGAGTAATCGGCATGACGCTCATGCTCATCGCCTTCACGATCAAGAATGGTTACCAGCTCTATCGCGCGGAGCGCATCCGATGACCACCGGCGAAAAAGCTCGCATCACCACCCTTCGCTGGCTGAAGTTCAATGCGGTCGGTGCGGGTGGCATCGTCGTGCAACTGGCAGCACTCGCCCTGCTGAAGTCCGGCCTGAGAGTCGACTACCTGCTCGCCACGGTCTTGGCGGTCGAAGCAGCCGTGGTCCATAACTACATCTGGCATGAGCGCTTTACCTGGGTCGACCGCAGCGGGGGTAACTCCTGGGTGCGATTCGCCCGGTTCAACCTGGCCACGGGCGTGTTGTCGATCGTGGGCAACCTACTGCTGATGCGGGCGTTCGTCGGCGCCGCCCATCTGAACTACTTCGTGGCGAACATCCTCGCCATCGCCACCTGTTCGGTTGTCAATTTTCTCGTCAGCGACCGTTTCGTCTTTCAGCAGCCTTAGCCCGGCGTCCCTGGGCGATCTTTCGCGGTCAAAAACGTGTTGCCGGATTCTGGCCCGGTCTCCCCTGCACCTGGGTGGTGAAATCTTTTCCTGTTTCCCAGAGCCGCGTTCCCTCGCGAGAGGCAAAGCGCTAGTCGGTACTCGCCACTCAATACCCGCTCCTCGCAAGTTTCTCCCGCTCCCGCGTTCCTCCAGAGCCACTGGCTGGTCTGCGGGGACGGTTGTAACGTTCCCGGAACCGAACGTTACCCCGGCGCGTACCAGTTGGTGTCCAAAGGAATCTGGCCCGGGCGCGCGACTCGGCCTATGATCGCGACGCCGGACGCTTGACGAAAGGCAGGCTTGCCAACCCCGTGATCGAACTCATCCACCTCCGCAAGGAATATGACGATCTGGTCGCCGTGCAGGACCTCAGCCTTACCATCCCCCAGGGCGAAATCTTCGGCCTCATCGGTCCCAACGGCGCCGGCAAGACCACGACGATCCGCATGGCCTGTGGCTTGCTCGCGCCCACCGTCGGCAAAGCCCTGGTCAATGGTGTTGACGTAGCCACAGAACCCGAGAAAGCCCAGCAATCCATCGGCTATCTCTCGGATTTCTTCGCGGTCTACGAGGATCTCAAAGTCTGGGAGTATCTCGACTACTTCGCGCACGCCTACAAGGTCCCGGAGCCGGAGATCCCGGGCCGTGTCGCAGAGGTGATCACCCAGGTCTCGCTCGAGGTCAAGCGCGACGCGATGAACCGTGGCCTTTCTCGTGGCATGAAGCAACGGCTCGGGATTGCCCGCGCGATCATTCATCGCCCGAGAGTTCTTCTCCTCGATGAACCGGCCTCCGGCCTTGACCCCAAGGCGCGCCTCGAACTGCGCCACCTGCTGCGTCGGCTGCGCGATCAGGGTACGACCATCCTGATCTCCTCCCACATCCTCACCGAGCTCGAAGGCTTTTGCACCTCCATCGGTATCATGGAAAAAGGCCGGATGGTGCGCAGCGGCCGCATCGAAGACGTCAGCGCGGCCGAGAACCGCGCGCGCGACCTGCGTCTCAGCTGGCTGGGCGCCGCCAGCACCGTCATCCAGGCCGTGCTTTCCGGCTACCCACAGGTTTCAAATGTTCAGCTGAGCACCGCCTGCGGAACATTCCAGTTCGCCGGTTCCGACGATGACCTGGCTTCACTGCTGGCAACCCTGGTCGATTCCGGCATTCGCATCAAGTCGTTTGCCGAGGTCAAACAGACCGTCGAAGACCTCTACATGAAGGTCTCCAAACACGAGGTGATGTAGTGCTGCGATTCTGGCGCAATCCCGAGTTCATTCGGCACGTGCGGGCGGAACTGCGTCCCGCGCGCGCCGTTTCAGTCGCAGTCGTGGTCCTGTTCCTGTGCGCGCTGATCGGTCTGGCCTGCTGGGCGCAGCGTCAGGAAATTCTCGATACCGCGGAGCACAGCGCCCACCAGTTGGACGGCAAATGGACCGCCTACGTCGAGAAGCTGCAACAGGACACCGCCCGCCAGACCTGGCTTCTGTTCAGCAAATGGCTGCTCGGATTGCAGGCCGGCCTGCTTACACTCTGGTCCCTGTTTGCCTGCGCGCAGTCGGTGTCGGCCGAGCGCGATCGCAAAACCTGGGACTTTCAGCGGACCACCAGCCTCACGCCCGCCGAACTACTGATTGGCAAACTGCTCGGCGAGCCCGTGCTCGTGTACTTCGGAACGTTGTGCGAGTTGCCGATCACTCTGGTTGCCGGGCTGATCGGAGGCTTGTCCTTCGGAGCGCTGCTTGCTGCCTATGTCTCGATCTTCACCTCGGCGTTGTTTCTGGGTCTGGGCGGCCTCTGGCTCTCTACTCTGCTCGAAACACGCAGTCGCGGCGTCGGCATGATCGGCGCGCTCGGTTTCTATGGCTTCACCGCCGGCACCATCGGATTTGCGACCTCCTGGTTTCCCGGACTCGCTGCCTTCAGTCCCCTGATCGGGCTGCGCACGATCTTTGGAATCAATTTGGAGGGCCGAGATGTCGCGGCCGCCTTGTTCGGCCACCAGGTCCCATGGCTGCTGATGAACCTGACCCTTTGCGGCTCCTTCGGCGCATGGCTCGTCCTCATGCTGGTGCGGAACCTCAAGCGCGATTACGACGAGATCCGCCCGCTCTCCCGCTGGCAGGCAGTCGGCTGCGCCGCCTTCCTGAACTTCGTCTTCTATGCCCTGTTTTCCTTCCACGGAAGCGAGGTGAAATCCGGCGAACTGGCGACCTTCATGGTCTCCATCAACGGCGCCATCCTGTTTGCGATGGGATTGGCCACGCTCACACCCCACGAGCGCCTTAAAGTCTGGTGGCGCGGCCGGCTGGCTGGCACGATGAGTATGTTCTCGGAAGACGGCTTGTCCTGGCCTTGGCTGGCGCTGTCAGCCCTGGTGGCTTATGCGCTCATGGTCTGGGGCCTGCTTGCCTGGCGGCCGGCGCTCGATTTTCACGTCCGCTCGCTGGCCGTGGCTGGGGTGTAATTGCTGGTGATCCTAGTATTCATTACCCGCGACATCCTGTTCATCCAGTGGTGCACCTTAACTCGTCTCCGCCAACCGGTGGTCAAGGGATTCCTGTTCCTGTGCCTCTACTACCTGGCGGCAGGCGTCATCACCGCGATCTCAAGCCTCTCGTCCGAGGCCAGCGGGATGGCCACGCTGCGTCTGCTGACGCCATTCGGCATTTTCGATCCCGACGTCGAATGGAGCCATCCTCCCGTCAGCGTGTACGGAGGCTTGGCGCTTCAGATCGGACTCATTGCGCTGATCCTGCTGGCAATCAGCAAGCGCCTGGCGCGTCCTGGCATGGTCCCGGCGGTGTCGGGAGACTGAAACGCGTTCCAGTAGAGACCGGCCTGCGCGGTCTCAGCCACGGCCAGCCGCGTTTATCCACAAGATGGAACGGGCGTCCTCGCCCCTCGGCATTGCAGAGGCCGCGCTGCCCCAATGCTGTCGGGGTTCGCGAGTCGCAACCCAGGACGCCAGCTGGCAAACCGCGATAGAACCATGGATCTCTTCACCGGCTGCGAAAAGGCTCGCGAACCCGGCCCGCCCCGTAAAACGGGCAGAAGCAATGCGGGCTTCAGCCCCTGAGGTCGCCTTCTGTCCCAGCTTTTGCGCAGCCTGTTCGCGCAGGCCGTAACCGTTCCTCTGCCAGCGCGCGTTCAGGCGCTGCGGGCTCCGGACCGCCGTATCGAGACCGCCTTCAGTCGCCGAAGGAACCGAATCTCAGTCCCCATGTCCGTGGTCGTGCCCGCGATCCACCGCCCACACATCCGCCTCGTTCTTCTCCAGGGGATACAAATGCACCATCCAGTTAAAGATCAGCGGACGGAACGTCCCGCCATTCGCGTCACATTCTTCCTTGGTCGCGATCGAACCCCGCAGCCCAAATTTGGCGTTCGCGAGCAGCGCCTCCTGTTTGCGCCCCTCCGGAGGCATGCAAAGGTTGACGTGTTCGTGCCATTGCGCAATCGAAAGCGGAATGCGCTGGTCGAGGTCAGTCTCGGAAAAGCGCTTCGGAGCGGTGTACATCACGCCGACCAGTTTGTAATCGTCCCCGTGCTTTTCATAGAGCAGCGAAGTGGGATGGTCCGGATTGAAACTGAATGCCGCGTCGAAGGCATACTTGTAATTCGTGAAGTGGTAGATCTTCTGCGGGAGGTTCGGCAGAAAGATCTGAAAGCCGTCGTTCAGGGCAGTGTGGTAGTCCCTGTACTTGTCCGCAACGCCGCGGGCGGCCTCGACCACCTTCTGGGCGCGCTCTTCATCCCCGGGCTTCGGGTCGCGCAGCGCCGTCATCTTCATGTGTGGCCCCATATCCATGTGATGGTTCTCCATCGAGTGCATGACATGGGCCCCGCTCTCAGCGTCTGCTGGACCTGCGTCCGGAGTATCCTTCGCGGGCATTTGCGACATGTCGTGCTTCGACATATCCATGCCGGGCATCGATTGCGGATGCTGCGCATCCTGCGCGAAGCCGAGTCCAGCCATCAGGATGGCGATCGAACAAACAGACAGCGCCGATTTATGCATAACGATTTCCCCCCACCTCAAGTCTGCATTTATAAACCCGGGCGAACGGGGATGGTTGTGGCACGTGCTGGTACTCGGGTGACGTGTTCTGCCCACACAAAACAAAACAGGCATCCCCGAAAACGAGGATGCCTGTCTGCCAAATTCCACCCATGCCCCGACCGCAGAAGCCAAGAACTAAAAGCTGGCAGCTAAAGCCGGCTTTCTAAGCCCTCGCCGTCATTGCCGGCTCCGGCGTCGAGCTCTTCGACTCTTCCTTCGAAGGCGTCCCGCCCTTGCGGATGTCGATGCCGCCCTTGAAGAAGGCGCCGTCTTCAATCGAGATGCGCGCCGCGACCACATCGCCGGTGAGCGAACCATCGCTCCGGATATCCACACGGTCGCTGGCCGTCAGGTTCCCGCGCACCTTGCCCAGCACCACGATCTCGCGGGCGTTGATGTTGGCGGCGACCACGCCATTGCGACCCACCGTCACCCGGTTGCCCGCCAGGTTGATCGAACCTTCCACGCGGCCGTCGATGTAGAGGGACTCCGAACCTGTCACTTCGCCCTTAATGACCAGCGATTTGCCGATCGTCGCCTGGTCCGCCGTGGTCGCAGTCACCGGGCGCGGGACCGGGGCCGATTCGGCCGCGGCCGGCGCCGTCGGGGTAGACATTACTGGACGCGGCTCCGGCTCCGGAGTTCCGGGCCGTCCCGGGGTCGTAGGCTGATTCGTGGGCTTCCACATGTGCGAAAAAGTCCTTTCCTCTTGTCGGATTAAGAGTCACCCGCCGCATTTCGGTGACCAACTGGCATTCTACTCCGCCGAGCTGTAGCGCACCTGTGGAAATTGAGATTTTCGCTGATGCCAAAAGGGATGCCTCCGCCCTGCCCGAATGGACTGGCGCAGCCATGGCGCGCCGGTTACCCTTCCCGCCGCAGACCGGTAATTTCGCCAACCGGCTGGCAGTTCTTACATCACGCTTGCAAGCTGGGCGGAGCGATGGACGGCCGGAGCGAAAGCGAGGCGTCAGCGGAGTAGCGTCAAAGGGACTGCTACGCATAACCACCGGCCTGGAAAGGCATTTCCCACTCCGGCGCCAATCGCTCGCCTCCTGCGCCTGTGGAGCCTTCAAATCCCAGAACCCCGGACTGCTTGTAACCTGGGCTCACGTGTCACGTCTAAAATGTGTACTGGCGTTCACGATCCGCCATCCCGATCGACCGAGGAGAGCCATGACCACCAGCGCCATCACCCTGGAGCGCCCCAAGCCCGGCGAGTACAATCCCTACTATGACCGTTACATTTCCTTGATTCCCGGCAGCGACATCGTTGCCACCCTCACCACCCAGCTGCCGAAGACCGTGGCACTGCTCTCCGCGCGCAGCGAGCCGGATGGCGAACTCCGCTATGCTCCGGGCAAGTGGAGCGTGAAGGAGGCTCTCGGACACGTGATCGATACCGAACGCATCATGGCGTACCGCGCCCTGCGTATCGCCCGCAACGACCGTACCCCGATACCAGGCTTCGAGCAGGACGACTACGTGCGCGACGGCCCGTATGCCGATCTACGCCTCGCCGACCTGGTGGAAGAGTTCAAAACCGTCCGCGCCTCAACCCTGGCCTTCTTCCGCAACCTGCGCCCCGCCGACTGGACTCGTGCCGGCGTCGCCAACAAAAACGAAGTCACCGTCCGCGCGCTCGCCTACATCATCGCCGGGCACGAACTGCACCACCGCCACATTCTCGAAGAACGATATTTCGGGACCGGGCAGGTGCGTGCGGAGATCGCTTGAGTCAGGCGATGCGGGCCTGCTCCGGACGAATCCGCCGTCCAAGCGGGCGCTGGCAGTGTTGAACGCCGCTGCCTCATCACCGATTGACTCCTCCAACCATGTCACGATAAGGCCGACCCAATGGCCGTGCGTCTAGCAGTAGTGCCCCACGGTATTGTTTTCTTGGGTGTGCAGCAATGCCGTGGTGGGAGGCCCCCATACATTACCCCCGACGTTGCCTTGTGAGATAGTCTCTTGGAGAAGCTCACCGCCATGCTCTCCGACTCCGCCATCCTGAAGAGAATCGAGCGCCAGTCCAAGCGCGCCGCCGGGTTCAAGCAACTTGTCCGGGAACTGGGCCTGCACGGCGACCGGCGCCGCGAACTCGACGACCGTCTCCAGCGCCTCGTGGCGGACGGGCAACTCCTCAAAGTCGACTCCGACCGCTACGCGCTGCCCGACCGCTCCGCCGGCAAAAGCATGATGGTTGGCCGCCTCAGTATGCATCGCGACGGCTACGGCTTCGTCATCCCCGACCCCCAGTCGCTCGACGCCTGCCTCAAAGAACGCCTCGCGGGAGACGTATTCATTCCGCCGCCCTTCACCGGGTCGGCCATGCACGGCGACCAGGTGCTGGTCGAGGTTGCGACCATCCGTCCCGACGGCCGCGCGGACGGCCGCATCATTCGGACTATCAATCGCGCGCACTCGACCGTGGTTGGCACGTTCCACTACGGCTCGCGCCACAACTACGTCACGCCCATCGACGACAAGATCCGGCAAGAAATCGTGATCCCTCCTGGAATGGAAGTTCCGGAGAAGCCAGCCGCGGAGGACACACTGGATGCGGAGGAAAGAAAAAAGCCACGCGGGAAGAAGAGCCAGCACCGTGTGCTCGGCAATGAAGCCGCCCGCGGTGCCAACTGGGACGACCTCGACGGGGTGGTAGTCGACGTCGAGATCACCGACTGGCCCTCGCCCACGCAGAACCCGCGCGGCAAGGTGGTCGAGATTCTCGGCTACGAAGAAGATTTCGGCGTCGACGTCGAGATCATGATCCGCAAGCACCACCTGCCCCACCGCTTCCCGCCCGAGGTGCTCGACGAAGCGCAGGCGGTCGAAAATGTCATTCCCGCGCGCGAACTGCGCAAGCGCCGCGATTACCGTGGTCTGCAAATCGTGACCATCGACGGCGAAACCGCCCGTGACTTCGACGACGCGGTCACGGTCCGCCAGCTCGAAAACGGCAACTACGAGCTGCAAGTGCACATTGCCGACGTCGCGCAATATGTCGCCGATGGCACATCGCTCGATCAGGAAGCACGCCTGCGGGGTACCAGCGTCTACTTTCCCGACCGCGCCGTCCCCATGCTGCCGCTCGAACTCTCCACCGATGTTTGCAGCCTGCGCCCGCACCTCGACCGGCTGGTTCTTTCCTGCGTAATGGAAATCGATCATCGCGGCGAAGTGCTGGGCTACGAGATTTGTGAAGGCGTGATCCGCTCCACTGAGCGCATGACCTACACCGCCGTCAACGCCGCGCTCGAACACGACGAGGCCACTCGCAAACGCTACGCGCCGTTGGTTCCGCTGTTCGAGCAGATGCGCGATCTCGCCCTGATCCTGAACCGCAAACGCGTCCGCCGTGGCTCCATCGACTTCGATCTGCCTGAGCCCGTCATCGAATTTGACGAGAACGGCCTGATGAAGGGCATCACCCGCTCGGAGCGCAACATGGCCAACCGCCTCATTGAAGAATTCATGCTGGCGGCTAACGAAAGCGTGGCGCACTACCTCGAGAATAAGCGCGTCGGCGCGCTCTACCGCATTCACGAGAAGCCCGACGCCAAGCGCGTCTATGAGTTCGAAATCATTGCCGCGACCTTCGGCTACTCGCTGGGCGTCGGCGCGCTGCCCATCCAACGCGTTCAACTCAAAACCGACCGCCGCGCCAGCTACGGCACCGGCCGCAACGTGCGCGAGATCGAAATCCCCAAGGAAGTCCACATCACCCCGCGCATGTACCAGAAGCTCACCGAAAAAATCGCGGGCAAGGCAGAAGAACAGATCCTGAGCTACCTGATGCTGCGTTCGCTGAAGCAGGCGAAATACTCCGAAGTCAACGAAGGTCATTTCGCGCTGGCTGCACCGACTTATACGCATTTCACGTCGCCCATCCGCCGCTATCCTGACCTAATCGTCCATCGCATCCTGAAAGAAGTCCTGCGCACCCAGCCCGAGCGCCGGGACGGAGAGGTGCCGGTTGGAGTGTCGGGTTCATTCAGTGGAGCGACCGGGGTTGCTTCGCTCAGCTCAGGACAAGCTCCCGCTCGTCGAGCGCCCCGCCAGGGGCAAGGGCCGCCGGGAGCAGGTCGCGATTGGGAAGGGCGCGACTGGGAAAAGCACGACTTCCGCCGTGCCAATGACGATGAAAAGAGGAAAGGGGCTTCGGCCCCCGAGGTTCCACGCGGCCGCGCGAGTCACGGAGAAGATCCCTCGCCTTGGTCTAAGCGCCGCGACCACGACGCGCATCACAAATCCCTCGAGACCCTCGGCGGCCCGATCCCGCTCGACGAATTACACGACATCGCCCAGGAATCCAGCCAGTCCGAGCGTCGTGCCGACGACGCCGAGCGCGAACTGATGGAGTGGAAGAAGGTCAAGTTTATGCAGGAGCGCGTCGGCGAGGATTTCGATGGCCTGATCATCAGTGTCACCAAGTTCGGCCTGTTCGTCGAACTGACCGACCTGTTCGTCGAAGGTCTGGTTCCGCTGAACACGCTCACCGACGACCGCTACACCTACCACGAGACCACGCGCGAGATCATCGGCCAGCGTTCCCGTAAGACGTTCCGTCTTGGCCAGCGGGTGCGCGTGCTGGTGGACCGCATTGATCCAGTGGAGAAAAAAATCCAGTTCGCCGTGTTCGAGGAAGTGCCGCCCACGCAAGCGCGCGGCAGGCAGAAACGCAGCAAGCGCCATTAGCCTGGTCTTCGGGCGCAGCCCGCTCGGCAGAGTCGGGGGGCGCGGTCCAGGGAGCGGCGAGCCGTGTCTCTACGCCCAGTACATGGCGGGGTTCGGCACGGGCAAAAATATGTTGAAAAGATTCGCGGCGAGGGCTCTCGAGCGGAATCGGGATCGCGGACTCCTCGACACCCGGTCAGGGCGTCGAAAATGCGGAGAGTCCGCTCAAATCCGCGACAAGGATGTTAAAATTCCCAAGTTAACCCCATCCGTGGCCCGGATCAAGGCTGCGGGTTTCCTTCGTCGGGACGTGGCTCAGCCTGGTAGAGCACTCGCTTGGGGTGCGAGGGGTCGGCAGTTCAAATCTGCCCGTCCCGACCAATCTTTCCAGTCGTTTAGGCGCTGCCTAGAGGCTCCAAAACCCGCGTGTTGTATCAAAGTTGTATCGAACTCGATTCGGGAGCAGCTTCGCTGGCGGTCTCCCGTTGGGGTGCTGGCAGGGCGGGGACCGTTTCGCGTGCCTCGGTTCTAGCGGCTTCGAGTGTTTTCGCCTCGCTGTTTTCCACAGCTACCATTGCGTTTTGTAAGTCATCCGTGCTGACGATGTTGTAGCGGTCGAAAATGGAACGAGTCTTGTGACCCGAGACTTCCATCGCAACCCGCTCGGGAACTCGCGCCCGAACCATGTTCCTAACAGCCGACCGTCTGAGGTCATGCACGATCAGCCCGACATACTTTTTCAACTTCGGGCGGTTTGGGTCGGGATGCTCCCAATGTCCGAGCTTGCACGCGATGCAGGCGGAAATCCAAGTCTTACGGAACGCGCCCTGATAGAACACGGGTCCTGTGCGCTTGTCACGCGGGCACGTCTTGAGCATCGCGACAAGTTCAGTCGCTAGTGGCACGGTCCGAGGCTCACCGTTCTTGGTTTCAAACAATCGGGCAACAGGGTGTTTGCCTAGGTCGATTTGGTCCCATTGAATTGCTTGAGCCTCGCCCTTACGAAGTCCCGCCGTGTACAAGAACAGTACCAGCGGCTTGAGATAGTTCGGTAGTGCTTCGAGCAGAGCACGAAAAGAAGCGTACTCCAAGAATCCCTTTCGGACGTTGGTCTCCCGCGTCATTTGAAAATCAGGAAGCACTCCCGAGAACTTCCCGCGTTTGCGGGCAAGATAAAACATCCGTCTCAGGATTCCGAGTTCTCGGTTGATATTGGCAGAACCAGAACCTTCGCTCCCGCGTTTCGTTCGATACGCCGCAATCAAATCTGTCGTGATGTCCGAGACTCGTTTTCCAGCAAAGAACTTGTCAACGTTTGGAAGATTCCAAAGAGTCTTGTTTCCTTCTTTGGTTGTCCTCAGAGAACGGTTGCCGTTCGCCTCGTAGCTATCGAGCAGCAATTTTCGGATGTCCTCGTATCGCAGTTTGCGCGATGTGGAGGCGGGCGCGATGCCGTTTGCAAGCTTACCTAGCAACTTCTGCAAGTGTTGTTCGGCTTTCATCTTGCTTGCCGTGCCCGTCGCTTCGCGATGTTGCTTGCCGTTGTACCAGTACGCGACGTACCAGTTTTTAGATTCGCGAGGCGAACCGTCGCGATTCTTGCCTTTGACTTTGAAGATTGAACCTTGACCTCGATTGCGTGTTGTCATACGACCTCCGTGTTGCATTGTGCGTAACAAAGAGCTAAATCACAATGGCACGAAAGTAACAGTTACTCGACATCTCTATCTATCCATAATCTATGGATAGATTGTCTATATCTATATCTATCTAAAGGTGTTCGACACTTTTTGTCGTTGACAGTTTTTGCTGACATGCGTTAACATGTGTTCAGTTTGCCCGTGCCGACCTTCCATCGAAACGGCGGGTAGCTACTCACCAGCGCACGAGGCAAATCGGTTGCCTCGACTACAGGATGCGACTGGCGTTTGATCCAAGCGGGGGCAAGAGCCCTCCAAGCCCTTCAAAAAGGTCTCCTGAAATCTCAGGGAGACTTATGTCCGCTACACCCCGTTTGTTAGGAATCAAAGCCGCTGCTCACTACCTGGGCGCTACTCCGTGGTTCGTCCGAAGCCAACTCTGGGCTGGCAATCTGCCTTACCTACAACTCGGAAAGCGATTCGTTATCGACGTTCAGGACCTCGATAGATTCGTCGAAGCCAAGAAAGCGGGCAGGCTATGAGTTGACTTGCCAGTGTTCCAACACGATACCCGGCAATCGCGCTACGGAGCCCGTAGGGACGCTTCCGAGACCTCGAACGAAAAAATAAGGGATACAAAACGTGCGGGAGGCGGTTAAAAGCGATTTCGCATAATACGGAACGCGGGCGCGTTGTCCGGGAGTCGGGACATGGGTCTGTTAGTGGGACTGTCCGGAATCTGGACTGAAGGTATGTTAATTATAACTGAGATAACCGAGCTGAAGACGAAGAAAGGCGAATCTTATTTTTATCTTCACTGATAACAAATGACTTACTGATTTTCTCAATTGCTTCTGAAGTGACCTTGTTCGGTTGCAATAAGTTACAAGGATTTTTATAAACATAGGTTCACTTTTAGTGCGTTTAGAATCAACTAGATAAGTCGGAATCCTGTGAAATTCTGAAACTCTCTCGTCTAAATAGGTATAGGGCTAAATTATCTGAACCTTTTTACCCCTCTGGGGAGCTTTGGTAGTAGAGGAGATTATTTTATTTCCTTCCTAGCTTAGACTGTCCGGATTACGGACTAGATACTCGTAGTTAACCTTGGCAAACACAGACTTATAAGTTAAACAATCGAGTTGTCTCCTGCCAAGGTGACTTACGAGCCTGAGACCGCCCAGAAATGGGTCGTCTCGGGCTTATCTGTTTTTGGTCAGTCTAGAACGCGATTCGTAAAGAGAGGCACCATGAGTTTTGAATATCAACACGGCGACGATTTGGCATTCCTCACGGCGGGCTCGCTCGAAATAAGCGAGGTTGAGCAACTTGCACGAACCGCAAGCCCCATGACCCAGCGCGAATGGGAAGACTGTAACGAGCCTCGTTTTTTCCCTTCTTCATAAACAAGATTCTTCAAATTAGATCCGGGATGTAGGGTGGTGATCGCGAAAGCGCACCGGGTTGCAGCGTGAACTGCGGAGCAGATCGCGCCGGGATACATTTCGACACGGTATTCCTGCGTCTGTGGTTGGTTGAATTGGAGGTAGGATCTCGAACGGTGGAAGGCTCGGCGGTTTTCTCTTCAGGAATCTCCGAGCCCTCCATTAGACCAAACCAGGGAGTCATGACACTCCCAGGAAGGCTTCCAATGCAGATGCTACATCCTTTCGCCGGCCCCATCCAGCGTTACTTCGACGAGATCGCCGATCCAGATCGCTACCGTCCGGACCACTGCCCGCAGTGCGGAGCAAAACATCCTCTGACTGGTCATGGCTTCTACTACCGGACACTCGTGGATGCCGCCTTCGACGGAGTCATCCGCGTTCGCCGTTATCTGTGCCGTTCCTGTAAACGTACGGTCTCTTTACTACCTGAATTTGTCCTTCCCTGGTTACGTTTCAGCATCTCCGTGATCGCGCTGTTCCTCGTCGCTCGATTGCTCAAGGGTCTCACGCTTGTGGCCGCCGTGCGGGCGGCCGGGGAAACTGTGATGCCCTACCAGCGCGGGCAGTTCTGGATCCGCCGTTTTCAAAAACAGGCGCCCGCCCTGAGCCTGGCTTTGGTGCCGCTGGAGACGCCGGGGCACCCGCGGGACCCGGTAGCGGATTTCGCTTCCAGGACCCTGCGAATGCTGGAATCCATCGGATGGATTGTCGCGCATCGTTTCCTGTTTTCGCAGCTTCGTGTCCATCTGCTGGGCTGGCCTGCATGTCTCATTCCGACAGGGCGGCGAACCACGCTGGCCTCCGAGTGCCCCGCTCCCTGAGCTTTCCCACACAGCATTTGCATGGCGGAAGATCGCTGCTCCTGGTTATGGTCCGGGGCATGGAGATGTTCCGCATGGATACCAAATCCGAAAAACTGGCCCTGTTTCGCTACGGGCTGATCGCGCCGCTGGTGATCGAACGTCTTCCCCGCGGTGAACTCACGCGCCGCGCCCAGGAGATCGCTGCCCGCACTTACGACATCCCGCATTCGAAACGAACGGCGGTTTCCGTCGATACGCTGCTCGATTGGGCGCTGCGCTACCGCAACGGCGGTTTCGAAGCGCTGGCTCCCAAGCCTCGCCAGGACCGTGGACAGTCCCGCGCCGTCACGCCGCAACTGGCCAGTCTCATCGAACGCCTCAAGCGCGAGAATCCGCATCGCACCGGCACGACGCTGCTGCGCGAACTGGCCTTGTCTTCCGGTCAGGACAAGCCCGCGCTCTCCGCTTCCACGCTCTATCGCTTCCTCAAACAACGCGGTCTGTCGGAAAAGCAACTGCTCGCCCCACCGGCGCACAAGAAGTTTGAGGCCGAACTCAGCAATCAAATCTGGCAGGCCGACATGCTGTTCGGCCCTTGGGTCCGGCGGGTGAAGGATGGCGGCCGCATGCAGGCCTTTCTTCACGCCACTCTCGATGACGCCAGCCGGCTCATTCCCCATGCGCAGTTTTATGCCAGTCAGGGACTCGATGCCTCACTCAACTGCCTGCGCCACGCCGTCGCAGCCCGCGGTGTCCCCATTCGTCTGTACATCGACAATGCGAAGATTTATCGCTCGCCGCAACTGGCGCGCATTGCCGCCTCACTTGGTATTTTGATCGTGCACTCCAGACCCTATCAACCTGAAGGTCGCGGAAAGATCGAAAGATTCTTCCGCACCGTTAGAGAGCAATTCCTCGCCAACCTCGACCCTAAACACGCGCTCTCCCTCGAGGAGTTAAACGATCGCCTGTGGATCTGGATCGAAAGCGTTTATCATCGCTCTGAACATAGCGCCCTCGGAGGCACTCCGCTCGCGCGTTGGCAGCGCGATGTCGAACAGATTCGCCAACTCCCGGCCGCCACCGATTTGCGCCGTCTCTTCTTCCATCGCCTGGATCGCGTGGTGCGCCGGGATTCCACCTTCCTGCTGCATAACTGTCTCTACGAGGCTCCGCCTCATCTGGCCGGTCACACCGTCGAAGTGCGCTTCGATCCTCTCGATGCCGCAGAGGTCGAGATTTGGTTTCAGGGGCAACTGGAAATCACAGCGCGGCCCGTCGACCCGGTGGTCAACGGTCAGTTGCCTTTTGTGAAACGGACCGCTTCGGCCGAGCCCGAACCCACCGGCATCAACTTCGTCGAACTGCTCAAACAGAAACAGGAGAAGGAGTAACCGTCATGGTGGAAACTTTCTTCGGCTTTAAGAAAACGCCTTTCTGCGACAGCCCAGATCCCAAACAGTTATTCTCTTCGCAGGCCTGGAATCAGGCCAAGGCAAGGCTACAGTTTCTGGCCGAGCATCACGGCGTCGGCCTACTCACCGGGGAAGTCGGCGCCGGTAAATCGACCGCCGCGCGCTGCTTTACCGCCGCGCTCAATCCCAACCTTTATAAGGTCCTGTATCTGCACTGGACTCCCGGATCGACACTCGATCTGCTCCGCCAACTGGCCCTGGAGCTCGATCTGGAACCCGCCCACTACCGCGGAGATCTGGTGCGCCAGATCTCCCAGGCCATCGTGCGTCTCAATCAGACTAAGAAACAGCATCCCATTCTCATCTGCGATGAAGCCCAGTTGCTGTGCCATCCCGCGCTCGAACAACTTCCCCTGCTGTTGAACTTCGACATGGACTCGAGCCGCTATCTGACCTTGCTGCTGGTGGGCCAGCCGCTGCTGCGCCGCACCCTTTCGTTGCAACTGCACGAACCACTGCGTCAGCGCATCGCCGTGCAGTATCACCTCGAAGGCCTTTCGCGCGAAGAACTCGACGCCTATCTCGTGCAGCAACTCAAGGCCGCCGGCGTAACCCAGCCGCTGTTTGATGACACCGCGAGACAAGCACTCTATCAAGCCACCAAAGGCATTCTCCGCAAGGTCAACAAACTGGCCCTGACCGCTCTGCGTCTGGCAGCTTCTCGCAAAGAGGCTACGGTTGGGGAATCGATCTTGCTGGATGCCACCACGGAGGCGCTACTGTGAGCGATGCCGCCGCGACAAAGTCCGCATCACCGACGGTGCTGTCCCTGGCGCAGTTGCTCGAACAGCAGCCATCGTCTGCACCGCCCTGCCTGGTGGAACCGGGACTGCTGCCACCACAGGGCATCCTCTTTGTTGGCGGAGAGCCCAAAGTAGGTAAGTCTCTGCTGGTTGCTAACCTCGCCTTGTCACTCGCGGCCGGCGTCGATCGCCTTGGCTTTTCCATCTCGGCGCGGCGCCGAGTCCTCATCTGCCAGTTCGAACTTCCTGTCCCACAGTTCGTCAGCCGACTCTCGCTCATGCGCCGTGCTTTGGGAGCGGCTGCCGATCAGCATCTCCTCGTGGACACGCGCGCCTCAGGCCATCTGCTCAGCGCCTCGCAGGGTCTGAATCACTTTGTCTCTGCCGCGCGGGCCGCCGCCGCTGAGGTCCTGGTTCTAGACCCGCTCTACTCCACGCATGATCAGGATGAAAACGATACCCGCGCCATGGCTGCCTTATGCCAGTCACTGCTGCGCCTGCGCGATGCCTCCCGCGCCGCTCTCGTCGTCGTGCACCACGTCCGCAAATCCATCGGCCGTCACGAGATCGGCAGCGCCTTTCGCGGCTCCAGCGCCCTGCATGCGGTGGGCGATAGCTATCTACTGCTCACGCGGCCTGCTCCGCAACTTGCCACCATCGAGCTTCGTTTCCAGTTTCGCTACGCGGCTTCGCAACCTCCGCGACTGCTCCAACTCGATCCCCGTACTCTGTGGTTCTCCTCGACCGAGAAGCCGCCCGCCGCTGCGGCGACGCGACGCAAGGTCGAAAAGGCAGACATCACACAGGCGCTAGCAGATGTGGGCGATAAAGTTCGCTACAACCAACTGCGCGACCAGATCATGAATGCCACCGAGTGCTCTAAACGGACAGCTCAACTGGCCATCAGCGAAGCTTGCCAGCAGGGCTGGATCGCGCGGGCCAACGGCCAATACCATCTGCCGCTCTAGCTTTCGTTGCGCGAATTGTGGCAGTGAAACGCTATTGATTGTCCGCACGGGGTCGCGCCCGAGCGGATGCCCAAGGCCGATGCGACGGGGCTGGCTCCGAAGAAATCGGCTGACCACAACCCTCCCGTACACGATTCGCTTGTGCGGGAGGGTTTGGCTTACTCCAAGTTCACAATCAAGCCTATTTCTTTGGTGAAGTTCTCCGAGCGGAGGCCTTGGGCCTAAAACGCGAAGACCGCCCGGCCGCCTTTGCCGGGCGTTCCGAATCGGCTTTTTGGATCTTCTGCTGGTGGGATACCGCTCGCGTCTACACAGACAAGTATCCTATCCCACTCGCGTGCTCCCTCAACACCGCAGACCGGTCACATAGGAAAAGAATTCGAAAATACGGCAGGGGAAAAAGCGGACACCTTCGGGGGAAAACAGTGTGACACGTTACAGGAAGACTGCTACGAAACGATTTGCGATTAAACAAGCGCTTACCTCGACTCACCGTCAGTCAGTCAGGCGTCGGATAATCCTCGACGGACTTTTATAAGAACAAGGGAGTCATAAAATTTATGCCACACGGTTTTTCACGGGAAGTATTAGCGTCAGTCAAAACACAAGCTGGAATCCGCCCCTACACAGGACTTCGCGGACTCACCAATCACGGAAAAGAGTATCGGGCTTTGTGTCCGTTCCATGACGATAAACGGGCAGGCTCTTTCACAATCTACCCCGGACACAGCGGGGAATACGTCTTTAAGTGTCATTCTTGCGGCAAATCTGGTGACGCGGTAGACATCGTAATGAAGACACAGAACTTGCCATTCTTAGAGGCAGTCAAGATGATTGCCAAGGACATAAACCTCAAGTTGCCTGCGCCAGCAACAGAAGGGACCGCTGTTCCTGACAAGGACTATGACAATTACGGCTACGACCTCGCCGAGAGTCAGAAGCTCTTGCGCGACACCCCCGAGGCGATAGGGTATCTCGCATCTCGCGGTATCTCGCTGGACAAGGCTTTGGAAAAAGGCTTGGGGCTGATTCGCCTTTGGAACAAGGAACTCTACATTGTGATTCCCTATGGCGAGGACAACGGCAGGTTCACTGCCAAACTGCGAGCACTGAGCAAAGACGTGTCGATGAAATGGACTCATTTCTCAGGGACTTCGACTGCAAGCTTGCTCTACAACCTTGATAACCTGGACACGCTAAAGCCTGTCATTGTCACTGAATCGGAACTAGATGCGATTA
>WNFO01005432.1_pt1 | contig 20576 bp, 19 predicted proteins | sample 5400251 | NCBI WGS metagenome assembly WNFO01 (sample SAMN13153354, study PRJNA577476) | soil metagenome | isolation source: 100 cm saprolite under Madrone tree | place: USA:California | collected 2016-06-14
GAGAGGTATGCGATGTCAACATTGCAAGGCGCTGTTGTAGTTGTCACCGGTGCAAGCAGGGGCATAGGGCGTGCGATCGCCGAGGAACTGGGGCAAGGTGGTGCAAAGGTCGTCGTGAACTATGCTCGCAGCAAAGAACCGGCAGAGGAACTCGTCACGCAGCTCATGGAGCACGGGTCGCCGCAAGCGGTGGCGATCCAGGCAGATGTCGCCGATGCGGCTCAGGCTGCCAGGCTCATCGATGGGGCAGTTCAGCAGCTTGGCCGCATCGATGCGCTGGTCAATAACGCGGGCATCAATCTTGACCGGACGATGAAGAAGATGACTGTAGAAGATTGGAACACCGTCATCCAGGTGGACTTGAACAGTTACTTCTACACGGTCAAAGCGGCACTTCCCTATTTCACGGAGCAGAAAAGTGGGAAAATCATCAACATCAGTTCCTTTGTCGGACAAATGGGCAACTTCGGTCAGGCCAACTACTCAGCGGCCAAAGCGGGCATTATCGGTTTTACCAAGACAGCCGCCTTAGAGCTGGCTCGCTCGAACGTCACCGTCAATGCCATCTGCCCAGGCTTCATCGAGACGGATATGTACGCGACAGTTCCAGAGAAGGTGAAGGAGGCCATTCTCCAGCGCATCCCCCTGGGTCGCGTTGGTACCCCGCAAGAGGTAGCTCGCGCAGTCCGTTACCTGATTGTCGACGGCGAGTATATCACCGGTCAGGTGCTTAACATCAATGGTGGCATTTACATGTAGGAGCGTAGAGGCTAACTGGAGGGGGCCGATTTATCGTGCACCCCGATTGCGGGAGGGTACACGTCATGGCTCCTCCCGCTCAACAAAGCGATAATTTCAACAACCAGAAAGGGAAAGTATCATAATGGCTGAACTGCAAGAAGCGGTCATTGTGAGTGCCGTGCGTACCGCGATAGGCACATATGGCGGTGGCCTGGCCGAAGTGCCAGCCGCCAAACTCGGCGAGATTTGTATTCGGGCAGCCCTGGAGCGGGCTGACCTCAAATCCAGCCAGGTGGAAGAGGTGATCATGGGCAATGTGCTCCAGGCCGGCCTGGGGCAGAATCCGGCTCGCCAGGCAGCTATACATGCAGAGTTGCCGGTGGCTGTTCCTGCAATGACGATTAATAAAGTGTGTGGCAGCGGCCTCAAAGCGGTCATGCTGGCAGCACAGGCCATCAAGCTGGGCGACGCTGAGATTGTCGTGGCCGGTGGGATGGAGAGTATGAGCCGTGCGCCCTACCTCCTGGAGAAGGCGCGCTTTGGCTACCGCATGGGGGATGGGCAACTGGTCGATTCGATGATCCGGGATGGCCTGTGGGATGCGTTTAACGATTGCCATATGGGCATCACGGCGGAGAATATCTGCACGGAGAGCCACCTGACCCGGGAAGAACTGGATGCGTTTGCGCTTGAGAGTCAGCAGCGAGCGGTGCATGCGATTGAGGCCGGGAAGTTCCGCGATGAGATTGTACCGGTGGAGGTGCCGGGCCGAAAAGGTCCAACCCTCTTCGAGCAGGACCAGCAACCACGTGCCGATACGACCGCCGAGGCTTTGGCCAAGTTGCGCCCGGCATTTAAGAAGGACGGGATGGTGACCGCAGGCAACTCGTCCGGCCTCAACGATGGAGCCGCGGCAGTGGTGGTGATGAGCCGGAGGAAGGCGGAAGAGCTGGGTTTGAAGCCACTGGCGACGATTCGCAGCTATGCCTCGGCGGGCGTCGATCCGCGCATAATGGGCATGGGCCCCGTGCCCTCCACCAGGCGTGCGCTGGAGAAGGCCGACCTCTCTGTGTCGGACCTGGACCTGGTTGAGGCCAACGCTGTGCATCGGTGGTGGTCAAGGGGTGGCGATGATTGTAGAGCGCTGAAACCCTGTGCCCTCCCTTTACTTGTGATTGGTGTCAGGCATCGCCACGTTGCTTGCATGTATTGACATGTTGTTCTAGCTCTGCTAGACTCTTACTAGAGCACATTTTCAACAGCATAGTGTTTGCCGGTTCCGTGATAAAGCGGTCTCACGGGTAAAAGCACTACCGTAAAAAAGATACGCGATGACCGTATCGTGCTCACGTAGACCCAATGCGCAAGCAGAGGGAGTAGCGGCCTATGTAGTTCAGCCTGTACGGTTAGCAATAACCGTATCAATTCAACGAAAAGCAAGCGGTCAATAGATCGCTATGGATTTCGGAACTATCAATGGACATCCCGAGCTATGTCACCAATGCGAAGCTCCGCGCGTGGGTTGAAGAGATGGGTGCGCTGTGCAGGCCCGACCGCGTCCACTGGTGCGACGGTTCGCAGGCAGAGTACGACCGCCTGTGCGAGCAGATGGTCGCGTCCGGCACCTTCATCCGGCTCAACCCCGAGAAGCGCCCCAACAGCTTCCTGGCCCGCTCCGACCCCAGCGACGTCGCCCGCGTCGAAGATCGCACCTTCATCTGCTCCCTGAGCAAGACCGACGCCGGCCCGACCAACAACTGGGTGTACCCCAGGGAGATGAAGGAGACGCTCCACAGCTTGTTCGGCGGCTGCATGCGCGGGCGGACGATGTACGTAATCCCGTTCAGCATGGGGCCGCTCGGCTCCCCGATCGCGCACCTTGGCGTCGAACTGACCGACTCGCCCTATGTCACCGTCAGTATGCACATCATGACCCGCATGGGTCGCGCGGTCTACGACGTGCTGGGGGCAGACGGCGACTTCATTCCGTGCATGCACTCCGTCGGCATGCCGCTTGCGCCGGGCCAGCAGGACGTCCCGTGGCCGTGTCACAAACAGACCAAGTACATTGTGCATTTCCCCGAGGAGCGCGCCATCTGGTCCTACGGCTCGGGCTACGGCGGCAACGCGCTGCTGGGCAAGAAGTGCTTCGCGCTGCGCATCGCTTCGGTGCTCGCACGCGACGAGGGCTGGCTGGCCGAGCATATGCTCATCCTGGGCGTTGAGACTCCGCAGGGCGAGAAGACCTACGTCGCCGCCGCCTTCCCCAGCGCCTGTGGCAAGACCAACTTCGCCATGCTCATCCCGCCCAAGGAGTTCCAGGAAGAGGGCTGGAAGGTGACGACCGTGGGCGACGACATCGCCTGGATCAAGCCCGGGCCTGACGGCACGCTCTACGCGATTAACCCCGAGGCCGGGCTCTTTGGCGTCGCGCCCGGCACGAGCGCACAATCCAACCCGAATGCAATGGCGTCGATGCGCGCCAACACCATCTTCACCAACGTCGCGCTGACCGACGACGGCGACGTGTGGTGGGAGGGTATGACCGAGGTGCCACCCGCGCACCTGGTTGACTGGACCGGCCAGGACTGGACGCCGGGCAGCAGGCGGGTGGCCGCGCATCCCAACGCGCGCTTCACCGCGCCGCTCAGCCAGTGCCCGGTCATGGACCCGGCGGCCGACGACCCGCGGGGTGTCCCGGTCGCGGCGTTCATCTTCGGCGGTCGGCGCGCGAGCGCGGTCCCGCTGGTCTACCAGGCGTTCAACTGGATGTATGGGGTCTACGCTGCGGCCACCATGGGTTCGGAGACGACCGCCGCTGCTGCTGGCAAGCTCGGCGAGGTGCGCCGCGACCCGTTCGCGATGCTGCCGTTCGCCGGCTACCACATGGCCAGTTACTTCAACCACTGGCTGAACTTCGGGCGGCAGCTGCCGAACCCGCCGCGCATGTTCAATGTGAACTGGTTCAGGCGCGATGCACAGGGTCATTTCCTGTGGCCAGGCTTCGGTGAGAACATGCGCATCCTGAAGTGGATCGTCGAGCGCGCGCGCGGCCGTGCGATCAGCATCGAGAGCCCAATCGGCTGGATGCCGCGCTACGAGGACCTGGACTGGCGCGGGATGGAGGACTTCACGCGCCAGCAGTTCAACGAGTTGATGTCGGTGGACCGCGACCTCTGGCAGCAAGAATTGCTCTCGCACGAGGAGCTGTTTGTGAAGCTGTACGACCGGCTGCCGAAGGAACTGCTGTTCATCCGCGAACTGATCCTCTCCAGCCTGTGGCGCTCCCCGGAGCGCTGGGGCCTGGCGCCAGAATGAAATGCCTTAGCCTAACAAACTGTACGGGTTTTGCAGCAACCGCTTGACCTCCTGGAGAAAGCGTGCCGCGGTCGCACCGTAGATGACGCGGTGATCAGCCGAGATGGTCATCGACATCAGGTCCCGGAGAACTGGCTGTCCGTCAACCGGCACGAACTGTTTGCGCGTAGAGGCTACCGCCAGGATGGCGACTTGCGGTGGGTTGATGACTGCAATGAAGCTCGAAGCGTCCATCATGCCCAGGTTCGAGACCGAGAAGGTGCCACCCTCCAGGTCGATGGGGGAGAGCTTGTTTGCGCGGGCCCTGCTAATGAGGGCTTTCGCCTCGCGAGCAATCGTGCGCACCCCCTTGCTATTCGTATCGCGAATCACCGGCACCACCAGCCCGCCAGGCACGTCTACGGCGAAGCCAACGTTGATGTATTTATATTCTATCAGTTGGTCCTCCTTGAGCGTGCTGTTGACCTCGGGGAACTTTTCAAGGGCAAGCGCACATGCCTTCACGATCAAATCGTTGACCGTGACCTTCACGCCGTCCTCTCCGGCGCTCGCGTTGAAGGTCTGGCGCATCGCCAGCGCGTCGGTCATATCAACCTCGCTGCTCACATAAAAGTGTGGGATGGTCTGCTTCGACTCGGTCAGTCGGCGGGCGATGAGCATCTGCACCCGCGAGAGTTTGACAACCTCCGCCTCCGCAGGTAGCACGGCCGGTGCTGGAACCGCCTGTGGAGGAGCGGCTGGCACGGCTGCGGGAGCAGGAGTGGTAGCCGCACCGCGCTGCTCGAGAAAATCATCAATGTCATCGCGGACGATGCGACCGCCCGGGCCGGTTCCCTGGACCAGGCCCAGGTCGATGCTGTGTTCTCCGGCTATGCGGCGCGCCAGTGGCGACGCTTTGATCGCTCTCCTCTCGTCGCCCTCGGAGACGGTGAGGCCATCGCTCCCAGTGCTTGCCCGTGCCTTCGCCGGAGCCACCTCTGCCTTGTCCGCACCTGTCACCACAGCAGCAGGCTGGACAGGGGCAGGGCTTGCCATTACATTTTGGGCGACCGCGCCGGTTCCGATGAGAGCCACTACCTGGCCGATGGGCACTGTTTCACCCTCCTGCGCCAGTATCTGCTGCAGCGTGCCTGCCTCGTAGGCCTCCAGGTCCATCGTGGCTTTGTCCGTCTCGATTTCGGCCAGGACATCACCTTTCTTGATCTCATCACCAGGCTTCTTGAGCCAGCGGGCAATGGTGCCTTCTTGCATGGTGTCGCTGAGCCTGGGCATGGTTATTTCACTCATCGTTATCTCCTCCTTCGGCGCGGCGCGAGTTCGTTGATTGCATCCTCCAACTGCCTGGCACCCGTCAGCGTTGCCAGTTCCAGCGGCTTTGAGTAGGGCAGCGGCACTTCCAGGCTTGCCACTCGTTTGACAGGCGCGTCCAGGTCATCGAACGCCTCTTCCTGCACGAGCGCGGCAATTTCTGCGCCAATGCCGAACGAGCGCCAGTCTTCTTCGAAGACGATGGCCCGGTTCGTTTTCTTGATGGAGTTGATGATGGTCTCGTGATCGAGCGGTCGCAGCGAGCGCAGGTCCACCACTTCGATGCTCAACGTGTTTTCCTGTTCCATGCGGCGGGCAACATCCAGGGCCACCACCGCCATACGCGAGTAGCTAATTACGGTCAGATCAGCGCCCTCTTTCGTCACTTTCGCCTGGCCAATGGGTACCATGTAATCACCGGCAGGCTCTTCACCCTTCGTGTTATAGAGGGCAAGGTTTTCGAGAAAGATCACCGGGTTGTTGTCACGTACGGAGGTACGCAGCAGCCCTTTCGCATCGGCGGGAGTGGACGGGGCAACCACTTTGAGTCCGGGTACATGCGCGAACCAGACCTCCAGGTTCTGCGAATGTGTGGCCGCGAGTTGCTGGCCGCCGCCACCAGGAGTGCGAATCACCAGTGGGACCGGGCACTGTCCACCGAACATGGCATAGATTTTCGCCGCATGGTTGACAATCTGATCCATGGCCAGCACGATGAAATTGATCGTCATGATCTCCACAATCGGACGCAGCCCAAGCATAGCGGCCCCTGTAGCCATGCCGATAAATCCATTTTCGACGATGGGCGTGTCCACCACGCGTTTGGGACCGAACTCGGAGAGCAGTCCGGCAGTGATCTTATACGACCCCTCGAAGACACCGATCTCCTCGCCGAGCAGGAACACATTTTCATCGCGCAGTAGTTCTTCGCGCAGTACATCGTGGAGTGCCTGCCGGTAGGTAATCTCAGCCATTCCTTCCCCCTTTCTCCGCCGCTTCGCCTGGCGCGTAGACGTAGCCATACAGATCGCTCATAAATTCCTCCACCGAGGGAAAAGGGCTTTCCTCGGCAAACGTGACCGCTGCATCGACATCGCGCTCCACCTGTTCCTCGATCGCGTGCCTGCCACTCTCATCGAGGAGCCCGGCCGCTTTGAGGCGTGCTGCGAATGCCTCTATTGGGTCATACGCACGCCCTTCCTGCACCTCCTCTCGGTCTCGATAGCGATCAGGGTCCACCACGGAGTGACCGCGGAAGCGAAAGCTCACCGCTTCGATGAGGCTCGGTTCATGCTTTTCACGAGCAAGCGCCGCAGCCTTGCGCATGGCATCCCGTACGGCCAGGACATCATTGCCGTCCACTCGCCAACTCTGCATGTCGTAGGCACACGCCTTGCGGTATAGCTCGCTGATGGCAGATCCCTGCTCGACACGCAGGCCCATGCCATACAGGTTGTTCACTACGAAGTAGACGATGGGGAGGTGATAAATCTTAGCGAGATTGAGCGATTCATGGAAAGCTCCCGTATTCGTGGTTCCATCACCCATCTGACATGCCACCGCCTCGGTAGAGCCGCGATATGCGACCGCAAAGGCGGCACCCGTAGCCAGGGGAATCTGGCCTCCAACGATAGCATATCCACCCATAAAGCGACGTGCGAGGTCAAAGAGATGCATGGAACCTCCACGCCCGCGCGAACAGCCCGTGTCCTTACCGAAGAGCTCTGCCATCACTGCACCGGGAGAGATGCCGCGACCAATGGCATAGCCATGTTCCCGGTAGTTCGTGTAGACATAGTCTGTTGGCTCGAGTCCGGTGCAGAAGCCGATCACCGTTGCCTCTTCGCCCAGATTGAGATGGCAGTAGCCACCAATGCGGGCTTTGGTGTACATTTCAGCAGCTTTTTCCTCGAAGCGGCGGACAAGCAGCATCTGGTTGTAATAAGCGAGGAGTGTGTCACGATCTTCTCCCTCGGGTATCGGAGGAAGTGCTTGCTCGCGGACAGATGTTGAGTTATGCGTACCCGCTTGCTTTTTGCCTTTTGCGTCCACAGTGTACTTGATCCTTTCTTATTCTGGGGCGATGGACCGCCGTAGCCTCGGACTCCCCAGCTAGCATGAGATAGAAAGAAGTTCCATGTGCCCGCCTCTTATGAGCCGGGAGGCTCCGGCTCAAATGAAGCTGGCACATTTTTTGCGTGGCAGCGTGGGCAGCGCTCCGGCTGTTCCTCGCCGTGAACGACTTCCCCGCATACAGGGCACATCCAATGCAGAGCTATCTCTCTGACCAGGTCGGCGCGGCTTATAATGCCAACCAGCCGACCCTGATCGAGCACAGGTAGACGCCTGATGCGCTCATACACGAGGAGATGGCTCACCTCTTCCAGGTCTGTATCCGGCGTAACGCTGATGACTCCGCGCGTCATCAGCTCACCGACTTTCTGCCCCTCTTTGCTAATGATATCGTACTCGGTGACAACACCCACCACAACATTTTCATTATTAACGACGGGTAAGCCGCTAATGCGATGTTGAGACAGCAGACGCGCCGCTTGCTGCCTGGTCTGGTTTTCTGTCACTGTAATAACCCTGGTGGTCATTACATCCTCAGCCTTCATAATTCCTCCTTCCGCTTGTGCGTTGGCCTTCTCCGCGTACCAATGGTAGCATATCATACTATGGGTGAAAGGGGGTACGCACTACCAGCACGATGGCTCAGCTGACTTGACAGAGCGGAAATCATACGGTATGCTATCTATACCCCTACCAGGGGGGTATGGGTAAAACAAGATAGGATAGAGAGATAAAGGTAAGTACCATGGCTACAGAAACCACTCGCCCTCTCCATGAACATGCAGTTGTTTCTCAGATGCAGCCCGGTGCAGAGAGTCGCGCCACCCTTACTTTAGAGGGGATGACCTGCGCCTCCTGTGCCATACGCATCGAAAAGGGGCTGAAGAAGGTGCCGGGTATCAAGGATGCGAGCGTCAATCTTGCGACAGAACAAGCCACCGTCACCTATGATCCGGCCCAGACGAATCTGGAGCAGATGGTGCAGAAGGTAGAAGCCGTCGGATATAAAGCATTTCCACAGGTTTCATCGCCACAAAAAACGGTACAGGAGGAAACCGCCAGCTACCTTTCCGGTACAACGGAGATTCCTGTCGTCAGTATCTCACAAGCAGATGAGCAGAGCAGACGAAAACAGGCCGAGATCAGGCACAAGCGCAACCTGTTGATTCTGGGCATCGTGCTCACCGTGCCTGTCGTCATCCTCAGCATGTTTTTCATGAACCGCTTCCCCGGCGAAAATGCTCTCCTGCTTGTGCTCACAACTCCCGTCTGGGCAATCGTTGGCTGGGAATTTCATCGCGGAGCTATCAAAACGCTGCGTCACGGCAGCGCCAACATGGATACACTGATCTCGGTTGGCTCGACCGCTGCCTATGTGATGAGCGTCGTGGCGACCTTCCTGCCGCAGGTCGTGGGTTCCGTCACCTTCTACGATACGGCGGCCTTGATCGTCACGCTGATTTTCCTGGGGAAATACCTGGAGGCTCGCGCGAAGGGGCAGAGCAACGAGGCTATCAAGAAGTTGATCGGGTTGCAGGCGCGGACCGCGCATGTGGTGCGTAATGGCCAGGAAGTCGAGTTGCCCATCGAACAGGTGCATGTGGGCGATGAGTTGATCGTACGCCCAGGGGAGAAGATCCCCGTCGATGGAGTCGTGCTTTCCGGCACCTCATCGGTGGATGAGTCCATGATTACCGGCGAGAGCATTCCGGTCGAGAAGGGAACGGATGATGCCTTGATCGGGGCGACCATCAACCAGCGCGGACTGCTGCATATGCGCGCGACGAAGGTCGGAGCCGACACCGTGCTTGCCAGCATCATTCGCCTGGTTGAGCAGGCACAAGGGTCGAAGGCTCCCATTCAGCGACTGGCTGACACCATCTCAAGCATATTCGTCCCGGTGGTGCTGGTCATCGCTGCTCTCACCTTTATCGGTTGGACGATCATTGGCAATCTCACTGGAGTCGGTCAGACAGCGGGGATGATGGGGGCTAGCAGCCCCTGGATTATCGCCATTGTTGCGGCGGTAGCGGTGCTGGTTGTTGCCTGCCCATGCGCACTGGGGCTGGCGACGCCGACTGCTATCATGGTCGGAACAGGCAAAGGCGCTGAGCAAGGTATCCTCATCAAAGGCGGTGAGAGCCTTGAACGCATTCAGGCAGTGAAGGCCGTCTTGTTGGATAAAACAGGCACTATTACAAAGGGCAAGCCAGAACTGACTGACGTAGTGACACTCCCCGGCACACCGGAAGACGAGATGCTACGCCTGGTGGCCGAAGCGGAACAGGGTTCAGAACATCCCCTGGCCGCCGCTATTGTAGAGGGAGCGAAGGCGCGCGGAATAGCGCTGAACACGCATCTCGAACACTTTACGGCTCTGCCCGGTCGCGGTCTACAAGCCATCGTCGAGGGACATGACGTGCTGGTTGGGACACGGCGTCTGTTCAGCGACTTCTCCATCGCCTATCAAGACGTACAGGAGCAACTGGAGAGCCTGGAGCAGCAGGGCAAGACGGTTATGCTGGTGGCGATCGATAGAACTATTGCAGGCATGGTCGCTGTTGCCGATACGGTCAAAGTAGGATCGGCCCAGGCTGTGCAACAACTGCAATTGCAAGGGCTCACTGTCTGGATGATTACCGGTGACAATCGGCGCACCGCCCAGGCGATTGCGACGCAAGTGGGCATTCCCCCTGCGCGCGTGCTGGCAGAGGTCTTACCAGAAGACAAAGCCAACCAGGTCAAACATCTGCAAGAGCAAGGGATGGTGGTGGCTTTCGCTGGAGACGGCATCAATGACGCACCAGCGCTGGTGCAGGCTGACGCAGGAATCGCCATGGGAACCGGCACGGATATCGCGATGGAGGCCTCGGACATTACAGTAGTCAAAGGCAATTTGAAGAGCGTGGTAACTGCGCTGGCCCTTTCGCGAGCGACCTTGCGCACCATCAAGCAGAATCTCTTTTGGGCCTTTGCCTACAATGTCATCTTGATCCCGGCGGCTGTGCTCTCACCGCTCATTCCATTCTTGCGCGAGAATGCGCCCATCTTTGCGGCGGCAGCCATGGCGCTGTCATCGGTCACAGTGGTAAGCAATTCGCTGCGGCTGCGGCACTTTGGCCGGTAATGTATCGTCACTCGCCCTGGCTAGCTGGGGCGTGAAAGGAGAAACGATAGTATGGAGTCAATAACCCTTGTCGCCCCTGACATTTCTTGTGAGCACTGCCAACATGCCATTGAGGGCGCAGTTGGCAAGATGGAGGGCGTGAAGCAGGTCAAAGTGGATATTCCCACCAAGACGGTACAAGTCGAGTATGATCCAAAGCTTGTCACGCTGGCCAAGATCGAAGCGGTGATGGATGACGTCGGCTACACCGTAGCGAAATAGCTGCCTCGTTTCACAGAGGCGTATTCCATGCTACTTTGTACTCGGCCTACTGATATTCGGTCTGGCAGCGTACCTGCGGGCGGCTACGGTGCAGCGCCATCAATCCCAATCTGGAAATGTGTAAATTTAGAGTGAGGAATTCGGGAGCGCAATGAAGAAGGTAGAGCCCTGGTCTTCGACCGACTCGAACCAGATGCGTCCACCGTGTTGCTCGACGAGGGCCCGGCAGATATATAGCCCCAGACCGGTTCCATCGATCTTACGGGCATTGTCTGCCCGTTCGAAGCGACCAAAGATGCGGGCTTGCTGGCGCGCAGGGATGCCGATGCCCTGATCTGCTACACACAGCTCTACGGTATCTGCCTGCTGGTCTTCACACAACGTGAGATCGATACGGCCTCCCTCGGGGCTATACTTGATGGCATTGGTGACGAGGTTGCCCAGCACCTGCTCGATGCGGTGGGGGTCCACTTCGGCGACGAAGTGCTCCTGCGCGGCGTGGATGGCGATGGGATGGCGCTCGGTAGTGACCTGCAGCCGTGCCGCCACCCGCCGTGTCAGGGCGACCAGGTCCGTCGGCTCGGGGTGCAATGCCAGCTGTCCTGCCTGCAGGCGCGTCACATCCAGCAGTTCTTCGGTAAGATCGACCAGGCGGTGCGTGGCCAGGTCAATATTTTGGAGCGCCTCTCTCTGCCAATCGGCCAGCTCGTATCCTCTCCCCCGTCTGGCCTGGAAGAGGAGCGCTTGCGCATAACTTTTCAGGACGGCAAGGGGATTACGTAGTTCGTGTGCAGCGATGGCGATGAACTCGTCTTTGAGCCGTTCAGCCTCTTTCATGGCACTAACGTCCTGGTGAACCACGAGGGCTGCAGGCTCGGTTCCCTCAGCAAGAGGTTTTGTTGCATCCACTGGTGACGAAAACAGATGATGGAGATCGAGTGCGACGGCATTGACCAGGACATGCATAGACGTGCCATCAGAATGGCGGATGACCCCCTGGTGTTGATACACCATCTCACCATCCCGTACTGCTCGCAGCGTCGCAAGCTGCTCGGGGGCAAGCGCGAGCCCATCCATGCCGAAAACACGGATACCATGCTCCCGCAGGAACTCATCCATAGGCTGGCCGGGCGGCCAGGATGCTCCCCAGACAGTAGCGCTAGCGCGATTGGCGAGGATCAGCCGTGCGTCACTCCCATGGACGAGGTAAACGCTGCTGGGCAATTCATCCAGGATCATTTGCAGTAAGGCCCGCCGTGCTTCTGTTTCAGCATGAATTCGTCGTTCAAGTTGTTCCAGGCGATGACGTTCCGACATATCCCGAAAGGTCATGACAGCACCTGTTATTCGTCCTTCCTGGTTCCATAAAGGAGCACCACCGATACTCACCTGCACCTCCCGTCCATCGAGAGCACGCACTTGCACCTCCAGCGCATTCGCACCCGTGAGCACCTCGCCTTTTAGGAGACGCGCCGGTGCGGAGCTGCCCCTGGGGAGGCTCTGCCCCTGGGTATCACGCATATCGAGCAGAGCAAGCCGCTCCTCCAATGGACGAGCGGTGTAGTCAGGAACTACATCAAGTGCGAGTAACCTCCGGGCCGCTGTATTCACCTGCACAATGCTGCCATGGCGGTCATAGACGAACACCCCGTCGGTCATCGCCTCGAAGATCGCCTCAAGCTGGCTCGCATGTGCCTGCGCCTGGTGCTCAGCCTCCCGCAAGCGACGCTCAGTCGTGTCGTGACAGGTAACCACCGCACCAAATACACCGTTTTGTGGGGTATCGTTCTTCTGCGACAAAGGGCCCGTGGTAAGAAGACGGAGCGGGGAGGCATTGACCAGGTACTCGCGCGTCTCGTTGTGGCTATCAACTACACTCAGCAGAAGATCCACTACCGCCTCGCCGCTCAGTGCATGCCGCGCCGGCGTGTAGAGCAATGCCTCGACTACACGCTCTCCTTCAGGCGTGTCTTTGAGTTGTTCGCGCAACCGGCGGGCAGCACCATTCTCACGCACAATAGTTCACAATAGTTCTCTGGTGATCCATCACGGTGACACCATCAGCAATACTTTCAAAGATGGCGTTCAGCTCCTGGGTACGCCTCTGAGCCAGGCGGTATAACCGCGCATTCTCCAGGGCAACGGCGGCCTGGGCAGCCAGCCCGACTAGCAGCGCTTCATCATCCCGCGTAAATTGGCCTGGTTCCCTGTGCCCCAGGAGCAAGCCTCCGCGTACCTGCGCCGTGCGGTCGAGCAGCGGCGCCCCAAGAAAACTACGCACGACTGGATGGCCGCGCGGCACGCCCATGGAACGCAAGCCTTCCGTTGAGAGCTGCCCGTGCGCATAGTCGAACGCGGCCTGCCGGGCTGCATCCCTGTTCCGTTGTCCTGTGGCCCGCGTCTGCTCTGGCTGGGAGAGGTGAGCCAGGGCATCGGTGACGCGTACCGGGACCCCGTGGCGGAAGATCGGGGCGAGCAGCCCCTCTCCACCAAGCGGCATGCGGCGAAACAGGGCTTCCTGCTCTGGCGTGACCCCCACTACGGCTGCGGGATGAAAGCGGCTGCCCTCCGCAGGCACCAGTGGCTCTCCCTCGTCATTTACCGGCCGTAACGTGAACGCTGCAAATTCGGCACCAGTCAGTTCGCAGGCAGTTTCCACGAGACGGGTCTCATCCAACGCTCTCATGAGTGCGATTCCTACCCGGCTCAGAGTCACAGATCGCTCTTCCACTGTACGTTGCGCGTTCCTTTCATACTCCACCTCCGCAGTCGTGACGAAGAAATTCACGTGCGCCACCCATTAAAGCAGCACAAGCTTCTCGCGGCGAATCTCTCTGCTTGTTGGCTGCCAGGGACCCACGGTATATCACCGGCAATGCAAACAAACCGAATATGATAAAGTGCTTGTCAATGTTTGTATCCTCATTTTATGATAATAAATAGCATAGATACAGGTACTTCGCCTGGCATGTTCAGGGCAATCGTATCTAAATGGGAAGGTGGTAGAATAGAGCGTTGGTTGCGTCGTTGTTGCCAGGCTTACAACACTGCTCAGGCAACGCGCTGGGCAGATTTCTGTACGTGAGAGGGTAGCGTAACGTGATTTCCCCTATGAAACTTTGGTGACTCTCAAAACGTGTACAAAACGAAAGAGGGATACCGCATTCCCCCATCACTCCAACCCTCGCGGTGTCCCTCACCCCTTGCTTGTTGTCATCCAGCCATTTCAGCCCTTGACATTTATTGCATATAGATATATTCTGCATATAGATGCTCAGCCTTATCTCTATGAACAATGATTTGGAATTGTCTCATTGTAAAAGCATAGATGACGTGTAAGCAAGCGATGAGATACAAGGGGGATCATCATGCAGGATATCAAAAGGAGACTTGCAAGACTTCTAGGCCCTTCCGCCCATTTTTTCCACGCGCGGACAGGCACTTTTCTCAGTGGCGATTTTTCCAATGGAGCAGGTTCACGGCCCTATAAGCTTTATATTCCACGCAATTATACGGCCGGTACCTCTATCCCGCTGCTCGTGGCTTTGCACGGCTGTACGCAAGACCCAGATAACTTTGCCACGGGTTCTCGCTTCAATGTACTGGCCGATAAATACAACTTCCTGGTACTCTATCCACAACAGACCGGCAGAAATAACCTCACCAGGTGTTGGAACTGGTTTATCCGTAAGAACCAGGTGCGTAACAGCGGCGAACCCGCCCTTCTTGCTACTATGGTTGATTACATCGCATCGCAATATGCCGTCGACACAGGTCGTATATTTATCACCGGTATATCGGCGGGCGCAGCCATGGCTGTCATTATGGGCGCTTGCTACCCTGATTACTTCGCAGCTATTGGCGTACACAGCGGCGTGGAATATAAGGCTGCCTTCGATCTGGTCAGCGCCCAAATCGCCATGAGCAGGGGTGGTCCAGACCCTAAAAAGCAAGGGAAGCTTGCCTACTTGAGCGCTGGTTCAGCAGCGCGTGTGTTACCGGTCATCGTGTTTCATGGGAACAACGATCACACTGTCTCTCCTATCAATGGGGATCAGGTAATCCAGCAGTTTATCAGCACCGGTGATTATGCAGACGATGGCAGCGCGAACAATTCAGTCAGCGCCGATCCAGATAGCGTCCGGAACGGCCAGGTACCTGGTGGCTATTCCTACACCATCTACACCTATGCTTACCAGAAACAGGTGCTCTTGCAGCATTATAAAATCGACGGACTTGGACACGCCTGGAGTGGAGGTGATACCACCGCACCTGCGACGTTCACCGATCCTAATGGTCCAGACGCCTCCCTGTTGATGTGGAACTTTTTTGCCAGCCATCCGAAGGTCCAGCGTACCGCGACTCCTGTTACTCCCGTCAGGCACGGGGATTGGTCTCGGTAGACGCCGTTTCATATGCTTGTGACGTAATTGTGATGAATATTACCGATTTACCCCTTGACAACAGCAGCAACTAAGTGTAAAATGCATATAGATGCAATTGCATATCGTCGTGATACACATCGTAGCTAGATGCATATAGGTGCGATAATGGCAGAAGTAAACAGAGAAAACGAATCACAAACCGGGGCGACCGAGTCCTGGTCAAAAAACTGGCTCGTTCCTATCCTTCTCTTGATGTTACGGGAATGGAGTTCCTACGGCTATGAATTGATGGAGAGAGTGGCGACCTTCGGGTTAGCCGCAATGAACCCGGGCACGTTTTACCGCACGTTACGGCAGATGGAGAAAGAGGGAATGGTACGCTCGAGCTGGGATACCTCGGAAACGGGGCCAGCCAGGCGTATGTACTCGATCACAGAAGCTGGTGAAACCTACCTGAAGTACTGGGCGGACTCTCTGAATCAATACCAGAGGCTGATGGATACATTCTTCCGGCTGTACACCGGTCGTCCATCACAAAAAGATCAGTCATAAGTGAGCGGATAAAGGCATTTGAGCCTTGGAGGCTCATGCAAGCGAGTCAAGTTTAAAGGGTACTCCCGCGAGTACCACTAGTGCAGGTAACTGCTAAAAATCAAAAGGAGTTAAGACAATGGCAAAGAATAAAGATCAAGTGAATGATGCGGCCTGGAGTCTGAGCAAGTCAGTACAAGAGGCAAATCAGGCAATTACCGACAGTGCTGTTGCAGCTCAGGAGCGCAATGTGAAGTTTGTCCAGGGCGTCTTCGACAACGGCATTGAGGTACTTAAGAGCCACGCCGAGAGCACACGCGCCTTGATGCAGGAGTTTGTAGGGCTGCCGGAGAAGCAGCAAGGGGCAGTTCAGGCAGTGGCCGATAGCGCCGTTGCCGCCCAGCAGCGGAACATGCAGTTTGCCCAGAGCATACTTCAAAGCAGCACAGAACTGATGAAGAGTCATGCCGAGAGCACGCGCACGCTGATGCAGACACTGGTAGAGCAGACGCAGAAGCAGCAAGAAGCTTTTCAGGTGCTGACCCGCGAGTCATGGGATACATACATGGGCTTCCTCTCTGCACCGTTCTCCTATTACCAGCAGGCCCTGGAGACTGCCGAGTCGATCGCCTCGCAGGGGGTAGAGACCGCGCAGAAAATCACTCGCCAGGGATTGGAAGTAGCTCAGCGGGCGACTCGCCAGGAAAAGCAGGCCGTTCGGGCAACTACTGAATAACAAGGCATCCAGCAAGTTCACTGGGGCCGGAGCGCAAGCCCCGGCCTTTTTTGCTTTTCCGTCTCCCAATGGGTGGGAGTAGACACAATGACGAGTGGTTCTAGCAACTGAGAGGAGTGCTTACATGACCAAAGAGGAAAAGCCAGAAGAACCGGCAGATTCCAACGTATGGAAGAAAAGCATGGACGGGGACAAAGAAACGTCCCTTGATCCCTACGGTCTTTATCGAGCTTGGCTGAAAAGTGTAGGTGAAGCTCAGGAGCAGATAAAGCCCAGTTCTATGAAGATGTTTGATCCGAAAGAGGTATGGCAGCAATGGTTCGAGGCGACAACTGCGGCCTGGCGAAGCGCTGCAGAAAAGGGAGCCGACCCATTAGGGCTTACCGCTCAGTGGTCGGAGATGATGGAGGAGGCCCGGGCCAAAATATCAGCAGAAGGCACCATAGCAGCGGACCCATTTACCTTATTTAAACAATGGTATGATGCCACGAGCGAAACATGGTCAAAGGCGGTTGGGGACATCATCGGCAGTGACAGGTTCATGCAGATGGCCAGCCAGTTCCTGGAAAGCTACACGAGTTTCGCCAGAACTTTCCACCGTGCGAGTGAAGAGTATTTCAGTAATCTGCAACTTCCGACGCGCTCGGACATTGCAAGAGTAGCAGAGCTAGTCATCAATGTAGAAGAGAAAGTCGATCAGTTAGACCTCGCCTTCGAGGGCCTCGAGGATACCTATGCGCAATCGACAATAAGCGAGGCCATAGCAGGCCTGGCTGGACGACTTGACGGCGTGGAAAACAAACTGGACGCGCTTCCCGCCGTTCTGCAAAAGCTGGCAACTGTAGAACAATTGGAAATGCGCCTGGACAGGGTTGAAAACAAGCTGGATCAACTGCTGTTAGCCCTGGAGAAAATCGAAGCAACTCCGCAGGCGGTCAGGTCCACCAATTCAACTCGTAAGTCACCAGGACCCAGAAGTGGGTCTACAAAAGGTCAGGCAGGGAAGGCCAAAACGTAGCTCCACTATGCACTTCGTAAGAATAGCACACAGAGGAGGACCACATGAGCCAGGGCAGTACGACACCATCCGATTTCGAAAGCGCTTTCCAAAAATACCAGACGGGTATGGAGATTATTCTGGAGGGCGCGAAGGCTGAGACGGGTAAGACGCCTAAAGAGGTCATCTGGACCAAGAACAAAGCGAAGCTCTACCATTATGAACCGACCGCCGAGAACGAATTCCCGGTTCCCATCCTGCTGGTCTATGCGCTGATCAATCGCCCCTACGTGCTGGATTTGATGCCCGGCAACAGCCTGGTGGAGTACCTCGTTGGCCGGGGCTTCGATGTGTACATGCTTGACTGGGGAACGCCAGGGGACGAAGATAAGCATCTCTCGTTTGAGCACTATGTGCTGGACTACATTCCCCAGGCGGTAAGGAAGCTGCTGAAGCATTCCCACGCCGAGGAGTTCACCTTGATGGGATACTGCATGGGCGGGACGATGACGGCCATGTACGCAGCGCTTTTCCCCGGCAAGCCGCTCAGGAACCTGTTACTCCTCACCGCACCAATCGATTTCACCCCCGATGAGATGGGGCTTTTTGGCCTCTGGACCAGTGAGAAGTACTTCAACCCCGACCGCATCGTGGAGGCCTTCGGGAATGTTCCGGGCGATTTCATCGATACCGGCAACCGCATGGTGAAGCCTGTCACCAACTACGTCGGTTCCTATGTCACGATGTGGGACCGCATTCTGCAGGGGAAGTCCATGGACACGTGGCTGGCCATGAACAAGTGGGTGAATGACGGCGTCCCGTTCCCCGGTGAGGCGTTTCGCCAGTGGATCCGTGAATTTTACCAGCAGAACAAGCTCGTGAAAGGAGCCATCAAGCTTCGTGGGCGCCGGGTAGACCTCGCGCACATTACGTGTCCGCTCCTGAGTATCGCGGGCAAAAAGGATCACATCTGCACCTTGCCCCAGGCCGAAGCCATTATGCACCTGGTGAGCAGTCAGGACAAGGAGTTCTACACGCTCGACGCCGGGCACGTTGGCCTGCTGACGGGTTCGGATGCGAAGAGGGGGCTGTGGCCTAAATTGGACAGCTGGCTGGAGCTGCGCTCAAAATAACGGCGCGTGCGCTCACTAATCAGCGCGCCTCGCTTTCTACTCATCTTGTCAATCCGCGTGGGTTGCGAGCAGGGAACGTACCTCACAGGGTTATTTTCTTGCTCGCTTGTATCCCTCCCGTGAAAACTGCCGGGTTTTCCCGTTTCTAGATAAGAGGAAGAAAATCTGCCCGCCAGGTTCTTTGTAACTGGAACGGGGGATTTCGCATAAAGGAGAAGAGTGCGTGCGTATTTTGAAACGAACATTACCGGTACGTCGGATAGCATATTTCGGGATTCGCCCTTTCATCCTCTTACTGTTCATCATCTTGACAGTTGCCATTCTACCGGCACAATTTCAACACGGTGCGCGTGCCAGTAACCCGCAGTGGCAGCAATTCTTCTACAATGGCCCAGCCGGCAGTCGTCCATATTTTGTCTACACTCCCGAACACTACCAGGTTGGAACAGCAGTGCCACTCATCGTCATGTTGCATGGATGTATTCAAACGGCGGTTGACTTTGCGACAGGCACACAAATGAACCAGTTAGCAGAGCAGTATAACTTCGTTGTCGCTTATCCACAGCAAACGAGCATTTACAATCCGTCGTTATGTTGGAACTGGTTTAATCCCGCAAATCAGTTTCGTGGAAGTGGTGAACCCGCCATTATTGCCGGGATTGTACAGGAAATTGAGCGGAATACTGCCCGGTGGACGATTGATGGACATCGTATTTACGTAACGGGCATATCTGCCGGAGGCGCAATGGCTGTGATTCTGGGCGCTACCTACCCGGATATCTTTGCAGCGATTGGCGTCCATTCAGGTGTAGAATATCGCGCCATAACTTCTCTCCTCAGTGGAGGAGAAGTTTTTCTTGATGGTGGGCCAGATCCAATCCAACAAGGGCAGGAAGCCTTTGCGGCCATGGGCAGTTTCGCCCGTGTCGTTCCCACCATCGTTTTTCACGGGACAGATGATGTTGTGGCTAACCCGATTGATGGGAATCAGGTCGTACAGCAATGGATGGAGACAGATTTTCTTGCGTCGCATGGTACCTACGATGCCGGCTTTAACCATCCCAGCAGCACCATGCATGGTCAGGTCCCGGAGGGTCATTCGTACACCGTGTACCGGTGGAATGACAACGGTGGCAACGAGGTTCAGGAGTACTGGCTCATCAATGGTATGGGGCACGCCTGGTCGGGAGGTAATCCAGGCGATTTCACCAACCTTCAAGGCCCGAGTGCAAGCCTGGCAATGTATTTGTTCTTCAAGAACCATCCCATGCGCGAGTGAATATGTGGTTCTCATATCTCCTTAGCGTGGCTTTTAGAGTAGTTCACCACCACTCTGGCCCTTTCATGCCCCAGTTCCTCGGCTATAGCACACCCTATGCCCCTACCTGGTGACGTCTTTACTGGCGGGTGCCTATCTCAACGGGGGATTGGGCGAGAGTTGCAGCGCGTCACCAACCGTGATAGAGTGTAGCAGCCCAACAAATAGGGATTGTTTTGTGATACTGATTCACCACTTTCGTGATAGATATGTGAGAAAAGGCAATTGGAAGGAAAGGAACCATCATCTACCATGAGCGAACAACAAGAAACGCCCAATCCACTCGATCCTTTTGACACCTGGACTGCGATGCGTGACGCCGGCCTGAAAAGCTGGACTGCGATGCGTGATGCCAATCTGGAAACCTTGTCCAAGATGCTGATCGACCTGGTCAATTCGGAGGCCTACAGCCAGGCCACAAGCCAGTGGTTGGATGGCTCTCACGCTGCTCATAACGCTTTCATGACACTTTCGCTCTATAGTTGTGCAGAGGGAGTCAGGTCCGTTAGTTGAAGAGAGGCGGAGAGGGGGAGACTTCTTCTGGAGGAGCCTTTGCGTGATGAAATGCTCTCACTAGCTTTCACCTGAGCAAAGACCCCACAGAAGCTCACTCTGCAAGAAAGGAGGTAGAGCAATGAAAGAGTATGA
>WNFO01003103.1_pt1 | contig 20574 bp, 23 predicted proteins | sample 5400251 | NCBI WGS metagenome assembly WNFO01 (sample SAMN13153354, study PRJNA577476) | soil metagenome | isolation source: 100 cm saprolite under Madrone tree | place: USA:California | collected 2016-06-14
GCTCGCGCTCACGTCGCCAGCCGTGTTGGACAGCGCCGACTGCGTCGTCGGCAGGTCGTGAGCGAGCGCATCATGGCCGACCTGAAGTCCAAGCATGGATTCGAAAGAGCTCAGTTCCGACGCCGACCTAGCGTCCAGATTCAGGCTCTTCTCACTGCTGCAGTCATCAATCTGAAGCAATTGGTCAAGCAACGCCCCGAAGCTCAATCCGGGAGAGCGCTAGCGGCCATACAGGCCTTCCGACAGGCTCTTCGAGGCGCTCAGGCTGCCCTTTCAGCCGCCTTCCAGCCGTCTCCGACGTCGAACCGCGTCTTGACCTGAATCGCCTCCCCATTCGGGCGCACAACAACTCCAAAAGGGTCCTTCGGCAACAGGCCCTCTGCTACCGGCATCACTGGATGGTGCACGAGGGTGGGTGGCAGATCGTTCGCACCAACGATGGTCGCCTGCTCACGATTCCGCCGCCGACTGGATTCGAACGCCTTCCGCGCGGTCCCGATTAGAAACCGGCAGCAACTGGTCGTTTTCCAACCCGAACCAGAACTGCTGACGCGGCGATCGTCAGTACGACCGTCGACAGCATCGCGGTGAACAGCTCGAAGCTGATCAGTCCTCGGGCGGCAAGGATGCCCGCCAGGACGAAGCTGAACTCCCCCACCTGGCCAAGGCCAATGCCCAGTTGCCAGTGGCGTACGTCGGGCAGCCGTGCTAGCCGGCTGAGAACGGCCGCCGGAAGCGCTTTGGCGACGACGACGGCTGCAAGGAGAAACGCAATCCAGGGCAGCGCGCGGGGAAGTGCCCTGGGATCGATCAGGCTGCCTAGAAGCACGAAGAAGAGCACTGCGAACAAGTCTCGGAACGGAAGAATGCGCTGTCGCGCCTCGGCTGCGGCCGGGCTTTCACCGATGGCCAGGCCGGAGACGAAGGCCGCCAGAGCCAGCGGAACACCGAAATACTTCGCGCCCACTCCCGCGAGTGCCAGCCCACTGCCGACGGACAGCATCAGGAATAAGTCGTGTTCTGCCTTGAGCGCCTGGAGCAATCGCGGCAAGCCCCATGCTGCGACCACGACCAGGACGACATAGCCCACGATTGCCGCTGCTGCTTCTAGCGCCGGCCGCGAGCCCAGGCCGAAAAATGCGATCGCGAGAAGAGCGACCGCAACTCCGATCATGTCCTGCATCACGCTCCAGCTGAGGAGCGCTTCGTCGGTCGCTTGATTGGTCGTGCGGCGACGGCTTCGAGTGATGTTGACGACGACGACGCTTGACGAGAGCGCGACCGACAGCCCGACCAACAGTGCCGTGCCAAAGGCCAGGCCGAGCGCAAGTGCCGCCGCACCGACAACCGTCGTGGTCAGGAACACCTGTATCGGGGCCGTCCACAAGACGGCGCTTCGTTTGCGGATCAGCCGCACAGGGTCGATCTCGATGCCGACCTCAAAGAGCAACAGCACCACGCCGACATCGGCCAGCACCTGGAGCTGGCTGCGATTCGCTACGTAGCCGGGAGTGAATGGCGAAACGATCAAGCCGACCACGAGGTAGCCAAGCACCGCAGGAAGGCCGATCCGGCGCGCCAGCCAGCCGGATGCCACAGCAAGTAACAGCAGGATTCCGATCTCGAGAACCGCCGGCGCTGTCTCCGAGAAAGTCTCGGCAGTCACCACCATCCGGCTGATCCTATCCTTCGTCTATGAGCACCACGCCGAGTCAAAGCGTTCGTGTCCTGTACACCGCGGAGGCAACGGCGACCGGTGGGCGCAAGGGCCACGGGCGCACCAGCGACGGCCGCGTCGACGTCGACTTCTCCTCTCCGACCGAGATGGGAGGCGACGGCGGCCCTGGCACCAATCCCGAGCAGCTCTTCGCCACCGGGTTTGCGGCGTGCTTTCAGAACGCGATGATGAGCATCGCCCGGCGCAAGAACATCTCGGGGGTTGACGACTCGATCGTCACTGCACGGGTCGGCATCGGCCCGATAGAGAATCGCTTCGGCCTCACCGCGGAGCTCGATGTCAGGCTGCCTTCGATCCACGATCGGGCGCTGGCAGAGGAGTTGGTCGCGGGCGCAGACAAGCGATGCCCTTACACCAACGCTGTGCGCGGCAACATCGACGTCGCCATCAAGATCCTCGAGCCTCCCGCCTAGAAGCTCAGCCTCCGTGGGCGTGCGGGTGGAGCAGCGTCTGCTTCAGCTCGCTGTTCTGGCACCTGTAACAGATCGCGGCCGGACACTCAGGCTCCTGGCAGAACGCACAGACATCGATCTCTCGATTGCAGCCCTTGCACGTCTCTTTGGCGGCGGTGGCATCGCTCATTTGTCCTTCTCCAAAGCGGCGGCGACGTCCGTCTGCAGAAGCAGGCCGACCAGGCGACCGTCCGACGTGGTGACCGGCGAGCTTTCGAGCTTGTGACCGACCATCTTGTGCAGCATCTCATGGAGGGCGACGAACGGGCGGAACGTGCTCGGCGCCGGCCGCATGGCCTGCTCGATCAAAAGCTCAGGATCCTTTTCGAGCTCCTTGGAGCGCAGCAATCCAAACACCACCCGCTGGTCGTTGACTACGACGACGGCATCCCATCCCTGGGCGCGAACCCGCGCCTTGACGTCCCCGAGCTTCTCCTTCAAGCCGCACGTGGGTACGTCCTTGCGCGCGACGTCGCCGGCGCGAGGATGCTCCGCATTCGTGCCTTCGGTCGGAAGACCGGCCGCCATCCAGTCGTTCTTGCCGTCGACGTAGTCGTAGACGTCGCCGAATCCGAGCGTCTCGAGCCGCCACGCGGCTCTGGGCGACATGTCTCAAGCCGTATCCCAGCAGTACACGATCACTGGTCGGCTGCGATCGAGCACGTTGCCCGCCTCTGAGTCGATTTTCTTCAGCGGCAGATGGATTGCGCCGGGCAGATGGTCCTCTTCGTATTCGGGGCTGGGCAGCACCTCGACCAGCTGCGCGCCCGCCGCGACCAACGTGCGGACCTCTTCACGGTGGATCTCTGTGGGCATCCTGGCTCCTCTCCACTCTATTCTCGTGCCCAGATGATCCTTTCGCTCGGCGACCTGGTCGTCGACATCACGATCGTGCCGGAGGGTCCGCTGCACGTCGACGACGACAATCCCGCCCGCATCCGGATCGGCGGAGGCGGCCAGGCCGCGAACTTCTGCGCCTGGACGGCATCGATGGGAGAACCCGCGCGATTGGTCACCAGGGTGGGCGACGACGATAGCGGCCACCGGCTTGTAGGAGAGCTCCGCAGAGTGGGAGTAGAGGTGCGGCCGATTTACGGACCTGAGCCGACTGGGGTGATCGCCGTCCTCGTCGATCCAGGCGGAACGCGCACCATGGCGACTCAGCGGGGTGCAAGCACCGGCCTCCGCGCCGAAGATCTGCGCCAAGAGTGGTTCGCGGACGTCGGCCTCATCCACGTGCCTGCCTATTCCCTGTTCGTTGAGCCCTTGGCATCAGCGGCGATGGCCGCGATCGAGCTGGTCCGCCGTGACGGCGGCGTCTTGTCCATTGACCTGTCGTCTGCTGCCGGCTTGAAGGAATATGGCGGGGCCCGGATGGCCGGCGAGCTCAAGCGCCTGCGTCCTGAGCTGCTGTTCGTGACCGAGCCGGAGGCGGAGGCGCTGGGTGTCCCGGTTGAAGACCTCGAGCGCCTGGCCAAAGTGCCGGTGATCAAACTGGGCTCGGCCGGCTGCAGCGTTTTCGGCGATGTCATCCCCGCGCCTCGGGGGAAAGGAGTCGACCCGACCGGCGCCGGCGACGCTTTCGCCGCAGCTTTCAGCGTCTTCTATCTCAAGGGTGCCCCCCACATCGAAGCCGCCCGCAAAGCGGTAGAGCTCGCATCGCACGCGGCAGCGCAAATGGGCGCGCGACCCTCATGACCGATCTGCTTCGTGTCTCCAATGAGGTTGCCGACGCCCTCGCCCACAATCGCCCCGTGGTGGCGCTCGAAACCTCCATCGTCGGCCAGGGCCTTCCGCATCCGCACAACCTGCGAGCGGCGCGCGAAAGCGAAGCCGCCATCCGGGAGGAAGGCGCGGTTCCGGCCACCGTGGCGGTACTGGGAGGCGTCCTTCGCGTCGGCCTCACCGAAGCGGAGCTCGAGCGCATTGCCACTGGCGCGATCAAGGTCAGCTCTCGCGACCTGGGCTGGGCGATCGCACTGCGGCAGGTCGGGGCGACGACGGTGGCGGCGACGATGCGGGCGGCGACGATGGCGGGCGTCCGCTTCTTCGCGACGGGCGGCATCGGCGGAGTTCATCGCGGCCATCCGGAGGATGAGTCTGCCGACCTGATGGAGCTGAGCAGAACACCGACGGCGGTTTTCTGCGCCGGCGCCAAGATCATCCTCGACCTGCCACTCACGCTCGAACGGCTGGAGAGTTTCGGCGTCCCTCTGATCGGCTACGGAACCGACGAATTTCCCGCGTTCTACTCGGCGCACAGCGGCTGCCGCGTCAGCGCACGGGTCGACAAGCCCATTGACGTCGCCCGCGTGCTGCAAGCATCGTGGGCGACCGGCACCCGCGGGGTGGTGATCGCAATACCGCCGCCCGCCGAGCTCGAAGGCGCGGAGGAGCTCGTGCAGCGCGCCGTCCGCGAGCTGGCGGACGTGAGCGGTCCGGATCTCACGCCACGACTGCTGGCCCGCGTCGCCGAGCTGTCGAATGGGAAGTCGCTCGACTTGAACGTCGACCTCGTCGTCAACAACGCCCGGGTGGCGGCGCGGGTGGCGTCGGCTTTTGCGGGACTGCGAAAAGGGGCTGGCTAGGCGTGAACGAGGACGAGATGGTATTCGATGACAACCCCAGGCTCAGCCTGCGTAAACGAGATGCTGGGAACATCAACGCCGAAATCGCGCATGTCGGTGTTGATCGAGCCGGCGACCTCGATTCCGTTAGCGGTGCGTTGGGCCCGCAGGGTGGTCATCACCGATTTGGTGACGCCGTGGACAGCGAGCCGGCCTGAGACTGTGATGGAAACGGGGCCTGACTCGATCCCGGGCGGAATGCTCACGGGAGAGGCGGTGAAGTCGGCCTTCGGAAACTGATCCGTCTGCAGGTAGATCGTGCGGATGAAGAAATCTCGCTGGTAGACCTGGTAGTTCGCGTACTTGTCCTGGCTTTGCAGGGCAGCGAGATCGGCGGTGAAATGAAGGCCGCTCGCTTGCAGCGTTGAGCCGGAAGCCTGGACCCGAAGTCCGCCAGAGATCTTGCTCGTTCGTGCGACCGCCTCTGTTGGCCCCGGCTGATTGATGAACTGTTCACGAACCCGGTATCCGGCCTCAGAGCCACTTCCAACATTCCAATCACCGGTCAGGCTGCTCGCCGGCCGTGATGCCGCCGGCGAGCTGAGCCCAAGCCGTCCCGGGGCTTGATGGGAGCCCAGCAGCAGGGCGAAGGCGCCACCGATCGCCAGTACCGCCACGACGGCGACGCCACCCACGACTAGACCGCGGCGCATGCGGTTCGATGTCATCTGAAGGCTCCCACCCATCGCCACTTTATCGGGCTTCGCCAATGTGTCAAGCGCAAACGGACCATTGGTGATCGGGCTAAACCGATGGCGAGCATAATGACGAGCAGATGGCGATGGAGATCGGGAATCCTGTCTGCCGGGCAGTTTTGCCATCCGCCCCGTCCGAGCTTTCCTGGCTGCTGAACCTCCTGAGCCAGACAGCACGATATGCGGAGCCGGCGCTGGCCGAGCTCGACGGCAGCCTGCTGCCGGGCATCGGCCGGTTGCGCAAGCCAATCAAGGAGCAACTAGAGCAGCTGTGGAGTGACGGCCTCGCCGGCTGTCCCGAGCTCATGTATTCCGCCCAGGAGGCGGACTGCATGTTCGACGATGGGCTGCAGCGGTTCACTGACTGGCTCGCGAAGCCAGTCGAGAAGGCCGCGGCGGGTAACGCCATGCTCACGGAGCCGGAGCAGGACCGTCCCGTCATCGCGAAGAGGATGCGCAAGCTCCACGAGGACCCCAAGGCTCGGCATTCATATCGCGGAGTCCTGGTCGAGGTGTGGCGGCTGGCGGCTGGTCCATGGGAGCGCAACGGTCGGTCAGTCGTATCGGCGGCGTGCGACGCCTGGAAAGACAGGCTGAGCACTGGCGTGTCTATCGAGGAGCTCGTGCCACCCCGGCACCCGCTCACCCATGCCGATCGATTGGGCTTCGACGACATCTTCATGCATCGCCGCGAGTTCGCGGTCTCACCGCTTTACTTCTGCATGTCGGGCGGACACGTCGTGGATCTCGATGACTACGTACACATTGCGGTGCCCGCAAGCGACCTCGTCCCGGTGCGGAAGGTCAGGGATGCGGCCTTCGTCTCCGATCGCCTCCGAATTCTCGCGGAGCCGACGCGCGTTCACATCCTGATCCAGCTGCTGTCGGCGCCCTCCGGTGTCATGGATATCGCCCGCTCGCTGCGTATGAGCCAGCCAACCGTGAGCGGACATCTCAAGGTGCTTCGCGAGGCCGGCCTCATCCAATCCCGGCGATTCGGAACGCGAACGGTGATGGTTGCTTCGCGAAAGCGCATCGAGCGACTTCTGGAAGACGCGCGAGCGACGATCGCGCGGTGGGACTGAAAGCTACGACCGGGGCGGAGCTTTGAGATCGCACCAGGCCCTGGCGATCCGCTTCAGCTCCTCGGCCCGTGCATTCACCTCGGCGATGTCGGCGAATCGCATGAAGCGCGCGTTGGGGCCGGTGCCCTCGAGATGCGGGAACTTGCCGGGGATCTTCGCCCCGTTGTTGAACATCAGGTTGATGTTCTTCGTGGTCACCTGCACGAAGCTCACCAGGTCCCCTTCGTATCCGAGCAGAAGGCTCCCGTACTTGATGTAGTCAGAGATTCGCGGGTCCGCGGCGAGGAGGATCTCCCGCACGCGGCGCATTGCCTTCTCGGTGGGAAGCTTCTTGGCGACGAACCATCGTTCAACCTCGGGATTCGGCTTCACGCGAGCGAGTGTAGGGTTCGCGGACACCCTTTTGGCACAGCTCTGGTCTACCGTCTCCAACCAGAAAACAGTGGAGACCACGGCCCCCCAGGGCCGCATGTTGGTCAAGGACCAGCTCGAACCGGTCGTCGTGGCTGATGGAGTCGAGAATGATCGCGATCCTCGGACTGATAATCGGCGCGCTTGTCGGCGTCTGGCAGTCGTATCGCTTTTTCGTGGTCGATAAGACTTTCGGCACGGTCGCTTTCAACGTACCTGTGACTCAGATCACCTTGATCCTGGTCGGCGCCTACCTCGCGACGCTCGTCACCACATATCTACCCGCACGCTCGGCTTCGCGAGTCGCGCCGGCTGAAGCGCTGCGTTATGAGTAACGGCGCAGCCTCCTAGCCGGACATCACGCGGCAGACATGCCGCTAGGCGGAAGATGAGCCAATGATTGCTCAACCGATTCGAATCGTTCCGCTGCATCCGGGCCCGGGGGCTGCGCCCGTAACTCCAGCTCACCTCACGTATCGGGGCGGTCCGCTGTTGAGCGCTGTTCAGGTGGTCACGGCATTCTGGGGCGCGGAGTGGCTGGCCGGCGAGGCTCCACTCTTGACGCAGATCAACGACTTCTTCCTCTACATCCTCGACAGCCCGCTCATGGACCAGCTAACCGAGTATTCAGTGCCCGGAACGCAGATCGGCCATGGATCGCTCGCCGGCACGGAGATCATCACCGACACGCAGCCCGGCAGCACTGTGACCGATGCGGAGGTCAAGAACCTCATCAACAACGAAATCGCCACCGCCAAGCTCCCGACGTCGACCGCGAACTCGCTCTACTTCGTGTACCTGCCTCCCGGCGTAGTGGTCGACCTGGGCGGCCAGCTGTCGTGCTCCGGGTTTTGCGGCTATCACGACAGCATCGCCGGCGCCATCTATTACGCCGTCATGCCGTACCCGGATTGCTCGGGATGCGTCGGCGCGCTGCATGTTCTCGACGCGCTCACGTCGACCAGCTCGCACGAGCTGTGCGAGGCCGTCACCGACCCCGTGCCCGGCCAGGGTTGGTACGACGACGTCAATGGTGAAATCGGCGACATCTGTTCCTGGAAGACGAAGAAAGTCGGTTCGTGGACAGTTCAGCTGGAATGGTCGAACCAGAAAGGGGCCTGCGTCTAGTGGCGGCGACGACCCCCATCGAGCACGTCGTCATCATCTTCAAAGAGAACCACGGGTTCGACAACTACTTCGGGCAGTTCCCCGGCGCCAATGGAATGACGATGCCCCACAGTCCGAACCCGCCGCCTAAAGACCCGGATCACCGCCACCCCGCTTGGCTTACGCGGGCGAAGACAGCGCCTCGCGTGCAGTTCTTCGAGGCGGATATCCCCAAGTACTGGGCATGGGCGCGTTCCTTCACCCTGTGCGACTCGTATTTCACCGACGTCGCGGGCCCCTCGAGTCCAAATCACCTCATGGTGATCGCCGCGGACTCGCCGATCATCGAGAACCCGCACCCCGCGCCTTTGTTCGACCTGCCCTCGCTGCCGGCGCAGCTGGACGCGGCCGGCTTGAGCTGGACGAACTACGGTGGCTACGGGTTCGACTACATCAAGTACACAAACGGCAAGAACAAGGCGACTTCCGACCAGTTCGCGCTCGACGCGACCGCTGGAAAGTTGCCCACGGTGTCGTGGGTCTACGCGGACGACACGCTTTCAGAGCATCCGGCCGACACCGCGGTCCAGCGTGCCGCGGGGGACGGCAACGTGACGAAAGGAATGGCGTGGACGGTCACGCAGGTCGCCGCTGTCGTTGCAGGCGGGCTGTGGCCGAAAACGGCGATCTTCGTCACCTGGGACGACTGGGGCGGCTGGTACGACCATGTCAACCCGCCCGGCGTCGAGAAGTGGACCGATGGGACCCAGTTTCGGTACGGGGGTCGCGTGCCGTGCTTGGTGCTCAGTCCCTACGCGAAGGCGGGCTTCATCTCGCACGCGCAGCATTCGCACGTCAGCCTCGTGCGGTTTTGCGAGAAGTCCTTCGGCCTGCCATCGCTGAACGCTCGGACCGCCGCGGACGATGGCATGTCGGACTGCTTCGACTTCACCCAGAAGCCGCTACCGCCGCCTGCCTGATCGCCTCGCCGGTTTTGTTTTCGCGACGTTTGGATCCGTGAAGTAGCGCTGAATCGTCGGGCCAAGCCAGGCCACGATCTGATCCGCGTCCGCCGAGGCGATCGGTTCGACCTTGACTACATAACGAAGCATCGCCATCCCGATCAGCTGCGCACCGGCGAGGCTTGCCCGCAGCTGGGGCTCGTCAACCTCGATGGCTTTCGCCAGGCGTCCCAGCACCTCGCGAGTTACGAATTCGCGCATGAGCGCGGCGGCGTCATCGTTTGCCACGACCGACCGGATCACACCCAGCATCGCGCCTCCGGCCGGGGAGTCCCAGGTGTCCACGAAGAAACGAACGAGCCGGTCGCCGAGGCCGTCTACTCCCCTCGCGACCAAACCTGGAATGAACTCCGCCGGGTCGACCGGAAACCGGACTGCCTCCCGAAAGATGGCGTCCTTGGACTCGAAATAGTGGAGCACCAGTGCCGGGTCGACCGTGGACTCGGCTGCTATGGCTCGGATGGTGGTGCCGTCGAAACCGGACTTGCTGAAGTGGTGGCGAGCGGCGGCGAGGATTCTTTCCCGCGTGCCGCCGGTGCCGGGACGCCTACCGGTTCGCACGAATCATCCGGCCACCGCAGCCTTGCGATTGCGATTGGCGGCAAGCTCGCCGATTCCAATGAGCACCACGCCGACGACCAGCCATCCGGTCAGCACCTCGATGGGCGTCGCCAGGGCCGCGCCGTCGAAGAAGAGCGCTCCGCGCAAGGCGCTGTATAGCTCGCCCGCGGTCGCCCAGGGCGCCAGCGCCCGATAAAAATCGGGCAGTAGCTGGCTCCCGACGGGTCCGCCTGACGACACGAGGCTGAGCACCATCAGCAGCGCTGCCAGCCCGATGCCGGGCGCCCCAAGGAGGTGAATCAAGCCGCCCACGACGGAGCCGATCGCAATCGAGGTCAGGGCGACCAGACCAGCCGCAACCCAGAAGCCATCGCCATCGCCGCCCGCGATCCAGGTCGCCATGCCCATGGCTGTCAATCCCACGAGCAGGCCGAACACAACGGTGAAGCCAAGCCGTAAACCCAGGCCCACAGCCTTCGTGGTCGTGAGCAGGATGGCTTGCGACGCGAGAGTGCTGATCAGCGTCGCGACAACGACGAAGAAAAGGATCAGGCCGTGCGCGTCGCCGCTTGCGAATGGGTGAACGGTCTCAACTGCCAAGGCCTTTCCTTGGGCTTGAAAGACGTTTGTGAAAGCCGCCGTGATGACGCCGACAGCGCCATCGCCGGCCGCGCCGGCAACGATCAGCTGCGGATTCCCGGCGCCGAGGACGAGCGCGCCATCGACCGTCCGAGCATCGAGTGCCGCTCGGGCGTCCTGCTCGGAGGCGTAAGTCGTGAATTGGAAGGCCCCCGGCGCCGCGGTTGCGAAGGACGACGAGATCTGCTGGACGGCTGGAGCGGGACCCACCAACCCGACTGGAATGTCGTGCGGTTGCGGGTTCTTGATCGCCGTCCCGATGAGGCCGATGAGCACGACCACGATGAGCAGGCCTCCGACCAATGGGGGCAGAAACGGTTCGATTCTTCGCAGGATGTTCATGACTCTCCCTCCTGACTAATTCAACAACGGGTGAATTCTACGACTGTTGAATTCCAGAGTGCGATTGCGATCGACAATTGTTGTTACCCATGGGCGATAGCGATGCAAGGTGGCTCCCCGCGACTGAGGTAGTTCGAATGGTTGGCGCCGGCTCGCTCGACCCGCAGGCTGTGGTGCGCGCGCACCTGGCCGCGATAGAGCGCCTGGACCCGCGAATCCACGCGTACATCTACGTGGATCGCGAAGCCCATTCGTCATCGGGCCCTTACGCGGGCGTGACGCTTGCGGTCAAGGACAGCCAGCCGGTGGCCGCCATGCCATACACGTACGGGACCTCGTCGTGGCAGGACCGCGTCGCCGAGACCGACGCCGTCGCCGTGGCGCGCGCAAGGTCGGCCGGCATGGCGATTCTCGGCAAGACCAACCTCCCAGAGCTTGCCGCGTCTATTGGCACGGCCAACGCGCTTTTCGGGTCGACGCAAAACCCGTGGCGCCAGGGCATCACGCCGGGTGGTTCCAGCGGCGGGAGCGGTGCGGCGGTGGCAGCGGGCATGACGACAGTGGCGCTGGGCGGCGACACCGGTGGGTCGATCCGCATCCCCGCGTCTTGCTGCGGCGTCGTCGGCCTGCGTCCCACGCCGGATCGGGTTCCCATCGAGGAGGTCGATGCGACGGTCTTGCAGTCACGCGGCCCCATGACCAGGTCGGTGGCCGATGCCAGGCTCCTGTTCTCGGTGATGACTGCTACGAGCCCCGACGGGAGCTTGAATTCCAAACGGCGGCTGATTGGGATGGCGGACTCGGGTCCGTTCGGCGTAGACCCTGCCTGCCAGGATGCCTGCCACCGCGCCGCGGCCGCGCTCGAGGCCGCGGGTCATGAGGTCGAGCCGATTCATTGGGACCCCGAGCCTGTCGCCCAGGGCTATGGCGTGGTTCGGCGTGCGAGCATGGCCAGCTTCCCGGCTGACCTCTCGACGTTCGGGCCGGGCATCCAGCGCCTCGCCGAGGAAGGTCGCGGGCTAACGGCGATGGATTACTTCCACGCCTTCGAGTCGGCGACCGACGCGGCCAATCGCGCGGTGGGTGTGCCGCTGCAAACCCGCTATGACTTCATCCTCACGCCGACGCTGGGAATGCTTCCGATGCCCATCGAGCGCGTGCCTGCCTTCCTTGGCGACGAATGGGCGCGCTACACCCAGTTCGTGCTGCCGGTCACGTTTTCGCGCTCGCCGGCGATCTCGATTCCGGCCGGTTTGCACGACGGCTTGCCAGTGGGAGTCCAGCTCGTGGGACGCTTTGCGCAGGAATATGAGCTGCTTGATTTCGCTGAAGAGCTCGAGAAGACGCCCGGTTTCGGCTTTCAGCGCCCGCCAGGTCTGGATTGAGGTGATCGGATGAAGGCTCAGCGCGTGGAACTGTTCGTCTGCCCGATGGCCACGCCGGCGGACACGACCGGGCTGCAGAAGCTGGCGGACCATGGAAAGATCAAGCCCGACACGCTCGTCGCCCTGGTCGGAAAGACCGAAGGGACCGGCTTTCACGATGACTGGGGCCGGGTGTGGGCTGACGTCGTGCTCCGCGAGTGGACTGGAAAATTTCTCGACATTCCCGCGGGCGACGTGGCCAAGCAGGTCATTTTCGTGCTGTCGGGCGGATGCCCTGGCGTGATCACGCCGCACATCGCGGCAGTGACGCGTGAATGGGTCGAAGTGCCCGACCAAGACATGAAGAAGGATGGAGAAAAGCGGCTGGTCGTCGGACGAGCCGGCTCCGAACCGATGCCGCCCGAGGAAGTCGGGCGGATGGGCCAGATCCGCAAGGTGGCGGAGGCCACGCACCGGGCGATGGCGGACGCCGGCCTCACCAACCCGAAGGACGTGCATCTGGTGATGGTGAAGGTGCCCGGGCTGACGACCTCGAGCATCAAGGACGCGGAGTCTCGCGGCAAGACGGTGGTGTCTCACGACCTCACCTTCGGACCCGAAGGCGCAGGCGTCTACGCGAACGACGCCGCGGCGCTCGGTGTGGCGATGGCGTTGGGCGAGGTCCCGGAGTCGTCGCTGTCGGATGGCGTCGTCCGCCGCAATTGGGACCTGTACTCGGAGGTGGCGATGACCTCGTCGGGCGGCGAAAAGCGCCACGGCGAGGTGGTCGTCTTCGGCAACTCCCCCACCTCGAGAAGCGCGCTGCGGATCGGCCATGCTGTGACCAAAGACTTCATCGACGCCGAAGGGGTGAGGAACGCCCTCCGCGCCGCCGGGCTCAACTTCAACGGGCTGCCATCCGAAGCCGACCTTTCGCGCCTGGTCCATGTTTTCGCCAAGTCTGTGATTCCTGGCAGCGACCAGATCCGCGGAAACCGGATCACCCTCCTCGACGACGCCGACGCTTACCAGATCGGCAAGGCCCTGGGAGGGATGCTCGTCGCATCGGTCACCGGTCGGACCACGAACTACGTGAGCGGAGGGGAGCGCAACTCACACCAGGGGCCGCCAGGAGGCAACATCGTCGCCGCCGTCGTCAGGACGGCAGACGGCTGAGGTCTCTTCGAACTAGAGGTCGCTGAGGTCGAACAGCCGCGCCGGCAAGTCATGACTCCATGCCCGCGTGACCGAGATCTCCACCCAGCGAGTCCGGCGCCGGTCGAGCATGCGCGTCATGAGCCCCGCGATCCAGCCTAGAAAATACACTTCGGTGGCATCAACCTAGGCTTGTCTCCTCTGACTGTCACTGGGACTTTCGCCCCCCTGGCAGTACTCATGACACTGTCGGCGTTTCACCTCATGGGCAGGAGTGACTGAGTTGAACGACACATCGGGTGCGTGCCGTTTGGCATAGGCGTTCGAATCCCAACTCGCTAGTTTCGAGCCGACCGCTGTCCGAGTGTCTTTGGAGGAGTGTGGGGTGGTGGCAATTATTGAAGCCTTAGCGCCGGAAACCGATCTGACCGAACTGTCGTCACGGGAGAAAGAGGTCCTTGGCCACCTCCGACAGGGATTGACCAACCGAGAGATCGCCTACCGCCTCTACATTTCGACTAACACGGTCAACAAACACGTCAACCAGGTGCTCAGAAAGCTGCACGTTCGGAATCGCGTCGAGGCTGCAATGCACGGTATGGCGGCAACCCGGCGATTCATCGATCCCGCGTCAGCTCGAATAGCTTCAGCGGTGACAGCGGCATCTCGGTGATGGGCACGCCGAGCGCCTCCTCCACAGCCGACGCGATGACCGCGCCGACCGGGATCACCCCTGCCTCCCCCGCGCCCTTGATGCCGAGCGGGTTCGGTGACGGGGTCTCGATGTGGTCGATCTCGATCTTCGGAATCTCCGTCGCGTACGGCATCAGGAACTCCATGAAGGAGGCGTTTCGCAGCTGGCCGTCGGCGTCGTACGCGAGGCGCTCATAGAACGCTCCCCCGATCCCCTGAGCGACGCCTCCCTCGATCTGGCCTTCCACCACCAGGGGATTGATCAATCGACCGCAGTCGTGAACGACCACATACTTGAGGATCTCGAGCCGGAACGTCTTCGGGTCGACGCGCACATACGCGGCGTGGCAGCCCGCCGCCCACGCCGACCCGACCGGGCTGAAGTATCCGGTCGCCTCCAAACCAGGCTCCTCTCCCGCCGGCAGCGGCGGTCCTGGCCGCGGCTTGGCGGCGAACTGCGTGGCCGCTTCCGTGCCGCCACCGAACGCATAGCGCATCGGGTTGGAGAGCACCGCGACCGCGGCGAGCGGCATGCCGCGGTCGGGCGATCCCTTCACCCGTACGCTGCCGCCGGCGAGCTCCAGGTCCGCGGGATCCGCCTCCAGGTGCTCGGCGGCGACGAGCTTCGCCTTCTCCGCGACCAGCCCCGCGGCCACCGCCATCGCGTTGCCGGCCATGATCGCGGCTCGCGACGCGAACGTGCCCACCCCCCATCGGAATCTGCGGGTGTCGCCGCTCGACACCTCCACGTCGGAGACGTCCACACCCAGCTGGTCGGCCACGATCTGCGCCCATACGGTGGCATGGGCCTGCCCCTGGTTTGGGATGCCCGTCGCCGCGACCACCTTGCCCGAGACGAGCACCTGCACGTGCGCGCCCTCGTAAGGCCCGACCCCGGTCCCCTCGACGTACGGGCTGAGGCCCATGCCGATGTGATCGCCCTCGGGTCGCGGTCCGAGCATCTCGAGCGCCCGACTCACAAGCGCCGGGTAGTTGCCGCTGTCATACACGACCTGGTTTCCGTCCTGCCACACGACACCGACCTCGTACGGAAACTGGTCCGGCTGAAGGAGATTGCGGCGACGGACCTCGATGCGGTCGACTCCTAGCTCGGCGGCGATCGCATCGAGCGTTCGCTCCATCACGAAGCAGGCGTGTGGGCGGCCCGCGCCGCGATAGGGCGAAGTCGGAATCGCGTTCGTGTACAGGTCGCGGAATCGCACCCGGTAGTTCGGCACGCGGTAGGGTCCCGGCACCTGGGCGGCGGAGATGATCGGCAGGATGATTCCGTACGGCGTGTAGGCGCCGCCGTCGTGGATGAAGTCGTCGTCGAGCGCGAGCACATGCCCGTCGCCGTCGAAGCCGACCTCGACCTCGTGCACCTGTCCCCGTTCCTGATTGACCGCGGTGAAATGCTCCTGGCGGTCTTCGGTCCATTTGACGGGCCGGCCCAGCTGCATCGCCGCGAACGGGACCAGCAGCTCGTCCGGGTAGAAGAGCATGATCTTCGGCCCGAAGCCCCCGCCCACGTCTGGAGCGATCACGTCAACGTCCGACTCGGGAAGACCGAAGAGCACCGCGAGACCGCCCCGAATCGAGGTCGGCGACTGCGTGGAGTCGTAGACCGTGAGCCTGTGCTCGGTCTCGGACCATCGCGCCCACACGGCGCGGCCCTCCATCGGGCTCGCGGCGCCGCGCTCGAAGCGCAGACGCAGGTGCTTGCGATAGGGCGCGGCGGCGAGCGCGGACTTCACGTCTCCCGACTCCTGGAGCAGCTCCGCCGCGACGTTGCCGGGGACGTCGTCGTGGACGAGGTGCTCGGCGGCCGCGGCCACCTCGGGTGTGATCACCACGGGCAGTGGCTCGTACTCGACCTGGACCAGGTCGGCCGCGTCCTCGGCGATGTATCGGTTCTCCGCGACCACGAAAGCGACCGCCTCGCCCGTGTAGCGCACGACCTCTGAAGCGAGGCAGCGCTGGGTGCGGCCGTGGGTGAGATTGGGATGCGGGATGAGGATGGGCAGGTCGGTGTGGCCGAAGGGCAGGTCGTCCGCGAGATAGACGGCCCTCACGCCCGGCAGCGCACGCGCCGCGCTCACGTCGATCGACTTGATGCTCGCATGGGCGAAAGGAGACCGCACGATGCACGACTCCAACGCGCCCTCACTGATGTCGTCGGTGAAGTGGCCGCGCCCACGCAGGAGCCGGTCGTCTTCGACCCGTTGAACTCGTGCTCCGAACCATCTGGTGGTCACTTGTGCGGCCCCTCTTCTGCACGCCCCTCTCCCCGACCCTCTCCCCTTCGGTGAGAGGGAGACAGCTCGGCCGCGCGAACGACCGCGCGGCGGATCGAGGCGTAGCCGGTGCAGCGGCAGAGGTTGCCAGAGATGCCTTCATCCACCTGCTCAGAAGTCGGGTTCGGATGCTGACCCAGCAGGCCGACCACGGACATCACGAAGCCGGGCGTGCAGAACCCGCACTGCAGGCCATGGCATTCGTGGAACGCCTGCTGCACGGGGTGAAGGGGCGCCCCGGGCGCCGCCAAACCCTCAATGGTCGTCACCTCGTGGCCCTCTGCTTGCACCGCCAGCATCAGGCATGAGCGCACCGGCGCTCCGTCGAACAGGATCGTGCAGCAGCCGCACACGCCATGCTCGCAGCCCACATGCGTGCCGGTGAGCCCGAGATCGTGGCGGAGGTAATCGGACAGCAGGCGGCGCGGATGAGCCGGGGCCGGGTGGACCGCTCCGTTGACCCTCATGCCGCGAAGAGCCTGTCAGTCACGACCTGGACGAGATGAAGCCGAAACTCTGGCGTCGCTTCGAGGTCGCCGGTGGGCTGCAGGCCGTTTGTCGGATTCTTCGGATCGGCCAGCACCGGGGTCGGAGCCACCCCGAAGAGAGCGAGCCGGTCTCCGTAGCGCACCCCGCCTGCGAGGGCGAAGTCACCATGGCGGCGCGACTCCTCAGCGATCGCGTACTTACCCGTCGACGCCGGGAACCAGGCTTCGACGACCAGCTCATCGGGCTCGAGCGTAGTTTCAAACACGCTGGCGAAGAAATCGGCCGCGGGGATGATGCGCGTTCCCCTCGCCGAGCGAGCTACGACATGGCCGTTGAGCGCCAGCAGCGTCGCCGGCAGCTCCGATGCCGGGTCGGCGTGCGCGAGGCTCCCGCACACCGTGCCCCGATTGCGAATCACGCGATGCGCCACCAACCGGACGGCCAGCCCGAGCAGTGGGCACCTTTGCCCCACCAGCTTGGAGTCCTCGACCTCGGCCTGGCGCGCGAGCGCCTGCACCACCACGCCGCCGTCCTGTTCGTAGATCCGATTCAGGTTCGGGATGCGGTTGATGTCGACGAGGTGGGCCGGCCGAGCGAGGCGGAAGTTGAGCAATGGCACCAGCGATTGGCCGCCGGCGAGTACCTTGGCGTCCTCCAGAGAGGCGAGCATCGAGCACGTCTCCTCGACCGAGGTCGGTACGTGGTATTCGAACGGTGCGGGCTTCACTCGATGATGGCCACCACGCGGCACAGCGATGCCTCACCGCCCTGGAATCGCCACGGGAAGCAGCCCAGCGTGATCTTCTGGTCGAGCACCTCGTCGATGTGACCGCCGAGGTTTTCGACGTGGATCAAGTCGTGGGGAAAAAGCAGCGTGTGCATGATCTGGTAGTCGGCCTTCGGAAAAATTTCGTCGAGGCTGCGACCGAGCTTCTTCTCCGCCTCTTCGGCCTCGTCGGCTCGGATGCGCCGGATGACCGTGTTCATGGGGTGGTCGGCGCTGCCGGCGTCGATCGCGATCCACCGCACACCGCGCTTCAGCACCCACTCGGCGAACGCGCGCGTCGGGCCCGGGTGGCGGATGAAGTATTTGGTCTCGTCGACCTGGGAGCGGTCCGCCCAGTTCTCGGGATAGTGCCGGTGGTAACCGGTGTGAATGACCAGGATGTCGCCACGCTCGATTCGATGGCCTGTGTCCTTCTCCCAACGCTCGAAGTGCTCGGGGCCGAACAGGTCATAGTCGCCAAGCCCCATCCGTTCGAGGTCGACCACGCAAGCGGGCCCGACGAGGAAGTCGAGCGGCAGGTCGCCGACGAACTTGCCGCCGGAGAGGAAATGCGCGGGGGCATCCAGGTGGGTGCTGACGTGCAGCGTCATCGTGATCTCCTGGCCGCCGGCCTTGTCGAAAGCGAGCCGTTTGATCCAGCGGATCGACGGTCCGGCGTAGCCGGCGAACGCGGGAGTGTGCAGCGAGAAGTCCTGCGTGAGGTCGATGAACTTCACCTGGCTTGATCTGGCGTGCGCAATTTCGACCGCTCAACCTTACCCATCGCGTTCCTTGGCAGCTGTTCGATCACGATGACGCGGCGGGGACACTTGTAGGTCGCGAGGCGCTCGCGGGCGAAAGCGATGAGCTCACTCTCATCGAGCGGATGCGTTTTCGAAGGCACGACGAAGGCGGTGACCTCCTCGCCCCAGGCATCGCTCGGCATGCCGGCCACAGCCACCTCCTCGACGGCGGGATGCGTCTCGAGGACGAGCTCCACCTCGCGAGGGTAGACGTTGAATCCGCCGGAGATGATCAGCTCTTTCAACCGGCCACGGATGGCCAGGGTGCCGTCCTCACCGATCTCGCCGACGTCGGCCGTCTTGAAGAAACCGTCGGGCGTGAACGCCTCTTTGGTCGCCGCTTCGTTGCGCCAGTAGCCCCTGAATACCTGGCCGCCCTTGAGCAGGACTTCGTCCTTCTCGCCCAGCTTCACCTCGACGCCCGGAAACGGGACGCCGACCCGGCCCGGCCGGCGCGGTCCGTCGTAAGGATTGGTGACGACGATCCCGCCCTCCGTGATTCCGTAGCGCTCGATCGGTGCCTGGCCCAGCAAGCGTTCGCATCTCTCGAAAAGCGCCGGGGGCAGTGGCGCGGATCCGGAAACGAAAAGGCGCACGTGGGTGAGGTCTGTGGGGTGTTCCTCGAGCCAGTCGCACAGGCGCTGGTACATCGCGGGCACGCCGAAAAACATGGTCCCGCGGGCGGCGTCGTTTCGGGTCAGCTCGGCCACGACGCGCTTGGGCGAGAACTGGATGCGGGTGGCGCTGCCGCCGCTGAGCAGCGTGCCGTGCAGGCCCATGCCGAGGCCGTGCAGGTGGAAGAGCGGGAGCGCGTGAACGAGGACGTCTCGAGAAGTCCACCGCCACACCTCGATCGCGCCGCGCGCCTGCGCCAGCAATCCCCCATGGTCGAGGACCGCGCCCTTCGGCCGGCCGGTGGTGCCAGACGTGTAGAGGATGGCGGCGGGGCTGTCGGGCGTAAGGTCGGGCATGGGCGGTCGACTGGCGCGCGGTGGATCGTGGATGTCCACCGATCGGAGGCCGAGCTTATCCACGACCGGGGCTCGCTCGCTGTCCACGATCACAAGCGACGGCTCCGCGTTGCTTACGATGTGCTCGACCTCGGCCGAGTGGTAGTCGGGGTTCATGGGCACGACGCAAGCGCCGGCCCGCTGGGCGCCGAGGTACGCGATGACCCAGTCGAGGTGGCTGGCCGAATAGATGCCGACCCGATCGCCCGGCTCGACCCCGAGCTCGCGAAGGCCGCCCGCGACTCGTTCGGAGTTGGCTTTGAGCTCGTCGCCGGTCAGATTGCGATCGCCGGACCTGAGAACCACGGCTTTGCCACCTGGTAGCAGCTCGACCGGGAGGATCCCCGATCGAAGGCGGCCGCGGACCGCATCGATGTCCTCACGCGAGCCCACCACCCCCCTGGCCATGCGAAAAACAATGATGAACCAGGGCTACGATCGAGACATGACAACCACCCCCGAGGCTCGCGAGTTCGTGTCCTTGTTGAAGAGCCTGCGCGCCGTCCGGCAGTTCGCCGACAGGCCGCTGCCGCCAGAGGCGATTCGCGACATGCACGACGTGATCCGCTGGTCGGGCAGCGCCAGCAACCGTCAGGAGTTCCAGGTCCTGTGGGTCGAGGACCGCGCGAAGCTGCGCCAACTGTCCGAGCTCAAGGGATATGCGCGCCATCTCGCGGGCGCTGCGGCCGGGGCGGTGATCGTGACCTGGATGCAGTCCGACGTGCTCAACGCATTCGACGAGGGTCGGATCGCCGAGCGCATCATGCTGGCGGCCCATGCCTACGGCATCGGTTCGAGCATCGGCATGCTTTCGCGCGAGTCGCGAGGGGCGGCGCAGGAGATCCTCGGCCTTTCCGAGGACCGGACCGTGCGGACCACGATCTCGCTGGGCTATCCCGCCGAGGGTGCACTTCGCGGCGGGCGTCGCAAGCCGCTGACGGAGCTCGTCAAACGCCTTCAGGTCTAACCCTCTTCCTGCTCCAGCAGTGAGACGAGGTCGCGTGCGGAGATGAGTCCGACGGGCTTGCCTTGCTGATCGACAACCGGCAGGTGCCTGATGCCCAGCCTCATCATCTTGACGGCGACGACAGCGACTTCCTCATCACCGGTCACGGTCGCCGGGCCGGCGGACATGATGACGTCGGCCCTGGCCTGTTGCGGGTTCAGGCCGTCGGCGATGGCGCGTACCAGGTCTCGCTCCGTGATGATTCCCAATAGGCGGGCACCTGACATCACGGCGGCTGAATCCGCGTCCTCCTGGCGCATGCGCTTGGCCACCTCCGCCAGACTGGTTTGCGGTTCGACCGACAACAGGCGTCTC
>WNFO01001131.1_pt1 | contig 20562 bp, 21 predicted proteins | sample 5400251 | NCBI WGS metagenome assembly WNFO01 (sample SAMN13153354, study PRJNA577476) | soil metagenome | isolation source: 100 cm saprolite under Madrone tree | place: USA:California | collected 2016-06-14
TCAGGTGATCGCGCTGCCGGGGCCGTCCTCGGTGCTGGCGGCGCTCGCGGTCGCGGCCTTGCCTACCGACCGGTTTTTCTTCGAAGGGTTTTTGCCGTCGAAGGAGACCGCGCGCCGCGCCCGGCTTAGCGAACTGGCGCGTATCGACGCTACGCTCGTGATGTTCGAATCCGGCAACCGCGTGCAGGACACGCTGCGCGATCTCGCGGATATCATGGGCGCGCGCGATGCAGCCCTTTGCCGCGAGATGACCAAGCTGCACGAAGAGATCAGGCGCGCGCCGGTCTCCGAACTGGCGCTGGCGGCGGACGCGCTGGAGACGCGCGGCGAATTCGTGCTGGTGATCGGCCCGCCCGCGGCCGGCGCGCAGATCATGGCAGGAGACGAGCTCGACGAGTTGTTGCGATATCAGCTCCAGCGCGGCAGCGTGAAGGACGCGGTGGCGCACGCGGTCGAACTATCCGGCCGGCCGCGCCGCGAGATCTACGCCCGCGCGCTTGAACTCGCCAGGGAGGCCATGAAAGGCGATGATGGCGAAGACTGACGGTGCCGATCCGGCTGCCAAGATCGCCGCGCCCGCGCGGGTCGCGGCGTTTCGAACCGGCCTCTCCGCCGAAAGCCGCGCCGCCGCTTACCTGATGGCAAAAGGCTATCGCATCCTGGCCAAACGTTTTCGCACGCCCTATGGCGAGATCGACATCGTGGCGCGCCGGCGCAAGCTCGTGGCCTTTGTCGAGGTCAAGGCCCGCGCCAGTCTGGACGAGGCCGCCTATGCGGTGACGCCGCGGCAGCAGGCGCGCATCATCGATGCCGCACAGGCCTGGCTGATGGCGCATCCCGAACACGCCGAATTTGAGCTTCGTTTTGATGCCATGCTGATTGCGCCGCGGCGGCTGCCGCGCCATCTGTTAGCGGCATTCGACGCCAGCAACTGAACACTCGATCCCCCCGGAACCAACTTTTTGGACCAGCCCATATGAAATTGAACGTCGCCGTCCAGATGGACCCCATCGAACGCATCAACATCCGCGGCGATTCAACCTTCGCGCTGCTGCTGGAAGCCCAGAGGCGCGGCCATGGTCTTTCCTACTACACGCCGGACAAGCTCTCGCTGCGCGGTGAAGAGCTGATCGCCCCGATCCAGATCCTCAGCGTGCGCGACGAGCCCGGCGGCCATTTTACGCTCGGCGAGCCGCGGCGCGAGCCGCTTTCGGCCTTCGACGTCATCCTGCTGCGACAGGACCCGCCATTCGATCTCGCCTACATCACCTCAACGCATTTTCTCGAACGCCTGCATCCAAAGACGCTGGTGGTCAACAATCCCGCCAGCGTGCGCAACGCGCCGGAAAAGATCTTTGTGATGGATTTCCCGGACCTGATGCCGCCGACCCTGATCTCCAGGGATCTCGACGAGATCAACTCGTTCCGCGACGAGCATGGTGCTGTGGTGATGAAACCGCTGCACGGCCATGGCGGTGCGGCGGTGTTTCGCATCATGCCGCAGGACATGAATTTCGGCTCGCTGTTCGACATGTTTTCGGTGACGTTTCGCGAGCCGTGGGTGATCCAGCGCTTTCTTCCCGAGGTCAAGCACGGCGACAAGCGCATCATCCTGGTCGACGGCGAATTCGCCGGCGCGGTCAACCGGGTGCCGGCGCCGGACGATCTGCGCTCCAACATGGTCCGCGGCGGCGCCGCCCAGTCCACCGACCTTTCGCCGCGCGAGCGCGAAATCTGTGAGCGCCTCGGCCCGGCGCTGCGCGAGCGCGGATTATTGTTCGTCGGCATCGACGTCATCGACGGCCATCTCACCGAGATCAACGTGACGTCACCGACGGGAATCCGCGCCATCGCCCGGCTCGGCGGGCCTGATGTCGCGGCAAAGATCTGGGACGTGATCGAGAAGAAGCGGGGGTGAGAGCCTGACTGAAAATGCCGCGAGCATTTTCGGTGCTCTCCAGCAACTCGAAAAAAGTTCGTTGTTTCGTCATGGCCGGGCTTGTTGTCCCGGCCATCCACGTCTTTCTTGCTGCTATGCTGTTGAGACGTGGATGCCCGGGACATCTAGCGCGAAGACGCGCTTCTGCCCGGTGAGGACGATCTCCATTGGTATGACGCTCCGCGCAATCACCGCGAATACGACCCGATTCCATCGACTGCATTTCGAGCTGGACTCCAAGGCTGATCCGCTTCGCGCTGCGACCGGCGGCCGTCGCGTTTCTGTCATACGATTTCCGCGCGTCAAATCCGCTTGCCAGCTTTTGAAAGCGGGCGCAGCATATCGATGCCTGTTCGATCCGGCGGCGGATGGATTGGTCCGGGCACACACGAAGATTTTCTTAAAAAACAACGGAGGAAACGCATGACACAACATGTTTCGCGACGGTCCCTGCTTGCGTTCGGCGCTGGTCTCGGCGCCACCGCCCTGCTCGGCGGCAGCGCGCTGGCGCGCGCGCCCAAACTCGGGACGCAGACGCCTTATTGGCATCGGTTCGTTCTTGGCGGCGCCGAGGTCACGGTGGTTTCCGACGGTCCGCTGCCGCTCGGGCCCCCCAAGGGCACCTTTATCGGCGTGCCGGATGAAGAAGTAAGGAAGATGCTCTCCGACAACTTCCTGTCGCCCGACAACGTGGTGCTCGAGCAGAACTCGCCGATCGTCAACACCGGTGACAAGCTCGTGCTGTTCGACACCGGCATGGGCACATTGAAGCTGTTCGGTCCGACCACCGGCCGGCAGCAGAAGAGCATGGCGGAAGCCGGGATCAAGCCGGAGGACATCGACGCGGTGGTGCTGTCGCACGCGCATATCGATCATATCGGCGGCATCGTCGATTCCGCCGACAAGGTCTTGTTCCCCAATGCGCAGTTCTACATCGCCCAAAGCGACTTCGACTTCTGGACCGACGAGTCGAAGATGAGCGGACCGTTGAAGGATTTCGTGATTCACGCCCGCAAGAACCTGCTGCCGGTGCGCGACCGGCTGGTGTTCTTCAAGGATGGCCAGGAAATCCTGCCCGGCATTCAGGCCATGGCGGCGCCCGGCCATACCGTGGGTCACCACATCTTCATGGTGACCTCGGAAGGAAAGTCGTTCGCCTTCCTCGGCGATCTAACCCATCACGCGATACTGTTGCTTGAAAAGCCGCGGATGGAATTCTCCTACGACACCGACCCGAAGCAGGCGGCGAATACCCGCGTGAAGATGCTGGACATGGTCGCGGCCAACAAGATCCCGATCATGTCCTATCACTTCGCGTGGCCGGGATATGGCCACGTCGTCAAGACCGGCGAAGGCTTCCACTATATCCCCGAGCCGATGGTGATGTTGCTCTGAATGCGGCTGATCCGGGGGCGGCCGGGTGGCCGGCGCCCCTGGAGGCACTCACTCACAAGATGTCCGACGGGGAGCGACTGTTTCGGAGGCATCGATGGCCAACCGAGTTAGACGGGATGCTGCGCCTTACTGCTCCTTCTGCGGCAAGGCGCCGGAGCAGGTACGTCTGCTGGTGGCGGGGCCGCATGTATTCATATGCGATGGATGTATCGGGCTCTGCGTTGCGTACCTTCCGCTTCGATCAAGATTGGGCACGCTCGCCGCGATGGTTTCACCGTGGAAGCTGCCGTTTCGAAGCATCAAATCCCGGGCCGATATGGTTGAGCCCTGAACTTTTGATGGAGGCGTCGCCCGTCGCCAACGCCTGCAGATTCCTGTTTTTGCACTGCAGCTTTTTGGATGAGGCTGGCAAGCCTGCGACAAGGTGACACGATATCCGACAGCGTGGCACGATATCTCGGGTATCATGTCGCGTCAGTCCAAGTGTTGTTCGCTTATGGCATAGTCGTTTCTAGAATGCCTCAAATCTTCCGAGTATTTCCTGCAATTTTTTCCAGCTCTGGCAAGATTGATCGGAATTAAATTCCCACCTGGGTGTTTCGTTCTCTAGCGGCAATCTTGCGCGTGCCGTGACGGGCTCGCCAGGATCATTTGTGCCTGGGGCAGGTCCGTCGAACGGATGTTTTGTTTGGCGCCAACGCCCGGCAAGCAAGGCGGGGGCGGCGATCGGCTGTGAATTGACGGGCAACGCCCCACTCAGAATTTGAGAAATGGCTCTTTGCGGGTGATGAAAAGTAGTCTTGTTTCGTTCGCTGAGGGCATCTCGAAGCTCGGCCTGACCGAGGTCGGCTATGCCATCGCGCTGCTATGGTACTTTGATCACGAGGAGGCGCGGCCGGAGCTGCGTCCTGCGTACCTTGCCGAGTTGATGCACGATCTGTCGCTTCGGCGGCGGGTCAACGTCACGCGGCTCGGAAGGCAGCTGCTTGCGAACCACGATGTGATCCGGGGCAAGGAGATGGGCACCGTGAGGCTCCGCCTTGCCAGCAAGCCGCGCCTCTCATCCCGCTACGGCGAAATTACCGGAACGGTCGTCACCCCCAAGATCGACTCGCACGTGATTCCGACGGGACTGTTCGAAAACACCCGGCCCTACCTGGAGACCCTGGTGATCCAGATCAACGGAACCTACCAGGGCGGTTTCTATGACGCCTGCGCCGTCATGTGCCGGCGGTTACTGGAGTGCCTGCTGCTGCTGGCGTTCGAACGGGCGGAAAAAGGCGAAGTCATCAGGGATGCCTCCGGGGAATACCGGACCATTGCCGACATCATTGGATTGGCCTGTTCGAACCGGCACATCAAGCTTACCCGCGACGCAGGCGCGGTGATGGGAAAGATCGAATACGTTGGCGACCTTGCCGCTCATCATCCAACCTACACCACCCGGCAGAAGGACATCGATGAGCAACGGTTGGGTTTTCAGCGCGTCGTCTCGGAACTGGTTCAACTTGCTGAAATCAAGCCCAAAAGTACTTCGGGTCTGTCCGCGGACGTAGCCGCTTCGGTCTCTCCCTGAGGCTGCCGTGCTCGGCGATGCGCTTTAAGCCGGCGTCGAAGGCGGGAGAGAGCGGCCTAGCTGGATATCTTCGAGTTGCCTGACAAGGCGATGGCCGGCGAGCGGGTCGGTCCGGCGTTGATCGCGCTCGGCCTGATGGCCATCGGCGCCATTGCTCCGGATGCCGGCGGGCTTCCCGTCGCCCGGCGAATCCGGGTTCGACGGATCGCTGGACTTGGCGACGTTGCCGGCGTTCCCGTCCGGTCGTACCGGCACCGGATCGGTGCCGTCGCGAAATACGTTGCGCCGCGGGGGAGGATTGCGCCGCGCTTTGGGCATCGAACGCAGATATAGAAATGCCCCGGCTATCAGACCGCAAAAAACAAGCGCGCCCCCGAGCGAGGCGAGGAAGACAATCAAGGTCACGTAAAGCGGCCGCTCAGCCGTGAACAACCGATCGCTGGACTGGGTGGAGTTGGTGACATCGTGAAGCGCGGCCGGAACCGGCTGATTGATTTCGGAATTGCCAAACGGGCCTGGGTGGCGATCGCTTGAAGGAGCCGGGTCCAATGGATTGCTCCAGCGCGAGGCGAAGGTCGATGTCGCAACAAAGGCATCGGCCGGTTCTGTGGTCACCGACCGCGGCGAAGATGCCGTTTCGACCCGCCCGAGCGGTGCAGCGACGGAAGCTTCGAGCTCTGCCCTGGCGTCACGATCTGCGGCCTGCGCGATGGCCGGAGACACGGCGTTGAGGGCATTGGCTGCAACGAACGCAACGACGACCGTTGACAACAATGTTGTCACTCGGTGCAACATCTCGGACTCCTGGCATCTAGACTTTTTTCTTTCTGAAATGAGTTGTTGAAAGGAGCGCGACCGGAATTGCCGCGCAGGCTTGAACAAGAACTGGCCGCATTTGGTCAGGAGATCAAGCAAGCGCATCGGTAGACTGGGCTTAACGTTAAGCGTGCCGCGACCGATGATTCGGACGCCGGCGGCTTCACGCAAGCGCGGCGATCAAGCTCTGCCGCCGCGAATCGACCGGCCGCACTGGCAACGATCGGGCTCTCCGACCGGGCCCGCCATCGTTCCCTTAATGTTCTTGTCCCCGGCCGCGCTTTACGCTATTACCTTTCGCAGGGCAGAGGGCGGCATGGTACAGCGCGTTTCCACCGTAGCTTTTGAGGGGATCGACGCCCGCGCCGTCGACGTGCAAGTGCAGGTCGCGCCCGGCCTGCCGGCTTTCGCTATTGTCGGGCTGCCCGACAAGGCGGTTTCCGAGGCCCGCGAGCGGGTCCGCTCGGCACTGATCGCCTCCGGCCTCGCGCTGCCGGCGCGGCGAATCACCGTCAACCTCGCCCCCGCCGACCTGCCGAAGGAGGGCAGCCACTACGATCTGCCGATCGCGCTCGGACTGATGGCGGCGATCGGCGCGATACCGCCGGACGCGTTGAGCGGCTTCACGGTGCTCGGCGAACTCGGCCTCGACGGATCGATCGCGCCGGTGGCGGGGGTGTTGCCGGCGGCGATCGGCGCCAATTCGCGCGACGAAAGCCTGATCTGTCCCGCGGGGTGCGGGGCGGAAGCGGCGTGGGCAAGCCCGGATATCCAGATCGTCGCGGCCCATTCGCTGATCCAGATCGCCAACCATTTCAAGGGCACCCAGGTGCTGTCGCGCCCGTCACCGAAGGTCCACGAGGCCGAAGCCAACCTGCTCGACCTGCGCGACATCAAGGGACAGGAAAGCGCCAAGCGCGCCCTCGAGATTGCCGCGGCCGGCGGACATCATCTGCTGATGATCGGTTCTCCCGGCGCCGGCAAATCGATGCTGGCGGCGCGGCTGCCCTCGATCCTGCCGCCGCTGTCGCCGTCCGAACTGCTCGAAGTTTCGATGATTGCCTCGGTTGCCGGCGAAATCCGCGACGGCGCGCTGACGGCGCGGCGGCCGTTCCGCAGCCCCCATCATTCCGCCAGCATGGCTGCGCTGACCGGCGGCGGCACGCGCGCCAAGCCGGGCGAAATCTCGCTCGCGCATCAGGGCGTGCTGTTTCTCGACGAATTGCCGGAGTTCGATCCCCGGGTGCTGGATTCGCTGCGCCAGCCCTTGGAGAACGGCGAGGTCGCGGTGTCGCGCGCCAATCATCGCGTCACCTATCCGGCACGCTTCATGCTGGTCGCGGCGATGAACCCTTGCCGCTGCGGCCATGCCTATGAACCCGGCTATTCCTGCAAGCGCGGGCGGAGCGACCGCTGCACCGGCGACTACCAGGCACGCATCTCCGGTCCGCTGATGGATCGCATCGACTTGCGGATCGAGGTGCCGGCAGTGACCGCCGCCGATCTGATCCTGCCGCCGCCGACCGAAGGATCCGCCGAGGTCGCCGCGCGCATCGCCGCGGCGCGCGACATTCAATTGGCGCGTTACGCCGCGGCCGGACTGCCGCATGTCCGCACCAATGCGGAGGCGCCGGCGTCGGTGCTGGAAGAAATCGCCAAGCCGGACGCGCATGGGTTAAAACTGCTGCGCGACGCCGCCGAGACCATGCGGCTGTCGGCGCGGGGCTATCATCGCGTGCTGCGCGTCGCCCGCACGCTGGCCGATCTCGATGGCGCCGACAAGATCGGCCGGCTGCACCTGGCCGAAGCGCTGTCCTACCGCGCGCTCGCCGAAGATGTGAGAAGTGCGGCGTGAAGCATCGACCGCTTTGTCGTGGCATCGGCACGTGAACGCGCTGGTAACGAGTTTTGTTTACATTCCGCCAACCATAAGCCCGGCGTTTTCTCCGGCTTGTCTGCGGGCGGGCGTATCATGTTGCGTTTCAAGATTCTTGCTTCGGCTGTGCCGTTGATCGTTGCCGCCGTGCTCGCCCGCGGCGAGTTCTCGATCAACTCGCGCCCCTGCATCGCGATCGGCGGCGCATCGGTCCAGATCACGGCCTCACCCTGGCAAGCACAGCTTCAGGTCAGTTTCACCAGCGACCCGTCGAGCGCCGGCGCGGCGGATTTCGCCGTGGTCGATGATGTCGACAGCGCGGAGGACGGCTCCTGCACCGCCAACGCGGCGACCCGATTTGTGGCGATCTCCGCAAATCCGCTGAAGTCCGCGCCGATCATCTATCTCTCGCCGGACGGCCCCGCCGATTATCGGATTTTCGTGCATTCGAAGCGTTTTACGGCAAGCGATGCGGCGGCTCTTATCGTCGGCGCCGGTGGCGTACCGAGCCGCCTCGCCGCCGCGTCGCTCTGAGGCGCCTTAACGCTTTATCAACCATGTTCTCATCGGGCGGCGTGACGTCGCACCGACTCAAGTACTTTTTCAAGATCGGCGCCGCATGGTCTTCGGCAGCACATGGCGCGCGTCGAGGCAGTCTCAATGCCGATCGCGCCAGGCGATCACGCTGCCAGAAGGCAATCTCAGGAGAGTTGGCTATGGGGCGGGGTTTCCGGATCAAGATGCGCATGCGTCGCTTCACGCGACGTCATCCCTGGCTCACTTCCACCGTCCGCTCGTTCATGATCTTCTCCGCCGCCTTTGGCGGTGCGTATGGATTCATTGCCGGCAGCCGATCCGAAGATTCCGGCTATGACCCCCATGCCTTCGCGATCGGCGCCAGCTTCCTGTTCGCGGTGGCTTGTGTTGCGCTTGCGACCTTGAGCATGCGGCTGCGCTGGATGCGCAGGAAGCTGCGCAAGATCGCTCTGCATAACGAAGCGCTGGCCGACCGCAACTGGGAATTGCAGGAAGCCGAGCAGCGCTCCCGCAGCCTGTTCGAATCGCAAGACGACCTGATCGTCCTGCGCGATGCCAGAGGTTGTATCACTTTCGTCAACGACGCCTATTGCGAACTGGCGCAGCTGCCGCGCCGAGCGCTGGTCGGCAGCGATTTCACGCTCGATGTTCTTGAGCAGGGCGATCCGGCGCTGGAACAGAACGGTACGCGGATTCACGACCAGAAAATCGCGACCGCGATCGGGCCGCGATGGATCGCATGGCACGAGGGCCTGGTCCGTATCGATGCCGGCCGGCCGGCGGAGATGCAATGCGTCGGCCGCGACGTCACCGACCGCACCGAGACCGAACGCGGGCTTGCCGAGGCCCGCGACCTTGCCGACGCCGCCAACCGCGCCAAGTCGCGGTTCCTCGCAATGGCATCTCATGAGATTCGCACGCCGCTCAACGGCATCATCGGCATGAGCGGGTTGCTGCTGGATACGCCGCTGACGCCGGAGCAGATGACCTATGCCAAGGCGGTGAAAACCTCAGGCGACGCCTTGCTGTCGCTGATCGAGGAACTGCTGGATTATTCCAAGATCGAGGCCGGCAAGATCGATCTCGAACATCGCCCGTTCGCGCTGGCCGCATTGATCGAGGATATCACCGAACTGCTGGCGCCACGGGCGCAAGCCAGAAAGCTCGAGATCGCAGCCTATGTCGACGAGCGGCTGCCGATGGAGGTGGTCGGCGACGCCGCACGGCTGCGGCAGGTGCTGCTCAACCTCGCCGGCAATGCGATCAAGTTCACCTCGACCGGCGGCGTGGCGCTGATTGTCGAGCCGGGGATCTCGCCCGATGAAATCAGCTTCCTGGTGCGCGATACCGGCATCGGCATCGCGCCCGAGGCCCAGCAGCGGATTTTCCGGGAGTTCGAACAGGCCGACGAACACATTGCCCGGAGCTATGGCGGCACAGGCCTCGGCTTGAGCATCTCCGAGCGCATCGTCAGGCGAATGGGCGGCCGCATCACGCTGGAGAGCGAGCCGGGTGCCGGCTCGACATTCGAGGTGTCTGTCCCGCTCGCCGCCTCCGACGACGCCGCCGGCGAACAACGGGCATTTGCGGCGCCGGATTTGACGGCTCAATCGATCATGCTGGTCGCGCCTCAGAGCATCGAGGCATCGCTGATCGCCCGGCGGCTGCAACGCTGGGGCGGTCAGACCTGCCTGGTTTCGGATGTCGCGGTGGCGCAGGCCCTGTTGCCGGAGCGGTCCTGGGACGCCGTTCTGCTCGATCAGGCCCTGGGCACTGCCGACGTCGAATTGCTGGGTAACGCCGCGCGCCCGCACGCGACGCAGCGGATCGTGATGTTGACGCCGGCGGCGCGCCATGAGCTTCAGCTGTCCTCCGCTTCCTCGGCCGCCTCTGCTTTCACCGGCTATCTGGTCAAACCGTTGCGCGCGGCTTCGCTTGCGGCCCGCTTGACGATGACACCGGAAATTCCAGCCCCCAACCTCGCCGAAATTGCCCCGGCCGAGGCGTCTGATCTTTTGGGGACGCCGATGACCGCGCCGGTGCAAGGTCTTTCCGTTCTGGTGGCGGAGGACAATGAGATCAACGCGCTCTTGATGCGTTCGCTGTTGACCAGGCTCGGACATCACGCCGTCGTCTGCAGCAACGGCGAAACGGCGCTTGAATCCTGGCGTTCAGCCAGATCCAGTGGCGCGCCATATGATCTGGTTCTGATGGACGTCCAGATGCCGCAACTCGACGGCCTCGAAACCACCAAGCGGATCCGCGACCTGGAGGCCGGGCACCCGGGCCGCCAGACGCCGATCCTCGCACTCACGGCGAACACGCTGGCGGAGGACCGCTACGCCTGCTTTGAGTCCGGCATGGACGGTTTCCTGATCAAGCCGCTCGATCGTGAAAAGCTTGCCGACGCGCTTGCCGGTTTGGCCGCCTCGAGGCATCTCGCCGCCTGAAGGCTGCACGACGCGCCGACCGCTCGCGCGATACCCTTGACGCTGCCGGCGATTGGACCGAGCATGTGAGAGCTACCCGGTCCGCTCAAGCGGACTGGAATAGCAGGCTGCCGACGCGCGGCCCAAGAAAGCAAAAACGTCCCGGGAGGACTTCAATGACCAACAGGTTTTTACAGCTATCTCTGGCGTGTCTTGTCGCAAGCACCTTCGCGAGCGCAGGCGCACAGGCGAAGGCTCCAAAGTTGGAAACAACGGATACCATGATCCCGTCAGGCGATGCGGGTATCCAGTTGTTTGTGCGCAACAAGCATCCGGCCGGCCGCGAAACTTCTCCGGACAAGATCCTGTTGTTCGTGCATGGCGCCACCTATCCGGCCGAGACCGCGTTCGATCTGCCGATCGAGGGCGTTTCGATGATGGATCTGATCGCGGCGCGCGGCTACGATGTCTATCTCGTCGATGTCAGGGGTTACGGTCGCTCGACACGGCCCGCCGAAATGAGCCAGCCGCCGGCGGCGAACAAACCGATCGTGTCGACCAAGGTCGCGGCGCACGATCTCGGCATCGCCGTCGATTACATCCTCAAGAAACGCAAGGTTTCAAAGGTCAACGTCATGGGCTGGTCGTGGGGTACCTCGATCGCCGGATCGTACACCAGCGAGCACAATGACAAGGTCAACCGTCTCGTGCTCTACGCGCCGCAATGGATCCGCAACGAACCGCCGGCGCCTGCGGCCGCCAATGCGCCGCCGCTTGGCGCCTATCGACTGGTCTCCAAGGACTCGGCCAAGGCGCGATGGCTGAAGGATGTCCCCGCCGACAAGCAGGCGGATTTGATTCCGCCCGGCGTGTTCGATGCCTGGGCGAACGCAACCTGGGCGACCGATCCCGAGTCATCGAGGCAGAACCCACCAATGCTGCGTGCGCCGAACGGCGTTGTCGAGGACAGCGTGAACTACTGGAGCGCGGGCAAGGCCCTGTACGACCCCGGCAAGATTACCGTGCCGACCCTTCTGCTTCATGCCGAATGGGATGCAGACCTTCCGAGCTACCTCGCGCAGGGCTATTTCGCGCAGTTGAAGAATACACCCTACAAGCGGCTGATCGAACTGAGCGAGGGAACGCATACGGTGATGATGGAAAAGAACCGCATGCAATTTTTCCGCGAACTGATGGGATTCCTCGACGAGGAAAAACCACTGGCGTTGAAATAAACCGCCAAATTAGACGTCTTCGGATGGAATGCCGGCCGGATGGCCGGCATTCTGCGTTTGAGCACATGGTTGCCGGCAACGGCTTTATCCTCCGATCGGCTGATTGAAATCTCCGAAAAGCACCGACACCATCATGTTGAAAAGAGAAAGGCCTTGCGATCAAGCAAAATGGCTAAAAGGGAAAAGAGCCACGATGAAAACGCTTCAGATCATCTGCGCGGTCCTCCTGTTTTTGCTCGGTTGTTCGCCAGCGTCCGCGGAAGATTCGCGAGAGCTTGTGTCAGCGTTGAAGCAGGGAGGTCATGTCATCGTATTCCGTCATGGCGCCACCGACGACAGCCAGAAGGATATTTATCCGCTTAATTTTGATGACATGAAAGCCCAACGGCAGTTGAGCGAGAAGGGGCGGGACATGGCTCGCCAGATCGGGACTGCGATCAAGAAGCTCGGCATTCCGATCGGTGAGATCTACACCAGCCGCCTCAATCGGGCGATTGAAACCGGCAAGTTGCTGTCCGACAAGGAGGTGAAACCCGTCGATGCATTGACGGACAGCGGCGCGGGAAGCGCGTCTGCGATGGCGAACCCCGCCGGCGGCAACGCAAAGGCAGGCCTCGCCATGCGGGAGCTGGTAAATGCCACACCCAAAACCGGCACGAACACCTTGATGGTTACACACAAGACCAATATCGCGGATGCATTCGGAAAAGAGGCGAGCGATGCGCAGGAAGGCGAAGCCTTCGTCTACCGATCCAGCGGATCGGCTCCTGCGGCATTTGTCGCCCGCGTAAAGCCGGCATTCTGGATCGAGCAGGCCGCCAACTGATCCAGCCGGCTCCAGACGCCAGTCGGCGGCTGTCGCCTTGAAGATCTTGCGCAGGCTGTCACACCCGGGCAATGACGGTGTCACATGGCTGTTGAACGCCCGTGATTTCTGAACCCGAAGACCGCGCCGATTTCGAATCGGACAGATGCGGTCGAAGGGATGTCCATGCAGAACGGCGAATTTGCGCAGCGCTTCATTCAGATGCTGCGGCCCGAGAATGTCGGGAACGCGGCGCAAACCGCGATCACCTGGCTCAAGCCGCCGCCGCCGATCGGCATCAAGCCCTTACGTTTAGCCAATTTTCCTGCCTCGCTGGGGCGGCTAGGCGCGCTCGAAGTGCGGCTGGCGCAGGCAAAGCGTGACGTGAAGCGCGCCCAAAAACTGCGTTATCGCGTATTCTACAGGGATGGCACGGCGGTTGCCGACGCCGCGACGCTGCTGGCGCGCCGCGACAAGGATGCCTTCGACAAGATCTGCGATCATCTCATGGTGATCGATCACGCCGCCAAACCGTCGATCGGCGGAAAGCCGCCGGTGGTCGGCACCTATCGCCTGCTGCGCCAGGACGTGGCGGAAAGCCACGGCGGTTTCTACACCGAGGACGAGTTCGATATCGCCGGTCTCGTCGAGCGTCATGCGGGCTTGCGCTTCCTCGAGCTCGGACGGTCCTGCGTGCTGCCGCGCTATCGCAACAAGCGCACCGTCGAATTGCTGTGGCACGGAATCTGGAGCTATGTCCGCCAGCACCGGCTCGACGTGATGATCGGCTGCGCCAGCTTCGAGGGCACCGACCCGGACCGGCTCAAATTGCCGCTGTCGTTCCTGCATCACTACGCGCAAGCCCCGGAAGACTGGCGCGCCAAGGCGCATCCCTCGCGCCGGGTCGAGATGAACCGGATGGCCAAGGAAGCGATCAATCCGAAGGCCGCCCTTCACGAGCTGCCGCCCCTGATCAAGGGATATCTGCGGTTAGGGGCTTATATCGGCGATGGTGCGGTGATCGATCATCAGTTCGGCACCACCGACGTGCTGATCGTGATGCCGGTGTCGGCGATCAACGCCCGCTATATCGAGCATTTCGGCGTCGACGCGTCGCGGCACGCGGCTTAAGGCGCGATTCATGCACCGTCATTCCGGGCGTGAGCCCTTGCGAGCGAACCCGGAATCCAGCGATGATCAGGCGCGAGATTCCGGGTTCGCGCTAACGCGCGCCGGAATGACAAAAATTGAGTCCATCCAAAACATATCGACGCTACAGCCGCCGCAGCGCCACGGTTTCGACCATGTGGTCCGCGCCCTTTTTCAGGATCAGCGTCGCGCGCGGACGGGTCGGCAAGATATTCTCTTCGAGATTGGCGAGGTTGGTCCGCTCCCAGATCGCCAATGCGGTTGCGGTGGCTTCCTCGTCCGACAGCGGCGCGTAGCGATGAAAATACGATCGCGGATCGTGAAACGCGGTGTCCCGAAGCGCCAGGAAGCGTCGGACGTACCACTCGCGCAGCACGGATTCGTCGGCATCGATATAGACCGAGAAATCGAAGAAATCCGAAACCACGGGCACGGCCTTGCCGTCGCGTGGCAGCCGGCCGGTCTGCAGGACGTTGACGCCCTCGACAATCAGGATATCCGGCCGGTCGACCTCGGTCCATTGGTTCGGAATGATGTCGTAGGTCAAATGCGAATAGACCGGGGCACGCACCGGCCGTCTTCCGGCCTTGATATCGCTCAAGAACGCCAGCAGCGTCGGCAGATCATAGCTCTCCGGGAAGCCTTTCTTTTGCATCAGGCCTTGCCGCTCGAGCACCGCGTTGGGAAACAGGAAACCGTCGGTCGTCACCAGGTCGACCTTGGGCCGCGGCGACCAGCGCGCCAAAAGCGCCTGCAGCACGCGCGCGGTGGTCGATTTGCCAACTGCGACGGAGCCCGCGACGCCGATGATGTAGGGCACCTTGCGATCCCGGATGCCGAGGAATTGGCGCTGCGCCTGATAGAGGCGGAGCATGGCATCGACATAGATTGACAACAGACGCGACAGCGGCAGATAGATGTCTTCGACTTCTTGCAGATCGAGGCGGTCGTGCAGCGAACGCAATCGCTCGAACTCGCCTGGCTCCAGCGTCATCGGCGTATCGTCGCGCAACCGCGCCCACTGTTCGCGCGAGAATATCCGGTAGGGATTGTACTGTTGCTCAGGCGCCCGAATATCCATGAAGCTACCTTTATGAGTCCCGCTTTCGCGCGGCCTTCTCTTCCAGTCCGGACATGGTCGTGCGCCGCGCCAGTTCCGCCTCGACATCGCCAAGCGTCACGCCGCGCGATTTCAGCAGCACCAGCAGGTGAAACAGCAGGTCGGCGCTTTCGGCAATGAGATGGCCGCGATCATTCTCGACCGCGGCGATCACGGTCTCCACCGCTTCCTCGCCAAACTTCTTGGCGCAATGCTCCGAACCCTTGTCGAGCAATTTGCGGGTATACGAAGTCTCGCCGCCCGAGTCCGCGCGGACATCGATGGTGGCGGCCAGGTCATGGATCGTGAAACGCGGCATCAACTCAACCCGGCACGTGCGCCCGCGGGTGGGACGCCGCTCATCCCATGGAACTTAACACTTCTGTCACAAAGAGTCGTCAGGGATCGAGCCGCATCGGCAGCCCGGCCCGTACCATGTGATCCTTGGCTTCACGTATGGTAAATTCCCCGAAGTGGAAAATCGACGCCGCCAGCACCGCGGTCGCATGCCCCTCGCGGATGCCGTCCACCAGGTGATCGAGATGCCCCACCCCGCCGGAGGCGATCACCGGCACCGGGATGCTATCCGCCACGGCCTGGGTCAGCGGAATGTCAAAACCCTGCCGGGTTCCGTCCCGGTCCATGGACGTCAGCAGGATTTCACCGGCCCCGAGCGAGACCACCTCCTGGGCATATTCGATCGCGTCGATGCCCGTGGAATTACGACCGCCATGGGTAAAGATTTCCCAGCGCTCGCCGCCGCCGCCACGCTTGACGCGCTTGGCGTCGATCGCGACCACGATGCACTGGTCGCCGAATTTTTCCGCGGCCTCCTTGACGAATTCGCGGCGGCTGACAGCGGCGCTGTTGATCGACACCTTGTCGGCGCCGGATCGCAGCAGCACGCGAATATCGTCGACGGTGCGCACACCGCCGCCGACCGTCAGCGGCATGAAGCAGGCTTCCGCGGTGCGCCGGACCACGTCCAGCATGGTGCCGCGATTTTCATGGGTGGCCGTGATGTCGAGAAAGCACAGCTCGTCGGCGCCGGCGGCGTCATAGGCGATGGCGGCTTCCACCGGATCGCCGGCGTCGCGCAGATCGACAAAGTTGACGCCCTTGACGACCCGGCCGTCCTTGACGTCGAGACAGGGGATCACGCGGACTTTGAACATGCAAAACTCCTCGATCATGATCCGATCAGATTAGGCGGATCATGATCTCATTTTCTTGTATAAACGTGATCTCCGCGCAAACGCGTTTCGCGTTTGTCGCGAGGGAAACCCGGTTGCCGCTTTTCCGGATCATGCGCTAGGCCGCGGCCCGCGCGTTACGGATCAGTGCCAGCGCCGCCGCAGCATCGAGCCGGCCGTCATAGAGTGCGCGGCCCGCGATCGCTCCGGCCAGTTTTTTCGCACGCGGCGTCAGCAGCGCCCTCACATCCTCGATGGAGGCAAAGCCACCCGACGCGATAACGGGAATCGAGATGCGCTCTGCAATCTCGATCGTGGCATCGAGATTGAGACCTTTCAGCAACCCGTCACGCGCAATGTCCGTAAAAATGATGGCGGCGACGCCGGCATCCTCGAAACGCCGCGCGATTTCGAGCGCGGTCACCTCTGAGGTCTCGGCCCAGCCTTCGACCGCGACCTTGCCGTCGCGCGCGTCGAGACCCACCGCAACCCGGCCGGGGAATTTTTTCGCGGCACCCTTCACAAGGTCGGGGTCGCGTACCGCCGCGGTGCCGATGATGACGCGCGCAACGCCCTTGGCGAGCCAGGCCTCGATGGTGTTGAGATCACGGATGCCGCCGCCGAGCTGCAGCGGCATGGTGACCGCCCTGAGCATCGCCTCGACGACGTGCGCGTTCATCGGCTTGCCGGCAAAGGCGCCGTCCAGATCGACCACGTGCAGATATTCAAACCCCTGCGCGGCAAAGCTGCGCGCCTGCGCCGTGGGGTCGAGGTTGAACACGGTCGCGCGCGCCATGTCGCCCTGTTCAAGGCGCACGCACTGGCCATTCTTCAGGTCGATGGCGGGAAACAGGATCATGGAATGTTGCCTGCTCCCTGCCCCCTTGCGGGGGAGGGTCGGGGAGGGAGGTACCTTGTCACGGCTTCCATTTCAAAAAATTCGAAATCAGAGCCAGCCCAAAGCGCTGGCTCTTTTCCGGGTGAAACTGCGTGCCGATCGCGGTGTCCTTGCCGACCATGGCCGTCACCGGGCCGCCGTAATCGGCGCGCGCCAGCACGTCCGCCTCGTTTGACGCGTTGAGGTGATAGGAGTGCACGAAATAGCCATGGCGGCCCTTCGGCCCCAGCGGCAGACGCTCCAGCACCGGATGCTCGCGGATCATGTCGAGCGTGTTCCAGCCCATATGGGGAATTTTCAAATTCTCCTCGCGCGGCGAAATCTTTTCGACGTCGCCGGCGATCCAGTTGAAGCCGTCGGTGGTGACATGCTCCTTGCCGCGCGTCGCCATTAATTGCATGCCGACGCAGATGCCGAAGAACGGCCGCGCCTTGTTCCGCACGGCCTCGGTCATGGCCTCGATCATGCCGTCAAGCGCATCGAGACCCCGGCGGCAATCGGCGAAGGCACCGACGCCGGGCAGCACGATACGATCGGCGCGAAACGCCACTTCGGGATCGCGGGTCACCACGATCTTTTCCGGGACGTCCATGCTCCGCGCCGCGCGCTCGAACGCCTTGGCCGCGGAATGCAGATTGCCGGAGCCGTAATCGATGATGGCGACACTCACCGCGACGCTCCCGGTTCCGGAAACAATCCGATGATGCTGTTCCCCGGCAGCGGCGGCGGCTTCGAAAATGGCTGGCCGGCAATATCCCGCGTCGGCGGCGGGCCGCCGCGATCGACCGCCGGTTGATCGTTGCTCAGTGCGTGCTGCTTGGCGGCCCAGCGGTCGAAAAACCGGCGCTCGGCCGCCTCCTCGTCGTCTGCCACCACGATGTCGAGCTGGCGCCAGTTGCGCCACGACAAGGTCCAGCGCCAAAGGCTCGCGGCTTCAAATCCGGTCAGCAGCGCGATCAAGAGGTTGACCCAAAAGACCGCTGCGCTGCCGACACCAAGGGCCGCCATGCCGACATCGAGTGCGACCACCACGACAATCCAGCCGATCAGCGCCAGCCACAGCCGATGCCAGGCGAGCCAGATCGGGGCTAATAGCGCGGCCCAGACGTGAAAGCCGTCGCGGACGAATGCGAACCGGTCGGTCGCAGCGATACCATCGCCGTTCATCACGGGAGCATGAACTGTGTAAACCGGCATCGTACCTCTCGCCCGCGAGCAGGAAATCAGCCGCCGAGCTGACCCTTGGTGGATGGCACCTCGCCCGCGGCCCGCGGATCGATCGCGACCGCCGCGCGCAGCGCCCTCGCCAGACCCTTGAAGCAGGATTCGGCGATATGATGGCTGTTCTCGCCATATAGGGTCTCGACGTGCAAAGTCACGCCGGCATTGATCGCAAAGGCGTTGAACCACTCGCGAACCAGCTCGGTGTCGAATGTACCGACCTTGTCGCGCGGGAACTCGACCTTGAACACCAGGATTGGCCGTCCCGAAATGTCGATCACGACCCGCGACAGCGTCTCATCCATCGGCATGTGGATACTGGCATAGCGGGTGATGCCGGCCATGGCGCCGAGCGCCTGTTTGACGGCCTGACCGAGCGCGATACCGACATCCTCCGTGGTGTGGTGGTGGTCGATGTGAAGGTCGCCGACCGCCTTCACCGACATGTCGATGCGCGAATGCCGGGCCAGCAGGTCGAGCATATGGTCGAAAAAGCCGATGCCGGTCGCAACGTCGGACACGCCGGATCCGTCGAGGTTCACCGTCACCTCGATATCGGTCTCTTTGGTCTTGCGCTTGATGGTCGCCTTGCGCATGAAACCCGCTTTCCCTTGACCGACTCTTGGCCGAAAACGCGGCCCTTTTAACAGGCTGATGTCGCCTTCGCCACTGCGGGATGGCGCCCTGGAGGCCGAACTTCGGCCTATGGTGACCGGAATCCGAGGGCCAAATCGCCCCAATTGCAACCGAGCGCGCCAATGCCTAAATCCCTGCCAATGCGAGGTCCCCATGCACGAATTACAATCCCAATCGCCGGTCTGGCACGGCACGACCATTTTGACCGTCCGCAAGGGCGGCAAGGTGGTGATCGGCGGTGACGGGCAGGTGTCGATCGGCCAGACCGTCATCAAATCCAACGCCAAGAAGGTCCGCAAACTCGGCAAGGGCGACGTCATCGGCGGGTTTGCCGGCGCCACGGCGGACGCCTTCACCTTGTTCGAGCGGCTGGAAAGCAAGCTTGAGCAATATCCGGGGCAATTGACCCGCGCCGCGGTCGAGCTCGCCAAAGACTGGCGTACCGACCGCTACCTGCGCCGGCTGGAGGCAATGATGATCGTCGCCGACAAGGACGTGTCGCTGGTGCTGACCGGCACCGGCGACGTGCTGGAGCCCGAGGCCGGCGTGATGGCGATCGGGTCCGGCGGCAATTATGCGTTAGCGGCCGCCCGCGCTCTGGTCGATTCCGATAAGGATGCCGAGACCATCGTGCGCCGGTCGCTGGATATCGCCGCCGACATTTGCGTCTATACCAATCGCAATGTGACCATCGAGACCTTGCAGGGCGGCTGACCGATGGCGCCGGACTACCTTTTCCGCCCGATGACCTCAAACGATCTTCCATTGGTCCGGCGCTGGCTCGCCTTGCCTCATGTCCGGCAATGGTGGGGCGACCCCGAAGAACAGTATAGCTTGGTCAGTGGTGACCTCGATGAGCCGGCCATGGATCAGTATATCTTTTCAACCGCCGGCAACCCGTTCGCCTACCTCCAGTGCTATGATCTGACCGCATGGAATTCAGGTTTCGGGTCGCATCCGCCGGGTACCCGCGGCATCGACCTGTTCATCGGCGAACCCGACATGATCGAACGAGGCCACGGCTCGGCGCTCGTTCGTGGCTTCGTCGATGAGCGCCTGCAACACGGCGCGCCGCGCATCGTCACGGATCCCGATCCAGCCAATCGTCGCGCGGTCCGCGCCTATGAGAAAGCAGGGTTCGAAAAAGACCGCATGGTCGAAACATCGGATGGTCCGGCCCTGCTGATGGTCCGCAACCCATGACGGCCGAGCCCGACACGGCGGCCGATTCCGGCCTTTCAATCTGGCACTGGTGGGTGATCGCGGGCGGCCTGATCGTCCTGCAAGCCTCGATCCTGTTTGCGATGGGCCGGCTGCCGATCTGCGCCTGCGGTTATGTGAAACTCTGGCAGGGCGTGGTGCAAAGCTTGGAGAATTCGCAGCACATCACCGACTGGTACACCTTCCCCGCTCATCATCTGACGCCGCTTGTGCCAGCGCCATTTCAAACCTAGCTAGGACCTATGACCGACTTCTCCCCCCGCGAAATCGTTTCCGAACTCGACCGCTTCATCGTCGGCCAGACCGACGCCAAGCGCGCGGTGTCCATCGCGCTGCGCAACCGCTGGCGGCGGCTGCAGCTCACTGGCACGTTGCGCGAGGAAGTGCTGCCGAAAAATATCCTGATGATCGGACCGACCGGCGTCGGCAAGACCGAGATCGCGCGACGGCTGGCGAAACTTGCCGGCGCGCCGTTCATCAAGGTCGAGGCCACCAAATTCACCGAGGTCGGCTATGTCGGCCGCGACGTCGAGCAGA
>WNFO01001133.1_pt1 | contig 20559 bp, 16 predicted proteins | sample 5400251 | NCBI WGS metagenome assembly WNFO01 (sample SAMN13153354, study PRJNA577476) | soil metagenome | isolation source: 100 cm saprolite under Madrone tree | place: USA:California | collected 2016-06-14
CGTCAATGCGCTCGATGTCGTTTCGCAGCGCGGTTTGGCCCTCCGTTCGCTGACGAGCGAGTTCTGTATAGCCCTTGATGATCGTCAGCAGGTTATTGAAATCGTGCGCAATTCCTCCGGCCAGTCTTCCGATTGCTTCCATCCGCCGCGCCTGCTGCGACTGCATTTCCATCAGCTTGCGTTCGCTGATGTCCACCATGAATCCTTCCATGACGGGGTGGTTCTCGCTGCCCTGCGTGATGGTCGCGGTGTCGCTGATCCAAACCGTGCGTCCATCTTTGCGGGTCACACGGTATTCTGCCTGGAACGATTTTCCTTTCAGGCCCGCCGCTTCTGCCGCATTGACCGCCGCATGGTCGTCTGGGTGTATGTGTTGCAGCCAATTCTCGGAGTCTTCCAGCCATTCTTCGGGCGTGAAGCCGAGAATCGATTCAATCTGCGGGCTGACGTAATACCAGCGACCGGTGACGCCGGGTTCGGCGATATAACTGATCGCCGCTACCTGCTCCACAATCATTCGATATTTAATTTCCGCTTCTGCTCGAGCGTGTTCCGCTTTCCGCCGTTCCCGCAAATCGCGGCTGACTAAAACCACGCCACCCCCGGGAAGAGCCGTGACGGCCAGCTCCACCGGGATGCTGGTGTCTGGCTCGCGCGAGACATTTATCACTCCGAGCCACCGGCCGTCTTTTTGCAAAGAGGCCCTGATATCGTCTTCCGACCTGCCTCTTTCTCGATTCGACACACTTTCCCACGGGTGCCCGATCATCTCCTCACGGGAGACGCTACCGATCATCTGTGCATAGCCAGAGTTGACGTAGGTATACTTTCCATCCGCATTTATGATGGCCATTCCATCCACAGCCAAGTCCAATGCGATCGCTTGCTGCCTGACCCTTTCGGCGTTTTGCGATTGCCGGTAATCACTGATCGCCATGCGAGCCACATAACACGCGACAGAGATGGCGAGGAGCGAATTGCGTAAGATGCTCCATTCAGGACCAATATTCGCCGAGAGTAGAAAGATCAATACCGGCGCCACGCCGAACAGCGCGTTGGTCAGAATCGTCTCGCCTAACGACTTCGTTCGGAGCGCAACCGCTCGTTGTTTTTCGGTTATCGGCTTCCAGGTTGCGGCCCAGAAAGCGGCCCACAGAAGTGGTACCGTCCAGGCCAGATCCAGCATTGTACCGGCCGGCGTTTCATAAACACTTTGTGCGTAGTTGGCAATGCCCGCGCCAACTGCATAAACCGCAAGATAAGCGGCTAGTCCGCCATACAACCGCCTAGTTTCCTTGGAAGCCGTAAGAAACATTCGCAGCAGCGCCAGAAAAAACACTCCGATAATCACCGCCGTGGCGATGGCGTTTTCCTGCACCAGCGCTTGATGAACATTTAAAGACAGGGAGGGCACGTAGAACAGGCCGACATAGACAAACAGAGAGACGAGCGCGATTTGAACTGCATCCAGCAGGAGCCCCAAATCGACTCCTGTCGAGTCGCGATCCTGATCCAGCAGGATCGCGATCACAAAAAACGCTTCTTGCGTATCGAAAAGAAATCTCACGAACGAAAGTTCGGGTGGTTCGCGCAGCAGGACTACTTCGTAGTAGGTCCAACCGATATTCCCTAGCGCCCACACTCCGATGCCCGCCGCCATCAACACCCAAAATGAATGAGTGAAACCGTTCCCGCGGCGCGAGGCACGCAGACACATCGTCACCGCAACCAGGCACGCAATCGTTTGCAGCGTGTTTGCGAGCAGGGAACCAGTAGACGATTTTCCGAGTGTCAGCACTTCGACGACGTGCAGTAACAAGATCGCCGAAGCCAGGATGGAAAGTTTCCGTGGCATTCGCAGTATGTTCCGCACTCGGCGGAATGGATTAAGCCGAGATACTAGTTTATTGGAGATTCGAAGCGGCGGGCATCAGCGAATCGGGCGATGTTCCAAACGGGTACGCCGTGAACGCGGAGAGCTTCGTCTTTGCAGCAGTGGATTTACTCGAAGTCCATCGTAGATTATCGTCCTTCGAAGGGATAACGGTCTTGTGACTGAACGGCGGCGGCGACGCTGCGCCGCAGCGCAATTGTGTCCAGTGCGGGACGTTTGCCGAAGCGCTTGAGCACAGCCATTTGGGTGGTCAGCATATCGCCTTCGTGAACGGAAGCGATGGCGCGCTTGGCTTCATGTTCTACGCGTTCCATGGCATCGCTGATAAAAACACGTGCGGCGTCGATCATGGTTTTGCTTGCGGCTTCGCCTTTGGCGGAAGCGGCTTTCTGCGCGCGGAGCAAACACGATTCCATCGCATAAACTTCCATCACGACGTTTGCCAGGGCTGCGACAAGTTCTTGTTCATCGGCCAGTTTTTCGCGGAATTTTTGCACCGCGCCGCCTGCCGCCTGCAGAAACATTTTCTTGGCGTTGGCTACCACGCGAGCTTCTTCAGCGAGCATGCCTTCAGGCGATTCTTCGAACGAGGGCCCAGAGAGAATCTCGTCCGCCAATTTCATGGCCGCAGGAATCAACGGCAATTGCCCGCCCATGGCGCGCTTCATGAGCATTTGCACGATCAGCATGCGGTTAATTTCGTTGGTACCTTCAAAAATGCGGTTGATGCGCGAATCGCGGTAGGCGCGGCAGACCGGATATTCTTCATGGAAACCGTAGCCGCCGAAAATCTGCACGCCTTCATCTACAACGTAATCGAGCATTTCACTGCCATAAACTTTCGCGATGGAGCTTTCGATGGCGTATTCCTCGAGAACTTTCATGGAGTGGGCGACCTTGTCGCCGGACGCCGCGGACATCATGGCTTCGATGTTGCCAGCGCTACGGTATACCATCGATTCGACCGCGAAAATTTGAATGGCCATCTCCGCCAGTTTTTCTTTCATCAGACCAAAATCACCGATCTGTTTGCCGAAAGCCTTGCGTTCCTTGGTGTATCTCGATGCGGTCATCAAAACGTGTTTTGAACCGCCCACGCAGCTGGCGCCGAGAGTGAAGCGTCCGGCATTCAAAACGTTGAACGCGACGATGTGCCCGCGTCCGATTTCGTGCAGCAAGTTCTCCTTGGGCACCTTGCAATTTTCCAGGAATACCGGCGTGGTAGAGCTGCCATGGATACCCATTTTGTGTTCTTCGTTGCCAGGCTTGCAGCCCGGAAAACTGCGCTCGACGATGAAGGCGGAAAATTTCTCTCCGTCAATTTTGGCGAATACGATATATAAATCCGCAAAGCCGCCATTGGTGATCCACATCTTTTGCCCGTTCAAGACATAGTGCGTGCCTTCGCTGTTCAGTTCGGCGCGCGTGAGGGAATTCTGCGCGTCGGAGCCGGCTTGCGGCTCGCTGAGGCAATACGCGCCGATCAGTTCCGCGGTGGCAAGCTTCGCGAGATATTTTTGTTTTTGTGCTTCGGTGCCGAAATAGACGATTGGCAAAGTTCCGATTCCCGCGTGGGCTCCGTGTGTGACGGCAAACCCTCCATAGATAGAGAGTTTTTCAGTGAGAACAGTCGTCGCGATTTTGTCCAGGCCAGCGCCGCCGTATTCTTCGGGAACTCCACCGCCCATCAAGCCCAGCTCGCCGCCTTTTCGAATCAGCTCCGCCATCAGTCCCGGCTTTTTGTTTTCCAGATCCTTGGCGAGAGGCAGAACCTCTTTCAAAACAAATTCTTCCGCGGTCTGGCCGATGAGTTTTTGATCGTCAGTCAGGTCGGCGGGCGTAAATACATCCTGCGGGGCGGGGGATTCAAGCAAAAAACTTCCGCCTTTTGCCGCGGTTTTGGTAACAACGCTGGTGGCCATGAAGTGCCTCCGGAGGATGGGAAAAAACAATGCTGCAAGCTTATTCAAACAAAACGGTGTTACAGCAGAATTGTACTCCCGGCATGGAAGGAGTCGCAATTGACCGTTAGTACCAGTCGCGCCTACGCCGACGTGCGGCGAGTGATTTACTCGAGATTTGCTTGAGGTGGCTGCGGGGGATTAGAGTGGCCTGGCGCGCACCCGCACAACATGCAATTTTGCCTTTACGTAAAACACAGGAGGGAAACATGAACGACACGCGCCTCGGACGTTATAGTTTCGCAGCATGGTGGTGTTTCTTCGCGCTTGTGGGAACGCCGCCGGCCAATGTTGCCGGAACGGCGCAGCAAGGCGCGGAGCAAAAGGCTTCGCCGGAGATAGACCGCCTGAAGAAACTGTATCTTGGCTCGTGGGACTATACGGAAACATACGCAAAAACGCCGTTCTATCCGCAAGGCGGAAGCGACTCGGGTGTTTACACCAGCGAACCCGGGCCAGGCGGAAATTCGATTGTGAACCGGTTCCATTCGCATGGCGCGGGGGGTGATTTTGAAGGGCTGCTGGTCATCACCTGGGATCCCAAGGAGCAGGCCTACAAGTCGTACGTGTTCGGCAATGGATTTCCGGGCTGCGTGGTGCAAACGGGCCAGTTCGAAGGCGATGCGCTGGTATTTCGTTCTGACTTCGCGGCAGAAGGAGTGAAAATGCAGCTTCGCAATGTGACCCGCGTTTCCGCTGTGGGAAAAATCGTCAGCGAAGAATACATCACTACGGAAGGATCGCCCGAAGTGCTGATGATGCGCGTGGACGCGAAGAAGCGTCCGTGAAGGGATACGCGGTCAAGCAGATTCAAGCGAAAATTCGTGCCAGAAGGTAGCATAAGCCGTTTTGCTGGCAGAACCGCAGCAACAGGGCTACTATCTCAGTCAGCAAATCTTATCGCGACAAATTAGAGGCATGAATGGGTTTTCTGGTTCGGGTCGTGAGAATTCTGCTGGTGTTGGTGCTTCTTTCGGCAGTGGTGCTGTGGTTTGCGGCGCGCCGCGGTGACCGCGGTTATATTGAGCTCGAGGTCACGATCGATCGGCCAGCGCCGACGGTCTTTCGCTGGATTACTACCGACGAGTTGTTGCGACGCTGGATTTCCGACCTCGTAAGAGTGGAAAAAAACGGACCCGCAGGGCCGGCTCAGCCGAACAATGTTTATCGGATCGATGAATTCATCGCCAAGAGACGAGTTGCCTTCGACGTAAAAGTGCTTCGAGCAATTCCGAATCAAGAACTTGAATTAGCGGTGAAGCGGCCGGCCGCCGAATCCAGCGGCGGCTACACCGCAACTGCGGATTTCAAGCTGTTCCCCAGTGGGGAGTACACGCGCGTAGTCTTTACATCGCAGTCGAACTTTCAAAGTCTTGGAGATCAGATGATCGAGCCAATTTTTACCTACGCAACGCGAAAGAAACTGGAAGAAGATCTTACGCGGCTGAAGTTGATGATGGAGGCCGAACCGGCAACTCCGTCGAACCTGCGCGGGCGCCCAATGGGACAGTGAAACTGAAAATGGCGGACCACGGGGCCCGTCACGACAGGCGTTCGATGATTCCGGCGGCGCCCATTCCTCCGCCGATGCACATGGTGACCATTCCGTAGCGGGCATTGCGGCGCTGCAGTTCGCGCAGGATACTGGCAGTAAGTTTTGCGCCGGTGCAGCCGAGCGGATGACCGAGGGCGATAGCGCCGCCATTGGGGTTCACTTTGCTTGCGTCAAGTCCGGCTTGTTTAATTACCGCCAGTGACTGAGCGGCGAATGCCTCGTTCAATTCGATTACTGAGATATCTGCGAGCGTTAGTCCCGCAAGTTTTAGCGCCTTGGGAATTGCGTTCACCGGGCCGATGCCGAATTCCTCTGGCAGACAGCCAGCCGTAGCGTAGGCCACAAACCGCGCGAGCGGCTTAATGCCCAAAGCTTTGGCGCGCGCATCGCTCATTACCACAACGGCAGCTGCCCCATCGCTCATCGGCGAACTGTTTCCAGCGGTCACAGAACCCTGGATATGAAACGCTGGTTTGAGTTTGGCAAGAATCTCCAGCGAAGTGTCTGCGCGCGGCAACTCATCGGTATCAAAAGAAACGGTTTGCGTGGACGGCTTTTGCGCCTTGCCATTCGCACGACCGTTTCCATTCGCGGGCAGAAAAGTGTTTTTTACTTCGACAGGCAAGGTTTCCTCTTTGAATTTTCCGGCGGCGATCGCTGCAATCGCTTTCTGATGGGAAGCCATGGCAAATTGATCCGCCTGCTCCCGTGAAATTGCAAACTTGCGCGCGATATTCTCGGTCCCCAGGCCCATATTGATATAAGCGTCGGGATAGTGATCTACTAGCCAGGGATTTGGCGAAATTTTATTCCCGCCCATAGGCACCATGGACATGGATTCGGTGCCGCCGGCCACTATGACTTCCGCACCGCCGCCGCGCACGCGGTCTGCTGCCAGCGCGATGGCCTGCAATCCCGAAGAACAAAACCGGTTGATGGTCATGGCGGAAGTCTCGACTGGCAAACCCGCTCGCAAGGCGGCGATGCGCGCCACGTTCATTCCTTGTTCGCCTTCCGGCATTGCACAACCAAGAATTACGTCGTCCACTTCGCCGGCCGCCAAACCGGGCACGCGCGCGATGGCTTCGCTGATCACCAGCGCCGCCAGATCATCGGGCCGAGTGGCGCGTAGCGTGCCTTTATAAGCGCGCCCCACCGGCGTGCGGACTGCGGAAACGATTACGGCTTCTGGCATAGATTGCCTCGTATCGAAGACTCTTGCTTATTGTTGGCCGTTGCGCTGGAAAACGCAAATCGGGGCGCGGGTCGTCAATTATGATGCGCTGCGTTGTTTTTTCTCGGAATGAAAAGAGTTGCTGGAGGCTCGATGGAAAACTTCTTGGAATAATTTCCCTGATTCACGGCGATCCCGAGGCGGCCGCGAGAATCGATGTAGAGCAACGACGCGCCTACCGCAACGTTCATGAAAGTCTTCACGTAGGGCAGCGTTACCGGTCTCTTGTTGATCTGGACGATGACCTTGTCATCCAGCGAATAGCCTATAGACTCCAAGTCTTCTTTGGACACGTCGGTGATCAGCGATCCGTATGGATCATCGAGACCGATAATTTCGCCGGTGACTCCCTTGCCATCTACCTTCGGCGTTTTTGCCATGAGCCGAACCAGTTGCGGAACTTCCGGCCCGGCAATGGTGTAGTCCCAGCCTTCCGCGAGGTGCGCCGCCGCGGGAGAAAAAATGTCGCGCCCGTGGAAGGTGGAAGATATAGCGGCCTGGATCATCCAATGTTGATTGGTAATTTCCCGCGCGCTTTCGAATCCATCCCGATCGATCACGGCGCTGACCAGGCCATTGTCCGGGACCACAAAAAATTGTCCTTTTTTGGACTTAACGATCACCGCTTTGCGGGAAGTCCCGACTCCCGGATCCACCACTACGAGAAAAACTGTACCTGCCGGATAGTAGGGCGTCACGTCGTACAGGAAACGCGAGGCTTCTTCGATTTGAAACGGCGTCACCTGGTGCGTGATGTCCATGATGCGCACGTCCGGCGCGATACCGACAATCACCGCGCGGCAGATGGCGACTGCGTCGTTCGCCGTGCCGAAATCGGTCATAAAAACGATCGCGGGTTTTCGAGCCGGCGTTGTCGTTGCGTCCTTCGGCGCGGGCGCGTTTGCGCAACCCATGGCCACTCCCGCGAAAATGAACAACGCCGTATGCAACGATTTTCTTTGCAGCCACAGAAGCATGAAATTCCTTTCTTGTCGAACACCTAGTATATGCATTTCGACGAAGAATCTCGCGTTTCCGGCGGAGCGAGATTTCGTAGGAAGTTGTGTGTGCTTCGAGTAGAATTTTAGTCCTCAGCCCGGGTCCTCTCGGTCTTGCCCGCGTCTTGGACTAATTCCCGAGTTTTTCCAGGTAAGGAGATTGAAATGCGTCGAAAGCTGGTCTTGACGATGCTCTCGCTGTCACTGCTTTCAAGGTCGTCCCGCGCGGACCAAGTTACTTTAAAGAATGGAGACAGGCTATCCGGTGCCATCGTCAAGTCAGACGACGATGCCAAAACGCTGTTGATCAAGACGGATTTAGCTGGCGACGTTACGATCAAGTGGGAAGCTGTCACAGCCATTGTGTCGTCGCAGCCTCTGCACATCACGCTTTCGGATGGGCGCCTCGTGGCGGGGACCGTAACCACGAGCGCGGGTACCCTGGAGATTGCTACGAAAGATGCCGGCACGGTATCCGCCACGCACGACGCGGTGAAAGCGATTCGCAACGATGCGCAACAAGCGGAAATCGATCGCCTGCAGCATCCCCGCCTGCGTGATTACTGGAGCGGGATGTTCGACCTGGGACTGAGCTTGACGGAGGGTAACTCTTCCACTTCGGCGCTGACCATTGCAGGTAAGGCTGCACGCGTGGTGCCGAAGAACAAATTAACGTTCTATTACACTCAAGTATATTCCAGAGATAGTAACGAGACTCCGGCGCTTACCACTGCAAATGCAATTCATGGCGGAGTCCGCGACGACTTCAACCTGAGAGCGAAGCTTTACGCCTTCGGCTTCACCGATTTTGACGAAGACGCCCTGCAAAACCTGGACCTGCGTAACGTTCTCGGCGGCGGTCTCGGCTCCCATATCATCATGACCAAGAACGCGCAGTTTGATGTATTTGGCGGCGCCAGCTTCAATCAAGAATATTTTGCTTCCTACACCACTGCGAATCCCGCGCCCCCTCCGGTACTTCTACTGGAACCATCGCAAAGTCGTCACAGCGCGGAAATCGTAGCCGGCGAATCGCTGAGCACAAAGTTGGGACCTCGCACCACATTGAGCGAGCAGCTTACGTTCTTTCCCAATCTGAGCTCTGTCGGGGACTATCGCATCACTCTGGACGCAAATGCTGCCACCCGACTGAAGTCCTGGCTGGGATGGCAGGTTACGGTCAGCGATCGCTATATTTCCAATCCGCCGCTCGGACTGAAGGGCAATGATTTCCTGCTCTCTACGGGATTACGGTTGACGTTCGGCAAGGGAATCTTCTAAAACCGGAGCGGACCGCGCGCTGTCCATCTCCTATGAGGAGGCTGAAATGCACGGATTGCTTTTCTGGATCATCGTTGGACTGATAGCAGGGTGGCTGGCCGGCAAAGTCATGAAGGGCGGCGGCTACGGCATCGTAATGGATATCGTTCTCGGCATCCTCGGCGGCATCGTGGGAGGATGGCTGTTCGGAATGCTCGGCATCTGGTCCGGAGGGGGGATGATCGGCAGCATTATCGTGGCCTTCGTCGGAGCTGTGATTTTAGTGTGGATCTCGCGGTTATTGAAGAGAACCTGATGGGCGGAGTTGCCGTCCGTGATGTGAGTGCAAACTTCATAAAAGCAAATCGCGCCGGCTGCCCGGGGGTAGGCAAGCCAGCGCGATTTGTGTCAGGGGTAAGGGTCAGTTGTCTGCGAAGGTGTCCGCACGACTAGCCAGATACCACTCCACGGTAGGGGCGCGCTGGAACTTTAAGTGCAGTTTCGCGGCTTCAGCATTTTTTACATCGCCGGACTTTTTGCGGGTCAGAACGAGCAATTTAGTGGCAAGAGGCGAATGGGGATCGGTCGAGAGTTCGTCAGAAGCGCCGGAATAATCCTTCTGCGCAAAAAAGACGTAACCGCGAGCGGATTCATAGCAGTTTTCAACAATCAGGTCGCGTGATTTGGCTGCAAGCTTTTCCAGTTTTTGCACGACCTGGTGTGCTTTGTCCACTTGATTTTGCTCTGCGAGGATACGAACTTCGTCGCGCCAGATTGCCGCCAACGACGGATTGCGGTCCGACTCGATCATGCCTGTAACTGGGGAGCGATAAGCTTTCTCTACTTCGCGCAACTTCTGCAGCCGTTCGTTCGAAGTGGGCAGAAGAAGCGCGTGCGCTTCCTGAACCTCAAACTCAGCATAAGGCTCGTGGAGCGCGTGGGCTTTTTGCTCCAGGGCAGAAAGTTTCTCTAGTCCTTCTGCGTTTTTTCCCTGCCAGAAAAGCAAGAGTGCCTGCTGATACTCGACATGAAGACGATCCCGGTTGTTCGTGGCGATTGCCAGCGCTTTGCGGTATTCCGCATCGGCATTCGCAAAATTGCCCATCAACGTATAAGTGTCACCGAGCCCGATTTGCGAGGTGATGAACGTCGGCGTGATTTTAAGCGCCGCGGCGTAGTGTGCGAGCGATTCCTGGTCGGCGCCAATAAAACGGGAAACTTCACCGATGGAATCTTCTGGATTCGGCTGGCCGGGTTCCAACTCTGCGTAGCGCTTCACGTACGCCAGCGCCTTTACAGGATCCGGATCGCCCGTTTCGACCTTCGCGTAACCGAGCATATTGAAAGCTGGCGCAAAATTGCTGTCCAGCTCGATGATTTGCTCCATCAATTTCACGGAACGATCGTAGTCTTGCTGGAAATAAAGCCACTCGGCCGTCAAATAGAGCGCATGACGATCTTTTGGGAAACGCGCCAGAAGATCGTTCATCGAACTGATTGCCGGCAGCATGTCGTCCTTCTGAACGGCGGTGAGGAAATTTACCAGCAAGCGCTCTTCGGGCAGTGCGTTTACCGCCAGCTGTTCGGCCTTCTGCGTTGCTTGCGGGTTTGGTTGATTGCGCCGAGCTGCGAAGGACCACACGGCATAGGCAAGTGCGAAGTGCGGATCCTTTTCCGTGGCCTTGCGGGCGCTCGCCGCGGAATCGTCGAGCAGCACATTTTCGTATTGGTCGAGCGCCACTTCGACCAGCTTTTGTGCCTCAACTGATTTGGTAGCAACGGGGAATGCGAAAACGTGCCCGGCGACTGGCGCGGAAGAAAGAGCAGGCACGGCCGGGGACTTTAGCTCTGAGTCCGCGACGCTCGCAGATTGCTGCGGATGTGCCCACGCGGTTGCCGACAAAAAAGTTGCCATTAGCAGGACAGCAGACTTCAAGAAAAACCGATTCATGTGATGTACTCCACGGCAATTTACGCCGACGCGCGGGCTGCGCCTGAATTTTCTTGCAAGGTAAAACTATCGCTCCGCGCGCGTCCTCGTAACTGGCCGCTGGTACAGGTGTGCTGCCTGGTTACCCGGAGTAATTTATTGGCAACACATTTGATTTGTTCCTACTGGATACTTGCTGCTGCCGCCGCAGCCGCCGATACTGCAAGGAGCCTGCTCGAAAGGTGACGTGGGTATGTTCAAACTGTCTTCGCTAAAATCATTGCGCTTTGCATGCACCGCGATCTTGTTCGCCGTTGTCTGCACGCCTGCAGTTCCAGCAATCAAGAATATGGCGGTAGTGGCATCGGCGGGCAGCAAACTCGCCGACGTGCCGCTCGCGGAGCTGGTCAAATACTGTAAAGGTTCTGCGAAAGCCTGGCCGGATGGAAAGAACTTCGTGATGGTGTTGAAAAATCCTGATCTGCCGGAAATGCGCGTCGCGTTGCAGAAGCTCTTCGGCGGCGGCGCTTCGGAAGCCAGAATCGCCATCGCCAAGTTGAACGAAACACGCCTGACGGTGATAGTTGTCGATTCGGACGATGATTTGTTGCATGCCGTGGATACGACTCCGGGAGCGGTTGGGATCGTGGACGTCTATTCCATCAACAGTTCAGTAAAAGTTCTGCGCGTGGATGGCAAACTGCCCTTCGATGTGGGCTACGCCCTAAAAGGCAATTGAAACCGTTTTTTTTCCCCGCTTCAAATCCTGAACGATTTCCTTCCAGCTGCTAAGTGCGTGGCACAGGATTGCTGGTGGAACTCAGCGCTTTGATCGCTGTCAATCCGATCAATAATATGGCCGCTCCCAGCGCGCTCCACAGCAGTTCCGGATGCCGCTCCGTGAATGGTCGCGGATCCCTGTAATTGGCAGTTTCCTCTTCCGGCCCGAGAGCCAGAATTCTGTAAACGGGTTTGGTCGGTCCGGAATCGAGATAGTGTCCCAGATCGTATTGTGGTCTCAGCGCTTTCTCGTTGCCGTAGATCAGCCGGTATCGTTGTCCCGCGACCTGCTTAAATGCCAGCGTGCGCGGAACCGCCATCAGCGCCAGATGCAGATTCGCGAGGGCCTCATCGTTGCCATTGATGACTTCCACTCGCAGCAATTTGTTCCCTGTGGCCTCGGGAAAATCGATGCGAAGCAGCTCTCTCATCTGCTTGCCTTGCGGATAGCGGTAGACCACGCCGGAGCCCCAATACGACCATTCCTGACCATCACTGCTTCCGCTGATGCGGACGGCGCGATAAAATTCAGGAGTATCAGTTGCAATCTCCAACTCTGAGATCGGTTGATTCAACGATCCAAGCGTCGTTCTCCAACTACTTTCCGTGGGATCAGTCGATTTTTCCTGGCTAAACGCCACCGCAACTTCTCTAGTCTGGGCTGCCTGGGGCGATTCCTCGTAAAAGACGCTGATTCCGCTCACCGGAAATTGCGCGGATGGATCAGCGATGCGCACACGAATGTAACGCGAACTCAGTCCCTGAAAAGGAATGGTCTGCGTTCCATCCACCGCGCGCGAACGAAACCGCGCGATCGGCGCGTGCGCCTCCACCACGCGCCACGTTTTCGCGTCGTCGCTCAGCGCCACTTCCGCCCAGACGATGAAGTCCGGCCGGTTCGTCTCCAGCTTTACGCGATCGTAGTTAGGATGGGCCTGGCCGAGATCGCCGATGACTTGCGTGTATTGGCCTCTGACGAAACTGTTCTCGATGACGCGTGCCGCGTGCGCTTCCGCATTCCTCGGCACAGGTCTCCCCTCCGCGACGTAAGATACACCTTCGCCGCTGGAATTCACGATCCGCACGTCTTCACAGTCTGGCCGGCAGTGGGCGTACATTTCCCAGGGCAGGAGCACTTCTGCCGGGCCGTCAACGTCTGTCTGTGACGTTTGCAGCGCACGCGAATAGCGCCAGGAGCGCCATTTGTCGGGCAGCTCAGCCGATAGCGTTAGGAAGCCGATGACGCTGGTCAATAGCACTGACGATATGATTCGCCGCATCATAAATTCCCGCGCTCGCGTGCCACTTTCCGCGTGTAGGAAAAAGAAACTCCCAGCAGCACCGCGCCCAGAACAAAGAAAGACAAGATTCGGTAGCCTCTATCCAGAAACGAGAGGTCATACAAAAATACTTTGCCCACCACCAGGCCGAACAAACTCAGGCTCTGCCAGCGCAGCAGCGCCGACTTGTTCTGTACACCCAAAAATAGGAGCACCGTGGCATACAACGTCCACAAAACAGACAGCGCAACATGTTGCGCCAACGCGATATCCATGCCGGTGCCGGCTTTTCCAAAGTAATCCCAGAATTCCCAGGACAACGCAATTAACGCGTACACATTGATCGCGACGGCAAAAACACCCATCTCGGTACGTTCTGGCGCATCGATATCCCGCTGGTGCGTTTGCGCTGCCCACAACGCCACGCCAAAGCAGGCAATCATCACCAGGTAGGCCGCGAAGCGGGCATTCAAAAGAAACTGTCCGCCCTCTGGAGGCAAGATCAGCAGTCTAAGCGCGGAAATCCCCAGCAGGATGTAGCCAGACTGCCGAAGGAAATTGCTGGCAGCGCGGAATCCCGTCCACACCAGAATCGCGCCTTCCACGGAGAAACTAAGCGTGATCCATTTTCCTTCCAGGCGAATCGGAACAGCCAGCGTCAAGAATGTCAGCGCCAGTCCTGCATACAACAATCGAGCCATCGCCGATGGATTATCAGAACCCGCTGGAATCAGCCGCGCGATGGCAACGTGCCCGGCTGCGAGAGCAAGAAACAGCAGCGTCAGCGGCCACTTGTCAGCAGGCCACAGCAAAATAAAGAGCGCGCCGGAGTACGCGAAAGCGTTCAGCAGGACCATGGCAATATCGAGCTCTGCGGGACCAAGCGCGCGCACGGCTTTGGCGATCGGTAATGCGGCATACAAAAAGAAGAACAGTGTGGCGAATACTACGGTTCGTTCCAGCGGCGAAGTGCGGTGAAAGAATTCTCCGTACCATCCCCAGAAATAAATCTGCGTTCCGATAAACGCCATTGGCGCCAGCGATTTCCAGTCTTTTTTCGACGCCATCGCCAGCGCGCCAGCTCCCAGCAAGATAAGGTAGCCAAATAGGACGACCTGCTGATCCTTTCCGCTGCTGGCCAGAATGGGCGTCAATAACCCGCCCAGCAGCGACAGCACCGCGATGCGTTGTGAATTGCGTCCGATGGCCACCGCTGCCATCACGGCAGTAATTACGATCATGGCCGCAAAGCCGACGTCCCGGCTGTACAGCGTGTAGTATTGGCAGCCCGCCCACACCGAAAGAAACAGCGTTGCCTCGCCCAGTCCAGCGATGCCTTCGGAAAAATAACTGTAACCCTTTGCGAGCAGCCACTGGCTCCAGGGCAGCATCAAGGCGCCTAGCAACACCCCGATTGCAACGCGTCCAGAGGGTCCGATCACGTTGTTGTCAAACGCCCACTTCAGGCCGGAGGAGATCGCAATCAATATCGCGACGATCCCGATCCGGTTGAACCAGTTTCCGGCGATGCGATTTTCCAGATCGACTGGAGCCCCACTCTTCGCATCATAAGCAGCGCCAATTACAGGGCTGGAGGAGGTGCCCGCCGCCTGCAGCGCCGGCAATGTTTCTGGCACAACGGTGGCGTGCCCCCTGGTGACCGGCGCGGGCGGTGGCGCCGTCGTTTCGGCTCCCGCCGGAACAGACAGCGGACCCTTGACTCGGACTGTATCGGCCAGGTTTTCCTGACGCGGGATGGTCCCCGGCTTGACGGCGTCCGCCACACCTTCAGTCGTGGCACCTCGACCTATTGCAAGTTCGAGCGCCAGTATCCGCTTCTCAATTGTGTAAATGCGTGACGTCAGTTGAGGGATCTGGAGATGTAGCGATTCACCTTCGATGCGACGCACCGCGACCAAGGCCATGATTGCCAGGATTGGCCCTGCGATACAGGCCGCAATCGCAATAAATATGAGGATACCCATACCGGTAGAAACTGGCGAGATTAGAGCACAGGGATTAGGAGCGCACAACCCCAATTGGAGACCGGAAGCCGCTCCAATTCGCGACGCGCCTAGACGAAAAGTAGGCAAAAATGTCGCGTTTGCGCCCTCCTCGGTTCCCGATTTGTGTGTCCAAACCTGTACGAACGGACAGGGTTTTCCACAGGAAGTACAGCGAAGCCCTGGTAAAGTACAAGCCTTTGATTTGGTCGCGACTAACTATTGTATTTTTATGTAGTTACGATGAATCAAAATGAAACGCCTGGGTACTAGGAGACTCGTTTGACCCCCAAAATGTGCCGTCTGTACCATAGCCGCGGCTTCCGACCTGCTGTCTAATGGTACAGGTAAAGGGAACGGGACCGAACGTTGGTGCAGTTCCCGCATCTAACCATCGGGCATAGGCGCAACAAAGAACCAGCCCCGAAAAGCGACCATCGGGCCCAAGAATAGAGGACAGATGAAGACCAAGGACAGCAACCGCAAATGGATGTGGTGGTTCCTGGGAGTCGTTTTGGCAATGCAGCTTTATTTCGTGCGGGAACTTCTGGCGGCATTTGCCCTGTTCGTTCTGGGATTCGGCGCTGTCGCCTTGGTGTTGGGTGCCCTCTATGTGCTTCACCAGGGCTGGGCATTTGCCGTCGAGAGCCTGGCAAGCAGTGAGCATCCAGCAGTGTTGACCGTCAAGCGCGGGGTAAATTCGATGGAAGCTTTGGCCCGCAGCAGCGCTATGGCCACGATCGGTGGAGCGGAAGAAGTGGCCAAGCGCGCAGTTCGGCGCGCCGGTTCAGCCACTGCCCGGTAACATTTAAGGTCTCGGATTTGTTAGTAAGGGAGAAGCCACCGGCGGGCTGTACTCCTGCAGCCTGCCGGTGACAAGTTACAACAGAATCAGGAAAACAGAGCCGGTCGCCCTGAGCAAGCGATTGGCTCTGTTTCTTTTCCGCCTAGCTTAGCTAGGTCATCCCGGTTTTGCCGAAATCGGCTTGATTTTTTAAGCTCGTAGACAGCGGTTATCCGGGGGGGCGTAAAACCTCGCCCTTCAGGGCGGGGATACAGCCGGGCAGTTAGCCCCTGTTGCTTGAGAAGCTCCTCCTTCAGGGAGGGGAGGATGTCACAGAGAACGCAGAGCCGTCGCGACCGGCATCGCCGCCGCCCGGACAGCCGGCAACAAACCACCAACAACTCCCATCACCAAGGCAAAGATAACGCCTTCCATCAGAAGCGCTGGCGTGATCTTGAAAGCGAATGCCAGGTTTGAAAAGGTCTGGAAGTTCATGGTGCTTGTCGTGAACCCGTTCAGCGGCAAAACGGCCACACAACCGAGCAGACCGCCGATAAAGGCGATCAGCAGCGCCTCCAGCAGGAACGAAAATACCACCGAGGTACCTCGGAAACCGACTGCCCGCATGGTAGCGATTTCTCGCCCGCGCTCGGATACCGCCGAATACATGGTGTTCAGAGCTCCGAACACAGCGCCGATCGCCATAATTGCCGCAACCAGGCCGCCGAGCACAGTAATGAGTTTCGTCATGGTAGTAGATTGCTTGGCGTAATAATCGATTTCGCGGGTCACATCCACGTTCAGCCGAGGGTCGGTCGTCAGCGAATCCTTAAGCGTCTGAAACGAATCCGGCGATTGCAGATGGACGGTTACGGACTGGAAGATATTCGCCGGCCGCTTGAGAATTTCGTTCAGCACGTGCGAATCACACCATACTTCGGAGTCGAACGCCGAGCCGCCAGCGTCAAAGATCCCAACCACCGTCCAGCGGCCTCCGGCAAAATTCACCACATTGTTGAGTGTCAGGCCGGAGTAGGTCCTCGAAGCATTCTTGCCAACAATCAGTTCGGAAACACCGGGAGCAAACATCCTGCCCTGAGCGATCTTGGTGAATTTTCGGATATCCAGAACGTTGGAAGAGACACCGCGCACCTGCACGTTGGCGTCGGTTCCGGTGCTGATCAGCGGAATGGGAATGACTCCGACCACCTCTTGCGTCAGCAGCGGACCATTGGCGTTGCGCGCTATTCCTGGAGCGTCAGCAATGACTTTCACCGAATCAAGGGTGACGCCTCCCATCATTTCCGTGGGAGAGCCGGCACGCATTACCAGCGCATTGTCCGCTGAACCGGAAGCCACCAGAGTGGCCTTGAATCCATGCGCGAGCGACAACATGGCCACAAAAACGCCAACCGTGCCAGCGATACCGAGCACGGCGACGATGGTGGATGTCCACCGGGCGCGAACACTTCGCAGGTTATAAATCAACGGGATTGCCACGGTCAGACCCTCCGCAGCGCGTTTACAACGCGCATGCGCATGGCATTGAAGCCGGGCAGGAGTCCGCTAACGATACCAACGGCGATGGCGACTACCAGACCGAGCAAAAGCACCGTCGGTGCCAGGATCAAAGTGGGAAGCAAGCCGTTAAGGGCCTTGGCAAGTGCCGGGACCGCGAGCAAGGCCAGTAACAGTCCTAGAACACCGCCGATTAGGGCGATCACCAGCGACTCGGCAAGCACAAGAAACAAGACCGCGCGATCGGAGAATCCGATGGCTTTAAACACCGCCAATTCGGAGGTTCTCTCCCGGACAGATATCGCCATAGTGTTGCCGGTGACCAACAGCAGCGTGAAGAACACTACGATACCAATCGATACGATCAGGAATTGAATGTTGCCGAATTGCTTGACCCAGCTTGCCGCGAAAGCGGACTCAGTCTGGGTCCGCGTCTCATAGGGAGAATTGGCGAATTCCTCGTCAATCGTTTTCGCTACGCGAACTGCGTCATCGGTACTGTTCAGTCGAAGCACGTACCAGCCCACGTTTCCCTTAAACCGCTCTGGCACTTTTTCTTCAAAATAGTTCCACTGAAACCAGAATTGCGTTTCATCGTCCTGAGGGCGCTTGCCATGATAGATGCCGTCTATATTGAATTCCCATGTGCCGGTGTCAGCGATGATTGACTTGATGGGAATGCGATCGCCGATTTTCCAGTGAAAACGCTCCGCCGTTCGCGCACCTACGATTGCCCCTTGGCGATCCTTTAAAAAAGCACTCCATTGATCGTCCGGTACGAGCAGTTCAGGAAAGACCTGGCGCTGGTTTTCCGGATCAATTACGAATTGCGGAAAGAAGTTCTTTTCGTCCTGATAAATTCCACCGAACCAGTTGTTGTGCGTGACGTTTTTCACGCCGGGAATACGCAGGATCTTGTCACGATAGGACAGAGGAATCGGATTGATGATGGAAGTCCGGTTGATGATCACCAATCGGTCTGCGCCAGCAACGTCCGCGCCGCGGCCGAACGCGTCCTTCACTACAGCAAGGAATGCAAAGAGAAACAGCGCTACGGCAAACGACCCGATCGTCAGGATCAGCCGCACTTTTTTGCGGAACAGATTTGCAAGAATCAGCCTGGCGTACTTCATGCCACACCTCCTGCCATCGCATTCTGCGGAAGCTTTCCGCCTTCGACCAGCACACCTTTTTCCAGGTGCAAAGTAGTGTGCGCGCGATCCGCGACCACTGGGTCGTGCGTCACCATCAAGACGGTCTTTCCATGCTTCGCCACCAGCTCTTCAATCAACTCCATAATTTCCGTGGCGCTCTTGCGGTCCAGGTCGCCGGTGGGCTCGTCACACAGCAAAAAGGTCGGATCGGACACGATGGCGCGCGCAATGGTCACGCGCTGCTCCTGTCCTCCAGAGAGCTGCCGCGGATAATGCTTCATCCGGTCAGCAAGCCCTACGACCGACAGCGCGGTTTCCACGTGCTGCTTGCGTTGTGCCTTCGACAGTTTCGTCAGCAGTAACGGCAGCTCCACGTTCTGGAACGCGGTGAGCACCGGGATCAGGTTATACATCTGAAAAATAAAGCCTACGTGCCGCGCCCGCCACTGCGTCAACTTGCTGGCGGACATATGGGTGATTTCGTCGCCATCCACCGAGATGTGTCCTGAAGTGGGTACGTCCAGCCCGCCCAGCAAATTCAACAGCGTCGTCTTGCCGGAGCCGCTCGGTCCCATAAACGCCACGAAGTCGCCCTTATCCACATCCAGATTTAGACCTTGCAGTACCTGAATATTTTCTCCGCCGCGACGATATGTTTTATTCACGCCACGCACTTGAATCAGGGCTGAAGAACTGCCGTTATTGTCCACGCGAATCATGCGCCACTCCTATTGGTTGATTCTTACTGTTTCGCCGTCCTGCAAATTGTCCGGGCCGCGAGCGACCAATGAGTCGCCCGAGTTCACGCCCGTCATGATCTCTACATCCGAGCCGCGATCGTTTCCGACAGCCACGCCCCGACGCTCGATTTTTGTATCCTTTACAAGGAAAACGTATGATTTTCCGCTCTCGGTCCGCACCGCCGATTTTGGGACAATCGCCGTCGGCAGCGGAGCTGCATTCTTCGCCGCGCTTTTTTTCTTGGCATCGTCTTCGCCCATGAACGCAACTTTTACGCCCATGTCCGGCAGAATCCGTGGATCCAACTTATCGAACGAGATGCGCACCTTCACGGTAGCCTTTTGCCGGTCTGCTGTGGGAATCACGGTGCGAACATGCGAAGGAATCTGCCAATCGGGATACGCGTCCAGCGTCGAAGTAACGCGTTGGCCCGACTGCACGCGCGCGATGTAAGCCTCGTTCACATCCACTTCCACTTCGTTCGAATTCATATCAACGATGGTGGCGATGCCCGTCCGCGTAAATCCACCACCCGCCGAAACCGGCGACACCATTTCACCGACCTGCGCATCCTTGGAAACGATGATTCCGGCAAATGGCGCGCGGATCGTGCAGTTGTCCACCGCCTGCTGTGCGACCTGAATTCTTGCATTCGCCCCAGACACTTGTTGCTTGGCTAGCGCAATTTTCGCGCGCAGGCTGTCCGCCCCGGTTTGCGCGTTATCCAGTTGGTCCTGACTTTGAACGTTTGCCGCTTTCAATTCCGCCGCACGGTGCAGTTGGATTTCCGCATACCGTAGCTGCACTTCATAATCCTGAATCGCCGCTTTTGATGAGTCGCGGTCGGCCACGGATGATTCCAGCGCGCGCTTCACGTCCGAGTCGTCCAGGGTCGCAAGCAGCTGCCCCTCCTTCACGCGATTGCCTTCATCAAAGAACACGCCGGTAACGCGACCGGTGATTTTTGCCGCCACCGTTGCCCGCCGTCTTGGTGTCACATAGCCGCTTGCGTTCAGCAGCGTCTGCTGCGCCGGATCTCCCGCCGGACGCGCCACTGCAACTTCTACTACCGGCGCGCGATTCTTCAACGCAAACACCCCGCCCGCGACGAGCAAGAGCAGGCCAAGGCCAGCCGCGAAGAAGCCCCAGAACTTTCCGCCGCCTCCGCGGGAGCGATGGGTATCGTGGATTTTCAGCGATGCTAGGTCCGCGGCCGGCATGGGTAGAGAGATGCTCCTCTTCGAGTGTTAACCGCTTCGCGCTTACACATCCAGATGTAACGTCGAGCAGGTCATCCGTCAGTTTTCAGTTTCGGGTAGAGGCCGGGGGGAAACCCGCCGCTCGTGCTTCTCCTCCTAACTATACGCGAAACCTGCCTGGTTTATATCAATCGAAAATCGCATCCAGCGAACGCAAATCGGCGAACCGCCCACCACTACCGGCAAGCGCGCGTTCATGGCGGAGAGC
>WNFO01012392.1_pt1 | contig 20556 bp, 14 predicted proteins | sample 5400251 | NCBI WGS metagenome assembly WNFO01 (sample SAMN13153354, study PRJNA577476) | soil metagenome | isolation source: 100 cm saprolite under Madrone tree | place: USA:California | collected 2016-06-14
ATTACCGGCGCCTGCCAGAACGCTACCTTCTGCCCGGTGGGATCCAGAACCGTTACCTGGCAGTTGTATTCGCCGGCCGGAAGCTTCCCGAGCGCGAGACTGAACTTTAGCGGCACTGCCTTGGATTTGGGATCCAGTCCGTCAACGACCGCCAGCGGCGGTGTCTCGAACGCTTTGGTCTGGCCCTGGTAAAAAGTCACGAATGCAACCAGCGGCTGCGTGCTTGTCGCATTCCGCTCGTAGGCCTGAAAGTAGATGTACATATCGCGGCTCCTGCTGAAGACGCGAGTGACGCTGGGAATCAGCTTCTGCCCTTCGACAACCAACGGGCTGGCCGCTTGACCGGCGCCTTTGTCCTTTCCAGCGTTGTAGAGCGCATCCCGCATGTCCACGCGCTGGCTGCTCAAGACGACGGAACTGATAGGAATGCGCTTTTCTTCTTTCATCAGGTTCGGAATCACGAACGGGGTTTGATATGTTCCCATGCGGCCCGTCTCAGCGTTGCGAGCGAGGAACTTGATCACGTATTTTCCGGGAAGCAGAGTGAAGCCTGTGTCGTATTGAATCGGGCGTTTCGATAGTTCGCCCGCGGTCTCACCGCTCAACTTGATGTCCACCTTATCGCGCAGGTTTTGAATCGTCGTGCCGTAGTCATCCTTCACTTCGCCAATGAAATCGATGAGGGTGCGATCGGCGCCGCCGCGCCGCGCAAGCACCAGTTCGCTGCCCGGGATCTTGACGGTAATCGGCACGAAATACTCCGCCCGATTCAGCTGGAAGTAATTCACCTCCATCGCAATCGTCAGGTCCGTAATCGGATCACCCAGCATCAGCGCTTCCTCGAGTTGCCTTTCTTTGTCGGCAGCCGTGAATTTGCTGAATTGTTTGGGGGCGAAATATCCCTGACGATAATCCAATTTCGCCTGTACGCCGTCCTTGAGTGCAATTTTGATCCGCCGGAACTTGCCATCCAGGGACGTATTGGTCGGGTAGTAGCCGATGACGTAGTAGCTCGTAATCGCCTGCTGCGCCTGAACGATTCCCGCGGCCAGGTCGTTGCTGTCGAGCAGCGCCTTCCCGCCGGTGTCCTCAGCAAGCGCGAAGAGGGAGTCCTGCGACCGCTGGAAGTTGGTGATGGTGGCCATCGCCGTGGTACCCGAAAACACTCCAATGCCGCCGGGAGATTGCCGCGTGGCATCGCCCAGAGGAGCCGAGGCGACGAGGCCGCGCGCGTCCACCGGATAGAACGACACATTGGCCCGGATAGCGGCGTTGATCGTGGCGCGCAGTTGAGCCTGGTTGTCCGTCCCATTCAATCGCAAACCGCTGGCAAAATAGACGATCGACTTCCGCTCCTTGAACGGCCGCAGCATCGTCGCGGCCGTCTGCAAAGCGGCGAGCTGCCGGTCGGTATTAAAGATGTTGAACTCACCTGCGTCCTGGCCGAAGGCGCCGTTGTCGGGAGTCGTGTTGTCGTCGTCTTCCGGATACATCAACTTCTGGAGCGTTTCCAGGAGCTGATCGCGATTGTTGGTGAACTCCTGAAGCGTCCGGACTGCTCCTTTGGAGAAAGTCATGATCATCACGAGATCCGGCGCCTGCATCTCGGTCCGGGTGAACTTCACGGCCGCGGCGAACGAGCGCAACTGGTCCGACGGCGCCGACGTGGTCTGATCGAAAAACAACACCAGAAGCCGGCGGTCCTGGTACTGCGAATTCCCGGAAGCCGGAGGCCGGGCCTGAATGGGCGTGGCCGGCTGGGCCGCAGGCGTGTCTTCCAGCCTTTGAAAATCGAACACACTGATCGTTTGAGGGACTCCGTCTTCGGTGACCGTGAAATCTCCCGCAGTCAGGCCTTCGACGGTCTTCCCGGTGTTGTCTTTCACCGTGACGGTCTGCACGACCAATTGCGTATTGACCTGCACGCTAAATTGATTCGGGTTTTGTTGGGCGTATGAAACACAAAGACGCAAAGACACAAAGGCACAAAGAAAGGCCGCAAACATCGCTGGCGTAAAGCCGACGGTTACATGCGGCCTTTCTTTGTGCCTTTGTGTCTTTGTGTCTTTGTGTTTTAAGAAAATCATTCTCAGAACCTCAGGCGCAGCGTGGTTTGCAGGCTGCGCATCGGATTCGGGCGATAGGGCAGCCCGAACTGCACATTTGTAACCGTGGTGTTCCAGCTCTGAAACGTGACGTGATTGAGGACATTTCTCGCGTCCACTCGCAGATCGACATTGTAGCGATCGCCCCACGGGAACGTCCGGCCCAGCGATGCGTTCAAATCGAATTGAGAGGGACCCGTAATGGAATTTCTTCCTGCATTCCCCCACTGGCCTGCCGCCGGCGCACGATAGGCGGCCGGATTCAGGCGCAAGCCCGGCGGAGCTGCATCGATGGAAGCGCCCGTCGTATCCGGCCGGATGCTGCCGGTGACTCCCGTTCCTCTCACCGCGGTTGGATACGTGGGTGTTTGCGGCAGACCGCTGCCTACCGTCATCTGCGCCGCGAAAGTCCATTCCTTAAAAACCGCGCCCCTCCAGCCACTCAGCAGGGCCCCGCCGCGCACTCCGGCACCGGTGGTGTATTGCGACTGCACAGTCAATTGATGCCGCTGATCAAAATTCGAGAGAGCGCTCTCCCCCCTCAGATCCAGCCAGTTCTGCGCGACGGCAGGTCCGCCCTGGCCGAGCGCCAGCATTTGCGTTCCCGCCATGAGCGGAGCGTTATCGATTGCCTTTGAAAACGTGTACTGCGCGCTCGCCGTCAATCCACTGCGTAGTCTGCGCCGCAATTGAATCTGGCCGGAATGCCGGTTCGAGTTGCCGTTCGAGCTCAGGTAAAGGTATCCCGTCGGACACGCCGGACAAGGATTCAGCGCACCGTTTGGGAACGTGTGCGGGAGTAACTCCTGCATCAAACGAGTTCCCTTCGTTCCCATGTACATCGCCGTCACCTGCAGCGCTGCAGGCAAATCCCGTTGAACGGATAGCTGCCAGGTCTGTGCATACCCGATGCGGAAATTCGGATCGATGGCAAACGTGTTCGGCGTGATGCCGGGAGAGGTGTTGAACCCGTTCGCCAGCGTGAGCCGATTTGCGGGAGTGTTCTGGACACTTAAACTCTTCGATAGCGGCGACTGCTGCGCCATTTGAATCGCGATCGACTGATACACGGACGTGTTGCGATAAACGCCGTAACCGCCGCGAACAATCAATGAGGAGGCGGCAACCGGACGCCACGCGAAGGATATGCGCGGTTGAATACCGCCCCGGTCGGGATGCAAAAGCGAGTTCCCCGCGTTGCCCGCAACCACCGGCGCGACCGCCGCAAAGCGGGGCGCGATGTCCAGATTCACCAGGCGGCCATACGACTCCGTTATCGGAGCTTCATACTCCCATCGCACGCCTGCGTTCAAAGTCAACGAGCCGCTCATTCGCCAGTCATCGGTGACGAAAGCATCGGAGACCGATTGGCGAAAGTATTTGTCCGCATTGCCAAAGGCAATCGAGCTTGTATCGGGCGTACCGAGAAGGAAGTCGGCAAAGTCGGATCCGGCGGCCTCCCCTGTAAAGGCAAAGCTGCCGCGCGCATCCTGCTGGGACAGGACATTGAACTGCACTCGCCGATAGTCGGCTCCAAACGTAAGGTTGTGCCGCCCCCGATTCAAGAAGCTGCTGTATGAAATGCTGCTCGTCTGATTCCGATTGAATGAATACTGCGAGTCGGAAAGGGATGCAACGCCACCTGAGAAAGTGAGACTCGGCGGGCCCCAGTTCACGGCTTCCTGGTTGTTCCCTGAAATTCCGGCGTGGCCGGAAACATTCAGGCGATTCGCAAAGAATGGAGTCGTGCGCGTGGCAAGGCGGCTGAACTGGTACCTGAAGGTTGCGGAAAACCTTGGAACCGGGCGGTACGTCCAGCCAAAAGCTGCGTTGATACCGTGGCTTTCACTCGTGTCCAGAAAGTTGAACAGATTTGGATTGTCTGTACGCGTGCTCTGGTAATCGAAGTTTCCGGCAAACTGATTCTTTTGATTCACAACCTTGTTGAAGCGCGATTGCACACTATCCTGATGCGTGATGTCGATAATCGGTATCTGATAGTTGTACCCTGCGTTCCCGTCGAAGTTGGGAAGTGGATACAAGCCCAACAGGGCCCTGGCTTCAGGCGTGATGCGGCTTTGGGGAATCACGTTGCCGGGAAATGACACACCAGTGACCGGATCGAAAATCTGAACGGGCCCCGACGTGTTTCGTGCCGCGGACAAATCTCCGCTGCGCTCGAGAACGGTCGGCATGCGCGTGGTTTGCGTGGTGGCATTTCGATTTTGTGTGCGCTGATATCCGAAGAAGAACGTGGGACCGTTCCGGATCAGGTGTGGAATCCTCAGTGGGCCGCCCAGCGTCACCCAGCCAAGGAGGCGGCTATAGGACAACCTGGGAGTGTCCTGCCCGGTCAAAGAATACGGACGTGCATTCAAGCCGGAGTTGTCCACAATCACACCGACCCCGCCCGTGTACAACGGCCTGGTGCCCCTGCGATTGTTCCCGAACGCGGCAAGCTGGGCAAAAGGCGAGACGGCTCCGTTGTTGACGCTGCCATTGATGAGAAGTCCATCGGCGGCGCGCTGATTCAGATCTTCGGGACTGAGGTTTGCAAAGGCTCCAGACGCCGCGGTTTCGGGTCCCGGCGAGGGAGTGGAGTTGCTCGTTGCATTCACCTCCGCTCGCTGAAAACCCCGCCGAGATGGGGCCGGAGCGGCTGCCGGTGCAGGCGTGGCATTTGTGAGGACTTCCGCGTGGATTTCCTCGAACGGAAGCATCTTTAATTCCCACTCCACACCGGCCGCGCCTGCAGCGATCATGAGGTCCTGCTGGATGGGCGCGAAGCCAGGCATCTCGACCTGGATCGTCCAGACTCCCTCCGGCAGTTCGGGAAAGGCGTAGATGCCCTGCGGGTCCGTGATCGCGACGAACTTCTGCCGGTCCTGCGTCGCCGTCACCGCCACGCCAGGAACCGGCAGACCGCCGAACTTGACGAGGCCATGATGTTCTGCCGCGGCCGCGGCATCTTCCAGAACGGCAAGCACGAGAATCAACAAACCCGCTCTTCTCACTAATTCTCCGAGGGAGGCTGCACACTATCGATGACCAGAACTTCAACCTGCCCCTTAGTCGACTCCAATCTCAGCCCCAGTTGTTCCTGGAGGGCTGTGAAGATCGAAGGCCCGGAAGGATCGACTGGAGGAGGCGGTGGTTCCGGCCCACCCGGCACGACTGCGCCAAACGGTCCGAAGGTCTGCCCCACTTCCGGAGTCCACTGCAGCTGGATATCAAATAGTCCCTTGAGGTCCGTCTTGTCGATGATGGGCCGGCCCAGTTGTTGTGACAAGGCATTTACGAGCGTCGACAACGGCACCGCCGAAGCGAACATGCTGCCTCTTCCCATTCCGAAGGCGCCTCGGGGTGGCGGACCGCCAGGGCCGCCTCGCAGACCGTCGAAACCACCGCGAGGGCCGGCGCCGGGTTCACCACGCGGGCCGGCACCGCGTTCACCAGGCTGGGGCGGGCCGGGCGGGGTTTGATCCGCGGACAATTTTATTTTGGGTCCGTCCTTTGCGGCCACGAGCGTATACGTCGGCAACTCTCTCGTCTCGCGGTGGAACTTCAGTTGAAAGCGGTCTTCCAACAGCGACTGAACCATGAGCGCCATTTGCTCCGCCGGAATCGGGCGGCCCCCGCCTTCCGGTTTCGCCAGGACATCGAAATGATCGGTGTCCATCCACTTCGGTCCACCCAGGATTTGGAAATCCTGTATGCGGTATGCAAATCGGATCAGGAGCCTCAGCGTCACGTTGTTCGCATTAAACGTGCCGCCGGGCGCGGCAATCCCGATGCGGTTTACTCCGGAGTTGTTCGGTTTGATCGATGCGACGTCAAATGAAGGCCGAGTGTTTGCTGCTTGCGAGAAGGCGTGCATTGCAATCGCGGCAATTGCCGCGATCGCCAACAGCATGCATGCGATGTAACGTCTCATAGTTTCCTCGATTCGTTTCGGTGAGATTTGCACTTTCTTCTGTAGACACCGCAGAAGCCGCTCCTGGTTCACGACTGATTCACGGTGTGCTCCGTATATAGCACACCGCGGATAACACTAGCAGGCTGCGGAAAAACTCGGATCGGGCGCCTGTAGCGGCGCTCTATGAGCGCCGGTTTTTCCTGGAATCAACGAAATACCGGAAATCCAACTATCGAACCCTGCCAGACAAAATGAATCAGCGCGGCGCTGAGCGCCTCTGTGATCGCCGTCATTTGGTTCCTCCTTCAAATCGATCGAGCAGTTTTTCGATGGCTTCCAAATCTTCCGGCGACGATTTCTTTGTGGCCAGCGCGTGCATCACAAGTGATTTTACCGAGCCGCCATAGGCCCGCTGAATCAAATCCTTCAGCAGCTGCCGCTGCGTTTGTTCCTGGGAGTAACGTGCATCATCTTTAGAACGGTCGTGTAGCCGGTGGGCCGGGATTCATTCAGGATTTCCTGGATGTCGCGCACCGAACGCGGCCCGGCATCCCACAGGACTCGCAGAATCGTGAGTTCCAGCCTCGTCGGACGAACTTCTTTTTTAGCCATGCAACGAGTATTGACGAACGTTTTCGTCATTGTCAACGAAGACTTTCGTCATTCTCACGGTAACCGCGGTTCCCTTCTGCGTGATATATTCCAAAGTTTATCGGAGAAGGAGGATTGATGGCGGTAGCCACCATGGACAAGATCGTCTCGCTATCCAAGCGACGGGGGTTTCTCTTCCAGGGCAGCGAGTTGTACGGAGGTCTGCAGGGCACGTGGGACTACGGGCCGATGGGCGTCGAACTCAAGAACAACGTGAAGCGCGCCTGGTGGCGAGCCAACGTTTACGAGCGCGACGACATGGAGGGCCTCGACGCCGCCATCCTTATGAACAACCTCGTCCTTCGATACTCCGGTCACGAAGCCACGTTCTCCGATCCGCTCGTGGACTGCCGCAAATGCAAAAAAAGGTTTCGCGCGGATCAGGTCGATCCGAACGAAAAGTGTCCGGAAGGCGGCCTTCACAATTTCACGGAGCCGCGTCCGTTCAACCTCATGTTCAAGACGACCGTGGGGCCAATCGAGGACGAAGACAATATTGCCTATCTGCGGCCCGAGACGGCGCAGGGCATTTTCGTCAACTTCAAGAATGTTCTCGACTCCACCAACCGCAAGCTTCCGTTCGGCATCGCGCAGATCGGCAAGGCGTACCGGAACGAGATCACTCCGAAGAATTTCATCTTTCGCGTACGCGAGTTCGAACAAATGGAGATCGAGTTCTTCGTGATGCCGGGAACCGATGAAGAATGGCACAACCGCTGGATCGCGGACCGCGTGGCCTGGTATCACGAGTACGGCATCAAGCCTGAGAATCTGAAGCAATACGTTCAGAAGCCCGAAGAGCTCGCGCACTATGCGAAGGCGACGACGGACCTTCTATACCGGTTCTTTCCCGAGCGAGAGGAAGAACCCAAGCAGTTTGACGAAGTCGAAGGCATCGCGAACCGCACCGATTACGACCTGACCTGCCATACCAAGGGCGGGAAGACCGTTTTCAAGGACGGCACTGCGCTGCAAAACGAGCACGCGGTCCTGAAGCAGACCTATTTCGACCAGCCGACAAACACGCACCTGACTCCATATGTCATCGAGCCTTCCGGTGGTGTGGACCGCATCACGCTCGCGTTTTTGATGGACGCCTACGAGGACCAGAAGCTGGAGGGCGGCAAGGAGCGCACCGTCCTGCATCTGCATCCGGACCTTGCTCCGGTTAAGGTCGCAGTGATTCCTCTGGCGCGCAACAAGCCGGACATCGTCGAAATGGCGAAACGCATCAAGCGAAGCCTGCAATCGACCGGAAGGCTGCGATCCCTCTTCGACGACAGCGGCAACATCGGAAAATGCTACGCGCGCCAGGACGAGATCGGTACGCCCTTCTGCGTCACCGTCGACCATCAGTCCCTTGAAGACCACCAGGTGACCGTCCGGCACCGCGATACCATGCTGCAGGACCGAATCGCCGTCGATGCGCTGGAACGCTATCTCGACGAGCGGCTGCGACAATAGCCGCGAGACGGGCGCGGCTAAAGCCCGCGACTACATTTGGGAACCATCGTGCCCCGCAATGTAGTCGCGGGCTTTAGCCCGCGCCCAGGATTCGGCCAATCATGAAATGAAGGGTGTGCGTTTGTACTTCTCTGCTTCGGCCTTGAGGTCGGGATCGCAGTCCAGGCCGAGCAGGAGATTGTATTGCTGGACGGCTTTGCTGCGTTCTTGCTTCGAATCGAAGATTTTTCCCATCCACAGGTAGGCGTTTGCCTTTTCGTTGGGCGTGGCGTCTTTACTCGCGACGACGTGCGAAAACTCCTCGACGGCTTTTTCGAACTGCTCCCGCTGGATGTAGCTGTCGGCCAGCCGGTAGTAAGCCCTGGCGATTCGGAGGCGTTCGTAGCCATCTTTCTTCGCCTGCACTTTCGCCAGGATCTGCTCGTACACTTGAATGGCGTTGTCCCAGTCCTTCATCTTGCCGTAGATAGAAGCCTTCGCGAGCTCGAAGAGGAAATTGCGGGGATACTTCGCATGAAGCTCGTTGATCAGCCGCAGCGAATCGTCGTACTTCTTCTCACGGTTATAGACCACCAGCAGCACCATCTTGGCATCCGTTGACCCGCTCTTACCTTTGGCGGCCGCGAGTTCGAGTTGCTGAATCCCCGCCTCTTTTCCGGCGCCGCGAACACCGAAGACACCGACGACAAAGCGGACGAAACCGGGAACGACTCCGACCACATAGTCATAAGTGCCGATCGTCAGGCGCGCATCATCGAAAGTCGGGTCGAGTTTCAGCACCTGCTGATGGAGGCTTTTCGCTTCCTTGGCTTTGCTGTGCGCGCTGAGGTACGAACGCTTGACAGTCGCTTCGAAACTCGCGAGCGTCCCAAGCGAGATACCCTTGGCGTAGAGAGCGCGTACATCGTTTGGATTTTTCTTCAGCATCGCGTCGGCCTTCGCGATTGCCGTGGCAATGGTATCGCGCAGCCGTTTCTCGTCTTGAGGATTGACCGCATCCCTGGAGTCTTTCGTTCCGAAGGACGAACCGCCGGAGAAGCTTTCGATGTTGAGCTTCTGCTGGTCGAGGGTGATCTTGAGCCAGATCGAAGAGGCGAGAGCGTTCCAGTAGTCGGGATTATCGGGGTATTCCCGGGTCAGAGTTTCGTATCCGCTCTGTGCAATGCTAAAGTCGAGGTTGTAAAGAGCGTTCGTCGATTCCCGATAGATCTGATTGGGATCGGCTTCCGCAGCCGCGTATTGGACCAGCAGCAGGCCGAGCACAACAGTTGCAACCAGGCGAAAGGCGCCTCTTCGCTTAGAGAACATGATTCCCTTTAGAGATAACATTCCGTCACGCTCAACACCAGTCATTACGATCGGCATCATCGCTGTCAACGTCCTTGCCTTCTTCTATGAGCTCACGCTGGGCCGCTCTCTGGAGCGTTTTATGGAGCACTATGGCGTGGTGCCCGCTCTCGTGTTTGCGTGGCCGCAAAGCGACCTGCCGTTTACTGCGATCGTCATTCCGTTCCTGACGTCCATGTTCCTCCACGCCGGCTGGCTGCACCTTATCGGAAACATGTGGTACCTCTGGATCTTCGGCGACAATGTCGAAGACCGGCTCGGTCATTTTCCGTTCCTCATATTCTATCTGCTGTCCGGCATCGGCGCGGGGATCGTCCATACGATTTTCAACGCCAGCACTTTTATTCCGAGCATTGGAGCCAGCGGCGCCATAGCCGGCGTCCTCGGCGCGTATATGGTGTCGTACCCGTTTGCCCGCGTGTTGACGCTTGTTCCTATCTTCATCTTCATCCAGGTCATCGAAATTCCCGCCCTGGTCGTCCTGGGCTTCTGGTTCATCATGCAATTCTTCTCCGGTACGGCAGCGCTAACGACGTCGACCAATGCCAGTTCGGGCGGCGTCGCCTGGTGGGCTCACGTCGGTGGCTTCGTGATCGGGATCATACTGGTCGGTCTGTTCCCTCGCAAAGACCGCCCCCGTTATGACTACTTCCAAGGTTAGACGCATCTTCAGGGCGTACGTGAAGAACCCGGTAGCTCCGGACCGGCTGGAGGTCCATGATCCAGGCTATCTCGTTGTTGCCGAAGGAAAAATCGAGAAATTGTCCCACGAAGATCCACGCAGCCAGTTTCCTTCCGCCGAATTCGTCGATCTTGGCGGGAAGGTGATCATGCCCGGCTTTATCGATACTCATGTGCACCTGCCTCAGCTGGCGATCGTCGGCACAGGCGGTGATTTGCTGACGTGGCTCAGCACCTATACGTATCCCGAGGAAGCACGATTCGCGGATCCGGAGTACGCCGCACGGATCTCAAAGCAGTTCTTCGACGAAATGATCGCCAACGGAACGACAACGGCCGCGATTTACTGTTCCGTCCACGAGGAAGCAACCGACATCGCGTTTTCGACGGCGCAAGCCGCGGGTGTGCGCGCATACATCGGGAAGGTGATGATGGATCGGAATTCACCGCCGGCGCTCCAGGAGTCTGCCGATGATTCGATCGCAGCCAGCCTCCGGCTCTTCGAAAAGTGGGACGGAGCGGAAGGCGGCCGGCTTCGTTACGTCTTTACTCCCCGGTTCGCGGGCTCCTGTTCCATGGATCTGATGAAACGCGCCGGCCAGCTTGCCGGGGAGCGCGGCGCGTTTGTTCAGTCGCACTTGAGCGAGAACGCGGGCGAGGTCGAGTGGGTGAGGAGGCTCTTTCCCGATTCTCCTTCCTACTCCGCGGTTTATGACTCGGCGCATCTGCTGAGTCAGCGATGCATCATGGCGCATTGCATTCATCTCTCTCCGGACGAGATTTCGCTGCTCGCCGCGCGGCGAACGAACGTGGCGTTTTGTCCCTACTCCAACCGCAACCTCCACAGCGGCACGATGCCCTACCGGAGGCTGCGTGATGCCGGCCTGAACATCTCGCTTGGATCCGACATCGCCGGCGGCCCGTCACTTTCCATGCTCCTTCAGATCAACGAAGCCATGAACGCCGTCGGCATTACGTTCGGTGAAGCACTGTACCTGGCCACACTCGGGGGCGCCATGACGCTCGGCATCTCGGACACCGTCGGAAATTTCATGCCCGGGAAGGACGCCGACTTTGTGGTGGTCCATGGCGAGTCCATCGAGGAGGTTTACGTTCACGGCCGGCGGGTGTATTTTTAGTACGCATGAAAAAGGCTCTCGGCGTTGCCCTTCTTTGTCTCCTGATCCAGCCCGCCTATGCCGCAGACAAGTGGCTGAGCGTGCGCTCGAAAAATTTCGTCGTGCTTGGAAATGCCAGCGAATCGGACATCCGTCGGGTGGGACGCTACCTCGAAGAGTTTCGATCGGCATTCGCGATGATGTTTCCCAGGGTGGATCAGACATCGTCTGTCCCAACCACCATCATCGTCTTCAAGAACGAGGAATCGTTCAGGCCGTACAAGCCCGTCAACCAGGGCCAACCAGCAAACACTGTGGCGTTTTTTCAGCCGGGCGAGGACATGAATTACATCGCCGTCTCGGAGGTGATGAATTCCCCGTCCGTGATCTTCCACGAGTTCGTGCATTTCCTCACGCGTGAGGGCTCGGGCGGGCTGCCCGTCTGGGCGCGCGAAGGACTGGCCGAATGCTACAGCACCTTCGAAATGACGAAAGGGAACGAATTCACGCTGGGCCGCGCGCCGGAAGGGCACATTGCCACTCTGACCGAAAAGGCATTCCTTCCGCTCAAAACGCTCTTCAGCGTGGACTACGCCTCTCCTTATTACAACGAACAATCCAAGCAGGGAATTTTCTATGCCGAGTCGTGGGCGCTCACGCACTACCTGATCCTTGGCGCGGACGGAAAGCGCCGCAGTCAGTTTGCGCAGTTCCTGACAGCGCTCGCCAAAGGAGAACCTGTCGACGACAGTTTCGCGGAGGCCTTTCAGACCGACTACGGCACGATTCAAGACGAGCTGCGTGATTATTTGCGCAAGCGAAACACCTGGCCCACGATGAAGGTGACTTCGCGAGAGAACATTCAAATCGACGTCCGCTCTATCCGGACAACGACGCTCTCCGAAGCCGAGTCCGATTACTATCTTGGTGACCTGCTTCTTCACATGAATCGGCTTGGTGATGCGGAAACGCATCTGAAGAACGCGTTGACCAAGGATCCCAACCTCGTCTCGGCACAGGCTTCGTTCGGCATACTGCAGGTTCGGCAGCGCAGATACGACGAAGCGGTAACAGCGCTCAAGAAGGCCGTCGAGGCGGACTCGAAGAATCACATCACCAATTATTACTATGCGTATGTTCTCGAGCGAGCCGAGACCGAAGGCACGTTGACCTCTCAATCCGACTTCGCGGCGCGCTATGAAACGATCCGGACGTACGCAAAGAAAGCCATCGAGCTGGCGCCGCGGTTTGCCGAAGCCTACGCGTTGCTGGCCCGCATCAACATGTATGCGGGTGAAAACCTCGACGAATCGGAAGCCATGCTCAAGAAAGCCATCACTGCCGCGCCCGGCCGTCACGACCTCCAGCTTTTGCTTGCCGAGACGTATTTGCGCGCAGACAAGACGGCGGACGCGCGCGGTGTGCTGTCCAGTCTGGACCGCATCGCCGTCGATCCGGACATCCGAAAGAAGACGACGGCATTGCTGGATCAGAGCGAGCCAAGACAGGCTGTGTTTACAGAGATTCTCCCGGGCGGCACAAACGACAAAGACCGGCCCGCGCATCTTCACTCGCCGCAGCCCGATAAAATCCAATTTCTCAGCTATACGGCGGACGTGACGGACAACATCAAGTGCGGCCCCCGCAATCCCGGCACGCCCGTCTCGGTCACGTATCGTCCTGGCGCTACGGGCGGCGGCGAACCCCTGGTCGTCGAATTTATCGAGAAGAAATAGTAATCCGCGGCTAGCTATTCTCGTCTCTAATCGAATTTGAACACGATACCAGTTGCCAATCGAAAACCGTTCCAGGCGCCGCCTGGAACTCGCAGGACACTGTAATCCGCTTGAAGAATGCGGAATGCAACAGCATCGTTTAACTCGTAGTCGAATCCAAACCCGACGGCCGCCGCAAAGCCTCGACTCTTCACTTGCGATACCTGAGTGCCCTGTGTGACTTTGGAGTTACTCGTAGCGCGGATGTAGTTGCCGCCGAGAAGCGCCTGGGCGAATGGCGTGAGCTTCCGAAATGCCGGCAGCTTGAATCTTGGACCGGCGCGGAGGGCGTACAAGTGATGGTCGGTTGTTACCGGAACCGACTCCACGAACCCATCTTGCGAGGCGTAGTGGCCGCTGACATCGACGGCAATGCCAAACCAGTCATTGTAGTTTCCAACGACAGCAACATTCCAGCCGTTGAAGCCCGTATTCCCTGCCCGGGCAAAAGAATAGCCCATGAACAATTCCCCGCGGGGCGATTGCCCGAAACAAATGGGTATTAAGGTCAGAATCAAAAAAGAACCTGGAAGTAGGAATCGAGGTCTCAACATCGATGGCCTTGATGTTAAACGTCGAGCAGGACGAATCTGGTCCACTGGCGCTTCCGTCTGGCAAGCGGACTGCTAATCCTCCTCTGGAGGTTCTGGGTCTTTATGTACTTCCTGACGGCGATGTTGGCTATCGCCTTGACTTTAGGCGTCCCCGGACCGGGACAACAATTCAACGAGTGGAACAAAAAGTCCACCCTTAGCACCGATTGTCCGGTAGAGCTTCCCGGAATCGTGCTCGAGCCCGGGGTTTACATCGTCAAGCTCCTTGACACCAAAGAAAAACGCAGTCTGGTTCAGATCTGGAATTCCGACGAGACCCAGATCATCGCCACGGTCGTGGCAATTCCGGATCACCGGTCCCAGCCCGAACAGTACAACACGTTCACCTATCACGACATCAAGGCGGATGGCCCGAAGCCGCTGCAAGCCTGGTATTACCCGGGGGATCAGGAGGGATTGGAGTTCGTGTATCCGAAGAATCGCGCTATCGAGATTGCCAAAGAAAGTGCGGATCGGGTCATGGGTTCTACGACAAAGGAAGGTGTGATCGTTGCCGTCACACCCAATGGCAAAGAAATTGTCATCGATCAGCCGCACCTGACGCAGACGGCGCGGCGAAAACCGCAATGATTTACAGATTTCTGATCCTCCTCGGTCTCGTATGCCTGGGCCTGTGGGGATTTTTTACAGTCCAGGCACGTTGGGAGCAGGAAGCGCTGGAGGAGCAACTTTATCGCGCTATGCCCGCCTCGACTCCATCCGTTCCGAAACGAGGTCTCAAGGAAGGCGACCTCTTCGGGCGGCTGGAGGTCCCACGACTGAACATGTCGGTGATGGTTATGGAAGGCGTCGCCGCCAGAACCCTGCGGCTCGGCGCCGGCCACATTCCCGGAACCGCAATGGGTATCGCCGCGCACCGCGATAGTTTCTTCCGGCCACTGTCCGGGATTCAGAAGGACGACATCATCCGGTTCACGTCGCTGGATGGATCGAAGGAGTATCGCGTCGTCTCCACGACGATCGTGGGACCCAAAGACACTTATGTCCTGGAAACCGAGCCGAAGGATTCCATCACCCTCGTGACATGCTATCCCTTCTACTACATTGGTCCGGCACCGAAGCGCTTCATCGTTCAGGCGACAAAACTCTGAACCCAACTGTAGCGGCGCTCTATGAGCGCCGGCTTTTCCGGGAATCAACGAAACACCGGCGGTCATAGACCGCCGCTACAGTTCGGTCCGCCCTTTTCGGCGCCTTTTTCCGCAACCTGCTAGCCACCTGATGCCTTTTGTGGCTACAATTACTATTTGTCGTTTGACCAATGTCCCGTTCGTCTAGCCCGGTCTAGGACACAGCCCTTTCAAGGCTGCAGCACGGGTTCGAATCCCGTACGGGACGCTTTTAGGCTCTCATCCATGCTACGGCGCCAGACCATCCATGGGCCGCCTATTCTCTTGAAGAAACGCTTCGGCCAGCATTTTCTGACGGATCGTTCGATCCTCACGAGGATTGTTCAATTCGCAAACATCCGGCCCGACGACACGATTGTCGAAATCGGTCCCGGAGCCGGAGCGCTCACCGCACAACTGGCAGCGGCTGCACATCGCGTGATCGCCATCGAAATCGACAAAGACCTGATTGCGGGGCTCCGCGCCGGGATGCCCGCCAATGTCGAAATTGTCGAAGGCGATGCGCTGCTGGTGGACTTTCCTCATGGACGGTTCCACCTGGTCGGAAACCTTCCCTACAACGTGGCAACGCCACTGTTCAAGAGATTCATCGAAAACCGCGGCCGCATCATCGACGCGACAGTAATGATTCAGAAGGAAGTAGCGGAACGGCTGATCGCAAAACCCGGCTCGGGCGACTACGGGCCGCTCTCCGTGCTGATCCAGTACTACGCAACGGTGAGCTATGGCTTCACCGTACCGCCAGGCGCGTTCAAGCCCCGTCCCAAAGTGGACTCGGCCCTGATCCGCCTGGACTGGAAACCCAACGTGACGGAGGCGCATGAGTTCACGGACTTCGTCCAGCAGACGTTTTCTTCGAGACGGAAAAAGCTCGCGAACAATCTGCTCCATGCTTTTCCCGGCCTCGGGCGGCACGAAGTTCTTCATCGGATGGAGCAGGCCGGAATCCGGGTGAACGTACGGCCCGAAGAGCTTTCCGTAGACGAATTTCTCCGTGTGTATAATCAATTCAGGTAAAGATGCAGACCGACCAATCACTTGAAGTTGTCGCTCTTGGTGGACTCGGCGAATTCGGCATGCACATGATGGCATTCCGGTGCGAGGAATCGATCATTGTGGTCGACGCCGGCATCATGTTTCCCGACGAAGAACTGTTGGGCATCGACATCATCGTTCCCGACATTAGTTACCTTCTCGAGAGGAAAAGCGAAGTCAAAGCCATCTTCCTCACACACGGCCACGAAGACCACATCGGCGCGCTTCCCTTCATTCTTCCTTACCTCAACGTTCCGGTCTACGGTTCGACCTTCACCATGGCCCTGGTCAAGGGCAAGCTCGAGCAGCACGGCGTGCTCGAGGAGGCGCATCTCCACACGGTCAAGGCCAAGGACAAGATCTCCGTCGGATGCTTCACGGTTGAGTTCTTCCAGGTCACGCACTCGATCGTGGACGCCTTTGCCCTGGCGATCAAAACTCCCGTTGGGAACGTCATCCACACCGGCGACTTCAAGATCGATCCAACACCGATGGACGGAAAGAAATTCGATCTCCACACGCTGGCGGCCTACGGCGATCAGGGCGTACTGGCCCTTTTCTCCGACAGCACGAATGCCGAACACGCCGGGTATACGCCGTCCGAGCGCTCCGTGAACGATCGCTTCGAGTCGATCTTCAGGACGTCGAAAGGCCGGATCATTCTTTCGTGTTTCACGTCCTCAATTCCGAGGCTTCAGCTCGTTGTCGACCAGGCAAAGCAGTACGGGCGCATCGTCAGTTTCCTGGGACGCCGTATGGTGGAGAACACGGACACAGCCGAGGAGTTGGGTTTTCTGAAGGTGCCCCAGGGACTCATCATCCGATCGAAGGAGATTCGCAATTATCCACGCGAGAAGGTCTGCGTCGTAGCGGGTGGGTGCCAGGGCGAGCCTATGTCCGCGCTGTCGCGGCTGGCGCTGGATGATCACAAGGACTTCAAGATCGATGCCGGCGACACGGTGGTGCTGTCTGCGCGGCACATTCCCGGCAACGAGCGGGCGATCGGACGAATGATGGATCACTTTTACCGGCGCCGCGCCGACATCTATTACGCGGATGGAAGCCAGCCTCCGGTCCACGTGAGCGGCCACGCCAGCGAAGAGGAACTGAAACTCGTGGTCTCACTGGTGAAGCCGCGGTATTTCATTCCGATTCATGGGACCTATCGGCAGCTTCAACGGCATGCGAAGCTCGTGGAGAAGACGACCGTCGTTCAGGAAAAGATCATCGTGGCGGAAACGGGCGACATTCTCCGGTTCGGACCCGCGGGCGCCGAGATTGTTGGGAAGGCGCCCGTAGGACGCGTCTTAATCGACGAAGGAAGCCTGGAAGAGGTCGGGGCGGTGGTGATCCGCGACCGAAAGCATATCTCGGAAGATGGCATCATTCTTTCCATCATCGCCATTAACAAGCAAAGCGGGATGATTGAAATACCACCGGAGATCGTTTTCCGCGGGGTGGCGTTTGCCGAAGAAGACCGGCTGTTGAAGGAAAGCAGGCAAATGTTATTCGATACCGTAAATAACGCTACCGCCGAGGAGCGCGGCGACTGGACGGTGATCAAGGAAAAGATTCGCAAGGACCTGAAGAAGTTCTTCTACAAGCAGACTGCGAAGCGGCCTTTTATACTTCCGGTGATTCTGGAGATCTAAATGCGGGGAATACACGCCGCGGATTTCACGGATTACACGGATTCAATCCGCGCAATCCGTGAAATCCGCGGCCGATTATCATGAACATCATTCAAGCGATTGTCTTCGGCGCAGTTCAGGGTGTGACAGAGTTCCTTCCGGTTTCCAGCACAGCTCATCTCATTCTGCTCCCCTGGTTCATGGGATGGCCGGATCCCGGCCTCTCGTTTGATGTGGCGTTGCACCTGGGCACCCTCGTCGCGCTGCTCATCTATTTCCGAAAAGACTGGATCGCACTGATCGCGTCGGCCCTTGAACTCGTTCGCGGACGCACCTCGGATCCGAATGCGCGCATGGCGCTCTTCATCGTGGTTGCGACGATTCCCGGCGCTCTTGCCGGCGTGCTCTTCGAACACGCGGTGGAAACAGCATTGCGGTCACCGAAGTTGATCGCGCTCACGCTGGCGGGGCTTGGCCTGGTGCTTGTCTTCGCTGAATGGGTGGGCCGGCACAAAAAGAATCTCGAACAAATTTCCTGGTCCGATGCGATAACGGTCGGCCTGGCTCAGGCGCTCGCTCTGATCCCCGGCGTGTCGCGATCGGGTTCGACCATCACGGCCGGCCTCTTCGTCGGCATGAAACGTGAAGCGGCCGCGCGATTTTCCTTCTATCTTTCGGCTCCGATCATCGCGGGAGCGGTCGCCAAGAAGATGCTGGACATCTTAAAAGTGGGAGTGACGATAGATCAAATGAGCCCATTCATTGTCGGCATAGTCACTGCAGGTATTGTCGGCTACCTGTCCATTGCGTTCCTTCTTCGCTACCTCCAGACGCACAGCACATATTTGTTCGTTTACTACCGGATTGCGCTCGCTCTCACCGTGTATCTCGCAATCTGGTACGGATTCCGCTAAAATCATCGACAATGGCCCAACGAAGTTGGACGGCATACCTGGTACCGACAGCACATCGCCGGGTCAACGAATTTGTCGGACTGCTGCTGCTGACAATCGCAATTCTTCTGGGACTGAGTCTCGTTTCCTTCAACCCTGACGATCCTTCATTCAACATCAGCCGAAACCCGCTGTTTGCGGAAAAACCCACGAACTTCATCGGAGTGGTGGGCGCGTATGTGGCCGATCTTGTCTTTCAGGCGTGGGGTTCGTCGGCCTTTCTTATCCCGATCTTTCTTGGTGTGTACGCCTTCTACTGGCTGGCATCATGGCCGGTGGCGAGTTTCGGCGTTCGTCTTTCCGGAATGATCCTGATGATCGGCACACTATCCGCGTCGCTTTCCCTGTCGTCGTTTCGGATTCGTGATCACATTCCGGCGGGCGGTCTGTTCGGAAACATCATGGCGGACACTTTGAAGAACCTGCTGAATCCCGCAGGCACCGCCATCATCCTGATGTCGACATTTCTGATATCGCTCCTGCTGGCGACGACGTTTTCGTTCGCGTGGGCAGTAGCGATTCTGAAGCCGCGCTTCCGTTTTGTCGGGACGCTTGCCGAACAGTGGGCGGACTGGCAAGCCGGCCGCGCTCGTGAAAAGGCCGCGCGAGCCGAAACGAAAAAGGAAAAGACACTCAAGAAACAAACCATCGTGACGGACAAGGCGGCGCCCGTTGTGCGTGCGGAAACTGTGGTCGCCGGTGTAGGCGCCGGCTTTAGCCGGCGCGGGCCGGCCGCGACAACCGGGCCGGCTGAAGCCGGCCCCTACACAATCTCTAAACGCAAATCCGCCGCCGTTCAACCGGCGTCCACGGAGTTTCCGTCCACTGCCCTGCTCCACTCCCCTGCCGCGGCCATCGCCATCGACGAAGACGAACTCCGTTCGCGTGCCCGTCTCATCGAGAAAAAGGCGCGCGAGTTCGAAGTCGAAGGCAATGTTCAACAGATCCATCCCGGACCCGTCGTCACGACGTTTGAATTCAAACCCGAAGCCGGGATCAAGTATTCAAGGATCACCAGCCTGGGCGATGACCTTTGCCTCGCGCTCGAAGCGGAATCGGTCCGCATCGATCGCATACCGGGCAAATCCACCGTCGGAATCGAAGTACCTAATAACGAGCGCGCCACGATCGTGCTGCGCGAAATTCTGGAGGCTTCCGAGTACCATCTTTCCACGTACCGGCTGCCGCTCGCCCTGGGCAAGGACCATACCGGCAAGATTGTCATTTCAGATCTTCAAAAGATGCCTCATCTGCTCGCCGCCGGCGCCACGGGCACGGGAAAGAGCGTTTCGATAAACGCGATGATTCTTTCGCTGATTTTCCGCGCGCGGCCGGACCAGGTAAAGATGATCCTCATCGATCCGAAGCGTCTCGAGCTTGGTCTTTATCAGGACGTCCCGCATCTTCTGGTACCGGTTGTCACGGAACCCAAGATCGCGCAGAACGCGCTGAAGTGGGCGGTCGTCGAGATGGAGTCACGCTACAAGAAGCTCGCCAGGCGCGGCGTCAGGAATCTCGAAGCCTATAACGAACAGGTGAAGCAGCTTCCAATCCCGGGCCTCAATGGCCAACCTGAGGAAGAGGAAGACCGGGAGCCGCTGCCCTATATCGTGATCGTCATTGACGAACTGGCGGACCTGATGATGACCGCTCCCCGCGAGGTCGAAGAGTCCATCACGCGATTGGCACAGATGGCGCGCGCGGTGGGCATTCACCTGATCCTCGCGACGCAGCGGCCATCCGTGGATGTAATCACCGGATTGATCAAAGCGAACTTCCCTGCCCGGATTTCGTTCCGTGTTGCTTCGAAGGTGGACTCGCGCACGATTCTGGATTCCAACGGCGCCGAGACGCTGCTCGGCCGTGGAGACATGCTCTTCCTGCCGCCGGGGTCGTCGCGTTTGATACGCGTGCATGGACCGCTGATCACCGAGGAAGAGGTGATACAGGTCGTGGATTTCCTGAAGAAGCAGGGCAAGCCGACCTACAACGAACGGATTCTGGAATCGCCGGAGGAACGAGCCGACCTGGGCGAACCCGACGGCAACCTGGACCCCTTGTACGAGGACGCGGTGAAAATCGTCATCGACATGGGCAAGGCCTCAACCTCGGCCCTGCAACGGCGCCTCCGAATTG
>WNFO01009719.1_pt1 | contig 20537 bp, 23 predicted proteins | sample 5400251 | NCBI WGS metagenome assembly WNFO01 (sample SAMN13153354, study PRJNA577476) | soil metagenome | isolation source: 100 cm saprolite under Madrone tree | place: USA:California | collected 2016-06-14
CTGCTTCGCGAAAATAAAACTCCGGGTTGTCCAATTCAGAGGGTTCTCGAAAATGACTTTGTCGTCGTTACAGACACAGGCACCGCGCGTGATTTTATCCGCCTTCTCACCGTCGAACTGCATTGATAAAGACAAAGAGAAAACCGGCTTGACAGACTTGCCAATTTAAGGGCCCGTGAAAATAGCTAAGTGATTGTGGCGCCTTGCCTTAGCTTATTTTCCCCACTCTTCGCAACGAGGAGGCCGGGGGTTCGAATCCCCCCACGTCCACCAGATTTCAAAGGACTTACACTATTTTGAAGACTGGGGCGGCCCTCGTTTTGCCAGCTAATGAACGCGCCGGGAAAGTCAAGTGATTGCAGTAGCGTACTTTAGCTTGGGAGCGCCACGTTAACTACGAGGATATGCCTGTCACCTAAGAGATCGCCTGCAACCGGAACTTCGAACATGGCCATACCGCCCATCTGTGGAAACACTTGAAAAACTAGGGCGGGCATTCGACATGCCCCTTTATCACGTACTCTATGACGGTGAGGATCCCCCAATACCGCGGGTGCCAATTCCGGCGTTGGATCCAACGTTGGAGAGGGCTTCCCTGATCAGGAAGCCCCCCGAAGCGCAATCTGATTATTGGTTCCCGACACTGCGGAGCCGATCGCACTCCTACATCGCGAATATCTTGCGTTCCATCAGGTCTCCTGCTGGAAAAAAGATGATCCTGCTTGGTTTCCCAACCAGCATGTTTTGAGGCTGGCCCTACAGAGATCGCGCGAGGCGCGGCGGCGCGGCTACGCCCGTTGTCGGCGGGATTGCTTAGGTGTATGCTGGTTTCCCGGCCTACTATTTTTCTAGCGAAATGTGCGTGGCATGCGGAATCTGGCCCGCCTGCTGCCCTGCCTTGCTTAAAATTCAACGCCGTCTGACTGGGGAGACGATTGCCGTGAAAGCTCTCGCCGCATTTAGCATACGCTTGCTGGCGTTTACTCTGCTCGTAATGATTGCGGGAATCTTGCTCATTGAGAAGGAGCCTCCGCGCAAAACCGCCATCGGCGACGATGGCCTCCCATCCGCTGGCGCTTTAAGCCCTGTTTATGCCGCGCCGCTCCAGATGAAGCTTGTGGACCTCATCCCTGCAAGTCTCAGCGGCGAAACCAATCAAGACAGCGAACCGTTCCTCGCTGTGCAAACTGCCAACCCACAGGTCATGGTCGCTTCGGCATTCACTCCCAATCCCGTTTCGAGCAGTAGCAATGCGCCCGTCTATGTTTCGCAAGACGGAGGCAATAGTTGGGTCCTGAACGCCATCACTCCGGTTCCGCGGATGACCTGCGACATCACGCACGCCATGCCTACTGGCGAGAACCATCCCCGCGGGGACCTCCACGCCGGCACGCTGGCTTGCGCCGCCTCCATCACGCTCGACGAGTCGGAATCCAATGACGTTTCTTCCGGTGCTGTAATGAACGTGCAGTCCACGCGCAGCAACGTGGACCAGCCCTTCGTCCGGGCCCTGGCCATTTCTAATAGCGACCACATCTATGTCGGTGTCAACGATTTCAATCAGCCCAACGGCCACACCGCAACGGTGGACGTCTCGGTCGATGGTGGCGTGGCCTACAAATCCTTTTCCGTCGAGTCCCGCAATACCGCGGGACAGGATGGGCCATCGGTTCGGCCGGCCGTTGCTCCAGACAATACCGTCTACGCGGCCTTTTTCGGCTGGCGCAAATTTAACGGTACAACTGCCACCAGCGACGTGGTGGTCGTGCGCGACGATGCCGGAGGCACTGGCCCCAATCCTTTCCAGGCGCTCAGAGACCCGTCCGATAAACTTCCGGGCCGCCTTGTCGTCAAGGGCGTCTCCATTCCGTGGTCCAATGCGCCCACACTAGGTCAGGAACGAATCGGTTCCACTCTTTCCATCGCCGTCGACCCCAACAACAGTTCCACGGTCTACGTCGGTTGGGCCGACCACGGACGCAAGGGCGACATCTATACGCTGCATGTGCGTCGCTCGACCGACCGCGGGCTGACCTGGTCCAAGGCGGACCTGCCCCAAACGACGATCAGCAACGCCACGAACATCGCGTTGGCGGTGGCCAATAATGGCGTCGTCGGTCTTCTCTACCAGCAACTTTCTGCCGGCCGTTGGGTTACACATGTGGTGCAATCGCACAATGGCTTCGTAACCGCTCAGGACCTCATTCTCGCGAGTGTCCCGGCGGATACGCCCACACAGCAGTTCTTGCCTTACTTGGGGGACTACGACTATTTGCTTTCTGTTGAGAACGAGTTCCGCGGCGTTTTTTGCGCCAACAACGCACCAGACCGCGGCAATTTTCCACAAGGCGTAACCTACCAACGCGCAGTGGATTTCAGCTCCAAGACGCTCACGGATGGCTCAGGCAACCCCGTGGCGGTTTCTATCGATCCATTCTATTTTAGCGTTCCCGTGATTCCCTGAAGCGCGTTCTGCACCGTGACGCGGAGAAGGAGAGGCGTATATGAATTCCTCGCTAAGCTTCCTTGCCGGCATGCTCTCGACGGTCTGGCTTGTACCGTCCGCCGCCGCGTTCCTCGAAGGGCAGAACAACCAGGCTGCTCTCGCCAAACAATCGAGCATCGTCTTTTCGGGCACGGTAAGCCAGCTTGGCGCAGTCTCCTTTGTGGGCGTCCCTCAATCGCCGCAGACGATAGTCGTTCGTGTGGACTCCGTCTTGAAAAAGCCTGCTGCCGTTTCGCTGAAGAAGGGCGACAACGTCACCGTCGAGGTGAAAGACCCATCCGCCTTCCAACCAGGGGCTCAAGCAACGTTCTACACGGAAGGTTGGATCTTTGGTTCCGGTGTGGCCGTCAAGGAACTGGGGCATGACTTCAACCCGGGCGGAGGAGCTCCTGCCGAGGGATCCCCTACGGGCCAACCCGCCTTCAGCCAGATGCAAAAGCAGATCGGCGACCAAGATCTCCAAAACCGCATTGCCTCGTCTGATTTGGTGGTCATTGGTCGCATTACGGATGTCCACCGCTGGACCATACCCAAATCCGCCGCCGCGCGATATCACGTCTCCGAACACAGCGCGGATTGGCATGAAGCTGTGCTCCAAATCAAGTCAATCCTCAAGGGAACAAAACCCAAGGGGAACAAGATGGTGGTGCGCTTTCCGCTCTCGAGAGATGTAGCCTGGGTTAACTCCCCCAAGTTCCAGAAGCAGCAGCAGGGGATTTTTCTCCTGAAGAAGGATCAGGTTTCCGGCGATCCCACCGCCTCTGTCGGAGGCTACCAGGTTGACGCCTATACCGGCCTAAAGTCCGGCGATTGGCTCCCGCTGTCGGACGAAGCCCGCGTCCGCTCCCTGCTCAAGAACTAAGGAGCGCACATTGGAAGGGAAGGCCGATCCCCTTGGCCCTGGCCCGCAGGAGAACGAGAGAACCCTGGCCGAGGTGAAAGCAAAGGCTGCGAAAGCTTCCTGTAAGTAACAAGCGCATTCAATTAGTCATTCAGGGTAATCCGTCCAACCAGGATAAAACTTACACATTTGGAAATACACAATGAACCATGCTCAACGAAGCTTTCGCGGTGCTCTTGTGTTGTCCTTCGTTGCTATTGGATATGCATCGTTTGGATCTGGCCAGGCGAACGATCCAAAAAGCTCTGCGATCATAGAGCAGATAATGGCTACTGCTCTCTCACGTTGCTATTCAACTGTAAATGGGGTTAAGAGAATCACCTTTGAGTCTCCCACAAATCAGGAGTTTGCCGAGGTGAAGGCACTTGGACAGGAAGCAGTTGCGCCACTCGCAAGATACCTTGACTTACAACCAAAAAACGGCTTCACGCAGCTTTTTGCCGTTAAGTTCCTCATGGCGATCGGCGGCACTTCCACGTTAGGTCCTCTAGAAAGAGCCTTTGCTCAAGACCAATGGGAGGTCACCAGAACTGCTGCTCTTTCTGGCCTCTTTGCAGCATCGCAGGTTGAAGCCAAGGCTTATGTGGAGGCCGCACTCGGCGATAGGTCACAACTCGTACGGCGGACGGCTCACGACTTGTGGAGTTTGTATCAACAGCAAAACAAATGACCGCTCTGTGATCGACCACGACACATCCAAGAATCATCATCGCGGGTGGGGCAGGCGGGTAGCTGGCTGGGGCAGAATGAATTGGAGTTTACGGATATCAGACACACGGAGAAGATAGGACCTTAGTAGTTTGCTCCAAAAGGATCCACACGAGAGTGCCCCACCCTCGGGGTTAGAGTGTGGGTCTTGTTTTTTTTGTCCATCAGTTTTTTTCCCTCGGCGTGTGGACGACCCGCACCCCGCACCTACTCACAGTGCATCGTTGGCACTGCGTTGGCCATGGTGGTGAGGTTAGCCAGGTAAGCCGTCGAATTGCTAAACGCCAGTGACCTTCCAGTGCACGTTATGGGTTGCAGGCGAACAAAGTTGAAGCTCAACATTGGCGCTAGCTTGGAGCCCTTCGGTTCATCCATTGCCGTATTCACGGTCACCACGAGGTCGTTCACTGCCTTATTGTATGTGTTTACGCTTTCGACCAGCTTGTTGTAGCGGTCTACGTCTTTACTGTGCGATGCTCCACTTTCTAAAAGAGCTTTTATCACCACATTCTGGCCTTCCATAGCAACATCCGCCAACAGACCCTCCGCCCGCGCAAGCGTCATCGCGTCTTGTAACTGCCGGAGGTTGTAAATCCCCGCGTATCTTTCTTCTCTCTCCCCTAATTCCGTAGAGCACTGGGTGTTGGCTGCGTCCATTTGCCCGCGCCCTCCCTCCACTGCGTACCAACGAATGAACTCCGCGAGCTTGTCTCGCTGTAAAGAAATCCTTTGGTATTTGTCCTTGCCGCCGATGAAATAGTCCACGTCCTCTTCCAGTGTGCCATTCCTGTACTTTCTCATGCCCTCGTCGTACTCGCTCTTGCTGATTTCGTCGATTTTGTAAACGGCATCCAATCGAGTGGCCATCCGATTAAACGCGATGCACGGCAGCGGCTCGTCAGGAACAAATGTCCTTTGCACAATGGCAGATTGTTTTCTCTGTTGGGCCAGCATCGGGCCGCACATTAATAGTATCGCTACGGAGATTAGAATCGCTCTCATGCTCCGCCTCCTTGAACTCTGTTATGGAATTGTCCCCCCGGTTTCGCCCTGTGACTATACCGGGCTTTGTAAATCGAGTCGGAAGCACATTCAACTTCCCATCGCCGATGCCCAGGCCGTCCTCGATATGAGGATGTAGACGAAATGCGATAGAAGAACAGCTTTTCAGCGGATTCTGAAGGTTGGCAATACGGCGCGGCTACACTCCGGCTTACGCGGCACGGCGCACGGCCAGAAGCGTCAAATCGTCGGTTTGCTTTAAACCCTCCCCGAAGCAGACCAAGTCCTCGAGACATTCGGAGATCAGCCCGGCAGGCGCTATCCCGACCTGCCGCGCCGCCAGCGCGCGAATTCGGTGGAGACCGTACTCTTGGCCAGCGCGATTCCGTGCTTCCGTCAACCCGTCGGTATACAGAAGAACGGCGTCACCATGAGCCAATGTGAGTCGCTGGACAGGGAAACGCGTGTTACAGAACATCCCCAGAGGCACGCCGGTGGAATCCCTCGGCGTTGCTCCGTCAACATGGATGTGCAGAAGAGGGAGATGGCCCGCGCTGACAAACTCCACCGAACCGTCGTGTGCCGCTCGTCCTACGACCAGCGTCGCGAATTGTCCGGCAAGAGTGCTTTCGCAGAAAATGCGGTTGGCGTCCTCCACCATCCGATCGAGCGGGAGACCGGCTTCGGCGAGGCTGCGAAACGTGGCATGGAGGTGGCTCATGAGCATTGACGCAGCCACACCCTTGCCGGAGACATCCCCCAACATAAAGAGCAGCCCGTCGCTTGTTTCGAGAAGGTCGCAGTAGTCCCCGCTCACCATGTTGGCGGGTTGATAGTGAAAGCGCACGTCCCACCCTGCTGGTGCCAAACCCGGTTTCGGCAGGAGTGCGCGCTGGATGCGTGCGGCAAGTGAGAGATCACTCTCCAAAGCACCCGCCGTGTGAAGGCGCTCGCGGCGTTGTTCCAGCTCGGTGCGCAGATACTTTTGTTCGGCAGTGATCATACGATCTCCTGCGCTAGGTTGCTGCTTGGCGGCTGAACTTTCCATCCGATTTCCTCCTTTGAATTGAGGAACACGGGAAGAGGCTTAACGCGACGGTATTGGCCCGGCGCCTCCATTCACTCCTCGAGCACGAAACCAGCAAGCGGTGTTGCCAAGCCGTCGGCGATTTTCATTTGATGCTAGAAACGCGCGATATGGTGCAGGAATTTTTGCCGCAGGCGATTGAATCGACCCGCGAAATAAGCATCCCGCAAAGAGGCGTCTTGACGCCCTCGTCTCCCTGGAGGGAGAGGATTCCTAGCCGGTCTTCTGAGACGGCTTCGCCGATTCTGGACATGACGCCCTTAGTTCAGGCGAGGACAACCAACCGGCTCGAAAGGCCTGCCCTGCCTCAATCGAAGGGCCTAGGACCACGGGCCGCAGAAATCAGAGGGGCTTATATCTCCGGCCTAAAAACGTCAGGTTTTAGGAGTGGTAAGTGGATTCGCGAAATACGGACACGCACTTCTCCAAACCGTTCCCCGGCGAGAAGCGCATTCTCTATCCGAGAGAGTTGCAGCTGACGGCCGCCCGATCGGATGTGTTTTTGAGAAATTCGCCATTCATCTGGCAGGAAGCGAAACCCGTGTGATTGGAGGTTCCTTCACCGCTCGACTGCGACAGGTTCTTGGACAATTTCGGATTTAGAAAGAGCCTCACGGGCCGCTTCCCTCATCTGACGAGCCTGGCCACTCATAGGGCCATTTGGCTCGAGCTTGAGATAGGTATTCAAGTCGTCCAGCAGCGTTCCATAGTCGCTCTTGCGGAGATGGATTTTTGCCAACAACAAGTAGCTCAAAGGAAAATCAGGCCGCCGTAGAATGGCTTCATGAGCGCTTTTCTCAGCTTCTTCTAAGCGGTTCTGGGAATAAACCGCCACGGCCAAGTAATAATGGCCCGTCCAGGAAGCCCCATCCAGTTCCAGTCCTCTACGGATAATTCTCTCCGCGTCAGGAAATTCTCTTCGCTGGCAGAAGAGCACACCCAAGGCATATTGGGCGGGAGGGTAGTGGCCCGCACTCAAATCGATTGCCGTTTGCAGGGCCCGCTCGGCCTCCTCCTTCCGGCCCAGCTGCATGTCCGCCACGCCCATGTGATAGTAAGCCTCATAATAGTTCGGGAATGCTGCAGCGGCTTGCGCAAAGCGCGCCAGACTACCGGCCGGGTCATTCTTCTTCAGTTGCTCCAATCCTTTGTCGAAAGCTTGATGCGCCTTGGCCGGTATCTTCAACTCGCGCACCGAAACACTGGAACCTGTTTGACTGGTGCGAAATGCCTGGGCTCTTTTCAAGTAAAGCAACAAATCGGGCGAGAACTCGCCTAGCTGCACTGTTTCTTCGACCGGTTCGAAGCCCCGCTCTTCGATGACCAGGTTATAGGTCCCGGAGCGCAGGCCGAAGACCTGAAAGCGGCCGAATGAATCGGTGACAGCCGTGGCGGGCAAGCCGCCAGCAAATGACTTCACTTGCACGCGCAACCCTCCGGCCGGACGATTTTCTTCCGCAAGGAGCACGGTGCCGGAAATGATTCCAGACGAGTGGGGAGAGGGAGAAAACAATTGAGCTCGGGCTACTGGCGGCCAAAACAGAAAGATGAGGAGGAGGAGCGAAGCTGTGGAGAGAATTAGGTTCGGAGATTCAAGCCGCTCGCAGGATTTTCGAGCCCGTTGTTGGTTTGCCGTGGACGACATGGAATGCTCCTTCTGTTGCGGATCAGCCCTTGGTCTTCCACTCGAGTCATTCCCCAACTCCCCTTATTGGCTCCGTGGGGTCCCCTCCCCAGTTCCAGTTAGTCCGTTGGCGCAGCGCTCTTCAAATTGAGGAGATCGCCGTCGACGAAAAGCTTCCGAGGAGCAATTGCCTCCGCTGGCGAGGCGCGCGTCTTCGCCCAGGTACTCCGGCGAGCGTGGCTCCACGAGTTTCTGATCGGGGACGGCATCAGCGTCCAGCGAGATTTACTCCGTGCCAACGCCAGCAGCGGGCCGATCCGTGTCAGTGGCCCCGGACTCATGGTCGTCAAGCTCTTGCCAGTCCGGCGCTCTGTTGACCGCCCTGAGACTGACAAAGAGCTCGATGAAGAAGGCTGCAACGACGGTACCAACGACCAACCAAGACAGATCTGAAAGGAACCGCATATTGTCTCCTTAGGAATATGATTTCTTCGGCCGAGGTGGTTCTTACTTAAAAACTGCGCCAGCGTCTGCAGTCGAGTCATCGAGTTCACTTTTAAAATCACCGATGGCTGCGTCTCTTTTGCGTCTGAATGGAACAATCTTGTTGCCACGGGCCGGGGGATGATTGCCGGGCGGCACAGACCCGAAGGTAAAGCAATTGGCAGAGCGGGTTTTTCCTGGCGAACCGTTGTTTTGGCCTTTCTGAGGCAGTTCGCGGAGCCGCCGGCCTTTGTGTAGTTGCGACTTTGAAGTGCCCGTCGAGCGCCCGCGCCTATCGGCAATCTCCTTGCGTGCGTAGCCTTCGTTGTCGTAGAGCACAAACCCCGGCTTGAATCCGGGGGGCAACTGATCGATAGCCCTCTGGAGACCGAGGCGATCCATGGAGTTGTTCAAGTACAGGTCTGCATCGCCCAACCCCACACCACAGGCTCGAGTCTCCTCCGTCCTGTCTGTGGTTTCCTCGCGAGACGTTTGGGCGACTATCTTGTTGTGAATGTGCAGGAGCACGACAGTCACGGTTACGAGATGAACCCAAGTGGAAAATGAGATGTCGCCGCGAAACGCATGAATCCTGCGGAAGACAGTCAGAAAGGTTTCCTGGGTCAAGTCTTCGGCTTCCTCCGAGTTTTCCAACATGCGAACACACAGAGTAAAGACTCGGCGGCTGTGCAACCGATAGAGCCTTTCAAATGCCGTAACGTTGCCTTTCAGCGCAAGTCGAATGGCCTCGGCTTCAGGCATGTCGTCAGCCTCAGATTGTGGCAGTTCTCTCACAAAATCCTTCCTTCCACACGCGTGAGCAGTTCTTTGAAAAGTTCCCTTGAGTTGATGGCGGTTAGCCCCTTGGCTAACTGCGTGGGGCCCGAAAGAAGTCACCGACGATGAAGTGTGGCAAGTCTGCTGCCACGTTGAACACTTTTTGATAAGAGCTTGGGCTGTGGAGACTTAGTAGGGACTTTCCCACTCCGTCATCCGGTTATTCATCGGTACTAGGCCATGAAAAGTATGCTCAATGGAATCCTTTTTTTCGTGCTGGCGAGTTCGAAAGGATAGGGTCCAGGTAGTGGCTAGATACGAGTTGTGGAAGGCCACATCGAACTCTTCGAAGCAAAGTCGACCGAATTGTCGACGGATGGCGGCGCGGTGAATCTCGATTTGGTGCGGAAAGTTGTGGGCAAGATCACGACTGGCTAGCGGCGCGAGCAGATGGTCTTCGTTGACTTGCCTCGGGACGCAACCTAAGATGCGAGACTGAGTTTTTCCGCATCCCGCCAGAATCGAGGCGCCATGCAACTCTTGTCCGTCCCAGCCTGTGTTCTAATCTCTGGTGTCCTCATGGCGCAGACCTTCCATTCATCCGGCGATGCTAACGCCAAATTCGCCAAGCTCAGTGAAGAGTTCATTCACGAGACGCTGGCGCTTTCGCCCTCCGCGGCCTCCCAGGCCGGGTACCATCATCACGTCGATCCCAAGACCGGCAAGACCATGGCGCTCGATGCCCTGCTCGACGACATGAGTGCCGCGGGCGTGGCGGAACAGCGCCGCGTCAATGCGCATTGGCGTGAGCGCTTCCGCACCGAGACCCCTATTGCCTCACTCGGTGTCGAGGATGCCGCCGACTGGCAGCTGATCGACGACCAGATTGCCCTCACCCTGCTCGAATTGGACCGCATCCAGAATTACAAGCACAACCCCACGTTCTACGTGGAGCTCCTGGGCGGGGCGCTCTTTCAGCCGCTCACCGATGACTTTGCGCCGGAGGACGTCCGCCTCGGCGACATCCTCTCCCGGATTGCCGCGAGCCCGCACTTCCTCGAGCAGGCGCGCAGCCAGCTGGTCGATGCCGACCCCATCTTCATCAAGGTCGCCATCGAGGAAAACGACGGCAATATCGATCTGATCGAGAACACCATTGCCCCGGCCATACCCCCCGGATCGAAATTGAAAGCCCAGTTCGATAAAGTCGCGCCTCAGGCTATCGAAGCGCTCAAGAATTTTTCCCGCTGGCTTCAGGACGATCTGGCGAAGCGCAAGACCGATCGTACCTGGCGCCTAGGCAAAGAGCTCTATGCAGAAAAATTCCGCCTGGTCATGGAAACCCCGGTCAGCTCCGACCAGGTCCTCGCCGATGCGGAACACGAACTCAAGAAGACGCGCGCCGAAATGCTCCAGATCGCCCTGCCCCTGCACAAGCAGTACTTCCCCGATCACGACGACCACGCGAGCCTCAGCGCGCAGGAACGCGAGAACAAGGTCATCGGTGAGGTGCTGCAGAGGATCTCCGATGATCACCCTAAGCGCGACGACTTGGTGCAGACGGTGAAAGACGATCTGGCGAGCATCCGGCAATTCATCATCGATAAGAAGATCGTCTCGCTAAAATCGCGCGACAACTTAAAGGTTATCCCGACGCCGCCCTTCATGCGCGGCATCTACTCGGTCGCTGGGTTCCACTCTGCCCCGCCGCTCGATCCCAACGCCGAGGCCCAGTACTGGATTACGCCCATCGATCCGAAGACGCCCGAAGACAGGGCCGAGTCGAAGCTGCGCGAGTACAACAACTGGGTGCTGAAATGGCTCACCATTCACGAGGCGCTGCCCGGCCACTACGTGCAGGCCGAGCACGCCAACGAAATCCAGCCTGTAACCCGACGCCTCGCCCGCGGTCTGTTCGGCAACGGAGCATACGGCGAAGGCTGGGCCGAGTACATCGCCCAGGTCATGATGCAGCAGGGTTTTGCCGACAACGATCCGCGTTACCGCATCAGCTACCTGAAAGTCTGGCTGCGCGGCGTCGGCAATGCCATCCTCGATGTCCGCATGCAGACCATGAAAATGACGGACGACCAGGCCATGTCGTTCATGATGAACGACGCCTTCCAGACCCGCGCCGAGGCCGAGGGCAAATTGCAGCGGGCTAAGCTTAGTTCTACCCAGTTACCGACTTATTTCGTGGGTACCAGCGAATGGTGGCGCCTGCGCCACGCCTATGAAGCAGCCAAAGGCAAGGACTTCACGCTCGCCGACTTCCACGACCGCGCCCTGGACCAGGGCGCATTGCCGGTTCCCTGGCTGGGAAACATTCTGCTGCGGAAGTAACCTGATCTTTTCAATCTCCGCTAAAGAGCCGCGCAATCGCTCGCCTCAATCGAAAAGGCAATCTCTCTAACTCCAAAGCTGCTTTGGGTTTAGTGGCGGAGGAGGAGGGATTCGAACCCCCGAGACCCTTTCGATTCTAACGGTTTTCAAGACGGGTGGTTGCGCTCCGGCTCGCCGCTAACTTGTTGACCACTCAAGAGCGCGTTCGGCTCGCTCTGGACGGTGTGGGCAGGCAATTTAGCGCATTGCGATAAATTGGAATAACGGCTATTCCTTGCGAACGCATCTGTCTAGCGCCTTCCATGCCTCAAATTGATTCAGATGGCTCATTCCGGGCTTGGTTCTAGTTGGACGAGCTATTTCTGGTGGCCACTCTCCCACTTTCGCCACATTTCGTGATTGGCAATCATCGGGAGGAAGACGCCGCCTACGACAGACCGCGCCTGGAATCCCTGTTGTTTTCCATCCGTTGTCCAGTACCTGAGAAATCGCTGGAGGGGTGCCATGATCCGGTCGAACTCCTGCCGATTGTCCGCGAGCGTGGCCGTCCAGACTTCCCAATCCAGTTTGGTATAGTCGCTTCGGTTGTCAAGTGGCAAACCAAATTCATTCAGGTGAGCCTGGTAAAACTGCGACTCCGTCCGTGCAACGCTGGGCGGGAATACGTGGAGGTCGACTATTCGATCCCACACAAGATTGTATTTCTGACTCCACGTTCCAGGCTTATCAAATGCGAGCCGAAAATGATCACCGTCCCCTGCCAACTGCACCCATCGCTCGGCCATGTTTCGGCTCACCTCGCGATATTCGAGGGCCTCGGCCGTGCGGTTCGTCTTGTCCGCTAAAGTTGCGAAACCTGCCAGCGCCAGGATCGCTTTAATCGACAGATTCGAGTTGTGTGCGAGGTGACCAGAGAAATCGTCCGTGGAAAGCTGATTGGCTGGATCCATCCCCTCTTGTCGAAGATATTCCGCCCACTGTTGTAATTCCGCCCAATAGCGGTTGGCGAAGTCAGCATTGCCCTCCACCTTGGCCAGCGCGGCGAACATCAAAAGCAGGTTACCGCTCTCTTCAACCGGCATCTGATTCTCTTCTGTACGTTCTCCGCCCCCGTACACCTGCCCGTTGGCCTTGGGATATGTGCCCAGGTCGTGTGGTGCGAACGGAAAGCGCCAGCGCCCGGTTCGCGTGTACTCCATCAACGGGCGCAATTCCGCCTTCAAGAGTTCGGCGTTGAAGAGCAAGAAAAACGGTGAAGAAGGATAGATCACGTCCACGGTCGAGATACAACCGTTGCTAAAGTTTTCCTTCGGAAACAACATTGGCTGGCCATCAACATCCACGACCAGCTTGTGAGCCGCAATCGTCTGCCGAAAAGCAATGGTCGCCAGGTCGGCGTATGCTTCACCACCGACCTGCCGCAGGTCGGTGGCCAGTAGCTCATCGAATTCTCGCGAGCGCCGGTCGATTGCCGAATACTCTCGTTCAGCGGTCTCGAGGAGCTCGCCTATAGTCATACCTTTTCGGCGCCAGTACGGACGCATCCACCGTTTCAAATACTCAATGGAATAGAGATCGTCGTAACCGACGAGGATGTGCCGCGAAACTGATTCTGAGCCCACGTGGCCGAAATCTAACGAGACAGCTAGAAGGGCTCCTTCGCTGGCACGCCGTGGCATATCGAGGTCATCGCTCACAAACGGTTTGCCCGCCGCGAAGTTTGACTGCGCAGTTTCCCTCGCCTCCGTCGCGGCGCTGGCCCCAGACTGGTCTGGGACTGCAAGCAGCACCGAACCCCAATCGATCCGCAAGTTGTCGCCAGCTTTCTCTAGGATGGGCTGCTGAAAATCAGACGCGCGGAGAACCGTCATTCCTCTCAGTCGCGAACGGGACCAAAGGACTTCCTGCGTCGGAGTGTCCGTCGCCAACACTGGTGATACTCCGAACAGGAGTTGAACATCGTGTGAAGCACGGTCCGTGGCTATCATCGTCGCCGTGACATAGCTAATGGGGCGCGCCATAACATCCAAGTCAAAAGGCAGTAGCGGAGAAAGGAATGCAACTTCCAATCGGATGCCAGCCTCTTCAAAGCGGTATGTCGTGCGTGTGCTAGTCACCTCTAGAGCAGTCTGCCCAATACTGGGAATGGACTGGGGCCAGGTACCCATCCACCGAAAACTCCTTCCATCAATCCTTAGCAGCCCGATCAATGGCTGCACTGTGCCAGTCCAATGACGCGTTTGACCGTCTGTCAATTTGTCATTCATGGACCAGACGCTGAAGTAGGGGTCATGCGTTAAGAGAGGAACTGCGGGCACGCGGACGGATTGGGCAAAAGAATAGCAAGTAACCCAAAAGGCGCAGAATAGCAGAACGAGTCGGTAAACGAATTTTACGCGCAAGGAAGCCTCCGAGCAGAAATCGCCTGATCACGTGTCTATCGACGATTAGAATAATAATGCCCTGTTAGGCAAAAACGCTATTGCCATGGATCGCAGGAACGGTTCCTTAGTTTTCAAGACGCTGGATCATTGGCCATTCACCAAACAACGAATGTTCTCGGTGCGACGTTTCAAGTACGGTCCGGCGGAGGAGAAGGGATTGTGCTCCCAATTGGTGAGTGGCAGATACCGATGTTATCGTGGCAGCGATGCGCAGCCCAAGCGGGGCGTCCGCGGCAATTCTACGCACGGCGCGGCAAAGCAGGTATGAAGCAATTTGCTCAGAAGCTAAGCACCGGCTGGCGGCAGGGTTGAGCGAACGAGAGATAGAAATATTCCTGGATGCGGTTGTGGCGATGGCGGAGCCGGTGAAAACACACTTTTTGTGGAGGCCGCAACTCCGAGACCCTGGCGATGAGATGGTGCTGGAAACGGCGGTAAATGGGCGCGCCGACGCATTGGTCACATTCAACGTGCGGGACTTTGGGACCGTGCCTGCGCGCTTCGGGATCGAAGTGATGATCCCTCGTGACGCGATAGGGAGGATGAGACGATGACGGAGACGATGACATACCCTCTGCGGTTGCCACGTTCGCTAAAGAGAGCGGTGGAGCGACAGAGCAAGGAAGATGGGACGAGCATAAACCAATTCGTCGCCACAGCAGTGGCTGAAAAGCTTTCAGCTTTGCAAACGGCGGAGTTCTTTGCTGACCGCAAAGCGCGCGCCGATTTCAAGGCCTTTGACAAGCTCATGAAACGGCGTGGTGGAAAGCCTCCGCGTGCAGGTGATGAAATGCCGGGCAGAAAGGGGAAAGCGTCTAGTCGCGTCCGTGATAATCCATAGTGGCTCTGCATTTGGCGATCTACTGAGGCGCCGAATCGACGGTTGCCGCAACAGCGGCACGGCAAGTTTGTGGGATGATCTCTTGTGAATCCTTACTGGATAAAAATGAGGGGGTTCGCCTTGCGATAATACCGCGTCCAAGAGAGCAACCTCTGACCGCCAGTCCGAAATGAATCAATACACAATCGTAAAGTTCCCCTGACGGTCTGCCACCACGCTGGATAAGCCCCAAACAGGAACCCCCGTCGCGCGGCCTTCGGCCCCGATCGGTTTTCCCGCTTCATCGAAAAGTTGCCAGACGAGCGACCCGCCTTTCTGCCAGCCGGTCCCTTCCGCCCAGGCCAACAGCACTTGTCCGTCCGAATTCGCCGCCACGGCGGGATGCTTTCGATTGGCGCTCGCACCGGGCGCCGCGATGGACGACAAAAGCTTGAGTGAATTCGGCTCGATCTCGTCGAAGTAAACCTGCCCGGCCGTCTCCCAAGCGGCAAGAACTCGCTGTCCGCCTTCGTTCAGATAGGCTGTACTCATTGGACAGGCATTCAGTTCCCAAGGACCCACTGTCATTGCGCGGAACCTAGCTCCACGGTCGGTCGAAATCAGCAGCGTCATGTCCCGATGGATGCGCTCGGTTGCAGTCCGGTAGAGAATAAAGACGACACCGCGCTCGTCTGCGAATGCGCGCATGCCGCAACACCCGCACGCGCCTAGTGCGGCGGGCGAGATCGGGACTTCGCGCGCAAACGTCTTTCCGTCATCTGTGGACCGTGCCAGATACACGCGGCGGTGATCTTCTCCTGGCTGCTCGCCCATGGCATGCCAAACAGCGTAGACCTCGCCCCGGGTGCTGGCGGCGACCGAGAGACCGCCGTCACCACCCCGCGTATATTGCATCAGGTTGCGCTGCGGCTCGAATGCCGTGTGCGAATCGTTGAGACGGGAAAAGAGCACCGGCATCTTGTTGGTCGGGTCGGCAGACTGGGCTCGTGCACCAAACCAGATCACATAAATACGCCCGTTTCTCCCGACGGCCATCTGTGGCCCTCGTACGGTACCAACGGCTACAGCGCCTTCTGGCTCGCTGTTCACGCGAATCGGCGGAGAGAAATCCTCCCCGCTCGACTTGCGCCACACGTACTCGATGTCTCCCGCCGAGGCATCGCCCTTGAAATAAATCATGTGCAGCACGCCGTCACGGTCGAGCATTGTCTGCGGCTGAATCCCTCCGCGCGGCGTGCGAAGGACCGTAATTTTGGGGATTACCGATGTGTTGGCGCGAGTCGAATGCGTGGCAATAGCCGTGCCCGCCACGAGAGCCAGCGTCAGACTAATGGCAATTCCGCTCCGCTTCATTCTCACAGGTAAATGTCGATTCTAACTTACTCTCAGCTGATGCACTCAGCCCGGGAACGGCAACAAGCAATACTTTATGTGCGCTAGCTGCTAGTACTCCCTGCAAGTGCTTCCTTAATAGTGGTACCTTGTCACGGTAGAGGTCGAGAGTTCGAGTCTCGTCGCTCCCGACAATCTCGCTGGGGCGACAATTCTCATTGAACTTAACTCGCGGCGGAAGGGAGGGATTCGAACCCCGAAACACTTTCAAGCCTAACGGTTTCCGCACCGTTGTAGGACCGTGATAAAGAGCCGCGCAATCGCTCGTCTCAATCGAACGCTGCGTCGGCTTCCTCGTCAGGCGCGTCCGGCCTGCGGCTATCTATCCTCGCGAAATAACCCTCCAGTTTTCGACCGGCTTCCATACGAGCCTGATCTACCGGCGGATCATGGGCAGCGAACGCCATAATGCTCACATCTTCATCGTCGCCGAGTGAGCGGCCGAGCTCCGCTTCGAGGGCGGCGCGAGTCGCAGGCCGCAGCTCACTGGCCTTGTTTATCAATATGTTCGACATAGTTCGCTCTTGCCCTTTATTCTAACACGCCCGCCAATCTTCAGGCTCATGGAGGAAAAGTGTGCCAGCCGCGGTACTGTTTTGCTGGTGTACGTAGGTTCAAACTATACTGAAACCTTTCTCTCCCCCTGTTGCACCGCATGGTGTGGTCAAAATACTCGAACAGCTTGGAATGGCGTGGCTTAGGATTTAGCCCAAGTTCCCTCTTCGAATGGACTTCGCCGATCCAGAAACAGCGCCTACAATCTTACCTTTAACTGCTTACGCGCGACGTACAGTAATCACTTGCCGAGCACTGCTTTCTGCAACTCCTGGTCTTGACAGGTGATCCACCCCTATGTAGCATTACTACATACAAAATGGGCGATACCCCAAAACTGTCGTACACATCAGCGCTGGTGCTCCAAACGGTCAGTTCGGGATACAGTTACGGCTTCGACATAATGGACGTTACTGGTCTTCCCAGCGGTACTGTTTATCCAGCCCTTCGACGCCTTGAGCAACAGGAACTAATCAAATCCAGTTGGGAGATGGAACGTGCCGCTTTCGCTGAGCAGCGACCGGCTCGCAAGTACTACAAACTGACCCGCGAAGGTAAGGAGACGCTGGCTAAGGCGCTTGAGCGCTACACCCTCTTTGAGCAACTCGTTAGTGCTGAAAAGAGCAAACGCCGCTAGGAGTAGTCTGATGGGCGGACGCCCACTAAAAAAGCTGCTGTGGCGGTGCAATCACGTACTCCGCTTAGCAAGCTGGATTGTCCCCCGTGGGCAGAGAGTCGAGTGGCTCCGGGAATGGGAAGGCGAAGTCTGGCACTGGGGTCATTTTCTTATGGAATCTGGGCGGCTGAGCGGGCGCACAGAGGAAGAGCTACTGCGACATTGCTGGGGAGCATTTGCGGATGCCACATGGCACCGTTTCAATCGCGTTGCAGTACTCAGTTTTTTTCATGAATGGCCCCGCACACCCCGATTTTGCATTTTCGCGATCCTGGCAGTGCTGGTGATTCTCCTCGCTGGTGACCCAGCCTCAATCTTTTCCGGGCTGATTGCTCCTCCTCCTTATGCCGATCCGGACCACCTTATGACGATCTTTGTCGCTGAACGATCCCCGTGGTTAGCACCCGAGATTCTGCGCGACTGGGTCCTTCAAGTATCAAAGGAAAGTCAATTGATTTCCGGGGCTGCCGCCTACGCATGGAGACCGAGCCTGGTGCGAGGACCAGCTGGAACGGAAAGCGTTCTCAGCGCGAGGGTTACACCTGGGCTGTTTGGACTTCTCGGTATTCGTCCCAGCCTAGGCAGAACGTTTCAAGAAACGGATTTGTCATCGTGCGGAGACTGTGCAGTCCTGAGCGATGCGATTTGGAGGAGTCAGTTTCACAGCGATGGGCATGTGACAGGGCGCTCGCTGTTTCTTGACGGCCGGCAAGTCGAGATCATCGGTGTTCTCCCGCCGCATTGCCGGCTCGCGGCGCGCGACATTGGCGCGTTCACTCCGTTTGGAACGGGCTCGCGTCCACTACTGCCAATGTACGAATGGCCTGGTGCTTTGCTTCGCGCTCCGCCGGGCTTAGATCCGATTAAGGCCAGAAAGCAACTCGAAACCCTCATAAACCAAGCAGATTCCATTCCGGCGAACACAAAGCTTGGAGTCATCTCAGTGAAGGATATGGAGTATGAATTTCTGAAATCCTGTTTGGCGTGGTTTGCTTTTGTACTCTTATTTCTTCTCTCTCTCATGTGGCGTCCGTTTGCGCGCCTAGTGACCACGAGTCCGCGCGGAAATGCGCGTGATGTTTTTCGCTGGTGGGTCTTCTTTGCACTCAAGAGCGCGCTCTTGCTGATGGCGATACTGATCATGTGCCTTGACCTAGTTCGAATAGCCGCGCTGAGGAGTGGCGGGACGATGTACCCAGTTGTCAGCGCGGGAGCAATGTGGCTCTTTTGGATTGGAGCGACATTGGCACTCACCTGGTCCATTCGCGACCATTTTGGACGCTGCCGTTGCTGCCTCAAACGCTTTGGAGCACAAGTGAACCTGGGGAGCGCCGGCGACTTTTTTCTTGAACGGACAGGAACGGAGTTGGTCTGTGATGGAGGCCACGGCGTATTGCATATACCCCGCATACAGTCTAGCTGCGTTGATTCCGAACGCTGGAGCTATTTGGACGAATCATGGAGCGCACTGTTCGGAGAACGGGAAAAGGGATTTTCCAATTCTCAATTGATATTTCTTCCGCGTCGGACGACCTGGGAGGAAGACGACGATGATTAGATTTGTTCCATGCCCTATTGCCCTCGCCTTGGCACTGGCGTTTGTACAACCTGCATTCACGCGGCAGACGACAGATCAGCCCGGACCAACCCTCTGGGAAAGTTAGTGGATGTCGACGGTCGCAAGTTGCATCTCTACTGCACAGGTAACAATCCCGCGCCCGCAAACTCGCGTAGCATTTCCCTGGTGATATCGAACGGACGGGACGCCTATTCCTGAATTGCCAAAGCGATGATATTCGATCCCGCAGCGACCGCTACGTACTGCTTGCCGTCAAACATATAGGCCATGGGCGACGCCCTCCACGTGTGGTTGGTTTGGAAACCCCACAGAGGGTTGCCGGTCTTCGCGTCCGCCGCCATCAAGCCTCCACCTTCTTCACCGAAGATTACCAACCCACTCGCCGTGGTGAGGGTGCCGCCCCAAGAGAGCGCAGGTCCCGGTTGGGTCAGTTCCCAAGCAATCGCTCCCGTGCGGATGTCGATGGCCTTCAGAACCCTCTGCGGCTTCGGATCGGGAGCCGTGCGTTCCGAGCCGCCCAGATATGACTTGCCGGCCTCCCACTTTCCCGCGTCACTCTTGGTGTAGATGCCGCATTTCTCAAACGTCTGTACGTAATACAAGCCAGTGGAGGGATTGAAGGAGGGCGAAAACCAGTTGGTCGCTCCATCCTGAGAAGGGCAGACCTTGGTGCCTGCCTCCGTCGGCTCCTGGTTCGGCAGCTGGATGGGACGGCCATCCGATCCGATCCCGCTTGCCCAGGTGAGGTTCTTGATAAACTGTTTCGCCAGGAGAAGTTTTCCGTTAGTGCGATCGAAAACATAAAAGAAGCCGTTGCGGTCAGCGTGCAGGATCAGTTTGCGGGATTGGCCCTGCCAGTCCGCGTCTACCAGAATCGACGTTTCCGTAGCGTCCCAGTCCCAGAGATCGTGAGGAGTGAATTGGTAATACCACTTGAGCTTGCCGGTCTGGCGGTCCAGCGCCAGAAGGCAATCGGAGTAGAGATTGTCTCCCATGCGATGGTCTCCGTTGTACTCCTGGCTAGGGTTGCCGGTCGGCCAATATATGATATCGAGCTGGGGGTCATAGCTGCCGGTGAACCACGTTGGCGCGCCGCCGTGATCGAGGTCCTTGCCTTTCCAGGTCTCCGAGCCCGGCTCGCCGCGTTTCGGCACGCTCCAGAACCGCCACACTTCCTTGCCGGTGTCCTGATCGATGGCGGTGACGAATCCCTTAGCGCCATGTTCGCCCCCCGCAACGCCGGAAACAACGAGGGAGCCTGCGGGAAGCGGCGCGGACGTGGCGAAGTAGTTCTGGTGCCAGTCCGCGCTCTCCGTGTCCCAGAGTAGATCACCGGTAAAGCGGTTCAGCGCGATCAGATGGGCGTGATCGGTCTCCAGAAAAACGCGGTGGCCGGCCACTCCGACGCCGCGGCTGACTCCGGAATCGCCAACCATTCCCGGCGTGGGGGGTACCTGGTAATGCCACAGTTCGCGGCCGGTCCCCGCATCCAGCGCGAAACATTGGTTGGGGGCGGTCACGTACATGATGCCGTCCACGACCACCGGCGTCACTTCCAGCCGTCCCGCGCCCGGAATCGTAAACACCCACTTCGGTGCGAGCCTTGTGACATTGCTCTT